>VYKS01000070.1_pt1 | contig 69026 bp, 72 predicted proteins | sample 5114511 | NCBI WGS metagenome assembly VYKS01 (sample SAMN12291795, study PRJNA351875) | freshwater metagenome | isolation source: freshwater lake | place: USA: Michigan, Gull Lake | collected 2011-07-05 | reverse complement strand
GCGCCTCCTGCGCCACCGTCCGCTCGCCCATCATCGGCCCGTCTCCGCTCGCCTGCGACGAGTGAATCAGACCCTCAGCACGACTTCAAGGTCGAGTTTTTCAACGGAATAGGGCGCGAAGCGGACATCCACCTCAGCAGCGGTGTCCGGCGATCCAAGAAGTTGAGAATCACGCTTGAGAACGTGCGTCGATCGCTGCGGCGCTAGGCTGCAACGGTGCCGACCATCCAGAATCGCCGAACGCGGGAAACATAGCCGCCACATCTTTCTTTCTGCAACAGGCGCTTGCCAAGAGGGACGCGGTCGCCGAAGATTCTCTTGATGAGAAGCGATGTCGATCACTTGCCGGCGATTCAACGGGGCGAACTGGAGCGGGTCCAGCGCGTGCTGATGGAGGAGTTCGCCGAAGCGATTGGCAGGGCAACGACGCCGAGTCGCAGGAACGGCAAGATCCTCAAGATCATCCTGTTCGGCTCCTACGCACGCGACGACTGGGTCGATGAGCCAGAGAACGGCTACCAATCTGATTTCGACCTACTGGTGGTGGTCAACCACGAGGATCTAACCGACATCGCGCATTATTGGTATGTTGCCGAGGATCGCATCCTGCGGGATGCGGAGATTGCGCGGCCGGTCAATATCATCGTCCATTCGCTCGATCAGGTGAATCAGTCACTCAAGCGCGGCGAGTATTTCTGGGTCGACATCGCCCGTGATGGCATCCTGCTCTACGAACTGCCATGCCATCCGCTCGCCTCACCGGCACCGCTCACCGCGGCGGATGCCTTTCAGATGGCCAACGCCTATTTCGAGGAATGGCTGAAGAAAATCGATAGCGGCATAAAGCTATCGAAATTCGCGATCGACGAACGTGAGTATAAGGATGCTGCATTCCTGCTGCATCAGACGACCGAGCGCGCCTACATCAGCTTCCTGCTCGTGCGGACGCTCTACTTCCCGCGCTCGCACAATATCAAATTCCTGCGCTCGCTCGCCGAAGACAGCGAGCCCCGACTGATCGAAGCCTGGCCGCGCGAGCGCCGGCTCGACCGGCGGCGCTTCCAGCTGCTCAAGCGCGCCTATGTCGAGGCGCGCTATTCGACTGCCTATGAGATCAGCGTGGAGGAGCTGAATGCGATCCTCGGGTGCGTCCGCACGCTACGCGACAGCGTCGAGCAGGTCTCCCGCGAGCGTCTCGACCAACTACGCGCCGCCGCCGGTCTCTAGCCGCAGCTGACCCTTTCGAGCCAATCAGGGCCGATCAGCGCCATTCTCTTTCCATGGACTTAGGCGGAGTCTGAGGCCGTCCGGATCGACCGCATGTCGACCGGCGGGAGCCTCGACGTGACACCCACCAAATTGCTCATCGGCCAGATCCTCATCGTCTTCGCAATCGTGATCGCGGGGGTCTGGGCCGCGACACAATGGGCGGCAGCGATGCTCGCTTACCAGCCAGAACTGGGCGCGCCATGGTTCCAGGTAGCGGACATACCAATCTATCGCCCCTGGGCGCTGTTCGGCTGGTGGTATCACTATGAAGCCTACGCGCCGCTGGTCTTCGACAAGGCGGGCATGCTCGCCGGTGCCAGCGGCTTCATCGGCTGCGCGGCAGCGATCTTCGGCTCGCTGTGGCGGGCGCGGCAATCGCGCCATGTCACCACCTATGGTTCCGCCCGCTGGGCCAGCGGCCAGGAGATCGAGCGTGCAGGGCTTCATCGCGATGCCGGTGTCATGCTGGGCACACTTCACGGTCGCTATCTGCGCCATGACGGTCCCGAGCATGTCATGGCTTTCGCGCCGACCCGTTCGGGCAAGGGCGTCGGCCTCGTGGTGCCCACCTTGCTGTCCTGGACTGGCTCGGCCGTCGTCCACGATATCAAAGGTGAGAACTGGACGCTGACCGCCGGCTGGCGCGCGCGCTTCTCGCACTGTCTGCTGTTCAACCCGACTGACGCCGCGTCAGCGCATTACAACCCACTGCTCGAGGTCCGGCGCGGCATCGACGAGGTGCGCGATGTCCAGAACATCGCGGACATCCTGGTCGATCCTGAAGGCGCGCTCGAACGTCGCAATCACTGGGAAAAGACCAGCCATTCGCTGCTGGTCGGCGCAATCCTGCATATTCTTTACGCCGAGGAGGAGAAGACGCTCGCCCGCGTCGCTACCTTCCTTTCCGATCCGCAGCGCAGTTTCGTCGCCACGCTGCGCCGAATGATGACCACCAATCATCTTGGCGACGACATGAACCCGCGGGTCCATCCCGTCGTCGCCTCCGCCGCGCGCGAGTTGCTCAACAAGAGCGAGAATGAACGCTCGGGCGTGCTCTCGACAGCCATGTCGTTCCTTGGCCTTTATCGCGACCCGACTGTCGCCGAAGTCACGTCACGCTGCGACTGGCGGATCGCCGACCTGTTCGAGGCCGAGCGGCCCCTGTCGCTCTACCTCGTCATCCCGCCCTCGGACATCAGTCGCACCAAGCCGCTGATCCGGCTGGTGCTTAACCAGATCGGCCGCCGCCTGACCGAGCGGCTGGAGCAACCCGGCACTTCCACGCGCCGACACCAGCTGTTGATGATGCTCGACGAGTTCCCGGCGCTGGGCCGCCTCGACTTTTTCGAGACCAGCCTCGCGTTCATGGCCGGCTATGGCATCCGCGCGTTCCTGATCGCGCAGAGCCTCAACCAGATTGAGAAGGCGTACGGCGACCACAACGCCATCCTCGACAATTGCCACGTCCGCGTCGCCTTCGCGACCAACGACGAACGCACCGCGAAGCGGATTTCCGATGCCCTGGGCACGGCCACCGAGCAACGCGCGATGCGCAACTATGCCGGTCACCGGCTCGCACCTTGGCTCGCGCACGTCATGGTCAGTCGTCAGGAAACCGCCCGCCAGCTCCTGACGCCGGGCGAGGTCATGCAGCTTCCGCCCGACGATGAGCTTGTCCTCATCTCAGGGTTAGCGCCGATCCGCGCGCGCAAGCTGCGCTATTTCCTCGACCGCAACTTCGCCACGCGCGTCCTGCCCCCGCCCATGCTGGCGTCGGGCCAATATGCCGACCGCCCAAAGTCACGCGGCAACGACTGGTCCGATCAGGTGCGTGGCACCGACGTTCGGCTGCACCAGGCAGACAGCGCCGCAGGCGGCGAGGATGATGGCGGCATGCAGCAGCAACGCCACCCCGGCCTCCCCGAGCAGGTTTCCAAGGCAACCGGCGCCGCCGAAGCGCGCGATCCCCAGATCGTGCCCGACGACGACGATGTCGCCGCCGACAAGCGCGCCATCGATCAAGCGCAAGGGCAGAACGCCGTGGTCCGCAGCCATGCGATCAACGAGGGCGCGAAGCGCGACCTCATACCGGATTTCTGAGGTCGCGATGAAGATCCGTCAGAACCTCTATATCGATCGCGAACTCAGCGACGCGCTCGAGGCGCTCGCCGCCGGTCCGCGCGGCAACAAGAGCCACCTCGTCAACGATGCGCTGAAGGACTGGCTCGCGCGCCGGGGTACCAAGCAAGTCGATGACCTCCTCAAGGTTCGCCTCGACCGGCTGTCGCGCGAACTCGCCGGCGCCCGGCGCGACATCGACGTGCTGCTGGAAAGCCTGTCGCTGTTCGTCCGCTACCAGTTGATGGTGACGGCACCTTTGCCTGAAGCCGACGCCGCGGCCCGCGCCACAGGCCGCGACCGCTTCGAGGCGTTCGTCTCACAGGTCGGCCGCCAGATCGCGGGCGGCACCCGCACGCTCGCGCCTGCCGAATCCGACGGAGCATCATCGTGATGTCCGCCCAGTCCGAAAGCGTCTCGGCAGAACGTCGCCGCGCAATGCTGCGCACCGCAATGGGCCCGGCGATTGCTGCCGCGCTCACCGATCCGCGGGTCACCGAGATCATGGTCAATCCCGACGGTGCGCTGGGCATCGACATTCTGGGCGAAGGCCGCGTCGATACCAGCGTGAAACTCGATCCCGCCCAGGTCGAGCGGATCATCCGGCTGGTGGCGTCGCATGTTCGCTCCGAAGTCCATGGCGAGAGGCCCATCGTGTCGGCTGAGCTGCCGCCGCTTGGCTCAGGTGCCGGGGAGCGGTTCGAAGGAATTCTGCCACCAGTTTCGACTGCCCCCTGCTTTTCGATCCGGAAACCTGCGGCCCGCATCTACACGCTGATGGACTATGTGACCGACGGTATCATGTCGGCGGAGGCCGCGCGCCTCTTGTCGCTTTCCGTCGTCGATCGCCGCAACATCCTCGTCGCCGGCGGAACCAGTTCGGGCAAGACTACGCTCGCCAACGCGCTGCTCGCCGAGATGGCGCATCTCGACGAACGGGTGATCCTGATCGAGGACACGCGCGAGCTGCAATCGCCGGCGCGCGATACCGTCGCGCTCAGGACCCGGCCAAGCTCTTCCGACAAGAACACCGCCGTCACCATGGGCGATCTGGTGCGCTCGACGCTGCGTCTTCGGCCCGATCGCATCATCGTCGGCGAGGTGCGTGGGCCCGAAGCGCTGGACATGCTCAAGGCCTGGAACACCGGGCATCCCGGCGGAATCGCGACAGTCCACGCCAACAGCGCGGCATCCGCGCTCTACCGGATCGAACAACTCATCCAGGAAGCTGTTGTCACCGTCCCGCGCCGCCTCGTCGCCGATGCGATCGACATGATCGTTTTCATCGCCGGGCGCGGCACTGCGCGGCGCATCGAAACGATCGCCCGCGTCGCGGGGCTCGACCCGCAGGGCGACTACGCCGTCGTCGATCTCACACCCGTCCTGACCCCTGACCTTCAAGGAGACTGACATGCGTATGCTTCATATCCCCAACCGCGACCGCTTTTTCCTGACCGGCCTGGCGCTGGGCCTTTCGGTCACCTTAGTGAGCGCAGCACAGGCCGGCGGGTCCGGCATGCCTTGGGAGCAGCCGCTCCAGCAGGTTCTCGAGTCTGTCCAGGGACCGGTCGCCAAGATCGTCGCGGTGATCATCATAATCACCACCGGCCTGACGCTCGCCTTTGGCGAGTCCTCGGGCGGCTTTCGTCGGCTGATCCAGATCGTCTTCGGCCTCTCGATCGCGTTTGCCGCTTCGTCCTTCTTCCTGTCCTTCTTCAGCTTCGGCGGCGGGGCGCTCGTCGCATGAGCCCCATCGACACCGGTCATGTTGCAGGCTTCGAGGCGCCGATCCACGCCAGCCTGTGCCAAGCCATTCTGCTCGGCGGCGCGCCGCGCGGGATCGCCATCGTCAACGGCACGATCGCGGCGGCAGTCGGTCTGGGCCTCCAGCAATGGTTGGTCGGAATCGCGCTATGGGCGATCGGACATAGCATCGCCGTCTTCGCCGCACGCCGCGATCCTGACTTCGCGGCCGTCTTGCTCCGCCATCTGCGTCAGAAGGGATATCTGGCGTGCTGAACCTCGGAGAATATCGCAGCCATGCCGACCGGCTTGCCGACCATTTGCCCTGGGCCGCGCTGGTCGCACCCGGCGTCATCCTCAACAAGGACGGCAGCTTCCAGCGCAGCTTCGCGTTTCGCGGCCCGGATCTCGAAAGCGCGACCGAGGCAGAACTCGTCTCGGCCTGCGCCAGGGCCAACAACGTGCTCAAGCGGCTCGGCACGGGTTGGGCATTGTTCTTCGAGGCCGAACGGCGCGAGGCGCTCGGCTATCCCGAGAGCGTGTTTCCCGACGCGGCGTCGTGGCTGATCGAGCAGGAGCGGCGTGCCAGTTTCGAAGCCCAAGGCAAGCATTTCGAAAGCCGCGCTCATGGCACGCTGGTCTGGCTGCCAGACGCCGACAGTAGCGATGCGGCGGGACGGACACTGGTCGAGCGACCCGACGACGCCAAACGACGCGACTGGCACACCAGCCTCTCCGGCTTCATCGCTGAAAGCGATCGCGTGCTCGACCTGCTGTCGGGCTTCATGCCGGAGGTGCGCCCGTTAAACGACGCCGAAACGCTGACCTATCTCCACGGCACCGTTTCCAGCCGCCGTCACGCCGTCCTCGTGCCGGAAACGCCGATCTATCTCGATGCGCTGCTCGCTGACACACCGCTGACCGGTGGGCTTGAGCCTAGGCTCGGTGATCTGCATCTGCGCACCCTCACCATACTCGGGTTTCCGAACCTCAGTCGGCCCGGCATCCTCGACGCGCTCAACCATCAGGATTTCGGATACCGCTGGGTCACACGCTTCATCGCGCTCGACAAGACCGATGCGACCAAGGTGCTGACGAAGATCCGGCGGCAATGGTTCAACAAGCGCAAGTCGATCGCCGCGCTGCTGCGCGAGGTGATGTACAACCAGCCCGCCCAGCTTCTCGACAGCGACGCTGACAACAAGGTGGTCGATGCGGACCTCGCGTTGCAGACACTTGGTGGCGACCATGTGGGTTTTGGGTATCTGACCACGACGATCACAGTGTCGGACGCCGACCGCGCCCGCGCGGAGGACAAAGTTCGCGCGGTCGAGCGGATCGTCAACGGCCTTGGCTTCACCTGTCTGCGCGAAGGCGTCAACGCAGTCGAAGCGTGGCTGTCGTCGCTGCCGGGCCAAGCCTATGCGAACGTTCGCCAGCCGCTGGTCCATACCCTCAATCTCGCCCATCTCATGCCACTGTCCTCGGTCTGGGCAGGGCCTGCCGGCAACCGCCATCTCGACGGCCCGCCACTGCTCTATGCGCAGACCAGTGGATCAACCCCGTTTCGCCTGTCGACCCATGTCGGCGATGTCGGGCATATGCTCATCGTCGGCCCCACCGGTGCTGGCAAGTCGGTGCTGCTGGCACTGATCGCGCTTCAGTTCCGGCGCTATGCAAACTCGCAACTCTATATCTTCGACAAGGGCTACTCGGCGCGGGCAGCGGTGCTGGCGATGGGCGGCGCCCATCATGCGTTGGGTCTCGGCGTCGATAGCGGTGACACCTTGGCGTTCCAGCCGCTTCGCCGCATTGATGATCCCAGCGAACGGAGCTGGGCGGCAGAATGGATCGCGGCGCTGCTGGCCCACGAGAAAGTCATGGTCACCCCCGAGGTGAAGGACGCCGTCTGGTCTGCACTCGGCAGTCTCGCCTCAGCACCGCCTCACGAGCGCACGCTGACCGGGCTGGCCATGCTGCTCCAGTCCCATGCGCTGCGCATTGCGCTGACCGCCTATACGCTCGACGGCCCGTACGGGCGTCTCCTCGACGCGGCTGAACAACATCTCGCCCTCGCCGACATCCAATGCTTCGAGACCGAGGCGCTGATGGGACAGGCCGGGGTGGTCGCCCCGGTGCTGACCTATCTCTTCCACCGGCTCGAAGAGCGCTTCGATGGTCGGCCAACGCTGCTCGTCCTCGACGAAGCCTGGATATTCCTCGATCATCCGCTCTTCGCCGCGCGCATCCGCGAATGGCTGAAGACCCTGCGCAAGAAAAATGTCGCGGTGCTGTTCGCAACGCAGAGCCTCGCCGATATCGCCGACAGCAGCATCGCGCCGGCGATCATCGAGAGCTGCCCGCAGCGAATCTTGCTGCCCAACGATCGTGCGATCGAGCCGCAGTCGCGGGCCGCCTATGCGCGTTTCGGACTCAATGACCGGCAGATCGAGCTGGTCAGCCGCGCGACGCCAAAGCGGCAATATTATCTTCAATCGGCGCGCGGCAATCGGCTGTTCGAGCTGGGCCTAGGGCCAATCGCGCTCACGCTGTGCGGTGCGTCCGATCCTGCGATCCAGGCGCGCATCGACGCGCTGCTAGCGGAACATGGCCCCGAGAATTTCGCAGCCCGCTTCCTTGAGCAAGCTGGTCTCGACTGGGCCGCCGACCTCCTCGCTGATTTCCCGAATTTTGCGCTCACCCAAGAAGGAGAAGTGTAATGCGTAATGTCACCCGCAAAGTCCTGATCGCGTCCGCGCTCAGCATGGGGACCGCCGGTTCGCTGGCCATGGGCCTCGCCGCTGCGAGCACCCCGGCACGCGCCCAAATAAGCGTATTCGACCCGACCAACTACAGCCAGAACCTGCTCACTGCGGCACGCACGCTCACCCAGATCAACAATCAGATCCAGTCGCTCCAGAACGAAGCGACGATGCTGATCAATCAGGCGAAGAACCTCAGCCGGATCGACTTCCCGCAACTCCAGCAGCTCAACCAGAACTTGGCTGCGATCGACCGGTTGATGGGACAGGCGCAAGGGATCGATTTCAGGGTCGATGGCCTGGACCAGCAGTTCAGCCAGTTATTTCCCAGGGACTTCAATCAGGCACTGACCACCAACAAACAGGTGGTCGCTGCCAAAGCGCGGCTCGATGCCGCAATGTCGGGCTTCCGGCAGGCGATGGGCGTGCAATCCCAAATCGTCACCAACGTGCAGGCTGATGCCGGGACGCTCAGCGAGATCGTTGCGAGGAGCCAGGGCGCGGAGGGCGGCTTGCAGGCCCAACAGGCCACGAACCAGCTACTGGCGCTCACCGCCAAGCAGCAGTTCCAGATTCAGAAGATGATGGCGGCGCAATACCGCGCCGAAGCGACCGAAGCCGCGCGCCGCGCGCAGGCCGAGGCCGAAGGGCGGGAACGTACCCGGAAGTTCCTGGGCACCGGTCAGGCCTACACGCGCGAATAGGCGCGGCGACGAGCTGAGGCGGCGCAGTCCAGCTCCCCGATCGCGCCGCCTCGTCGCGGAGTCCGTTTGCCTCGCCCCCGGGTGGCGGACTCCGCGACACCTTTACTCAAGTCGAAAGCTGCCGAACCGTGCAAGATCTCAACGTCATCGACCGCTTCATGCAGGCCTTCATCCGCTATATCGACACCGGATTCGGGCTGCTCGGCAATGACGTCGGATTTCTCACCGCGACGCTGATCGGGATCGACATCACGCTCGCCGGCCTGTTCTGGGCAATGGGTGGCGACGACAACGTCCTTGGCCGGTTTCTCAAGAAAATTCTCTACATCGGTGCGTTCGCGTTCATCCTGAACAGCTTTTCGACGCTCGCCGACATCATCTTCAAGTCGTTCGCCCAGGCCGGACTGACGGCTGGCGGCGGCACGCTGTCGGCAGACGACCTGCTTCGCCCCGGACAAGTGGCATCAACCGGCTTCAGCGCCGCCTGGCCGCTGCTCGAGCAGGCCTCGAGCATGATGGGCTTTGTCAGCTTCTTCGAGAACTTCCTGACGATCATGGTCCTGCTGTTTGCCTGGGCGATCGTCATCCTCGCCTTCTTTATCCTCGCCGTGCAGATGTTCGTGACCATCATCGAGTTCAAGCTGACCACGCTCGCCGGCTTCATCCTCGTGCCGTTCGCTTTGTGGAACCGCACCAGCTTCCTTGCCGAGCGCGTGCTCGGTAACGTCGTCAGTTCGGGCATCAAGGTGATGGTGCTCGCGGTCATTGTCGGCATCGGTTCGAACTTTTTCGCCGAGTTTACCACCTCGATGCAGGGACAGGAGCCCGATCTCGGTGCCGCGATGAGCCTCGCGCTCGGCGCGCTTTCGCTGTTCGGTCTCGGCATCTTCGGTCCCGGCCTCGCTTCCGGTTTGGTAGCGGGCGCGCCGCAGCTGGGTGCAGGCGCTGCGCTCGGTACGGTCGCCGGCGCGGCGGGCGTCACCATGCTCGCCGGCGGTGCGACGATAGGCGCTGCCCGCGCGATCGGTGGCAGCGCGCTGGGCGCGGTCCGAGCCGGGACATCGATGGGATCGGCCGCGTCGACCGCATACACGCTCGGCAGGGACACCGCCCGGTCGCCGACCACGGCTGCCGGCCTTGGCGGCGTCGCCCGCGCCGCAGGTAACGCCGCCCACGATCGCGCGTCGAGCGCGCTCGGACTTGGCGAAGCCGCATCGAGCGGTCGCACGGCTGCCTGGAACGCGCTCAATCGGTCCGGCGCAGCTGAGCCTGCCTCCTCAACGGCTGTCGGCGAAGGAGCGCCCGAATGGGCTCGATCGATGCGCGCGCAGCAAAACGCTCGTCATCACCGTCAGATCGCACTGCACTCGATTCAGCAGGGCGATCGTGGCGGTGCCTCCGCTCACCCCGACATCAAGGAAAGGGACGACTGATGATCTTCAAGCGCGCCGTCCAGCGCTACGGACGGACACCCCAGCCTGAAACGCCATACCAACGTGCCAGTCAGCTTTGGGACGAGCGGATTGGCTCGGCCCGGGTTCAGGCCCGAAACTGGCGGCTGATGGCGTTCGGCACGTTGACGCTCACCTGCGCCATGTCTGCCGCACTCATCTGGCAGTCACTCCAGAGCAGGGTCACGCCCTATGTGGTCGAGGTCGATCGTCTTGGCGAGGCACGGGCGGTCACCGAGGCCGAGGCTGGATATAAGCCCACAGACCCACAGCTCGCGTGGCATCTGGCGAAGTTCATCGAGAATGTTCGCGCTGTTTCGCTCGACCCGGTGCTGATGCGTCGCGACTGGCTATCGGCCTATGCATTCGCGACCGAGCGCGGCGCCCGATCCCTCGACGACTATGCAAGGGCTGCGGATCCGTTCGCCCGGATCGGCGAGCGAACCGTATCCGTGCAGGTGACCAGCGTCGTCCGTGCCTCGGAGCGATCGTTTCAGGTGAAATGGACCGAAACGCCCTACGAGGGCGGGAGTGCGGGGGGATCGTCGACCTGGACGGGGATTTTGACGATCGTGACCAAGCCGCCGGTGTCGGCGGACACGCTTCGCAAGAATCCGCTCGGCATCTACGTCGATGCGATCGACTGGAGTCGCGAAATTGAGCCGGCAACGGCCACCGTCCCGGCGCGCACACCGCCGCCTCCGTCCTCAGACAACCTGCCGCTGGGCTCGCCGCTCGATCCGAACCTTGCCGCACAGCCGACCCCCAATCCGGAGACACAGCCATGATCCGCTACCTTGCAGTGCCATCCCTGCTGGCGCTTGCCCTTCCGCCAGCAGCGCATGCGGCCGGGGCTTCACCATCTCAAAGCGGCCCGACGCAACGGACGGTCGCATCCGCCAACCACCTAGCAACCATCGAGCCCGCCGCGCATGGTTTCCTGCATGCCGTTCAGGTCTATCCCTTTGCGGAAGGCGCAATCTATCGCGTGATGACCGCACCCGGGCGGGTTACCGACATTGCGCTCCAGCCAGGCGAAACGCTCGTGGCGGTAGCCAGCGGCGACACGGCTCGCTGGGTTATCGGCGATACGACCAGCGGATCGGGCACCGCGAAGCGTACGCATGTGTTGGTCAAACCGTTCAGTGCTGGGTTGTCGACCAACCTTGTGATCACCACCGACCGCCGCAGCTATCACATTGCGCTCACCAGCGTCGCGAAGGCGGCGATGGCTGCACTCTCATGGACCTATCCGCAGGATGCGCTGATCGCCCTCAAACGCGCGTCCACGGCCGCCGAGGCAATGGCCCCGGTGGCCGCCGGCATCGAGGTGGAAACTCTTCATTTCAACTATGCCGTATCGGGCGATCGTCCCTCCTGGCGACCGCTACGCGCGTTCGACGATGGCAGGCAGACGTTCATCGAGTTTCCCGCGTCGCTCGCTGTCGGGGAGGCTCCCCCGATCTTTCTGGTGGACGCAAAGGGCGAGGCGCAGCTGGTCAACTATCGGGTGAAGGGCCGTTTCTACGTGGTCGATCGGATCTTCGATGCCGCGGAGCTTCGTCTCGGCACGAAGAATCAGCAGGTCGTCCGCATCAGCCGGTTGGCGGCTGGCGCCAAGACACGGAGGGGATCATGACCGACGGGAATGACCGGTCGGCGACTGATGTCCAGGCAGCGCCCGGCAAGGTTGATCCGGAAACACTGGCACTTCGCGCCCAGCCGGCGCGGGCGATCCGTTTCAAGCGCGGTGCCATCGTGGCGATCGCGGCGCTCGGCTCCGTGAGCCTTGTCGCAACCGCCTGGGTTGCGCTCAAGCCATCCAATCTGCAGCTCGTAGGCCAGGCTGACGATCGGACAATCATTGCGAAGCCCCCTACCGACGCACTCAGCGCACTTCCGGGCGGCTACGGCGACGTACCCAAGCTCGGACCGCCATTGCCTGGTGATCTCGGCCGACCCATTCTCGAGCATCGGCGCGAAATGGGAACTGAGCCGGTGGCGGGAGAGGACGCCCGGGCCGATCAGGCGGCAGCAACCGAACGTGAGCGGCGCGCTGCTGAATTGAGAGCTGCGCGAGAATCTGGGTTGCTGGTTCAGTCGGGCAATCGTCCAATCCCGACCGCTGAGGCTCAGGCAGCATTGCCGCTGGCACCGGTGGAAAGCGCCGATGCGCCGCCGCCTGCGGTCAACCCAGACCGCGATCCCAACGGCCAGCAGCGCAAGGCCGATTTTGTGGCCACGCGCGATTCCGGCGGCAACGTCAACGGCGATCGGCTGACCCCGCCTGCATCACCGAATATGCTCTCCGCCGGCAGCGTGATCGCCGCAGGCCTGATCACCGGGCTTAGGTCAGATATTCCCGGTCTCGTCACCGCCCAGGTCACCGAACGGGTCTATGACAGCGCAACCGGCTCCATCCTGCTCATTCCGCAGGGCGCTCGGCTGATCGGCAGCTATGACAGCGTCGTAGCGTACGGGCAGAAGCGCGCGCTGATCGTGTGGCAGCGGATCATGCTGCCCGACGGTAGTTCGATCCGGCTAGATAACGTCCCCGCAACCGACCCGTCGGGCTATGCAGGGCTCGCCGACAAGGTCGACTTCCACACCTGGACGCTGCTCAAGGGCGTCGCGATCTCAACGTTGTTGGGCGTCGGTGCCAACCTCTCCTTCTCCGGTGAGAGCGATCTCGTCCAAGCAATTCGGGAATCGACCCAGCAAAATGTCTCCCGCGCCGGAGACCAGATCACGTCGCGCAACCTGCAAGTTCAGCCGACCATCACGATCCGGCCCGGCGCCCCTGTTCGGCTGGTCGTCCATCGCGACTTAATTCTCGCGCCTTGGCGCGGCTAGGAGACAACGATGCCAACCCTAAAGCTGACCAAGCTGCCTGATCGGACGCCGATCAAGCTCACCATCACCATCACGCCGGACCTGAACCAGTTGCTGGCGGACTACGCGGAAGCCTATCGGGATGCCTATGGCCAGTCGGAGCAGGTGACTGACCTGATCCCCTATATGCTTCGGTCCTTTCTTGAAAGCGATCGCGGTTTCAGCCGCGGGAAGGCGAAATCATGACTTCACCCTCCCTGCTAACGCGGAACCATGAGCATGGCGGTGTCGCGATCGAGCCATTGTCGGTGCGTATCGCGACAGCGGTCCAGATCACGGGGATCAGCCGCTCTCGACTTTATGAACTTATCCAGTCCGGCGATCTTGAGACTGTGAAGGTGGGTCGGGCGACACTCATACCCTATCGCAGCCTCAAGGAGCTGGTCGGCGGCTAACCCTATCGTCGACCGCCTCCGCTCCCGAAGATGGGACGAAAGATTGCTGCGCCGTCGCGCAGCTGGTCGAGATGGTCCGACCAGTGCTGCATCATTCGGACTCGCTCGTCCCAATATTCTCCCCGCGTGTAAGCGCGGCGCACCGCGCTGCCGTCGAGGTGAGCGAGCTGCTTTTCAATCGCGTCGGGGTTCCAGATGCCCATCTCGTTGAGCAGCGTTGCTGCCATTGCGCGAAAGCCGTGCGCGGTCATCTCCTGCTGACTGTAGCCAAGGCGGCGAAGCGCTGCGTTGATCGTGTTCTCCGACATCGGCTTGTCCGCCGACCTGAAGGATGGAAACAGATATTTTCCGTGTCCGGTGAGCGTATGAAGGTGATCGAGATGGGCCATGACCTGTCGGGATAGCGACACCCGATGCGGGCGGCGCATTTTCATTTTCTCCGCCGGGATCGACCAGATCGCATTCTGCGTGTCAATTTCGACCCATTCGGCTTTGCGCAACTCTCCTGGCCGGACAAACAAGTACGGCGATAGCTGAAGTGCGACCGCGGTAATCTCGTGGCCAGTGTAGCCGTCGATCGCGCGCATCAGCGCACCGGCTTCCTTCGGCGTCGTGATGGCAGCAAGGTGCGAGACCTTGGGCGTGATGAGTGCGCCGCGAAGGTCGGCCGCTACGTCGCGGTCTGCTCGGGCGGTCGCGATGCCATAGCGAAGAACGCGGCTGAGTACGCTACGCATCCGGCGTGCGCTCTCGTAGCGGCCCGTTGCCTCCACCTTGCGCAACACGGAAAGCACGTCCTGTGCGGTGACCTTTGAGATCGGCAGGTTGCCGATCGTGGGATAGGCCATGCCCAGAAGCCAGCGAATCTTCTCCAGCGTGACAGGCGCCCGACCTTCCCGTTCGATCTTGTCGAGCCACTCCTCGGCTACCGTCTTGAACGTATTGTCGGCTGCGATTTTCTGCGCGATTCGGGTGTGTCTCTTTTCCGCGCATGGATCGAGTCCCGCAGCGATCTGCTCTTTCGCTTCGATCCGTCGCTGGCGTGCCGCTGCGATTCCCACCTCGGGCCAGGCGCCGAAATACAGGGTCTTCTGCCGATCGAGGTGGCGGTAATTCATGCGCCAGAGCTTCGCGCCGTTCGGCTGTACGAGAAGGTAAAGCCCCTCGGAGTCGGCCACCTTATAGGCCTTGTCCCTGGGCTTGGCGTTGGTGATCTGGATGTAATTCAGTGCCATGATGGTGCTAGCTCCAAAGGGCTCGCCGGCACCATCAAAAACACCATCATTTTGATGGTGCTGCCGATGGATTCGGGTGGATGAGCCCGGATTCCATTCGGCGATTTTCACTGAAAATATGCTGTAAAACCAGCTGCTTGCTGGACCTTCCCGGACGTCGCCGGAAAGGCCTCTGGTGCCCAGAAGAGGACTCGAACCTCCACGACCTTGCGATCGCCAGCACCTGAAGCTGGTGCGTCTACCAATTCCGCCATCTGGGCACGGGGTAGGCGAGCGCCTCTACGGGGGCGTCCTTGGGCTGTCAACCGGGTTGCCGGGCAAATTCGTGCCGAAGCTCGATTTTTCTCGAATCCGCGTCAGCGTTGCTGGCGGATGCCGAGGACGAGCGCGCCGCCGATCAGCGTGAGTGCGGCGAGCAGCAGCATCACGGGGCCGAAATCGCGCGGCGTCGACAGCGCCCAGGCGAGCGCGGGGCCGATCAGCGCGGGGAGGGTGTTGGTGAGGTTGATCAGGCCGAGATCGCGGCCGCGATTCGCTGCGCTTGGCAGCAACTGCATCGCAAAGCCCGAATGGATCGACAGGAACACCGATGAGCCCATCGCGTATAGGGCGAAGGCCGACGCGGCGACGGACCAGTCGCGCGCGACTGCCAGCCCGAGCAGGCCGAGCGCAGCCACGGCCGCCGCCGCGACGAGGAAGGGCTTGCGCCGCCCGACCCGGTCCGACCAGCGTCCCAGCACCACCGCCACCGGCAGGGGGAGCAGATAGGCGATCGTCATCAGCTGGCCGATCGGGCCGACCTGTTTGGCCGCAGACAGATCGGGGTCGATGCTCACGAAATAATAGACGAGGTAGAGCGACAGGACGTTGCCCGCGATCTGGACCAGCAGCCGCGACAGCCACGCCACCGCCAGGTCGCGCCCGGCGAGGCGTGGTGGCGTGGCGGAGGCAGCGGCAGCAGCTACGACCGACGGCACGCGCAGCAGCGGCACGACGCAGATCAGCACCATCGCCAGGATGAAGGCCAGCTGCGCGCCCGCGCCGGGGAGGGGCAGGGCGATCATCACGGCACCCACGGCCGAGGCCAGCGGCGAGCCCAGTGCGATCAACCCGCCCGCCAACCCCATCTGCGCGCCGGGCACTTCGTCCGCCATGATCGCGAACAGCGGGGCGAGCAGCGCGTTGACCGCGACCTGGAACAGGATGATCGCGACCACGATCGCGCCGGGGGTCTGGGCCAGCGCGACGGCGGCAAAGGAAAGGCCGAGCAGGACTAGCCCCAGCAGCACCCAGCGCCGCCGCCCACCACCGCGGGCGCGTGTCCGGTCGCTGGCCCAGCCAAAGGCGATGTTCGACAGGCTGGCGGCGATCGCCCCCGCGATCACCGTCGCGGTGAACAGGCCGATGCGCGCCTCGCCCGCAATCTCCGCAATCCTGACCGGCAGCAACAGGCTGAGCAGCGGGAGAAAGGCGATCACGCCCCCCGCATTGGCGAGCGCGACCAGCAGGATGAATCCCATCCCGCGCCGCGCCCCTCCGCCTGTCGCCTGATCGCCCGTCACCCGCTCCACCAGATCGGGCGCGTTGGAGGCCGCCCGTTTCCCGATGGCTAGGGCTTCATCGTCGCCGCGTCGAGCGTCGTGGTGAGCGTCATCGACCGATCCGTCGCATCGCGAGCGATGGCGACGCGATAGCTGCCCCCCGCGATCCGCCAGCCGGGCAGGCTGGTGTCGTAATCAGCAAGGATGCGCGGCTCGGCGGTCAGCGTCACGCGGCGCGATTCGCCGGGGTTGAGTGTCACGCGCTGGAAGCCGGCGAGCCGCATCGGCTTGCCCGATCCGTCGCGGGTTACGTAGAGCTGTGGCACGTCCGCGCCGGCACGCTGGCCGGTGTTGGTGACGGTGAAGCTGACGGTCAGCGTCTTGCCCCCGCGCACCTGCGGCTGGGCATAGGCGAAGCTGGTATAGCTGAGGCCATGGCCGAACGCGAAGAGCGGCTTGTTGCCCTGTCGCTCATACCAGCGATAGCCGACGTCGCTGCCCTCCTGATACTTCACGGGGAAGGTCTTCAGGCTGAAATCCCCGCCCGCCGCTGGGTTCGACGCGGCATCGCGCTCAAGCCCGGTGAGCAGGTCGAGTCCGACCGGGGTGGGGCGGGGCGCCTGTGCCTCGCGGGCGGGAAAGGTAATCGGGAGGCGGCCGGAGGGATTGACCTTGCCGGTCAGGATATTGGCGATCGCCTCGCCGCCCCGCTGGCCAGGATACCACGCCTGGACCACTGCAGGGACCTGCGTGATCCACGGCATCGTCACCGGGCCGCCGGTCGTGAGGACAACCACAGTCTTGGGCTGCGCCCGCGACACCGCGCCGATCAGCGCGTCCTGATGGTCGGGCAGGCGCAAATTCGGCACGTCGTCGGCCTCGGTCGTCCATTGCGTCGCGAAGACGATTACGATGTCGGCCTTGGCCGCCGCCTCGAGCGTCGCGTTCATGTTGCGGCCGTCGGTGAAGTCGACCTGCGCGCCGGGTGCCGCCTTGCGCAACGCGGCGAGCGGGGAGGAGGCGTGCCAGGTGATCCGCGCGAAGGATGCCGATCCACCATAAGCGAGCGGGATTTCGATCGGCGCGCCGCCGACCGAACGGACCTGGCTGGAGCCACCGCCCGACAGGACGCCCACATCCGCGCCGCCGCCGATGACCAGGATCTTTTTCGCGCTCGCCGCCAGCGGCAGGATGCCGCCATCATTCTTCAGCAGCACGATCCCTGCCTCGGCGGCACGCTGCGCGACCTCGGCATTGGCGGCGTAATCAATTTGCTGGGCTGCCGCGGGCGCGGGCGTGTCGAACGCGCCGGTCAGGATCAGTCCGGTCAGGTACCGCGCGACCATGTCGTTGAGGCGTGCCATCGGCACCTCGCCCTTCTCGACCGCGGCCTTCAATGGCGCGTCGAAGAACATCGCTTTGTCCAGCTCCTGCCCGGATTGCTGGTCGAGCCCGGCATTCGCCGCCTTGGCGGTCGAATGCACGCCGCCCCAATCGCTCATCACCCAGCCGGGATAGTTCCAGTCGCGCTTGAGCACCGTGTTGAGCAGGAAGGCGTTTTCCGACGCCCAATGGCCGTTGACCTTGTTATACGCGGCCATCACCGATCCGGGCTTGCCCTTTTCGATCGCGATCTGGAAGGCGAGCAGGTCGCTTTCGCGCAGCGCCGCCTCGTCGATCTGGGCGTCGAGCACCATGCGGCCCGTTTCCTGCGCGTTGAGCGCGAAATGCTTGATCGTGGAGACGATGCGGTTCGACTGGATCCCCGCGATATGCGCGCCGGCCAGTTCGCCGGCGAGCAGCGGGTCTTCGCCCAGATATTCGAAATTGCGCCCGCCCCATGGGTCGCGGGTCAGGTTGACGCCGCCCGCGAGGAGCACGTTGAAGCGCTTGGCGCGCGCCTCCGCGCCGATCATCGCGCCGCCCGCGCGGGCAATCTCGGGGTCGAAGCTGGCGGCAGTGGCGAGGCTGGAGGGCAGCGCGGTGGCGACATCGCCCTTGCGCTGCTCGACCTGGTTCGCCACGCCGAGCGATGCGTCGCTTTCGCGGACAAGCGGAATGCCGACGCGCGGCACGCCGTCGATGTGGCCGGCCGACGGGATCAGCTCTTCCTGCGTCTTGCCCCCGGCCATCGGCGGGAAGAGGCCATGGACCAGCAGGATCTTTTCATCGAGCGTCAGCTTCGCGACAATGGCGTCGGCCCGGGCGCGCGCCTGTTTTGCGGAGACGCGTTCGGCAGCGGCTGATTTCGGGGCCTGCTGCGCCACGCTGGCACTGGTTGCAACCGCACCAATGGCGGCCGCGGACATGAGTGCCGCGATCATTTTCGACATCGAACTTTCCCCTCCGGAATCATGCGCCGAACGTTCTCCGCCCTGCTGCAGACCTTCAGACAGCATAGTTTGAGAACGTTCACAATAGCGGATTTGCGCGCTTTCGTTGCTGGCATGGCATGATCGCTGGCGCTTGACAACGTTGTACAACGGGTTCAAGTGAACGTTCTCAACTTGAGCGCGAATGGCGCGCCGAACGGGGAGGATTGGGAAATGCGTGACCTAAAGGCACGCGCGCTTTCGCGACTGGTGATCGGCGTTTCGACGCTGGCAATCGCGACCGCGCCGGCATTTGCACAGGAAACTGACGCTGCGGCACCGGCTGAAGAGGGCGAGGAAATCGTCGTCACCGGCATCCGCGCCAGCCTTCAGGCTGCGGTCGACATCAAGCGCGACGCGCAGGGCGTGGTTGACGCGATTTCGGCCGAGGATATCGGCAAGTTCCCTGACACCAACCTCGCCGAATCGCTTCAGCGCATCACCGGCGTGTCGATCGACCGCTCGAACGGCGAAGGCTCGACCGTCACCGTGCGCGGCTTTGGTCCCGAATATAACCTCGTCACGCTGAACGGTCGCCAGATGCCGACCTCGACGCTGGGCGATGGTGCCAGCGCGCCGGCCTCGCGCTCGTTCGACTTTGCCAACCTCGCCTCGGAAGGCATTGCGGGCGTCGAGGTCTACAAGACCGGCCGCGCTGCCGTCGCCTCGGGCGGTATCGGTTCGACCATCAACATCAAGACGCCGCGTCCGCTCGATCGCCCGGGCATGCGCGGGTCGGTGTCGGTCAAGGGCGTGCTCGACACGTCGCTGAACGAAGGCAATGAGATCACGCCGGAAGTGTCGGGCGTGTTCAGCACGACCTTCGGCAATGAGGACCAGTTCGGTATCCTCGTCTCGGGCGTCTATCAGAAGCGCAAGGCGAGCGTGAACACCGGATCGGTCGGGTTCGGCAACGCGTTCCTGGGCAACGAGAATGACTGGGGTACGCTCGGGCCGGAGGGGCCGAACGTGATCAACCGTCCCGGTGCGACCGAGGTCTATGAAGTCCCGCAGAGCGCGGCCTACAACCTAACCGACATCGACCGGGAGCGCATCAACGGCCAGGTCGTGCTGCAGGTTCGCCCGGCGGACTCGCTGACCGCGACCTTCGACTTCACCTATTCGCGCAATCGCGTCGAGGCACGCGACAGCAGCGTCGGCATCTGGTTCAACTTCGGCGACACCTCGTCCGAATGGACCGACGGTCCGGCGGCGGGCCCGGTCTTCTATACCGAGCGCTTCGGCCCCGGTAAGGACCTGTCGTACAGCGGCTCGCTGACCGCGAACGAGTCGGAGAACAAGTCGTTCGGCGGCAACCTGAAATGGGAAGCGCCGGGTGGCGTGACCATCAGCCTCGACGCGCATCACTCGACGGCGGAATCGAAGCCGACCAACAAATACGGCACCAGCACCTCGGTCGGCTCGGCCGTGTTCGGCGTCGCGTCGCAGACTGTCGACTTCACCAACGAGCTCCCGGTCATCTCGGTGCGCATGCAGCCGGGGATCGACGCGCTCAATCCGGCGCTGATCACCGCGACCGGCAACTCGTCCCGCAACGCGTCTTTCAAGGACGAGATCAATCAGGTCCAGCTCAATGGTCGCTATGACCATGACGGCGCCTTCCTGGACTCGATCGACTTCGGCTTCTCCTATGTCGAGAACAAGGTGCGCTCGGCCTATGGCTTCGTCCAGAACGATACCTGGGGCGGCCTCGGCACGGCGGCGGACCTGCCCGACGATCTGTTCACGCGCGTCAGCCTGCCCGACAAGTTCCCGGGCCTGACCGGTTCGGACGCCGGCATCATTCCCGCCTATTACCGCTTCGATTTCGAGCGGATGGTGGGCATCCTCAACAGCCGCTTCGGCGTCTGCGGCGGGGACAATGACTGCCTTGCACCGTACGAAACCGATCGCCGGATCCAGGAAAAGACGATCTCGCCGTTCATCCAGGTGAACACCAAGTTCGAGGTCGGCGCAGGCGACGCGCACCTGATCGCCGGTGTCCGCTATGACCAGACGACGATCGCATCGGCATCGCTGACGCCGATCCCGACCGGCACGTCTTGGAACGCGGCGGGCGAGTTCAACATCAACTACGGCACCGCCAGCGACTTCCTGACCACCAAGGGCAGCTATCAGAACTGGCTCCCGGCGGTCGATTTCGACATCGAGCCGATCGAGAACGTCAAGTTCCGTGCGTCCTACAGCCACACCATCACCCGCGCCGACTATAACAGTCTGCAGGGCGGCCTGACGCTCAACCGTCAGTTCGGCATCGCCGGTGGTGGCGGGCTTCAGGGCAACCCGAACCTGGTGCCGTTCCTGTCGCGCAACATCGACGTGTCGCTGGAATGGTATTATGCCCCCGCCAGCTACGTGTCGGCCGGCTATTTCCGCAAGAAGGTGAAGAACTTCATCAACTCGCAGGAAGTGGAGCGTTCGGCATTCGACCTGCGCAACCCAGCCGATGGTCCGCGCTTCCGTGCGGCACAGGTGGCGCTGGGCGGCACGACCGACGTCTCGCGGATCCGCGACTATATCCTGCGCAACTTCAGCGGGGTTGAGGTCACACGCGACGCGATGGGTCAGCCGATCCTCGACGTGAACGGCTATTACCAAGGCCGCATCTTCGGCCTGCCCGAGGATGGACTGGTCGACTTCCGCGTCGGGACGCCATTCAACTCGGACCAGACGGCGACGCTGTACGGCTTCGAGTTCGCGGTTCAGCATGCCTTCTGGGACACCGGCTTCGGTGCGCAGCTCAACTACACGATCGTGCGTGGCGACGCCGAGTTCGACAACGCCGCCAACCCCAATATCGGCCAGTTCGCACTGGCGGGGCTGAGCGACAGCGCGAACGCGGTCCTCTATTACGACAAGGGCGGGCTGCAGGCACGCGTCGCGTATAACTGGCGCGACAAGTTCTATGCCGGCGGCAACCCGAACCCGACTTATGTCGAAGCCTATGGCCAGTTCGATGCCAGCATCAGCTATGAGTTCATCCCCGGACTCACTGCCTATGTCGAAGGCATCAACCTGACCGGCGAAGGGCGCCGCGGTCACCGCCGTAACGAGAATATGGTGACCTTCGCCCAGCCCGGCTTCGCCCGCTACATGGGCGGCGTCCGCTTCAACTTCTGACCTCCCCCCCAAGGCCACCCTCGTTCATTCGAGGGTGGCCCTTTTTTCATCGGCGATGCACAAGTCGGAGCGTCACTGAAGCAAACGGAAAATACGGTGGAGCAGGAAACGGTCCGGATCGTCGTCGTCGGTGGGGGAACCGCCGGATGGCTGTCGGCATGCCTCCTCGCCGCGCGTGTGCCCGGCGCATCCATCACCCTGGTCGAATCCCCCGATGTCGCGACGATCGGGGTGGGTGAGGGCACCTGGCCGACGATGCGCCGCACGCTACAGGCGATCGGGCTGGACGAGGCGGAGTTCCTGACCGCCTGCGACGCGTCGTTCAAACAGGGTTCGCGCTTCATCGGCTGGGCCAGCGGCGCGCCCGACGACAGCTATTACCACCCCTTCACACCGCCGGTCGATGCTGACGCCCGCGCGCTGGTGCGGGGCTGGCAGCATGCCGCCGCGGATCAGGCGTTCGCGCCTGCCGTGTCGGTGCAGCCGCGCATCTGCGACCTCGACCTTGCCCCGCGCCAGCGGGCGATGTCCGGTTATGCCGGTGCGCTCAACTATGCCTATCACCTCGACGCCGCCAAGCTTGCAGCATTGCTCGCGCGGCATGGCGTGGAGAGGCTTGGCGTGCGGCATGTCCGCGCGCACGTCACCGGGGTGGAAGCCGACGTTGAAGGCGATCTGCGCGCGGTGCTGACGCGCGAGCAGGGCGCGCTTGCGGGCGACCTGTTCATCGATTGCACCGGCCATGCCGCGCTGCTGATCGATGGGCATTTCGGTGTTCCCTTCGTCGATCGCGGCGGCGTGCTGTTCAACGATCGCGCGCTCGCGGTACAGGTGCCGGTCGATCCCGACAGCCCGATCCGCTCACAGACCGATGCGACCGCGCACGACGCTGGCTGGATCTGGGACATCGGCCTGCCCACCCGGCGCGGCGTGGGCTGTGTCTATTCGTCCGCCTTCATCGACGACGATGCGGCGGCGGCGACGCTCGCCCGCTATCTCGGTCGCGATCCGGCGGCGCTCGGCGCCCGCGCGCTGCGCTTCCGCTCCGGCCATCGGGCAGAGTTCTGGAAGCGCAATTGCGTCGCGATCGGCCTGTCGGCGGGCTTTCTCGAGCCGCTCGAGGCATCGGCGATCGTATTGATCGAATTGTCCCTCAACGCGCTGATCGACGGCTTCCCCGCGGACCGCGCGGCGATGGAGATCCAGGCGCGCCGCTTCAACGCTCTGTTCCGCTATCGCTGGGACCGCATCGTCGAGTTTTTGAAGCTCCATTATGTGCTCAGCCGCCGCGACCAGCCCTATTGGCGCGCGCATCGCGACCCGGCGTCGATCCCGGATCGGCTGAGCGAATTGCTCACCTTGTGGCGGCATCAGCCGCCATCGATCGCCGATTTTCCGGCGGTGGACGAAATCTTCCCCGCCGCCAGCTACCAATATGTCCTCTATGGCATGGGCCATTCCGCGCCGCCGCCCGGCCCGGTCGCGGTCGATGCCGATGCGGCGATCCGCGCCATGGCCCAGACGGCGCAGCGCGGCCGCGCGCTCGCCGCCAGCCTTCCCACCAACCGCGCCTATCTTGACGCGTTGCGCGCCGCCGCGCCACGCAGGGCGCTGGAGACCCTATGACCGATCATCAGCTGCTGACGCCCGAAGCCCATGCCAACCTGCGCGTCCGGCGCGAACGCGGCGCAGACTATGGCGATGCGGTGATGTCGTGCGTCACCGTGCCGGACGAGTTCCGGCAGGTGCAGGCGCATTATCCGATCCTGTTCCGCCGCAATGTCGAACGCGACGAGGTGGTCGCCGTCGCGCTGTTCGGCTTCGAGGAGGGCGAAAATCTGTTCCTGAGCGGCGATCGCTGGGACGCAGGCTATGTCCCGCTGGCGATCGATATCCAGCCCTTCCTGATCGGCGGCGCGCCCGAAAGCGACGCGGCGAAGCAGGTTTGCGTCGATCTTGCCAGCCCGCGCATCGCCGCCGGTGAAGGCGTCCGCGTGTTCGACGAATTCGGCCGCCCCAGCCCCTATCTCGAAACCGTCGCCGAGCAATTGGGCGCGCTCGACGCCGGGTGGCAGGGGGCTGCCAGCTTCTACGCCGCGCTGCGCCGCCACGATTTGCTCGAACCGCTGACGTTCGAAATCACGCTCGATGATGGATCGACCCATCGGCTGGTCGGCTTCCATGCGATCAACGAAGACCGGCTGCGCGGCCTCGACGCCGCTGCGCTGGGCGATCTGCATGGCGAGGGGCATTTGATGCCGCTGTTCATGGCGGTCGCGTCGATCGGCAACATCGCTGCGCTGGTCGATCGCAAGAACCGGCGGATCGCCGATGGCTGAGGCGGACCCCGGCCCGTTGGCAGGCGTGGCGGCGGTGCCCGAGGTCGCGGTGGCCGATGCCGCCGCACTCGATGCGCAGCTGCGCGCCGCGACCGCGCCGTTCGTGGTGCGCGGGCTGGTGCGCGACTGGCCGCTGGTTCAGGCCGGCCTGGAGTCTGGCCGCGCCGCACGCAACTATCTGCTGCGCCGCCGTCGCGACACGCGCTTCACTGTCTCGGTCGGCCAGCCGGGCAGCGACGGGCGCCTGTTCTATGACGCGGCGATGGGCATGAACTTTCAGGTCGTGCGTGCCAAGCTGCCCGAGATTTTTGCCAAGATCGACGAGACCGAGGGCGATCCCGCCGCGCCACCCATCTATCTCGCGTCGATCGACGTGCATGACTTTTTTCAGGGGCTGCATGAGGCGAACCAGGTCGATCTGGGTGATCGGCAATGCCTTGCCAGCATCTGGATCGGTACGCGCACGCGCATCGCGGCGCATAACGACATGCCGGCGAACCTCGCCTGTGTCGCTGCCGGACGTCGCCGCTTCACGCTGTTTCCGCCGGAGCAGTTCCGCAACCTCTATCTCGGCCCGCTCGACAACACGCCGGCCGGGCGCGCGGTCAGCATGGTCGATTTCAGCAATCCCGACTTCGCCGCACATCCGAAGTTTCGCGAGGCGCTCACGCATGCGCAAATGGTCGAGCTGGAGCCGGGCGATGCGCTGCACATCCCGTCGATGTGGTATCACCATGTCGAGGGGCTGGAGTCGTTCAACATCCTGCTGAACTATTGGTGGCGCGATACTCCGGCCTGGCTCGGGACGCCGCAGGATGCGCTCAATCATGCGCTGCTCGCGATCCGTGATCTGCCCGCGGACCAGAAGGCGCATTGGCGCGAGCTGTTCGACCATTATGTGTTCGATAATGACGATGCCGTCACCGCGCATATCCCGGAGAGCGGTCGCAGCATCCTGGCGCCGCTGACGCCCGAAACCGCGTCGCGCATCCGAACCTATTTGTTGCGGCAGCTCAGCCGATGAGGACTTCCATGATCAAGCGTATCGTCGTTGCCGGGGGCGGCACCGCCGGCTGGATGGCCGCCGCCGCGCTGGCGCGCACCATGGGCCACACCGTTGTGGTCACTCTGGTGGAATCCGAAGCGATCGGCACGGTTGGCGTCGGCGAGTCAACGATCCCGCCGCTCGTCGTCTATAACCGCCTGCTCGGCATCAACGAGGCCGAGTTCATGCGCGCCACCCAGGCGACGTTCAAGCTCGGCATCCTGTTCGACAATTGGAAACAGCCGGGCGACCGCTATTTCCACAGCTTCGGCTATACCGGAAAGGACCATTGGGCCGCGGGCTTCCAGCATTACTGGCTGGAGGGGCGCGCGCGCGGGCACACCCAGTCCTATGACGATTACTGCCTCGAGCTGGTCGCCGCGCTGCAGAGCAAGTTCGCGCAGCTGCCCGACAACAAGGTCAACTACGCCTATCAGCTCGATTCCGGCCTCTATGCCCGCTTCCTGCGCCAGATGGCGGAGGCCGACGGCGTCACGCGGGTCGAGGGCAAGATCGCCCGCGTCGCGCTGGACGGCGAAAGCGGCGACATCGCCGCGCTCGAGCTGGACGGCGGCCGTCGGGTCGAGGGCGACCTGTTCCTCGACTGCACCGGCTTTCGCGCGCTGCTGATCGAAGGCGCGCTGCACGCCGGTTACGACGACTGGACTCACTGGCTGCCGTGCGACAGCGCAATTGCGCTGCAGACGCCCAATGTCCGCCCGCCGGTCCCCTACACCCGCGCGATGGCGCATGACGCCGGCTGGCAATGGCGCATCCCGCTGCAGCACCGCACCGGCAACGGCATCGTTTATTGCAGCCGCTATCTTGACCATGACGCCGCGCTCGAACGCCTGCTGGGCAATATCGAGGGGGAGCCGCTGACCCCGCCCAACAAGATCCGCTTCCAGACCGGCGCGCGGCGCAAGCAATGGCACCGCAATTGCATCGCCATCGGCCTGTCGGGCGGGTTCATGGAGCCGCTCGAATCCACATCGATCCACCTGATCCAGCGCGCGATCCTGCGCCTGATCCGCATGATGCCGCAGGGCGCGATCAGCCCGCGCGACATCGCCGAATTCAACGATCAGCAGTTCCAGGACATGGAACAGATCCGCGACTTCCTGATCCTGCATTACAAGGTCACCGACCGCCGCGACTCCCCCTTCTGGCGCCAATGCGCCGCGATGGAGGTGCCCGACAGCTTGCGCCAAAAGATCGAGCTGTTCCGCGAAACCGCGCGCGTGTTCCGCCGCAATGAAGAGCTGTTCGCCGAGAATAGCTGGGTTCAGGTGATGCTGGGGCAGGGGATCGAGCCGCGCGCCTGGCACCCGATCGCGGGCAAGCTCAACGACGATGAACTCGACCGCCTGCTCGGCATGATCCGTCAGGACGTGACCCGCACCGTCGCGGGCCTGCCCGCCCATGCCGATTATGTCGCCCGCTATTGCGGCGCCGCCGAGCCCGCAGCCGCCTGATGGCGCGTCGCAAGCAAGCGGTAACGATCAAACATGTCGCAGCGGACGCCGGGGTCTCGCTGCAGACGGTGAGCCGCGTCATCAACAAGGAGCCGAACGTCCGGCCCGAGATGATGGAACGCGTGCAGGCGTCGATCGCCAAGCTCGGCTATGTCCCGTCGATCGCGGCGCAGCGGATGAGCGGGTCGCGTTCCTACCTCATCATGGCGCTCAACGATCGCGAGCGGACAATCCAGGGGTGGAAGTCGCGCGAGGGCACCGACTGGGTCGATCAGATGCTGCTCGGCGGCATGCTGACCTGCGCCGAACATGGCTATCGCCTGATCGTCGAGCTGGTCGACACGCATAGTGACCATATCGAGCGTGAGCTGTCCGCCGCGATCGCCGCGCTTCAGCCCGACGGCGTGCTGCTGACCCCGCCGCACTCGGCCAATGCGGAGATCATCGCGCTGCTCGACGCGGCGGGGATCGATCTGGCGCGGATCGGCTCGCTCGCGCCGGGGCCGGGGTTCCGACTGACCATGGGCGACGACCTGGCGGCGGCGATGGCGACGCGGCACCTGATCGAGCTCGGCCATAGGCGGATCGGCTTCATCGCCGGGTCGCTGGAATATGAACTCAGCGGCTGGCGCGTCGATGGCTGGCGCGGGGCAATGGATGAAGCGGGCCTGTCGACCGAAGGGATGCTGGCGCAGGGCGATTTCAGCATCGAATCCGGCCGCGACTGCGCGCCCCAGCTGATCGACGCCGGCGCCACCGCGATCATCGCCAGCAACGACCAGATGGCGCTGGCGACGCTTGAGGTCGCGCGCGCCCGGGGCATGTCGGTGCCGCGCGACCTGTCGATCGTCAGCTTCGACGACACCCCCGTGGTCCGCTTCGCCCATCCGCCGCTGACCGCGATCGAACAGCCGATTGCGGCAGTAACGGCGCGCGCGGTCGAGCTGATCATCGGCGCGCGATCCTGCCGCGCGGCGCTCGACACGCCGGTCGTCGTTACCCCGTCCCTGACCGTGCGTGAATCGACCGCGCCGCCACGATCGTAACGAAGGCTAAGATCGGTCCGTAACGGATCGAACCTCCGATCTAGTACAGCGATGCCGCGATACCATCGCCCCGCCGCGTGGCGTGGCGGGGGCGTCGATGAGTGTTGCGAACTCCCTGTTCTACGGGGACAATCTCGATGTGATGCGGGCGCATTTCCCGGACGGGTGCGTCGATCTCGTCTATCTCGACCCGCCGTTCAACTCGCGCGCCAATTACAACCTCCTGTTCCGCTCGCCCGAAGGAAGCGATGCCGATGCACAGGTTGAGGCGTTCACGGACAGCTGGCACTGGAACGACGCTGCCGAGGACGCCTTCGACCAGGTGATGCAGAGCGGCCACGCGCGCGCCTTCGATCTGCTCGCCGCGTTCCGCAGCGCACTCGGCACCAACGACATGATGGCCTATCTCGCGATGATGTCGATCCGCCTGATCGAACTGCACCGCGTGCTCAAGGCTGAGGGCAGCCTCTATCTCCACTGCGACCCGACCGCGAGCCATTACCTCAAATTGCTGCTCGACGCGGTGTTCGGCGCGGAGCGGTTCCGCAACGAGATCACGTGGAAGCGCACCGCCGCGCACAGCGATGGCGGTCGCTACGGGCGCAACACCGACACGATCCTGTTCTACGCCAAGGGCGCGAAGCCGCGCTGGAACCCGCTCTTCACCCCCTATGACGATGAGTACGCCGCGCGCTTCCGCAACCGCGACCCCGACGGGCGGCTGTGGATGGACGACAATTTGACCGCCAAGGGGCTGTCGGGCGGCGGCTACAGCTACGCGTATAAGGGCGTAACCTCCTATTGGCGCATGCCGGTCGAGACGATGGAGCGGCTGGACCGGGAGGGGCGGCTGCACTTCACCCGCACCGGCGGCATCCGGCTCAAACGCTATCTCGACGAGGCGCGCGGATCGCCGGTGCAGGCGCTGTGGAGCGACATCCCCGCGCTCAATTCGCAGGCGCAGGAGCGGCTCGGCTATCCCACGCAAAAGCCGATCGCGTTGCTCGAACGCATCATCGCCGCATCGTCCGACCCCGGCGATCTCGTGCTCGACCCGTTCTGCGGCTGTGGCACCGCGGTCCATGCGGCGGAAAAGCTCGGGCGGCGCTGGGCGGGGATCGACGTGACGCACCTCGCGATCGGCCTGATCGAAAAGCGGATGCGCGCCGCCTTTCCCGGCGTGGCGCTGTGGGTCGAAGGGACGCCGCGCGATTGCGCCGCCGCCGCCGACCTCGCCCGGCGCGACCCCTATCAGTTCCAATGGTGGGCGGTGTCGATGATCGACGCGGTGCCGTTCGGTGGGCGGCGCAAGGGCGCGGATGGCGGGATCGACGGCATCATCTATTTCCGCCCCGAACGCCGCCAGACCGCGCGGGCACTGGTCTCGGTCAAGGGCGGCGAGCGTGTCGGCGTCGGCGTGGTCCGCGACCTCCACTCGGCAATGGAACGCGAACGCGCCCCGATCGGCGTGATCCTCACCCGCTGTTCCCCCTCCGCCCCGATGCTGCGCGAAGCGGCAGCGGTGGGGCGGTTCCACAGCGAGGCGACCGGGCGGAGCTATGCGCGGATGCAGATCCTGACGGTCGAGGAGCTGTTCAGGGGGCGGCGACCGGATATCCCGCTGGTGGACTATACGGCGGCGTTTCGGACTGCGCCGAGGGAGCGGGTTGGTGGGGAGCAGGCGGTGTTGATTTAGGGGGCGACTGACGAATGGTTAGCAGACCCAACCGCGAACCACTTAGCGACACTCGATCCGACGCGATTCTGCGGGTTGCTTGTTACACGTTGCACCACCAACGACTTCGACGTTTCCACTCCCAACCGACGCGATGTTCGCCGTACCAGACACGTTCGCGTAGCTCGATCCCGATCCGCCTATCGCAATGGTCGCGTTTGTGACCCGGAGCCGCATCGCGTCAATCGAACCTGATCCTCCCACAACATAGGTTGCCTCGCGGGCGCTGCCTTCCGCTGAAATGCTCCCTGCCCCCCCGGTCGTCAGCGAGACCCGCCCCACCTCCATTCCGGTGGCTTTCACGATTCCCGCGCCCTTTGTGGTGGCCGCAAAAGTCTCCCCGCGCATGCCGGAGACTTCAACAATCGCTGCACCTTCGAGCGCTACTGAGGTCAGGCGCGGTGTGAAGATGCTGATGTTGACGCCCGAGCCGGGATTCCAGCTCCATGTTGCGCCTTCCCGGAAACGGATCGAGAGCGTGCCGTCCTCGACGGATACAATTGTGTCCGCGAGCAACGCCGGCGGACCCTGAAGCCGAACCTGACCCGGCTCGTCGATAACGCCAACGCCCACCTTGAACGGCCCTGAAACCTTCAAGCGATCAAACGTTTCGACGGTCATTGTGCGATGCTGATAGGGGCTGGGGTTTGCCTCAGCGACGGACGGCCCTGTAACCGGGTCATTGGAGCGCACGGAGCTATCCGAAGTCTGGCTCCCTCCCGATAGGGAAAGGGCAATTGCAGCAGCACCGATGAGGATCACGAGCAGCACTCCAGTGTAAGCCAGCCGACCATTCGACTTGAGCTGCCAGGAACGAAACTGTGTCGTGCTGGGCGCATCCACCCCCAACGTGCTGGGTCCCATATTATTTGGGGGCACCGATTCGGTTCGGCTGAGAATGCGAGCAGCTTCGCGACTGCTTGAGACCCCCAAATGTCGTCGAGCCTCGCGCAAGTGTTCGGTTACCGTGTGGACTGAAATGCCGAGTTCGCGCCCAATCGATTTTGCGTCATAACCATTCAGGAGGAGACGAAGTATCTCCTTCTGGCGCGGTGTAAGCTTTTGAACGTCGGCGACACTCATTCGACGGATATATCCCCATAGGCCCGGATTTCCGCAACGGGCTCGTTTGCCGAGAGATGCTTGGCGTCACCACCACACATTGCCCATCCGCCCCCCACCCCATACACCCGTCGCCGATGCCCGAAGACCTCACTCCAATCCCCGCCGCGACGCTGGTCGTGTTCCGCGAGCGCGGCGATGGTCCGCCCGAATTGCTGATGCTCGAACGGTCGGCGGCGATGCGGTTTGCGGGTGGGGCGGTGGTGTTTCCCGGCGGCAGAGTCGATGCGGGCGACCATGCCTTTGCCGCCACCCTGACCGGCGACCCCGACGACCTCGCGGCGCGGGTGGCGGCGGTGCGCGAGACCATCGAGGAGGCGGGGGTGGCGATCGGCGTCAATTTGCCCGACCTGCCCGCCGCGCGGCGCGCGCTCTATGATGGCGCCCCATTCGCGGAGGTGATCGCAGGGGCCAAGTTCGACCCCGCCGCGCTCGTCCCCTTCGCCCGCTGGCTGCCGCACCAAGGCGTCGCGCACCGCATCTTCGACACGCGCTTCTACCTCGCCCGCTGGCCCGATGGCGCGCCTGATCCGGCGGTGGACGGCAATGAAAACAGCCTGCTCTTCTGGTCGAGCGCGCGCGACACGCTTGCCGCCGCCGATGCGGGCAAGGTGCGGATGATCTTTCCGACGCGACGCAACCTTGAGCGGCTGGCGTTGTTCAACAGCTTCGACGATGCGGTCGCCGATGCGCTGGCGCATCCGATCGAAACCATCACCCCCTGGATCGAGGTGCGCGACGGCGTGGACCATCTCTGCATTCCCGAAGGGCTGGGCTACCCCGTGACGTCGCAGCCGCTGGGCGCCGCGCTGCGCGCATGAAGGCGCTGCGCACCTCGGTCGGGGCGATCGTCATCGCGGCGTTGCTGCTGACGCTGGCGCTGCTCGTCTATGCGATGCTGCGCAACCGGCCCCAGGATCTGCCGTGGACCAAGGTCGATCTGTCCCAGCCGGTCGGCCTGTTCACCGGGCGCAAGCTGACCGCGCTGACCGATGATTTCCCCGCCTGCCGTGCCGCGCTCGACAAGGCCGGCATCCGCTACACCGCGCTGCCCGCGCGGACGGAGGGCGAGGGGTGCGGCTATACCGACGCCGTTCGCTTTACGACGGGCGGCGCGCGCCGCATCGACTTTGCGCCCGCCGACCTCGGCGTATCGTGCCCGGTCGCGGCGGGACTGGCGGTATGGGAATGGGAAGTCGTCCAGCCCGCCGCCCAGCGCATCTTCGGCCAGCGCGTCGCGGAGATCGAGCATTTCGGCAGCTATAATTGCCGCCGCATGTACAATCGCGAGGGCGCGAGCTGGAGCGAACACGCCACCGCCGACGCCGTCGACATCGCGGCCTTCCGCCTGGATGATGGCACGCGCATCACGCTGATCGGCGACTGGGCGGGGCAGGGGAAGAAGGCGCAATTCCTGCGCGCGGTGCGCGACGGCGGGTGCGACCTGTTCGCGACCGTGCTGTCACCCGATTACAACGAAGCCCATCGCGACCATTTCCACTTCGATCAGGCCGAACGCGGTGCGATGGGGTGGCGGGCCTGCCGCTAGGGCAAGCCCGCTCAATATCTCAATTCGGCAGCGCGCCGGCGTCCACCTTCTCCACCCATTGCGGGTAGAATGCCGGCTGACGGTTGGACCAGCCCGACGCGGTCGCGGCGGCTTCGCTGATCGACTGGAGCAGCTTGCGGCGCAGGTCCGGGTGCAGATGCGGCAGCGCTGCGGCCGAGCAGAAGGCGGCGGGGAGCCACGGGCGCACCTCGGCCCCGACCAGCCGCTCATAGAGGAAGCGATAGGCCGAGAAGCTGGTCAGCCGCCCCTGCGACAGGTCGAACGCGGTCACGGTGATCAGGGGTGCCAGGAACGGCTCCATCGAATCCAGGCCCGTGTCGTCGGGGATCAGTGCGCGAATTTCCGGAAGCCGGTCATAGATATGCGCCTGTGCACGGATGCTTGCCGCTTCGACCACGTCGCGCGACCAGCGCTCCAGTGCGTCGTCACGGTCGAGGCCGATGTCGAGCGAGCGACGGATATAACGCTGCGTCGCTGCGGCGAACCCCGCAAATTCCTTCATCTCGGCCAGGGTCATGGCCCCTTCGGCCGGCTTGCTCCGTGCACTCATCTCCTACACTCCCACCCCACTCGATTGCCCACTCCGCGATCATGCTCCCCGCATGGTTAACGACGCGATAATGGTGCTTCGTCGCGCGTTAAGCATGTCATCACAGCATCCGTTGCAACGCAACATGGCTGCGGCGAACCGAGTCAGTCACTTTTGAAACGATCGCGGAGTGCGGCTTTGGCGCAACAAAATGCTTCGGGGCCGTAACATCGCGACCGATCGCCTTGTGGTTGACCGGCTCTTTCAACTTAGGGGCGATCGGGTGCGGTTGGTCGCTCGCAGGCCGGATTCGACAGGTCTAGGTAGTCATCCCTAGGGCTCCGCTGCGTCGCAACACGGCCTGTTCCGCAAGTCATCGCCCCGACGAAACGATTCATCGGATATACAGGTTCGGGGGGTGGTCAGCCCGCGACCGCCCTGCCAATCCCCATCCTAAGAGTTCGGGGAAGGGAAATTCCACCATGTTTCAGACGCTGAAAGCGCGTTTCGCGCTGATGGCCGCGCTTTGCCTGGCGACGATCGCCACGCCGGCTCAGGCCCAGTTCTGGCAGTGCGCCCCCTATGCCCGCATGATCTCCGGCGTCGAAATCTATGGCAATGCCCACACTTGGTGGGCGCAGGCCGAGGGCCGCTATGCCCGTGGCGACGCCCCGGTCGAGGGCGCGGTGATGTCGTTTGCCCCCACTGCCAAGATGCGCCTCGGCCATGTCGCGATGGTGTCGAAGGTGCTGAGCGACCGCGAAGTGCTGCTCACCCATGCCAACTGGTCGCGTCGCGGCGGCGTCGAAAAGGACGTGATCGCGGTCGACGTGTCGGAAGCGGGGGACTGGAGCCGCGTGAAGGTGTGGTTCGCGTCGAACAACGGCCTCGGCACCTCGACCTACCCGGTCAACGGCTTCATCTACGCCAAGAATGCGCCGCGCAAGGACGCGACCCCGTTCGACAACGTGACCATCGCACAGGTCGACCTGTCGATGTTCGGGATCGAAACCTCGCTGCAGAAGTGAGCGTCAGGCCGGCCTGAAGTTCAGCGCCAGCCCGTTGATGCAATGCCGCTTGCCGGTCGGCGGCGGCCCGTCGTCGAACACATGGCCCAGGTGCCCGCCACAGCGGCGACAGATCACCTCGGTCCGCGCCATGCCCAGCGAGAAATCCGACTTGGTCCGCACCGCATTGTTCAGCGGCTGCCAGAAGCTCGGCCAGCCGGTGCCGCTGTCATATTTGGTCTTGGACGAATAGAGCGGCAGCCCGCACCCGGCACAGGCAAAGATGCCCGCGCGCTTTTCCTTGTTGAGCGGACTGGTCCCGGCCCGCTCGGTGCCTTCCTGCCGCAAGATGCGATATTGCGCCGGGGTCAGCCGCTTGCGCCATTCGGCATCGGTCAGGGTGAACTCGAACGTCTGCGCCGCCGCCTCACTCTCGTCCGGACTGCACCCGACGATCATCGCCGTACCGACGACCCCAATGAACTGACGACGATGAACCCGCATCCTGCTTCTCCTCAGGACCAGATACGATGCGGATCGCGATTCGGTTTCACCGCATCGCGCGGCGCGCCCGGAACCAACCCCGTTCCCCGGCTTTCATGCAGCGGGGGCAAGCGTGGGTGACACATGGCGTTTCAGCAGCTCGATCCACCGATCCCCGTCCAGGTCATCGACAAGGGCAAGGGCTATGCCTTCGCCGTCATCGACTATGGGCCGGAGCATAACCTGATCTGGGTCACCGCGCTCTACGAAAGTGGCGAGATCTGGTGCGCGCCCAACCCGCTGGTGCGGATGCAGGGCAATTGGACACTCGGCCGCAAGCGCCCCGCTGCCGCGCCCGCCGCGCCGGATGATTGCGTCAGTAGCGGCTAAGCTCCACCGGCATCGCCTTATAACCATGGACGAAGCACGCCGCGACGCGCTCCGGCTCCGCGACGACGTTCGGGCGCAGGCGCCGCTTGGCCATTTCCTCCATCAGCACGCCGATCTGCAGCTCCGCCAGCCGCGCACCGACGCAGCGGTGGATGCCATGGCCGAACGCCAGATGCCGCCGGGCATTGGCGCGGTCGACGATGATCTCGTCCGGCCGCTCGAACACGGTCTCGTCGCGATTGGCCGACAGATACCATAGCACCAGCTTGTCGCCCGCCTTGATCTGCTGCCCCATCAGCTCGGCGTCGGCGGTCGCGGTGCGGCGCATATGCGCCAGCGGCGTCTGCCAGCGGATGATCTCCTGCGTCGCATTGGCGATCAGCGATGGATCGGCCTCCAGCTTCGCGCGCTGCTCCGGAAACTGCTCCAGCGCCCAGGCATAGGCGCTCATCGAATTGCGCGTCGTGTCATTGCCCCCGACGATCAGCAGGATCAGGTTGCCAAGGAACTCGAACTGATCCATCTCCTTCATCGCATCCGAATGGATCATCATCGAGATCAGGTCCGGCGTCGGTTCCTTGCCGACCTTGCTGTTCCACAGCGCGCCAAACTCCGCCGCGCACTGGAACAGGATCTCGCGCCGCTCCTCCTTCTTCACCGGGTCCTTGGCGATCTCGATATCGCCGGCCCAGTCGGACCAATAGGTCAGCTTGCGCCGCTCCTCCCACGGAAAGTCGAACAGCAGCGCCAGCATCTGCGTCGTCAGCTCGATCGACACGCGGTCGACCCAGTCGAACGTCTCGCCGATCGGCAGGCCGTCAAGTATCTCGGCGGTGCGCTGGCGGATGTCGCCGGTCATGCGCAGCATCTCGCTCGGCGTGAACGCAGGGGCGACGGTGCGGCGCTGGCCGGTATGCTTGGGCCGGTCCATCGCGATGAACATCGGCATGCGGATGTCTTCGGGCATCAGGTCGGCGACGACGATCCCGCCCGCTTCGGACGAATAGAGCTCGGGCAGCGATTCGACCTCGACGATCGGCTTGTAGGTCGAGATCGACCAATAGGGCCCGAACCCGCTCTGCTCGCACTTGTACACTGGCGCCTCGGCGCGCAGCTGGCGGAAGGGTTCGTGCCAGGTGTCGTCGCGGTAGAGTTCGGCCCGGGTCACGTCGAGCGGATCGACGGTGGGCGCGGCTTCGGGCGCAAGGGTGGCCATGGCGATACTCTCCCGGATTCTGTCTTTCCGGGAGAGTGAATTAACTTACAGGAATGTCAATAGCGGGGTTCCAACAGCCCCTCCCCTGAAGGGGGAGCTTAAGATGCCGCCGCCACCTTTTTCCGCCGGATCTTCGGGCTCCCCGATTGCAGCACCCCGCGCCGGAACAGCCGCGCCGCGATCGTCACGGTGATGATCACCCACATCGCCTGCCACGCCAGCGCCGCGACATGCCGCCACAATTCGGGCGAGTTGGCCGCACGTGCCGCCATCGCAAAGGGCGAGCTGAACGGGAACAGCTCCGCCGCGGTCGCGACCCAGCTGTCCGGGCTCGCTGCCGCAGCCGACGCAACGCCGAACATCGCGACCTGAAAGATCGTGATCGGCAGCGACATCATCTGCAACTCGCGCTGCGTCGCCGCCTGCGCGCCCAGCCCCAGGAACACCGCGCCCAGCAGCATGTACGCCATCACGAAATAGGCGAGGAACAACAGGCCATAGGGCACGAGCCCGACCGCTGGCCCGATATCCGAAAGCCCGGCGGCAAGGCGCGGCGGCATCACGCTGGCGGCATTGGCGCCCAGATTGACCACCACCGTTCCCCAGAACAGCAGGAACAGCAACGCCACGCCGAACATGCCAAGCAGCTTGCCAAAGAACACGCTTTCCAGCGGCACGGCGGCGGCGAGGATCTCGATCACCTTGTTCGACCGCTCCTCCGCCATCGTGCCCACTACCTGTCCGGCGAGCATCAGCGAGACGATGAACAGCGCGAACACGGTGAAGAACGCTGCCTGACCCTGCCCGCTCGATGACGTCGTGGTCCGCGAAATGACGGTCTTGGTCGCTTCGCTCAGCGGCGCGTCGGTCCCGGCGCGCTCGGCGCGCAACACCTGGTTTGCCAGCTCGGCGAGATATTCGGCCGATCGCGGGCCGTTCTCGACATGCAGGATCTGTGGTCGCTCGAGCGGACCGTAGAGCACCGCATAGGTATCGATGCCCTTGCGATCGATCAGCGCCTTGGCCTGTGCGCGCGGATTGGCGCTGGGCGCTTCGACGATCAGGTCGGCGGGTTGGCTGGCGAGCGAAAACATGCGGCGCAACTGCTTGTCCATCGCGACCACGGTGCGGGCTTGCTCACCGCTCGCAATGAACACGATGCGCGATTTCGAATCGCCGCTCTTGGCCATCGTCGCTGCGCCCAGCCCGCCGATCGTGCCGAACGCCAGCATCAAGAGCGGCGCGAGCAGGAACAGCAGGAAGGTGGGGGTGAACACCGTCGCCACGAAATCGCGGCGCGCGATCGTCATCGTCTGGCGCACCAGTCGGGAAAAGCCGTTCATGCCGCTGCTGCCTCTTCCAGTGCCTGGGCGCCGACGATCTTGACGAACACGTCGTGCAGCGACGGTCGTTCGATCGACAGGCCCGAAATACCGTATCCCGCGTCGATCAGCCGCACCAGCAACGCCTCGATCCCCTCGTCGGGCAGGGTGAAGCGCCAGCCGCCGTCGCCGTCCGCCACTGCATCGGCCGGAAGCAGCGCGGCAATGTCCGCATCGGACTTGTGCGGCACATAATGCGCCTTGTGCGGCAATGTCCCGCGCGCATCGGCCATGCTGCCCTCGAACCGCACCTTGCCGCCAGCGATGATCGTCAGCCGGTCGCACAGCCGCTCGGCATGCGCCATCACGTGGGTGGAAAACAGGATCGTCGCGCCGCGGTCACGCTCGGCCAGGATCAGCTTCTCCAGCCGCTCCTGATTGACCGGGTCGAGGCCGGAAAAGGGTTCGTCGAGCACCAGCAAATCGGGCTGATGCACCACCGATCCCAACAGCTGGACCAGCTGCGCCATGCCCTTGGACAGCTTGCGGATCTTCTGGTCGGTGGCATGGCCCAGCCCCGCCGCTTCCATCAGTTCCACCGCGCGCTTGCGCCCGGTCTTCCAGTCCAGCCCGCGCAGCGCGCCCATGAACGCAATCGCATGCGTCGCCTTCATGCTCGGATACAGGCCGCGTTCTTCGGGCAGGTAACCGACGCGGTCGCTCATCTCGCGCGGGCGGTCGCTGCCCAGCATGGTGCGCTCCCCCTCATCGGGTTCGATGATGCCCAGCAGCATGCGCAGCGTCGTGGTCTTGCCCGCGCCATTGGGGCCGAGCACGCCATAGATCATGCCCTTGGGCACGGCGATATCGACGCCATCGACGACGCGGCGGTCGCCGAAGCGTTTGACGAGGCCTTGGGCGGTGACCGCCAATTCGTGATGCAACTGGAATCCCCTCGCTTGGATTACCGTGGTAGCGGGGGGTGATGCATGAGCGCAAGGCACTGGAGGATCGGATTCGCGAAAAGGCGGCGGAGCTGGGCTTTGCCGCTTGCGGATACGCTTCGGCGGATGCGGCGCCTTTGGCAGGCAAGCGGCTGCGCGAGTGGCTCGAACAGGGCCGCCATGGCGACATGATCTGGATGGAGGAGCGCGCGCACCACCGCGAAAGCCCCGCCGGGCTGTGGCCGGAGGTGCGCAGCGTGATCGCGCTCGGCATGAGCTACGCCCCCGCGCTCGACCCGCTCGCGCTGGCGGGGGCGGGCGATCGGGGCCGTATCTCGGTCTATGCGCAGGGCGCGGACTATCACGACGTCGTGAAGAAGGCGCTGAAGGCACTCGGCCGCTGGCTGGCGCAGGAGGCCGACTGCGATCTCAAGGTGTTCGTCGATACCGCCCCGGTGATGGAAAAGCCGCTCGCCGAAGCCGCCGGCCTCGGCTGGCAGGGCAAGCACACCAATCTGGTGAGCCGCAGCCATGGCAGCTGGCTGTTCCTCGGCGCGATCTACACGACGCTGGATCTGGCACCCGACACGCCGGGCCGCGACCGCTGCGGATCGTGCGACGCATGCCAGCGCGCCTGCCCGACCGACGCCTTCCCTGCGCCCTACACGCTCGATGCGCGGCGCTGCATTTCCTACCTGACGATCGAGCATAAGGGGCCGATCCCGGAGGAGCTTCGCGCAGGGATTGGCAACCGCATCTATGGCTGTGACGATTGCTTGGCGGTGTGTCCGTGGAACAAGTTCGCGGCCGTCGCCGCGCGCAACATTGCCTTCGCCCCGCGCGCCGAACTGACCGCGCCGGAGCTCGCCGACCTGCTGGCGCTCGACGATGCCGGGTTCCGCGAAGTCTTTTCCGGCTCCCCGATCAAGCGCATCGGGCGCGACCGCATGGTGCGCAACTGTCTGATCGCGGCGGGGAATAGCGGCGATGCGGCGCTACGCCCCGCCGTCGCGGCACTGGTGATCGACCCCGATCCGGTGGTAAGCGAGGCGGCAGGCTGGGCGCTCAAGAAGCTCGACGGATAGGGGAGGTTGCGATGCGCGCGTTTCAACTGTTGCTGATTGCACTGTGGCTGGTGCTGGCGGGCTATACCGGCGTGGTGATCGCGCGGCACGGCCTCGACCTGCTGCCCATCTTCTTCGGCGACATCGCAAAGCTCGCCTGGCCGGGGCAGTTCAACCTCGACTTCCTGTGCTTCCTCGTCCTCTCGGCGCTGTGGACCGCATGGCGCAGCGGCTTTTCGGCCGGTGGCCTCGCACTGGCGCTGGTCGCCTTTTTCGGCGGAGCGGGCTTCCTGCTGCCCTATCTGCTGTGGCTGACGATCAGCACCCGCGGCGACATGCGCCGCGTGCTGCTGGGCGTGCGCGCTTCCTAGCCCCTCCCGCTTGCGGGAGGGGTTGGGGAGGCTCTTCTTAAGCCAGGACTACCGCCCCGTACGGCTCGCCCGGATCGCCGCCGCGCAGCTCGCCTGATCGATCGGCGACCCGTCGCGCTGGCGCGTCTCGGCAAAAGTCACCACCGGATCGCCGCGCCCCGATTTTGGCGGGTAAAGATAGGCGTCGAGCACGCAGGTGCCGTTGCCGAACTGCAGCTTGCGCGCGCTGCCTTCGGTCACGTCCAGCAGCGGACGGCCGAACTGCGCGGTCAGCGCATTGGCGCTTGCCCCCATCACGGTGGTCAGCGCGGCCATGCCCGGTTGCGGCACGGGCACCGGCGCGGCGCGGCCGGGCGGCGGGATGACGCCACCGCCGCCACAGGCGGACAGCAGGACCAGGGCGGACAGGGCCGCGATCGCTTTCACTTGGTTTTTCTCCGGTGGAACATGTGCGTCGCCATCGCCGCGCCGACGATCGGCGCGATCAGATTGGCGAACGGGATGAAGAACAATCCGGTTCCCGCCGCCCCGGTGGCAAAACGCGCCAGCCGGGTACTCGCCCGCCAGCGCTGCAGGTCCTGCGCGGGCATGTGCCGCACCGCGACCATGTCGCCCAGATCGCGCCCCAACAGCCAGCTGTTGACGATGAAGAAGGCGATGGCCGTTCCGACTCCGGTGACGAGCAGCAGCAGATAGAGCGGGGACAGCGCAAGGTTGATCAGCAACGCCCGCCCGGCGGAGCGCAGGCCCATCGCGGCCGATCGCGCAAAGCTCAGGTCGCGCGCGGTGGCAAAGCGGTCGGGATAATGTTTCGCCTCGACCGCGTGCACCACCTCGTCCGCGAACACCCCGATCACGGCGATGGCGATGACACGGAACAGCAGCCATGCGCCGAGCAATGCGATCAGGATGGCGGTCGCTGCGGCAAGGCTCGCGACGCTCTGGCTGGCGGAGAGATAGGTGGCGACGAGATAGTCGATCCCAAACCACAGCCCAGCGCCCAAGGCGGCAAAGATCGCCAGCGTCACCAGCATCGATTTGGCGAACACCGCGACGATGCGCTTGTCGAACAGCTGGCCGATCGAAAGAAGCAGCGCCTGGACCATGTGGACATCGTTGCTGGGCGATGTCCCCCAAGTCAACGCAGTTGCGCCAGGCCGGATGGCGCTATAGGCGCGCACCATCTATTTCCCGGAGACAAAAGTGACCGCACCCACCCACGACGTCGTCGCGATCGGCAACGCCATCGTCGACATTCTCGCCCAGGCCGAAGACGCCTTCATCGAAGAAATCGGCGTCGCCAAGGGCTCGATGCAGCTCATGTTCTCGCCCGAAGAGGCCGACGCGCTCTACGCCAAGATGGGCCCGGGCCGCGAGGTTTCGGGTGGGTCGGCGGCGAACACCGTCGCCGGCATGGCCGCACTCGGCAGCCGTACCGCGTTCATCGGCCAGGTCGCCGACGACCAGCTGGGCCAGGTGTTCGGCCACGACCTGCGCGCCGCCGGCGTCGATTTCGGCACTGCCGTCCGCGCGGGCCAGCCGACCACCGCACGCTGCCTGATCTTCGTGACGCCGGATGGTCAGCGCACGATGAACACCTTCCTCGGCGCGTCGCAGTTCCTGCCTGAGGCGGCACTCGACCGCGACCTGATCGCGGGCGGCGCGATCCTGTATCTCGAAGGCTATCTGTGGGATCCGGAAGAACCGCGCCAGGCGATGCGCGCCGCGATCCAGATCGCGCGCGACGCGGGCCGCAAGGTCGCGTTCACCCTGTCCGACGTGTTCTGCATCAGCCGTCACGGCGACGATTTCCGCGCGCTGATCGCGGAGGGTCTGGTCGACATCCTGTTCGCCAACGAGAATGAGCTGCTCGCGCTCGCGCAGCTCGAGGAGTTCGACGCGGCGGTGGAAAAGGTCGCGGCGCAGGTCCCGACCCTCGTCGTGACCCGCAGCGAAAAGGGCGCGATCGCCGTGCAGAACGGCACCCAGGTCGCGGTATCGGCCGAGCCGATCGAGAAGGTGGTCGACACCACCGGCGCTGGCGACCTGTTCGCCGCCGGCTTCCTGCACGGTCAGGCACAGGGCTGGGACGTCGAGAAATCGCTGAAGCTCGGCGCGGCATGCGCGGCGGAAATCATCTCCCACTATGGCGCGCGGCCCGAAGCGGACCTCAAGGAAGTCGCCGCCAAGTTCGGCTGATCTTCTTTCCCTCTCCCGCGACGGCGGGAGGGGCTGAAAACAAAAAAAGGGCCGGGGGAAACCCCGGCCCTTTCTGTTTGCGCTGGTGTCGCGGCCCTTACGGCTGCTCGCCGACCGGGGCCGGAAACTCGCCCATCTCGGGCGCGTCGTCCTGCGGCTCGCCATGCTGCAGGTTCGAGTTCCAGATGCCGTACACGAAATACAGCACCACCCCGCCCAGCATGTACCAGAGGAAGAAGGTCAGCACGCTGACCGGCACGGTCGTGATCAGATAGACGCACGACAGGATGCCGAGGATCGGCGTGATCGGATAGAGCGGCACCTTGAACCCGCGCGGCAGCTCCGGCGCCGAACGACGCAGGTAGATGACCGAGAGACAGACGATCGCGAACGCCGCGAGCGTGCCGACCGAGGTCATGTCGCCGAGCACGTTGATGTCGAAGAAGCCCGCGGCGACTGCGGTCAGGATGCCGACCAGCAGTGTGTTGACCCACGGCGTCTTGAACTTCGGATGGACCGTCGAGAACACCTTGGGCAGCAGGCCGTCGCGCGCCATGGTGTAGAAGATGCGCGTCTGCGCATACATCAGCACCAGCACGACCGACGTCAGGCCGATGATCGCGCCGATCTTGATCGTCTTGGCCAGCCACGCCCATTGCGCGCCGAACGCGTCGACCACCACCGCGACGGGGTCCGGCACGTTGAGCGTGTTGTAGGGAACCAGCAGCGTCATGATCGCCGCGACGAGCATGTAGATGACGGTGCAGACGATCAGCGACCCGATGATGCCGAACGGCATGTCCTTGGCCGGGTTCTTCGCTTCCTGACCGGCGGTCGATACCGCTTCGAACCCGATATAGGCGAAGAACACGATCGATGCGGCGCGCATGATACCGTCGACACCGAACTTGCCGTCACCCTGGTTCTCCGGGACGAACGGGACCCAGTTGGCCGCCGAAAGCTCGCCGAAGCGCGAGATCACGATCAGGCCGCCGACGACGATGAACGCGGTCAGCACGCTGACCTTGATCGCGACGATCAGGTTGTTGACCTTGGCCGATTCCGACACGCCGACCACCAGCAGGATCGCGAGCGCGATACAGATGAGGAAGGCGGGCAGGTTGAAGATGGTCGTGACCGTCTGACCGTCGATCAGCACCGGCACGCCGTCCTTCATCAGCACATGGCCGGCCGGGCCGGTGAATTGCGCCGGGATATGGATCCCGAAATCGGCAAGCAGGCTGACGACATACCCCGCCCAGCCCACAGCGACCACCGACGCGGCGATGCCATATTCGAGCAGCAGGAGAACGCCCATCACCCAGGCGATGAACTCGCCCAGCGTGGTATAGCCATAGGTATAGGCCGAGCCCGACACGGGCAGGGTCGAGGACAGTTCGGCATAGCACAGCCCGGCAAAGGCGCAGACGATGCCGGCAACCACGAACGACAGCAGCACCGCCGGACCCGCATGCAGCGCCGCGGCGCTACCGGTGCGGACGAAGATGCCCGCACCGATGATGCAGCCGATGCCGAGCAGAAGGAGGTTCCACTTGCCGAGCGTGCGCTTCAGCTCGCTGTTCGCCGTCTCGCGCTGAACCTGCGCGATCGATTTGCGCGCAAACATGCGCGCCACGATTCCCCGATTGGGTGCTGTTGCCATGAAATATCCCCCGCGCCCTGAACGCGATTAACTTGGTTTACGGATGCGCAGCGAGCCTAACCGCAAATCCCCGCCGCGCAATCCCCGAATCGCGGACTTCGTTACAGATGTTACGGTTTGCCGCGTCAGCCGATCGCATCGCCGCGCGCGAGCATCGCGTCGACGGTGCCGGGATCGACCAGCATCGGCCCCAGCTTGCGCCCGGCGAAGAGATGGACATGCAGATGCCCGACCGTCTGGTGCGCATCGGCCCCGGCATTGGCGAGCAGGCGAAAGCCCGGCGCGACCAGCCCCGCGTCGCGTGCGACGTTGCCCACCGCGCGCACGAACCCCGCGATCTCCGCGTCGCTCGCCCGCGCGCTGAAATCGTCCCAGCTGACATAGGCGCCCTTGGGGATCACCAGAATATGGGTCGGCGCGACCGGGGCGATATCGGGGAAGGCGATGGCGTAGTCGTCTTCATAAATGCGCTTGGCCGGAATCTCGCCGCGCAGGATCTTTGCGAAGACATTGCTGGGGTCATAGTGCTGGGTGGCGTCGACGGGCATCTCAACTCTCCTTGCGGCTCGCCTTTTCGTAGATCCCGGACACACCCTCGCGCCGCGCCAGCTCGGCGCGGACGTCATCAAGCGACAGGTCCATGTCGGCGAGCAGCATGAGCAGATGGAAGATTAGGTCCGCCGCCTCGCCGGTCAGCCCGGCGCGATTGTCCTGCACTGCGGCGATCGCGGCCTCGACCGCTTCCTCGCCCAGCTTCTGCGCGATCTTGGCGCGGCCCTTTGCCGTCAGCTTGGCGACATAGGATGACGCCGGATCGCCCGTGCGGCGTTCGCGGATCACGGTTTCGAGCGTGGCGAGGATATCATCGGCCATCCTCGCGCAGTCGGTCAGCCGCGCGCCGGTGTCAATCCTGTGAACCGCCTTCGCGCCGCGCACGCGCCCGGCGGCGCATCGCCCGCTGCGCGAGCCACAGCCCGCCGGCCGCCATCGCGGCGAGCGCGAGGTCGGACAATTCGGGCATCGTGCGCCGGCCGATCTCCCCGCTATGCGCGGCAAGGGCAGGGGCGGTGGTCAGCAACAGGATCGCGATGGTGCGCATGGGGCGGGTTTAGCCCGCAACCGTTATGCGAAGGGTTAATGCGCGCGCCGCACCGGAATGCCCGCGCCTGCCAGTGCGGCATGCGCGTCGGCGATGCTCGCCTGCCCGAAATGGAAGATCGACGCGGCGAGGACCGCACTCGCATGCCCCTCGACAATGCCGGCGACCAGATCGGCGAGCCCGCCGACCCCGCCCGATGCGACCACCGGCACGCGCACCTGATCGGCGATGGTGCGGATCAGCGGCAGGTCGTATCCGTCGCGCGTCCCGTCGCGGTCCATCGAGGTCACGAGCAACTCGCCCGCGCCCAGCCGGGCAAGGTTCAGCGCGTGTTCGACCGCGTCGATGCCGGTCGGCTTGCGCCCGCCATGGGTGAAGACTTCCCAGCGGCCCGGCTCCACCTGTCGCGCATCGACCGATGCGACGACGCACTGGCTCCCCATCTTCTCGGCAATGTCGGCGACCAGTTCGGGCCGCGCGACAGCGGCGCTGTTGACCGCGACCTTGTCCGCCCCGGCGAGCAGCAGCGCGCGCGCATCCTCGACGCTGCGCACCCCGCCGCCCACGGTCAGCGGCATGAAACACACCTCGGCGGTGCGGCGCACGACATCCAGGATCGTGCCGCGCGCCTCATGGCTGGCGGTGATGTCGAGAAAGCACAATTCGTCCGCCCCGGCGGCGTCATAGGCGCGCGCCTGCTCGACCGGATCGCCGGCATCGACCAGGTCGACGAAGTTCACGCCCTTGACGACGCGGCCCCCGGCAACGTCGAGACATGGGATGACGCGCGCGCGGACGGTCATGCGGCGGCCCTGATCGCCTCGGCGAGATCCAGCCGCCCGTCATACAGCGCCCGCCCGGTGATCACGCCCTCGATCCCCGGCTTGCCGACCAGCGCATGGATGTCCGCGATCCCCGCGACCCCGCCACTGGCGATCACCGGGATCGACACTTCGGCCGCCAGCGTCACCGTCGCCTCGACATTGCAGCCCTTGAGCAGCCCGTCGCGGCCGACGTCGGTGAACAGCAGTGCCGCGACCCCGGCATCCTCGAAGCGATGGCCGAGTTCGGCGATCGACACGGTCGACACATCCGCCCAGCCCTTGGTCGCGACGAAGCCGTCGCGCGCGTCCACCGCCACGACGACGCGGCCGGGATGCGCCTTGGCGCTCTCGCGCACGAAATCGGGGTCTTCCAGCGCCGCGGTGCCGATCACCACGCGGGTGACGCCAAGATCGAGCCAGCGCTCGACCGACGCGCGGTTGCGGATGCCGCCGCCCAGCTGGACCTTGCCCGGAAAGCGATCGACGATCGCCGCGACGGCGACGCCGTTGATCGATTCACCGGCGAACGCGCCATCGAGATCGACGACGTGGAGCCACTCGGCCCCGGCCTGCGCGAACAGGCTCGCCTGCGCGGCGGGGTCGTCGCCATAGACGGTGGCGCGCGCCATATCCCCCTCGGCAAGGCGGACGACCTGCCCGGATTTGAGGTCGATGGCGGGAAAAACGATCACGGCTTCCATCCTAGAAAACGCTGGAGAAGTGCCAGCCCGTAATGCTGGCTCTTTTCGGGGTGGAACTGCACCCCGAGGATATTGTCGCGCCCGATCGCGGCGGTAACGGGGCCACCATGGTCGGTGATCGCCAGCACGCCGCTGCCCGAATAGGCAAAGCTGTGCAGGAAATAGGCCTCGCCCGGTTCGATCAGCGTATGCGGGGCGAGCGGGGTCACGTCGTTCCAGCCCATGTGCGGGACATGGACATCGCCCGCCGGCAGCTCGCGCACCACCCCGTCCATCCAGCCCAGCCCATCATGGCTGCCATGTTCCTCGCCGCGCGTCGCCAGCAGCTGCATGCCGACGCACACGCCCAGGAACGGTGCGCCCTGTTCGAGCACGCGGCGCTCCATCGCCGCCACCATGCCCGGAATTGCGCGCAGCCCCGCCGCACACGCGCCGAACGCGCCGACGCCGGGCAGGACGATGCGGTCGGCCTGCGCCACGACCGCGGGGTCGGCGGTGACGGCGATGTTCATCGCTCCGGCCGCCTTCAGCGCATTGTGGACCGAATGAAGATTGCCCGCGCCGTAATCGATCAGCGCGATAGTCATGACAGCAACGGCGCCAGCGCGTCGGTGGCAAAGCTCGCGGCCATCTCCGTCACAACCGCCGTCGCGACGCCGGAGGTCACGAACGGGTCGGTCGCGGCAAAGGCCTCCACCTCGGCGCGGTGGCCGCGGCACAGGATGATACCGCCGGTGCGCGGTACCTGACGCCCCGCAATCAGCAGCAATCCTTCCTCAAACCCTGCTTCCAGCCAGGCGACATGCGCCGCCATCTGCGCATCGACCGCTTCGATCGGTGCGACATATGTGAGGGTGATGACGCAGACCGGTGCAGCGTCCAGTCGCGCCATTACAGCGTCCCCTTGGTGCTAGGGATCGTGTCCGCCTTGCGCGGGTCGATCTCCACCGCCTCGCGCAGCGCACGGGCAAGGCCCTTGAACGCGGCTTCGGCAATATGGTGGTTGTTGCTGCCGTAGAGCGTTTCGACGTGCAGCGTCAGCCCGGCGGTCTGGGCGAAGCTGTGGAACCAGTGTTCGAACATCTCGGTGTCCATCTCGCCGAGGCGCTTCTGGCTGAACTGCGTCTTCCACACCAGGAAGGGACGCCCCGAAATGTCGAGCGCGACGCGGGTCAGCGTCTCGTCCATCGGCGAGAGCGCATCGGCGTAACGGCGGATGCCGCGCTTGTCGCCCAGCGCCTTGGCCACCGCCTCGCCGATCGCAAGGCCCGTGTCCTCGACCGTGTGATGCTGATCGATATGCAGGTCGCCGACCGTTTTGACGTTAAGGTCGATCAGCGAATGACGCGACAGCTGCTCGAGCATATGGTCGAAAAAGCCGATCCCGGTGGAGATCGTATAGCTGCCGGTGCCATCGAGATTCACGGTCACATCGACCGAAGTCTCGCTGGTCTTGCGGCTGATCGTGGCGGTACGCATGGCCGTCCCCATAGCGGTTGCGCGGGCGCGCGCAATCACCCCTGCACTTTCGGGAACGGCAAGAAATCTTGACCGCTCCGCTGGCGTCGCTAGGTCAGGGGCATGACCGGCAATGTACCCGACAGTTTGATTCCCTATGACGAGATCGTGCAGGAGGCCCTGCGCGCGGTCGTTGGCCGGGTGCTGGATCAGGTCGCCGCGACCGGCGCGCTGCCCGGCGCACACCATTTCTACATCACGTTCAAGACGCGTGCCCCCGGCGTGGACATTCCCGACCGGCTGATCGAACGCTTCCCGGACGAGATGACGATCGTGCTTCAGCACCGGTTCTGGGACCTGAAGGTCGATGACAACCGCTTCTCGGTCGGCCTCAGCTTCAACCAGATCCCGTCGATCCTGACGATCCCGTTCGCCGCGATCACCGGTTTCCACGACCCCGCGGTCAATTTCGAGCTGCGCTTTCAGGCGGCCGAAGACCCCGACGGTCCCGATCCGCACGACGAAGCGGAAAATGACGAGCCGCCGGTTGCGACCCCGGTCGAGGACGGGTCGAACGTCGTCGCAGTGGACTTCAAGCGGAAAAAGTAAGGCTTGCGTTTGCGGTCTTGCATCCCAGCTTGGGCGGGGATGATAGAGGCTGCATGACCGATACCCGCACCGAAACCGACTCGATTGGCGCGATCGAGGTACCCGCCGCCGCCTATTGGGGGGCGCAGACGCAGCGAAGCATCGAGAATTTCCCGTTCGGCCCGACCGAGCGCATGCCGATCGGGATCGTCCGCGCGCAGGCGATCGTCAAACAGGCGGCGGCGCGGGTGAATGCGAAGCATGGCCTGGCGCCGGAGATCGTCGCGGGAATCGAGGATGCGGCGCGCGCGATCGTCGCGGGGCAGCTCGACGATCAGTTTCCGCTGGTGATCTGGCAGACCGGCAGCGGCACGCAGACCAACATGAATGTCAATGAAGTGATCGCCGGCTATGCCAATGAACGGCTGGCGGGGACGCGCGGCGGCAAGGTGCCGGTCCACCCCAACGACCATGTGAACATGAGCCAGTCGTCCAACGACAGCTTCCCCACCGCGCTGCACGTCGCGGCGGTTCTGGCGACGCGCGACGCGCTGCTTCCCGCGCTCGACCGGCTGACCGCTGCGCTGGTCGCCAAGGTCGAGGCGTGGGAGCATATCGTCAAGATCGGCCGCACCCATACGCAGGACGCGACCCCGCTCACGCTGGGGCAGGAGTTTTCGGGCTACGCCGCGCAGCTGATCAGCTGCAAAGCGCGGATCGAGGGGGCGCTGAACGGCAATCTGCGCAAGCTCGCCATCGGCGGCACCGCGGTCGGTACCGGGCTGAATGCGCCGGCGGGCTGGGCCGAGGATATGGCCGTCGCCATTTCCGACATCACCGGCACGCCGTTCGAAAGCGCGCCCAACAAGTTCGAGCAGCTTGCGGCCAAGGACGGCCTGGTCTTCTTCTCCGGTGCGCTCAACACGCTGGCCGTGGCGCTGACCAAGATCGCCAACGACATCCGTTTCCTCGGCTCCGGGCCGCGTTCGGGCCTGGGTGAGTTATCGCTCCCGGCGAATGAGCCGGGCAGCTCGATCATGCCGGGTAAGGTCAATCCCACCCAGTGCGAATCGCTGACGATGGTCGCGGCGCAGGTGATCGGCAACCATCAGGCGGTGACCGTCGGGGGGATGCAGGGGCATTTCGAGCTCAACGTGTTCATGCCGCTGATCGGCGCGAACGTGCTGCGCTCGATCCATCTGCTCAGCGTCGGGATGGAGAGTTTCGCCGAACGCTGCATCGACGGCATGACCGCGAATGAGGACCGCATCGCCGAACTGGTCGAACGCTCGCTCATGCTCGTCACCGCGCTGGCGCCTGAGATCGGCTATGACAATGCCGCCAAGATCGCCAAGACCGCGCATGAGCAGGGGACGACGCTGCGGGAGGCCGGGCTCGCACTCGGCCTGGTCGATGCCGCGACGTTCGACCGGCTCGTCCGTCCCGAAATAATGGTCTGAGCACGCGTTTTAGATGTTTCCATAATCCTCCCCCGCCAGGGGGAGGTGGCACGCGTAGCGTTACGGAGGGGGAGGAAGCTCGACGGTCGAGAGGGCATCGCCGTCCTCCCCCTCCGTCGCCTGCGGCGCCACCTCCCCCTGGCGGGGGAGGATTGACCCATTCGCATTGCAGCGCGGAACCCGATGCGGTTTCGTGCTTTCCTCCCCCGAACGGAGGGTTGGTTCATGGACGCATCGGTCATCGGCACGCTGCTTGGCGGAATTGCGGTCGCATTTGCGGGCGCGGCATTCTGGACCGGGCTGCGCGGCATGGGTGAGGTGTTCGACCTGGCCACCGGCAGCAAGGAGTTTGGACGATGATCGGCGACCTGGTGGCAGGCTATATCGGCAAGCGCATCGATGAGAGCGATGGCGAGGGCGGTACGCTCGGCACCATCGCCGGCATCGCGGCGTGGCGCGTCGGCAAGACGGTGATCCCGGCCGCGATCGTGCTGGGCGCGGCCGCACTTGGTGCTCGCTATGTCCGCCGTCGGTGGCAGGCGCGCTCGGCATGATCCGCACAATTTTCGCCGCGCTGCTCGGCCGCGCGATCGATCGCCGTGACGGGCGCGGCGGGGTGAAGGGCGCGATTATCGGCGCGGTGGGTCAGCGCGCATTGACGCGTATGGGTCCGTTCGGCTGGGTCATCGGCGGGCTGATCCTGCTGTGGTCAGTGATGACGGGGCGTCGTCGCCGTTATTAACCGCCTCCCAGCCTTGACGTAGCCGCCCCGCCCGCGCCAATGGCGCGCATGGCGCATCGCGATTCCAAATTCGAATTTGACCGCAGGGGCGTGCTGTTCGTCCTGTCCTCTCCCTCGGGCGCGGGCAAGTCGACCATTGCGCGCAAGCTGCTCGAGCGGGAGCCCGGGATGGGCGTCTCGGTCTCCGCGACCACTCGCCCGATCCGCGCGGGCGAGCAGGATGGCCGCGAGTATCATTTCCTCAGCACTGACGAGTTCAAGGCGCGCGCGGCGCGCCACGAGTTCCTCGAATGGGCGCATGTCTTCAATTATCGCTACGGTACCCCGCGTGAGCCGGTGAAGCGCATGCTCGCCGCCGGGCAGGACGTGCTGTTCGACGTCGACTGGCAGGGCGCCCAGCAGCTGTTCCAGCTTGAAGGCGGCGACGTCGTCCGCATCTTCATCGTCCCGCCCTCGCTCGCCGAACTCGAAAAGCGCCTGCGCGCGCGCGCGACCGATAGCGAGGATGTGATCCAGTATCGCATGAAGCGCGCCGAGCGTGAGCTGAGCCACTGGGACGGCTATGACTATGTCGTCGTCAACGATGATCTCGATGCCTGTTTCGAGAAGGTCCACACGATCCTGAAGGCCGAGCGCGAAAAGCGCTCGCGCAAGCCCGGCCTGATCGGCTTCATCCGCGAACGCGCCGAAGAGGCGATCGAAATGGGCCTCGCCACGCGCTGAACTTTCGCATCGCCCGATTGTTACGGCTGCACTAAACTGCGGCGAAACACTGGGGAGAGCGCATATGCCAAGAGTCTTGCTGGGCGGCCTGCTGGGCGGGGTCGCGATGTGGATCGTCGGGTTCATCTTCTGGGGGACGCCACTGTCGATGCTGGCCACCAGCAATGCGGGGGACAGCGCCAGCGTCGCGGTCCAGGCCGCGCTAGCGCAGCATCTCGGCCCCAACGGCAGCGGCGCTTACCCGATTCCCTGGCCCGGCACTCCGCTCGGGACGCAGGCCTATGGTGAAGGGCCGACCGCGCTGGTGCTGTTCAATACCAATGGTTTCGCGCTGCCCGATACTGCGGCTTTGGTCGGCGGACTGATCCTCGGCATCATCTGCGCGCTGCTGCTGGCCTTCGCGCTCGCGCGGCTCACGATCGGCATGAGCTTTGCTCAGCGGCTGACCGCGGTGGGCCTGTTTGCGGTGGCCTTCACCGCCTATAGCCAGCTGGGCCAGCCGGTGTTCAACCACGCCCCCTGGGGCTATTTCATCTATCTGTGGATCAGCGAAGTCGCGGGCTGGCTCGCCGCCGGGGCGGTAATTGCCTGGCTGCTGCCCAAGCCAACCGCTCCGGTGGTCTAACGTTTAGACCGGGCGCGGAGCGATGGCGTCGCCACCCGCGTCGCCATCCTCGCCGCGCAGCGCATCCAGCTCGCCGCTCGCGCGGGCGCGCTTGCCATAGACCGCTTCGAACAGCGGGCCGGCCATCATCGTCGTGACGATCGCCATCAGCACCATCATCGAAAACAGCGTCGGCCCGATAATTCCCTTTTGAAGGCCGATATTGATGATGATCAGCTCCATCAGCCCACGCGAGTTCATCAGCGCACCTATGCCGAGCGCGGTGCGATTATCCTCGCCCGACAGCCGCGCGGCCGCCCAGCATGCCCCCAGCTTCGCCAGGATCGACACCGCCAGAATGCCGAGCGCGACGGCGAGCAGCGGCAGGCTGTTGACCATGTCCATCCGCGTGTTCAGCCCCGAATAGGTGAAGAACATCGGTAGCAGCATGACCACCGCCAGCGGCTCCACCTTGCGCTTCAGCTCCTCGACGAACAGCCCGCGCGGCATGCACACGCCCAGCAGGAAGCCGCCGAACACGGCATGAATGCCGATCGCATCCATCACGAAGGCAGACAGGCAGAACAGGATCAGCGTGATGGCGAGGACGAGGTTGCTCATCTCGCCCCGTTCCTCGACCGCGCGGCCCAATGGCGCGAGCAGCCGCTTGCCGAAGAGCAGCATGAACACTGTGAAGCTGATGCCGCCAACGATTGCGATCACCGCGATGCCGGGCCCGCCGCCAAAGGTCGCAAGCACGATCGCGAGCACGCACCACGACACCGCATCGTCGAACGCACCAGCGGTCAGCGACAGCGTGCCGAGCGAGGTCTTTGCAAGGCCGCGTTCGTTGATGATCCGCGCCAGCATCGGAAATGCGGTCAGCGCGATGCACGCCCCCATGAACAGCGTCGCGCTAAACTGGCTGATGCCCTCCGCGAACAGCCCCGGCATGCTGAGCAGCCAGGGCGTCAGCAGCACCGCGCACAGGAACGGCGTGGCGATGCCGGCGACCGATACGGTGGCGGCGCTCTTCGCCTTGGTCCTGAAATGGTCGAGATGCAGCGTGCAGCCGACCAGGAACATGTAGAGGCCAACGCCGAACTGCGCCCCGACATAGAGAACGTTCTTGGTCTCCTTGGGAAAGATCGCCGCCTGCAGCTCGGGGAAGAACAGCCCGAACAATGACGGGCCGAGCACGACGCCCGCGATCATCTCCCCCACCACCTGCGGCTGGCCCAAGAACTTCTGCCCCAGCCATCCAATCACGCGTGCGGCGAGGATGATCAGCGCGAGCTGCAGGAAGAAATGGATGCTGTGGTCGTTCGGGGTAAAGCTCGCGGCGGCATTTACCGCCGGGCCATGGGCACCCATGACGTCGCCGAGCGCACGCAACGTATCAGCGAACAATTCCTCAAACACGCCCATCCCCTTTTTGTGCGACCTCGTGGCGGGTCTTTCACGATGATATCGCTACCATCCTACTCATTCAGAGCAAATGCAGAAACTTGACCGCCGCCGCATAATCGGCGTGGCGGGCGTCGCGCGCCTTGCGGGCGAGTTCGTCCTCGCCCCAATGCTCGACCTGCCAATCTTCGTCCAGATTGGCGGCGGACCAGATATCCTCCGGGTCAGCGGCACGCTCGATCAGCGCGAGCGCCGCGACCAGCGACCCCGTGACGGTGACGATCGGCGACAATCCAGCCAGCTCGAACGGCGTCCGCGCCTCAAGGGCCTCGGCCAGCGCAGCCACGGCATCCGCAGGCTGCGCCACATGGACGATGCCGGTGGTCGCGATCAGCGCAGCGCCATAGCGTTCCCGCGCCCAGCCGAGCAGCGGATCCCAGCTCGCCGCCTGCCGCAGCTGCAATTCGAGCGGATGGTCGGCGCGGTAGCAGAGCAGGTCGCTTTCGCCATATTGGGCAAGGCCGGCGGCAAAGGCGGCGGGGTCGGGCGCAATCCGGTCGATCGCGGCATTGGCGAGGCCGGTGAGCGGCATTGCGCGCGGGTCGATCGTCTCGCCGACGCCGCGCCACTCCTCCGCCACCGCTTCGGCCAGCGCGGGGTTGGGCAAAGTCAGCGGCACCCGGCCCGGCGTGCGCACCGGCTTGCCGTCCAGATGCACGTCATGCCCACCATCGGTCGCGACCAGCGCGACCTCGTTCCAGAACCGCCGCATAATCCTATTCCGTCGGTGGAGTGCGCCAGCGCCGCGCCATCGCGCGCGGCACGACTGCGATGCAATACAGGCCGGAAATCAGGATCGCCGCGCCCAGGATGCGCAGCCAGATCTCGTCCGAACGCCCGATGATCACCAGGCCGAACACCGCGCCGGCGACTGCGATCATCTGCGCGAACACCATCGCGAAATAGCGGTTGCGGGCCGGGTCCTCGGTCATAACGCCTCCAACAGCGCCGGCAGGTCGCGCGCGTGTGCGGTCACATGATGCGCCCCGGCGGCGTGCAATTCATGCGCTTCGTGATAGCCCCACGCAACCCCGACCGCGTGCGTGCCCGCGTTCACCGCCATGGCGATGTCATAGCTGGTGTCGCCGATCATCGCGGTACGCAGCGGATTGCCGCCCGCCTCGGCAATCGCGGCCTGCAGCATCGCCGGATGCGGCTTGGACGGATGCCGGTCGGCGGTCTGCAGCGTGACGAAGCGGTCGCTCAGCCCATGATGCTCCAGGATCAGCACCAGCCCGCGATCCGACTTGCCCGTCGCCACGCCCAGCAGCCACCCGGCATCGCGCAGCGCGTCGATCGCCTCGGCCACACCATCGAACAAAGGCTCCGGATCAAGCGCGGCGTCCATCCGCATCGCGTGGAACGCGCTCTTGTACGCCTCCGCCATCTCGACGTGCAGCGCGTGATCGCCGTCGGGAAGCAGCTGCGCGATCGCGGGGACCAGGCTCAGCCCCACGATCCGGCGGATATCCTCGCGCGTCGGCGGCTCCAGCCGATGCTGGACGAAGCACGCCTCCATCGCGCGGCAGATATTGGCCTGCGAATCGACCAACGTGCCGTCGCAGTCGAACACGGCGAGGCGGGTCATGGCTTCTTGGTCGGCTTCCGTGCAGGCTTGCCGGGGGCCTTCTTCTTCGCCGTGGTCGTGTCGCGCCGACCCTGCCGCTCGCCGCGGCGTTCCTTGCGATAGGTCTTGGCGTGCGCCTTGGCCTTGGCCTTTTCCTGTTCCTTGGTGAACGGCACCTTCTCGTCAGGCGGCAGATTGTCGCCATCCTCGAGATTGAAGCCCAGCTGGACCAATGTCTCGGCGAAATGCGTCGGCAGGTCCGCCTTCACATCCAGCTTGCCGCCATCGGGATGGTCGATGCGGATGCGCCGCGAATGCAGGTGCATCTTGCGGCTGATGCTGCCCGACAGGAACGCCTCGGCCATGCCGTATTTGCCGTCACCCACGATTGGGTGACCGATCGCCGCCATGTGGACGCGCAGCTGATGCGTACGCCCGGTATGCGGCTGTAACTCGACCCAGGCGGCGCGGTTGCCGGCGCGGTCGATCACGCGATAGCGGGTGCGTGCGGGCTGCCCCTCCTTCTCGTCGACTTGCATCTTTTCGCCGCCGGTGCCCGGCTGCTTGCCCAGCGGCAGGTCGATAAACCCGTCCTCGATGCTCGGTACGCCGACGATGATCGCCCAATAGGTCTTGCGCGCCGTCCGCCCCGAAAAGCTCTTCGAGAAATAGGCCGCGGCCCGCGCCGTGCGGGCGAGCACCAGCGCGCCCGACGTATCCTTGTCGAGCCGATGGACCAGCTTGGGCCGCGTATCGAGGTCGAAATAGAGGCCGTCGAGCAGCTGATCGACATGATCGTGCGTCTTGGTCCCGCCCTGCGTGGCGAGGCCCGGCGGCTTGTTGAGCACGATCGCCTGCGCGTCGCGATGGATTACCATCGATTCGGCAAACTCGACCTGTTCGGGAGTCAGCTGGACGCGCGCCTTTTTGGGCTTTGCAGTCGCGGCTGGAGCGGCTTCAGCCGGGGGCACGCGGATCACCTGGCCTGCCTGGATGCGGTCGCCCGGCGTCGCGCGCGCGCCATCGACGCGCAGCTGCCCGGTGCGCGCCCAGCGCGACACGATGTTGAAGCTGGTGTCGGGCAGGTGCCGCTTGAACCAGCGATCCAGTCGAATGCCGTCATCGTCGAGCGCGACGGTGAACTGGCGGACATTCTCGGTGCTCATGCCGCCACCATCCGGCTGACCTGCAGCCCGGCGAACAGCGCGCCGACCGACAGTGCGACCGAGGCAAGGATATAGAGCAGGGCGGTCACCAGTTCGCCGCGCTCGATCATCAGCACGGTCTCGAGCGAAAAGGCCGAAAAGGTGGTGAAGCCGCCGAGTACGCCAACGCCGAGCAGGTAGCGCAGCGCCTCATCCCCGCTCGCCCGCGTCGCGAGCCAGGCGGCGAGCAGCCCCATGGCAAAGCCGCCAATGACGTTGACCGCCAGCGTACCGACCGGGAACCCAGGCCCCCAGATGCCAAGCGCCGCGCGCCCGACCAGATGCCGCGCGCCGGCGCCGACCGCGCCGCCCAGCATGACAAGAAACAGATGATGCATGGCACCGCCCTAGCGCGGAAAGCGCGCGCGGTCGATTCCTCAGGGACTCGGTGTCGGGTGGCTCAGGCCGCGTCGGTTTCGGTCGGGGTGATGACCAGCAGCAGCAGCGCCCCCACGCCCAGCACCGCGACCCCTGCCAGCGCGCCCCACCCGGTATAAGCAAGGCTAGACCACAGCAGATAGGCGGTGGTGGCGCAGAAGATCGCGGGCAGCACGGGATAGAGCGGCACCCGGAACGGGCGGGGCGTCATGGGCTCGGTCCGGCGCAGCACGAACAGCGACAGTCCGGCGAGCAGCAGGAACAGCCAGAACACCGGCGCGGTATATTCGACAGCCACCCGGAAACCGTCGCGCGCAAACCCGCCCAGTGCGACCAGCAGCAGCGCGATGGCGCCCTGCGCGATCAGCCCGTTGCCCGGCGTGTCGCGGCGATGGTCCCAGTGGCCTAGCCAGCGGAGCGGCCGCACGCGCTGCCCCAAGGCACAGGCGGTCCGTCCCCCGACGATCGCGGTGGCATTGGCACTGGTCAGCGCCGCTACGGCCACCGCTGCGCTGATCGCCGCCGCGCCCGCCGGGCCGAAAGCGCGGCGCATCACCTCCGCAGCGACCGCATCATTGCCCGCCATCCCGGCCATACCAAGCCCGTTGAGCAGCGCCAGATTGACCAGCACATACAGCGCGGTGACCAACGCCAGCGCGGCACACAGGATCGCCGCGATCCGGCGCGGCGGGTCCTTCATCTCCGCCGAGACATAGACCGCCTCGCTCCACCCGCCATAGGAGAGGAGCACGAATACCATCACCAGCCCGAGCGCGCCGCCGCTCGGTGCGGCGGGAACGGCATCCGCTGGCGCGAGTGAAAACCCGGCGACGATGATCGCGACCAACCCGATCACCTCCGCCAGCGTCAGCCAGCGCTGTGCCTGTGTCCCCCAGCGCACGCCGAGCCAGTTGATCGCGGTCACCGCGACCACGGCAATGCCCGCCCAGATCGCCGGACCCGCCGGGCCGAGCGGCAGCAGGATCTGCAGATAATCGCCGACGATGAAGGACAGCAACGCCAGCGACCCAGTTTGGATGACGGCCAGCCGCGCCCAGGCGTAGAGGAACGCGATCCGCTGACCGAAGGCGCGCCCGATATAATGATAATCGCCACCCATGTGCGGCCAGGCCGCCGCCATCTCGGCATAGCAGAGCGCGCCGATGATCGAGAGCAAGCCGCCCGCAATCCAGGCCAGGATCATCGTGGAGGCGTCCCGCGCCACGCCCGCGACCAGCGCCGGGGTCCGAAAGATACCCGCGCCGATGACGATGCCCACGGTCAGCGCGAACACGTCGCTCGCGCGCAGGGTACGACGCGGGGCAGCGGCGGGGGTCACGCGGTGGGCACCTCACTCAACGGGGGCATTTGATCGCCCGTTGCGACACCCCTGCGGCAAGAGATGTGGCGGAACAAGGGTGTAGCGGGCAGTGGCGCTTGCAATGTTGGATTTCATTTGCTTGCCTAACGCCATGAAAATCCAGCCCCGCTTCGCCGCCCGCACGCCATCCTCCGCGCCTTACACACGCGCATTTTTGTCAGTTTTGTCGGCGGGTGCGGTAGCGCTGGCGGTGGCCGCCGCGCCGGCTCAGGCGTCGCCATCGGACGACTTCAAGGCGCTGCTCGACGAACATTTCGCGTGGGTGCTCAAGGAAAATCCCGGTTTTGCCCGATCGGTCGGCGTCGATATCGATCCGATCGCGGTCGGCGATGTCAGCCTTGCGGCCGAGGATCGTCGCGCTGCGGCGGAGGCGGGGTTCCTGAAGCGGCTCGATGCCATTCCCGATGCCGGGCTGACCCCGGCGCAGCGCACCGACAAGGCGATCCTGCGTCGGTTGCTGTCGGAAAGCATTGAAAACAATGGATTCGGTCAGCGCACGATCCTGTTCACCAGCTATTCCAACCCGTGGCAGGGCGCGGCGGGGCAGGGGGAGCGGACGGCATTTCGGCGCAAGGCTGATTACGCCCATTATCTCGATCGGCTCGCCAAGTTCCCGGAAACGAACGATGTTTTGATCGACATCACGGCTCAGGCGGTGAAGGGCGGCTATGTCCAGCCGTGTGTCAGCCTGGTCGGGTTCGAACAGACGATCACCGGCGTGATCCAACAGGATGCGAACAAGTCGCGCTTTTACGCGCCATTCACCCGTAAACGCCCTGTCGATGCCACAGAGGCAGAGTGGACAGCGTTGCAGGAACGCGCGCGAAAAACGGTCACCGAGGTGATCAATCCGGCCTATGCCAAGGCGGCGGCATTCTACCGCACCAGCTATGCCCCCAAATGCGCCAAGGCAGTGGGCGTGTCGGCGCAGCCCGATGGCGCGCGCTATTATGCCTTCCGCATCCGCCAGCTGACCACGACCGACCTGTCGGCGGAGCAGATCCACAAGATCGGGCTGGACGAGGTCGCGCGCATCCGCGCCGAGATGGAAGCGGTGGCGAAGAAGGCGGGCTTCGCGACGCGTGAGGCGTTCGTCGCCGAGCTGCGCACCAACCCCAAATATTACGCCAAGACGCCCGAGGAGCTGATGGCCGCCGCCGCGGTGCAGGCCAAGGACATCGACGGCAAGATGCCTGGCTTCTTCAACCGCATGGCGCGGCTGCCCTATGGCCTCAAGCGCATCCCGGCGGAGACGGCGGAGGGGACGACCACCGCCTATTACGGCCCGGGCAATCCCGAGCTGGGGCTGGCCGGCCATTATTACGTCAACACCTCGAAGCTCGACCAGCGCCCGCTGTACGAGCTGCCTGCGCTGACCGCGCATGAGGCGGTGCCGGGGCATCACCACCAGATCGCGCTGCAGCAGGAGCTGGAGACGTCGAAATTCCGCCGCTACCTCGCCAATTTCACGGCGTTTACGGAAGGGTGGGGCCTCTATTCCGAGCGGATCGGGATCGAGATGGGGATTTACGACACGCCCGAAAAGGAGATGGGGCGGCTGTCCTACGAGATGTGGCGCGCGTGCCGGCTGGTGGTCGATACCGGCATCCATGCCAAGGGCTGGACCAAGGAACAGGCGGTCCAGTTCATGCTCGACAACACCGCGCTGTCGGCGGCGAATATCGATGCCGAGGTGAACCGCTATATCAGCTGGCCGGGGCAGGCGCTGGGCTACAAGCTGGGCGAGATCAAGATCCGCGAACTGCGCGCGCGGGCGGAGAAGGCGCTGGGGGTCGAGTTCGACGTCAAGCGCTTCCACGACGCGGTGCTGGAACAGGGCGCAGTGCCGCTGGATGTGCTCGACGCGCAGATCGACGCGTTCATCGCGGCGGAGAAGGCGCGGGTCGGCAAGGCGGGGTGAACTGATCTTCAACCCTCCCCGGAACGGGGAGGTGGCAGCGCGCAGCGCTGACGGAGGGGGCCCACGGCAAGGGCGTCCAGTGCCTCGGGCCCCCTCCACCATCCTTGGGATGGTCCCCCTCCCCGTGCCGGGGAGGATTTGGAGGAAGTGCGGCAAACGCTTCCTTAACCCTGGCCTGTCATCCCTTTGCCCCAAATCCCGCAGCCTGTGCGGGGATGCGGAGCGTGATGATGAGCCGTCGGGCCAATGGTTTTGCCGTCCTGCTGATGCCGCTGGCGCTCGCCGCCTGTGGCGGGGGCGAGGCGGGCAATGTCGACGCGCTCGACAGCGAGATCGGCGGCAATTCCACCGATCCGGCGCTGATGGGCGCGCTGCAGGACCAGATCATGGTCGATCCGCAGCTCGCCCAGCAATCGAACAAGGACGCGATCCGCCCGCCGGGCCAGCCCTATTCGGCGCCGATCCCGTCGGACACCGTCGCCGCCGCCAAGGCCGCGATGCCGGCCGAGGGCGAGTTGCTCAAGGCCCCGGCCCCGGTCGAGGGCAAATGCGACGCCTGCGACGCCCAGGACAAGTCGGTGACGCTGGGCGGCCTTGCAGCGGGTCAGAAGGACCGCCGCACCGCCGACTGTGCGGCGAAGCTGAGCTACTCTGCAGGCTGGGCCGCCCGCCTCCCCGCCGATATGCCCCTGCATCCACAGGCGCGGGTGACCGAAGCGGCGGGTGCCGAGGGCGGCCAGTGCGGCCTGCGCGTCGTCAGCTTCTCGACCCCGCAACCGCTGCAGACGATGATCGACTGGTATTACACCCGCGCCGTCCGCGGTGGCTATTCGGCCGAGCATCAGCTGAAGGACGGCCAGCACGTGCTGGGCGGCACGCGCGCGAAGGATGATTCGGCCTATGTCGTGTTCCTGTCGGCGCGTGGCGACGGCGGGACGGAGATTGATCTGATCGCGAACCGGGGGAATTAGGCGTCATTACATCAAAGTGTTCCGTAGGCTTCCGACCCCATTGCGGACGTTCGAGCCGTCGAGCAGAATGGATGTATGACGGACTATAGTGTTCAGTCGACGACCGGTTTGGTGGGAGGGGCTACGATCCAGTTTGCCGAGGGCGTCTACCCCGACATTGGCACTGGTATTGCAGTTTGCGAGGATGCCTTCTTTTCTGTTGAGCCATGCCTCCGCAACGCGTGGGAGGGCTGGACCAATTCGGCACGATATGGGGTATCAGAGTTGCCGGGTTCAGTGAGAAGCGTTCTCGTGCAATGCCTTCGTTCGCAAGCCGCCGATTTGCACGCAGCTGACGCAGATGACCAAGCCGTATTTTTGGACAAGATCGCTGATTGGCTAGCTGAGCGCTGCGACGAGCGCCTGTCGGTGTCGATCCTCGGCGTTTAGCGTCCGCTTAACGCCCAATAGCGGCCGTCGATGCGTTGGCGACCTACGCCGCCTCAAGCAACCGTCCGGCCTGCGCCCTTGCCTCGTCCGTAACCTGCGCCCCGGACAGCATCCGCGCGATCTCCTCGCGCCGCTCGTCTTCGCTGAGCTGGCGCACGCCGGTGCGGGTGACGGTGCCGTCGTGGCTTTTGGCGATCAGCAGGTGCGCCGCGCCGCGGGCCGCGACCTGTGGGCTGTGGGTGACGACGAGCAGCTGCGCGCCGGTCGACAGCCGCGCGAGGCGTTCGCCGATTGCGCTGGCGACGGCACCACCGACGCCGCGGTCGATTTCGTCGAAGATCAGCGTGCGCGCGCCGCCTTCCTCCGCCAGCGCAACCTTGAGCGCGAGGATGAAACGCGACAGCTCGCCGCCTGAGGCGATCTTGATCAGCGGCGCGAAGGGGGCGCCGGGGTTGGTCGAAACCTCGAACTCCACCCGGTCGCGGCCCGATGCCGACCATTGGTCGCGCGGCAGCGGTTCGACGGTGGTGCGGAAGCGGGCGGCGTCGAGCTTGAGCGGGGCGAGCTCGGCGGCGACCGCCGCGTCCAGCCGCGCGGCGGCGGCGGTGCGGGTGGCCGAGAGCGATTCTGCCGCCGCGACATAGGCTTCTTCGGCTGCGGCGAGATCGGCGGTGAGGCGCGTGATCAGCCCTTCGCCGCCCTCGATCCGTTCGAGCCGGGTTGCGAGCGTCTCGGTCAGTTCGGCGAGGTCGTCGGGCTGAACGCGGTGCTTGCGGGCGAGGCCGCGCAGTTCGAACAGGCGCGCTTCATCCGCCTCCAGCGCGGCGGGGTCGAAGGCGAGCGCCTCGGCGGCGGTGTCGATGCCTTCCTGCGTCGCGCTACCCTCGTTCAGCGCGCGGTCGAGTGCGGCGAGGGCTTCGGTGAGCGCGGGATGGTCTTCCGCGATCCGCTCCAGGATGCGTGCGGCCTGACGCAGCCGGGTGAGCGCGCCGTCCGACCCGTCGACCAGGTCGGCGATCGCCTGCAGCTCGCCCGCGATCTTTTCGCCGCGCTGCATCGTCGCGCGGCGCTCGGCCAGCACGGCTTCCTCGCCGGGTTCGGGCGCGAGTTTGGTCAGTTCGGCGACGGCATGTTCGAGCCATTCGCGGTCGCGCGCAGCGCTCTCCTGTTCGGCATGCGCGGCGGCGAGCGCCTCTTCGGCGTCGCGCAGCGCGCGATGGGCCGTGGTGACAGCAGCGGTGTCGGCGCGGGCGAAGCTGTCGAGCAAGGCGCGGTGGCCACGCGGGTTGAGCAGGCCGCGATCGTCATGCTGGCCGTGGATTTCGACCAGCAACGCCCCGAGTTCGCGCAGCAGTCCGGCGGAGGCGGGCTGATCGTTGACATAGGCGCGGCTGCCGCCATCGGCCTTGACCAGGCGGCGGATGGTCAGCGGTTCGGACGGGTCATGGTCAAGGCCGCTCTCGCCGAGCAGCGCGGCGATCGGAGCGGGGTCGGCGGGTTCGAAGCTGGCAGTCACCACTGCCTGCGCCGCGCCCTGTCGCACCAGCCCGCTATCGGCGCGTGCACCCAGCGCGAGCCCGAGCGAGTCGAGCAGGATCGATTTGCCTGCGCCGGTTTCGCCGGTGAGCACGCCAAGGCCGGCACCGAAATCGAGGTCCAGCGCCTCGATCAACACAACGTCGCGAATGGAAAGCGCGGTCAGCATGCGCCCGCATTACCCCTTTTTGTTCCGCTGTGGGAGAGGGGATGTGGGGGTGCCGTCATGCGCGCACGCACGACACCCCCGGCAATGCTTAGTTGGTCTCAGTGGACGCAGGCTTCGGCGTTTCGTCGCGCGCCGGCGGGGCGGCGGGGGCGACGAGCGCGGGCACCGGGACCGGGGCGCCATGCTTTTCGACCAGTTCATAGGCGCGCTGGTACCATTCGGTGCCGGGATAGTTGGCACCGAGCACGGCCGCCGCCTTCTTCGCCTCATCCTTCACGCCGAGCGCCAGATAGCTTTCGGTCAGGCGCATCAGCGCTTCTGGCGTGTGGGTGGTGGTCTGATACTGATCGACCACGGTGCGGAAGCGGATCGTGGCAGCGAGCCACTGGCCGCGCACCTGATAGTAACGGCCCACCTCCATCTCCTTGCCCGCAAGGTGATCGCGCACGAGGTCGATCTTGAGCCGCGCATCGGCGGCGTAGCGGGTGTTGGGATAGCGGCGGTTGAGTTCGCCGAGCGAATCGAGCGCCTGCTGCGTGATCTTCTGATCGCGGGTCACGTCGCTGATCTGCTCATAATAGCTGAGCGCGATCAGATAATAGGCATAGGCCGCGTCGCGGTTGCCCGGGTGGACGGCGAGGAAGCGCTGCGACGACTGGATCGACTGGGTGTAGTTCTTGTCGAGATAATAGGAAAAGGCACCCATCAGCTGAGCACGACGCGCCCACACCGAATAGGGGTGCTGGCGCTCCACCTCGTCGAACAGCGCGGCGGCGAGCTTGTACTGGCCGCGGTCGAGCCGGTCCTTGGCCGTCGTGTACAGCGTGCCGACGTCGCGCGCGACATAGGGCAGGTCAGCACGCTTGCCGCCGGCACCGGCACAGCCGGCGAGCGGAAGGGCGATGGCAACAGCGACGAGCGCGAGCGAGCGGGTGGAAAGCATACGCATCGCGCCGGTTCTTAGCCGAGGCTTGCGGCCCTGCGAAATGTTTTTTCGGGGTGGTTGCGGCGAACGGGATCGCAGGCCAGAATCCGGGCGTTGACGCGACACGCCGATCTTTTCATTCAGGACGCACCGATGCCCGCGCAACTGCTCGCCATGCACCGAGTCGAAAAGCCATGGGGCCGCCACCGGCTATGGCCCGGCTTTGACGATCCGGCGCCCGATGGCGAACCGGTGGGCGAAGTGTGGTTCCAGTCGCCGGGCGATGCCGCGCCGGACCTGCTGATCAAATATCTGTTCACCAGCGAGAAGCTGTCGGTGCAGGTGCATCCCGACGATGCGGCGGCGCAGGCGCGGGGGTTGCCGCGTGGCAAGGACGAGTGCTGGCTGATCCTGGACGCACAGCCCGACTCGACGATCGCGATCGGGCCGCGCGAGCCGATCGACGCCGAGACGCTGCGGGCGGCGGCGCGGGACGGGTCGATCGTCGATCTGCTCGACTGGAAGCCGGTGCGCGCGGGCGATTTCTTCTACGCGCCGTCGGGGACGGTGCATGCGATCGGCGCGGGGATCACGCTGATCGAGGTGCAGCAGAATAGCGAAACCACCTATCGCCTCTATGATTATGGCCGTCCGCGCGAACTGCATCTGGACGACGGGGTCGATGTCGCGGTGCTGGAGCCATGGGTGCCGGCGGAGGTCCCGGGGATCGTGGAGCATGGGCGCACGATCCTGGTCGAAGGGCCGAAATTCGTGCTGGAGCGCTGGATCGGTGGCGATCGGATGATCCGCCTGCCGCACGGGGCGACGGGCTGGCTGGTTCCGGTGCGGGGCAGCGGCGAAGTCGATGGCGTGGCTTGGAGCGCGGGCGACTGTGTGAGCGTCAGCGGCAGCGCCGTCCTGACCGCGTCGAGCGATGCCGACCTGTTGTTCGCCTATCCCGGCACTACGCGCATCTGAAGCTGGCCGCGCGATGAACGCGGGGTAGTTTTTCGTTCACGCAACCTCCGCGCTGGCACAGCCGTTTAGCCCGGCACTGAAGATGCAGGAGAAGTTGCATGCGTACCCCCCTTATCGCCGCGATCATGGCGTCGGTTGCCCTGGCACCGGTCCCGGCCATGGCGCAGCAGTCGCCGCGCGAAACCAACCGCGAATATCGCGAAGAAATCCGCGACGCACAGCGCGACTATCGCCGTGACGTGCGCCGCGCCGACACCCCCGCCGAGCGCCGTGCGGCCGAGCGTGAATATCGCCGCGAGGTCCGTGACGCGCGGCAGGATCGCCGGCAGGAGCTGCGCGACTGGCGCCAGTATCGCAACTATGACTGGAACCGCCCGGCGCGTGGCCAGCGGGCCTATTATGCCGACGATTATTATCGGGACGGCCGCTATTACCAGGAGCGTCGCCTGACGCGGCAGGACCGTATCTATCGCGGGCGTGACGGGCGTTACTATTGCCGCCGCAATGACGGCACGACCGGTCTGATCGTTGGCGGTATCGCCGGTGGCTTCCTGGGCAATGCGCTGTCGAACGGGCGTTCGAACGTGCTCGGCACGCTGCTGGGTGCAGCCGGTGGCGCGGCGCTGGGTGCGTCGATCGATCGCGGCAACGTGCGCTGCCGCTAAGCCAAGTGATGGAGCGCCCCGGCCGTGATGGCCGGGGCGCGTCCGTCAGATCAGATGAGGCCGCCGGTCAGGAACAGTCGCAGCCCGCTGATCACGAGCACGACGATGTTGAGGTTCCGCCCGGCCGTGCCGCTCGACAACAGGCCGAACACCAGGCCGACCACTGCGATCGGAAAGGCGATCCAGTTTACCAGCGGCAACAGCGGAATGGGCAGGACACCGATCAACGCAATGAGGAGCGCGACGGCGCCGGTGATGAGCGAGAGAATGTTCAGCATGACGGCAACATGGCTCCTTCGAGGTGTTTTGGCAAGATAGCACACTTGGTTCTTGTTAACCAATATGAACGGACCCGTCGCCGGTGCGACACGCCGCGACACAATAACGACAATCCCGCCAAATCGCTGCGACACCCAGTCCACATAACGAGGACAGCCGCCGAGATGGCGACGTATTTTGAAAGAGGAGACGTTCGATGAAGAAGGTTGCTTTGATGATTGCCGGTCTCGGCATCGCAGCCGCCACGGTTCCCGCCGCAACCGCGCAGGCGGGGTGGCAGAATATCAATCAGCGCCAGGCGCAGCTCGATCAGCGGATCGACCAGGGCGTGCGCACCGGCCAGCTCAACCGGAACGAGGCGGCGCGCCTGCGGGCCGAGTTCCGTGGCATCGCGGACCTTGAAATCCGCTATCGCCGTTCGGCCCCCGGCCTGACCGTGGCCGAGCGCCGCGACCTCGACCGCCGTTTCGACGCGCTGTCGCGCAAGATCCGCTGGGAGCGCCAGGATGGTCAGGGCGCGGGCAATGGCTGGTGGAACATCAACCAGCGTCAGGCGCAGCTCGATCGCCGGATCGATCAGGGCGTGCGCAGCGGTCAGCTCACCCGTGCCGAGGCGGTTCGCCTGCGGGCCGAGTTCCGCGGGATCGTGGCGCTCGAAGCACGCTATCGCCAGAGCCGCCCGGGTCTGACCGTGGCCGAGCGGGCCGATCTCGACCGGCGCTTCGACGTGCTGGCGCGCAAGATCCGCTGGGAACGTCGCGACTGGGAAAACCGTCGCTAAGCCCGAGCGATAACCTGTAACGATGACGGCCTCCGCACCCCGGTGCGGGGGCCGTTTCGCGTCAGCGGATCGGCTTGCCGCTGTCCTTCCAGCGGTCCAGCACCTGCGACTCTGCCGGTTCGGCGTAGCGGGGGAGGACGTCGCCGCTCTCCGCTTCTGCCCGGCGCGGGGTAGGGCGTTCGGTGCGCGGCATCGGGACCGCGGGCGTGGGGCGGAGCAGGGGGTTGCCCGGGCGCTGGACGGCGCCGATCGCCGCGACCGGTGTCGGCTGTGGCGCGGGCTTTGCGGCGTCGATCGCGGGAGCGGCTGCGACCTGAACCTTGGGGCCGGGGACCGGCTCGCCGCCGCGATAGCGCTGCGTGAAGGCGGCACCGGTGCCCCAATAGCCCTTCCAGCGATGGAAGAAATGCGCGCCGAACACGCCGGTCATTACCAGTGAGGTGTTCCAGCGCGGGGTAACGGCGTGGGTGTGGTAATGCGTCGCCATGCCGACCGGCGCGAACACCTCGCCCGCCAGCGCCGCCGACGCGACACGCGCGGCACGGTCCCAATATTGGCGCGACGGCTTGCGCGCCATCGACCCGTCACAGGCAAAGCTGAATTGACAGCCGGCGCGCTCCGACCCCTGATAGACCACGCCGCAGATGGTGGCCGGGAAGGTCGGGTGGCGCGCACGGTTGAGAATCACCTGTGCCACCGCACGCTGGCCGTCATCGGGCTCGGTTGCGGCCTCGTAATAGATGGCGGTGGTCAGGCATTGCAGCGCGCGCGCCTTGTCCTGCGCCGATCCGCGCAGCTCGAACGGCGGTGCGGGGCGAATCGTGGGGTCGATCACCGCGTCGTCGGGAACCGGCGCGTCGGGCAGCTCGACGGTACCGGTCGCGCCCTGGGCTGAAGGGACGGCGGCATCGTCATCGGCGAGCTGGTAAAAGGCCGCACCGGGGAAGTGATCGTCGGCTTCATAGCCGGTCGGCTCCGGCCCGGCGCGCTGCGCGCCCTGCTCCGACGCGTGCAGCGCGGTCAGCCCGGCGTGCGCGGAAAAGCCGGCGCCGATCAGCGACGCGATCAGCGCCGCCGCAAGGCCCCTCAGCTGTACCCGTGTCATCCGCCGCAGCATGTTCGTCCCGCCGGGAGAATCCCGAGCCTGCGATGTAGCGTGGCGGAGGTTTAAATTCTGCTGCGGATTTGGGCGCGTCCCGGGGTGAAACGGTTGATAGTTAAAGTAATTTTAGGGGTTTTGAGGCTGTTGCGCGGGAGCGGTTCGATCCTGCCCCACTCAAAGTCGCTCGGTTTGCGGTGGTTCATGCCGACGTAGAATCCGTGTCGGGTCCTGAACCAGGCAGAAGCCTTGCGTTGCAGATCACAGGCAAGGCATAGTTGACTGATGCGGGCCGCTCAATTCGTGTTGCTGACATTGGCGGCTATTGCCGGCTTCGTTTTCGGCGTTCTAATCGCACGCCCAGATCCCATATCAAACCCGTCGACGCAGGAAATCTCTGATGCTCAACAGGCCAGCAACAGATTCCTCGCGCCAATTTGGCAGGGCATGTTTCGAGATCAGGCATGGTTGAATGACCTGAGGCGACGCGGTTACCTCTACTGTTATCGAAAGCAAACCATCGCCCCAGATTGCGCGCGTGAGCAGGACGAGGCGGTTCAGAACGTCTTCTTCGCACTCACGGTTTCGAAAGCGCACCAGAAGATTGTCGACCATAGTCGGCTATCCCTTCGCGAAATCGAAGTCGCACGAAACCCGCAGTTGCGATCCAGAATCATTCGATACTGCTCTGGCCTATATGCAGAGCATGGCGGTCAAGATGCCAGGGTTTTAGCCACGTGCCTCGGAAATCTGTCGGAATACTCTCCGCTGGTCCCCATTCCAGTTGAATGAGGTAGCTCCAACCGCGCCATCTTTCTCGGGGGCTCTCGGCAGTCTCGGTGACCCTTGGACGCCCCACCCCAACCCCTCCCCTGAAGGGGAGGGGCCTTTTTTGCCTTACTTCAACGTCGCGCTGTCGAGGTTGAGGGCGCTTGCCGGGATCACCTCCAACTGCGGGTAGGTCTTGCGCAGTTCATCGACGAACGTCTTGGCGTCGCCGACCACGACGATGCTGGCGCTGGCGGGATCAAGCACGCGCTTTGCCGCCGCCTGCACCGCCGCCGGATCGACGCCCTGGATCGAGGGGATGTAGCTTTGCAGCGTGCCGAGCGGGACGCCGTCGGCGACATAGTCGGCGAGCGCGCCGGCGATGCCGTCGGTGCGTTCGATGCGGCGGCCGAAGCCGCCGATCAGCACCGCCTTGCGCGAATCGAGTTCGGTGGCGGGGACCGGCGCAGTGCCGAGCTTGGCCATCTCCTCGGCGATCAGCTTGACCACTTCGGGCGCGGACGGGTTCTTGGTCTGGGTCGAGGCGGTGACGATGCCGGGCTGGCGGCGGGCGTCCACACTGCTGCCCGCGCCATAGGCAAGGCCGCGCTTGATGCGGATTTCACGGTTGAGGCGCGAGGTGAAGCCGACGCCGAGCGTGGCGTTGGCGACCTGTGCCGCGTAGAAATCCTTGTCGTTGCGCGCGATGCCCGGGCGCGCGACGACGACGCCGGCCTGACCCGCTTCGGGCAGGTCGACGACGATCACGCGCGGCTTGGGCGCCGCAGTGACCGGGGCGGCGATGTAGGTGACGTTCCCCGGCTTCCAGTCGCCGAACAGCTTTTGCGCCAGTGCGGTCGCATCCTTTGCGGAGATGTCGCCGACGACGACGAGCGCCGACTGGTCGGGGCTCCAGGCGCGGGCATAGGCGCTGGCGATGTCGTCGCGGGTGATGCGCGGCAGCGAGGTCGGGGTGCCGGACAGCAGATTGCCATAGGCGCGGTTGCCGAACACCGCGCGGCTCGCGGCGATGCCGGCGAGCGCGGCGGGATCCTTGAGCTGGACCGACACGCCATCGACCGTCTGCTTGCGCGCGCGGTCGAGCTCTTCCTGCGCGAAGGCCGGGTTGCGCGCGACATCGGCGAGGACGGTGAGCGCCGGTTCG
>VYKS01000090.1_pt1 | contig 69196 bp, 67 predicted proteins | sample 5114511 | NCBI WGS metagenome assembly VYKS01 (sample SAMN12291795, study PRJNA351875) | freshwater metagenome | isolation source: freshwater lake | place: USA: Michigan, Gull Lake | collected 2011-07-05 | reverse complement strand
CGCGGTCCCCCTCCCCCAGAGGGGGAGGATTAGGGGGCGGAGCGAAGCGGAGCCAGGGTGGGGTCCCAACGGGACATCGCACTCCGCACGGCCGCACCCCACCCGGTCGTCGCTGCGCGCCGACCACCCTCCCCATAAAGGGGAGGGAGAAGGGAGCGCTATTTCTTCTTCGCCGTCGCCTTCTTCGCCGCAGGCTTCTTGGCGGCGGCCGGCTTTTTGGCCGGAGCCTTCTTGCCCTTGGCGGGGGCGGCGGCGGCGCGGGCGGCCAGGAGGGGCACCGCGATCTCCAGCGTCATGTCCTCGGGCGCGGTGCCCTTGGGGATCGTGGCGTTGATCTTGCCGGACTTCACATAGGGGCCGAACCGACCCGCCATGACGTGGACGGGATCGCCTGTCTCGGGGTGGGCACCGAGGTCCTTGAGCGGAGCGGTCGACGCGCCGCGACCCTTGAAGCCGCCCGCCCGCTTCTCGGCCAGAAGGACCACGGCACGGTTGAGGCCGATCTCGAAAACCTCATCAATATCCGCGACATTCGCATAGGTCCCGGCATGCAGGATGAAGGGACCGTAGCGGCCAAGACCGGCCGTGATGGGCTGGCCGTCCTCCGGGTGATCACCGACAGGGCGGGGCAGGGCCAGCAGGCGCACGGCCTGGTCGAGGGTCAGGGTCGCCGGCGACCAGCCCTTGGGCAGGGAGGAGCGCTTTGGCTTGTCCTCGCCGGGCACCGGGGTTTCGACATAGGGGCCAAAGCGGCCGATCTTGAGCGCGACGGGCTGGCCGGTCGCGGGATCGATGCCGAGATCGCGGTCGCCGCCGGTCTCCTCACCCGCGTTCTCGCCCGCGCCGAAGCCGCGGGTGTAGCGGCATTCCGGATAGTTGGAGCAGCCGATGAAGGAGGACTTCATCTTGAAGCTGGCCTTCAAGTGCAGCCGTCCGGACTTGCACAGCGGGCACAGACGCGGATCCGAACCGTCGCCCTTGTCCGGGAAGAGGAAGGGCCCGATGGCGGTGTCGAGTTCGTCGATCACGCCCTGACGTTCCAGGACGGTGGCAGTGGCGGGCTTCAGCTTGGACCAGAAGTCGCGAAGCAGCGCCTTCCAGTCCATGTCGCCGGCCGAGACCTCGTCCAGCTGGGTCTCCAGGGCAGCGGTGAAGTCGTATTCGACCCACTGGCCGAAGAACTGCTCCAGGAAGGCGGTGACCAGGCGGCCGTTGTCCTCGGGGATGAAGCGGTTCTTGTCCATGCGGACATAGCCGCGGTCACGCAGCGTGGTCAGGATGGAGGCATAGGTCGACGGACGGCCGATGCCGAGCTCTTCCAGCTTCTTGACCAGGGTCGCTTCCGAATAGCGCGGCGGCGGTTCGGTGAAATGTTGTTCTGAACGAATGGCTTCGACGCGAGCCTTGGCCCCTTCTTTGAGGTTGGGAAGACGCGCGGAATCGTCGTCTTCCTCGGGCTCGGCACCCTTCTGCTTCTCGTCGCGGCCTTCTTCGTAGACAGCGAGGAAGCCGTCGAAGGTCACGACCTGGCCGGTGGCGCGAAGGCCCGTCTGGCCGTCGGCCGTCTCGATCTCGACCGTGGTGCGGTCGAGCCGCGCGGCCTCCATCTGGGAGGCGACCATACGCTTCCAGATCAGTTCGTAGAGGCGCTGGAGATCGGACTCGAGGCGCAGGCTTTCGGGACGACGGGCGATGTTGGTCGGCCGGATCGCCTCGTGCGCTTCCTGAGCATTCTTGGCTTTGGACTTGTAATACTTGGGTTCTGCAGGAACGAAGGCGGGGCCGAAGACCTCGCCGATGACGTCGCGGGCCTGGGCGATGCCTTCCGGCGTCGTCTGCACGCCGTCGGTCCGCATGTAGGTGATCAGGCCACCGGTCTCGTCGACGCCTTCGTACAGTTTCTGGGCCGCGCGCATGGTGCGCTGGGCGTCGAAGCCGAGCTTGCGCGCCGCCTCCTGTTGCAGGGTCGAGGTGGTGAAGGGGGGCGAAGGGAAGCGGCGGACCGGCTTCTTCTCGATGGAGCGGATGGTGAAGTCGCCGGCCTCAATGGCGGCGCGGGCGGCCATGGCGGTCGCCTCGTCCTTGATGTCGAGGCGCTGGACCCGCTTGCCGGCGTGCTTGACCAGGCGGGCGGTGAAGGGCGGGCTGTCGGCGGCGAGGTCGGCCTCAATCGACCAGTATTCCTGGGGCCGGAAGCGCTCGATCTCGAGTTCGCGATCGACGACGATGCGCAGCGCCACGGACTGGACCCGGCCGGCCGACCGGGCGCCGGGAAGCTTCCTCCACAGCACCGGCGAAAGGGTGAAGCCCACCAGATAGTCGAGCGCGCGCCGCGCCAGGTAGGCCTCGACCAGCTCCATGTCGATCTGGCGGGGGTTGGCCATGGCGTCCAGCACGGCGGACTTGGTGATGGCATTGAAGGTGACACGCTCGACGGCGGTGTCCTTGAGCGCCCGCTTCTTGTTGAGCACGTCCAGCACATGCCAGCTGATGGCCTCGCCCTCACGGTCGGGGTCGGTGGCCAGGATCAGGCGGTCGGCGCGCTTGGCGGCCTCGGCGATCTCGCTCATCCGCTTGGCGGCCTTGGGATCGATCTCCCAGTCCATGGCGAAGTCCTCGTCGGGCTTCACCGAACCATCCTTGGAGGGAAGGTCGCGGATGTGGCCGTAGGAGGCGAGCACCTCGTAGCCGGAGCCGAGGTATTTGTTGATGGTCTTGGCCTTGGCGGGGCTCTCGACGATGACGAGATTCATTACGGCTCAGTCTGGGAGGAGGGGCGGCGAACGTGGTCAGGCGCAGGCCGTCTGTCAATCGACGCCGACAATTCGCGCCATGGTTGCCAAACCCGGTTAAGTTGTGAACACTTGCGACTTCTCCTGACTGAGGGGCTTCGACATGGCTGCCCAGACCACCATCAAACCGCGTTCCGTCTCCTCGCGGCGGGGCCGTCCCGCGTCGTGTGAGTATCCCGCGCGGGAGTCCATTGGCTCGATGGCGGCCGAGCTGGCGCAGATGGCGCGGTGGGATGGCGACGAGGATTTGGGAAAGCTGCTGGACGCGGCCGCAGCAAGGGCCGGAGAGCCCGCGCCTGTTCTGGTGGTCACTCTGGGGTCGTCGGGACAGCGACGGTCGAGCTAGAGGGAGGCGAGGCCCCCCGGCAGAAGCGACGCCCGGCCGACGAGGCTGAGTTCCAGCAGGGCCGCTGCGACCTGGGCGACCGGCGCATCCAGGGCACGGGCGATCTCGTCGCGGGGGGTCGGCGTGGGCGAGAGCAGGGCGGCCACGCGGTCGAGGAAGGCGGGGTCCAGATCTCCGTCTGGATCGCCGCCGCCAAACGGGTCGTCGACATCGGGCTCGGACAGGGTGCGCAGGGTGTCCAGACCGCGAAAGATGTCCTCGACGCCCTCGCAGATGTGGGCGCCCTGACGCAGGAGCTCGTTCGGTCCCCTGGATCGGGGGTCCAGCGGCGAACCGGGGACCGCGAAGACCTCGCGGCCCTGCTCATTGGCTAGCCGCGCCGTGATGAGCGAGCCGGAGCGGATCTCGGCCTCGACCACGACCACGCCACGTGACAGGCCGGAGATGATGCGGTTGCGGCGCGGGAAATCGCGGGCCTGGGCGCGGGCCCCCATCGGGCTTTCGGAGACGACCGCGCCCTGTTCGACGATCTGGTCGTAGAGGCCAGCGTTGTCGGGCGGATAGATGTCATCGACCCCGCCGCCCAGCACGGCGATCGTGCCGGTGGGCAGGGAGCCGGCATGGGCGGCCGCGTCGATGCCGCGCGCGAGGCCGGAGACGACGACGAAGCCAGCCTCGCCGAGCTGCTGGGCCAGGCCGCGCGCGATCCGCTGGCCACCGGCCGATGCGATGCGGGCTCCGACGACGCCGACGGCGTCTCGGGACAGAAGGGCGACATCGCCGCGCACCCAAAGGGCGGGGGGCGGAGGGTCCAGCGCGGCCAGGCGGGGCGGATGCTCCGGGTCTCCGAGCACGACAAGGCGCGCTCCAGTCCGGTCGGCGGCCGCCATCTCGTCCTCGATGAGGGCGACCGAAGGCAGGGCGAAGCCGTGCTGTCCGCCCTTGCGGACGAGGTCGGGCAGGGCCTCGAGCGCGCGCCCGGCCGAGCCGAAGCGTTGCAGCAGCTGGCGGAAGGTGACGGGTCCGACCCGGTCAGTGCGGGCCAGCCGGAGCCGGGCGAACCGCTCGGCCGGAGAAAGGCTCATGCCTTCTTCGCGGCCCCGATGCGAGGCTCGGCCCCCTTGAGCAGGCGGCCGATGTTCTCGTGGTGGCGGATCCAGATCAGGACCGCGGTGAAGGCCGCCAGGACCACGATTGGCTGCTCTGCGGGCAGGCCGAGCACCGGCAGAGGCAGCAGGGCATAGAGCGGAGCCGCGACCGAGGCGACAAGTGCGGCGAGCGACGAGTAGCGCAGGACGGAGGCGACGATCAGCCAGGTCGCGCCCGCCATCAGGCCGAGCGGCCAGGCGGCGGCGATGAGCAGGCCGAAGAAGGTGGCCACGCCCTTGCCGCCCTTGAAGCCGAGCCAGACAGGAAACAGGTGGCCGAGAAAGGCTGCGCCGCCGGCGATGGCGCCCGCGACCTCAGAGCCGAACAGCTGGCGCGCGATCAGGAGGGCGACGGCACCCTTGCCCGCGTCGAGCAGCAGGGTGGCCAGCGCCAGGTCCTTGCGGCCCGTGCGGAGTACATTGGTCGCACCGATGTTGCCGGAGCCGATCTTTCGGACGTCGCCGGCACCGGCCGCACGGGTGAGCAGGACCCCGAACGGGATCGAGCCCAGCAGATATCCGCCCACGGCGACAGCCGCGAGGGTTCCGAGCGCCGGTCCCACCAGATCCTGCAAGCGATTCGCTCCCGCCAGACGTGCATCGTCAGGATGCGGCGCGACATCTGCGGCGGCAAGGGCGACGAAGGGTTCCGGCGACGTCCTGTGGCCGTTAAGAGACGCCTCCGTCCGTTCCGGAGAGTGTCATGATCCGCCTGTTCGCCACGACCGCCGTCGCCGCCCTGCTGGCCTCGGGATGCGCCGCTGCGCCGGCCCGGCAGACGGCAGACGTTGCGCCAGCTCTGGCGGCCTTCTTCGACTGCGTGCGCGAGACGGGTGGGGTCATGATTTCGGCCCATCGGGCACAGTTGGTTGAAGACCAGCCGGAGAATTCGATTCAGGCCATCGAGGCGACCGGGCGGGCCATACCGGGAGCGATCGTCGAGATCGACGTGGCCCTGACCGGCGACGGGCGCCTGGTGCTGATGCATGACGAGACGCTGGAGCGCACGACGACGGGCGAGGGTCGGGTTGCAGACCTGACGTTCGAACAGGTGCGTGAGGCCCGGCTGGAAGCGACGGACGGAGCGGTGATCGATGCGCCACCGCCGACGCTGGCGGAGGCGCTGGACGCGGCGGGGCGAACCGGGGTGATCGCGTCGATCGATTTGAAACCGGCGGACGAGGCCGCCACGCTGTCCCTGGCGCGGCGGGTGATCGAGGAGGTCCGGGAAGCCGGTGCTGAGGGGCGGTTGATCCTGATCACCTATTCGCCCGAGACGGCGCGGGCCGTGGCGGAGATGGCCCCGGAGATGATGATCTCGGCCGGGCTGAGCGAAGTCGAGGGACTGGAAGGATTGAACCCGGCGCAAATCCTGGCATGGACAGGCACGCGTGAGCCGCGTCCGGCGCTGTGGCAAGCGCTGACGGCGCGCGGCGTCGAGGTCCAGTTCGGCACGCTGGGAGCCGCCGGACGTCGGCTGGATGACCGCTACGCCGAGGACGGCGACGTGTCGGAGTACCGGGCCCTGTTCGAGCAAGGGGCCGTGGTGATCGCGACCGACACGCCTCTGGCGGTCAGGAGCGTCCTGGGGGCGGAGTTGGCGACAGCCGAACGCTGCCGCCGCTAGATCACCACCACCGCTCGGGCTTGCCGAGGCTGCCCGCGGCCTTCTCGAGCGCCGCGCCGACCTGGAAGACCGTGGCCTCATCCAGCGCCTTGCCGATGACCTGAAGGCCGAGGGGCAGGCCGTTGGCGTCGAGGCCGGCGGGGACGCTGATGCCCGGCAGGCCCGCCAGGTTGGCCGTGACGGTGAAGACGTCGTTCAGATACATCGTCACCGGGTCGATCTGCTTGTCGCCGAGCGCGAAGGCGGCGGACGGGGTCGACGGCGTCAGGATGGCGTCGACCTGGCCCCACACATCGTCGAAGTCCTGGGCGATGCGGCGGCGGACCTTGAGCGCGCGGACGTAGTAGGCGTCGTAGAAGCCGGCCGATAGCACATAGGCCCCGATGGTCAGGCGGCGCTGGACCTCCTTGCCGAAGCCCTCGGCGCGGCTGGTCTCATAGAGGTCGGTCAGGCTGGTGGCGTTTTCGGCGCGGTGGCCGAAGCGCATGCCGTCGTAGCGGGCCAGGTTCGACGAGGCCTCCGCCGGAGCCACGATGTAGTAGGTCGGCAGGGCGTATTTGGTGTGGGGCAGGGAGATGTCGACGATCTCGCAGCCTGCGTCCCTGAGCCAGGCGACGCCCTGATCCCAAAGCGCCTGGATCTCGGCGGGCATGCCGTCGACGACGTACTCGCGCGGCACACCGATGCGCAGGCCCTTGACCGACTGACCAACCGACTGGGCCCAGTCAGGCGTCGGAATGTCGAGACTGGTCGAGTCCTTCACATCGAAGCTGCACATGGAACGCAGCAGGATGGCGGCGTCCTCGACCGCCTTGGTGATCGGGCCGGCCTGGTCCAGCGAGCTGGCGAAGGCGACCATGCCGTAGCGGCTGGCGCGGCCGTAGGTCGGCTTGATGCCCACGGTGCCAGTGAAGGCGGCGGGCTGGCGGATCGAACCGCCGGTGTCGGACGCCGTGGCGGCAAGGCACAGGTCGGCCGCAACGGCAGAGGCCGAGCCACCCGAGCTTCCACCCGGTGTCAGGTCGGCGTTGGAGCCCTTTGATTTCCAGGGATTCTTGACGGGACCAAAGGCCGAGGTCTCGTTGGACGAGCCCATGGCGAACTCGTCCATGTTCAGCTTGCCCAGCATGACCGCGCCGTCGCGCCACAGGTTGGCCGTGACGGTCGATTCATAGGGCGGGACGAAGCCACGCAGCATGTTGGAGCCGGCCGTCGTCTGGACGCCGTCGGTGCAGAACAGGTCCTTGATGCCGAGCGGTGCGCCTTCCAGCGCCCCGGCCTGACCCGATGCGATCCGGGCGTCGGATGCTCGGGCCATGTTGATCGCCTTGTCGGCGGTGATCTCGACGTAGGCGTTCAGGGTCGGATTGGCGGCCTCGATGTTGGTGACGAAGGCGCGGGTGATCTCTTCCGAGGAAAAGGCCTTCGACTTCAGGCCGTCCAGGGCTCCCTTGAGGGTGAGTTGGGTCAGATCGGACATTTACTCGACCACCTTGGGCACCACGTAGAATCCGTCGGCGGACTTGGGCGCATTGGACAGGATGGCGTCGACCTTGGCCCCGTCGGTGACGACGTCCTCACGCAGGCGCAGGGACTGGGCGACGTTGGAGGTCATGGGCTCCACGCCGGTCACATCGACCTCCTGAAGCTGTTCGATCCAGGCCAGGATGCCGTTCAGTTCTCCGGCCAGGGGTTCCAGCCGGTCTTCCGGGGTCTTGATGCGGGCGAGGTGAGCGACCTTCCTCACCGTCTCGGCGTCGATGGCCACGGGGCCCTCCAGTCAAGCAGGTTCAAGCGGGCGGGATTAGCCGCCCACACGACGCCGCACAAGAACCGGGAGCGGACTACTCGGCCGGAGTGACGGCTACTCCCGTCGGGGGCCCACCATCGACACCGGGGGTCCAGGAGACAATGACCTTGCGGTGGCGGCTGCCGAGCTCGCCCGTCGCTTCGTTCAGGGTGCTCTCATGGATGTCGAGATCGACCCGACCGACCGAAGACGACAGCACTGTGTAGTCGATGATGTTGCCCAGCTCGTAGATCACCCACTCCCCCCCGGGCTCGGTGAAGAACGCGATGTAGGTGTAGAGGCCGTTGGCTGCGGGATCGCCGCCTGCGGTCCCGAACAGCTTGGCCCCGCTTTCAGCGACCCAGTCGAGCGGTCGCCTCGGCGCCGTTTGAGTTGGCAGCGCCCTCGGACGCGGCCTGACAGGCGCCGACGCTCAGGGCCAGGGCGAACAAGCCGACAACAGGTGCAACAGGACGCGACATGGAACCTCTCCCAATGGGTGACGCTTTCACCCTGTGCCTTGACGGCTTCGATGGCAACGCCCGACGAAGTCCAGGCACCCAACAAGAACCGGAGATACCTACTGGGCCGGAGTGATCGTCACATTGGTCGGCGCCGCGCCGTCGGCGCCGGGCGTCCATGAAACGATCGCCTTGCGGTGACCGCTGAGCAGCTCGCCTGTCTCTTCATTGATGGAGGTGATCTCCTCGATGTCGAGATCGACGCGACCGGCGGAAGACGACAGCACCGTGTAGTTAATGATTTTGCCCAGCTCGTAGATCACCCAATCGCTGCCCGACCCACTGGGGAAGGCGATGTAGGCGTCAAGGCTGTTCCCAGCGACATTGTCGTCGCCGCCAACCCCGAACACCTTGGCCCCGTTTTCCGCGACCCACTCGGCGCGAGCATCGCTCGCGGTCAATTCTGACATCAGGATGCCGTCAGAATCGACCGCAAGCGGCAAAGGCTCCGCGGCTCCAGACGGCGGTCGCCTCGGCGCCGTTTGAGTTGGCAGCGCCCTCGGACGCGGCCTGACAGGCGCCGACGCTCAGGGCCAGGGCGAACAAGCCGACAACAGGTGCAACAGGACGCGACATGAAATCTCCCCCAAATGGTGACGCTGGCACCCTGTGCTTTGACAGTCCGGAAGGCAACGCCTAGCGGGGGCGCGTGCCCATACATGATCTGACAGACCTGCCCGCCGCCTGTCCTCCGGACACGCCGTGGATGGGTCTGGACCTGGGTGAGCAGACCATCGGCGTCGCGGTTTCAGACGCCGGCCGGATGATCGCCAGCCCTCTGGAGCTGATCCGCAAGACGAAGTTCACCCAGGACGCCGAGGCGCTGTTCCGCCTGATGGATGGGCGCAAGGTGTCAGCGTTGGTCATCGGCCTGCCGATGAACATGGACGGCACGGAGGGGCCCCGGGCCCAGTCCTGCCGGGCGTTCGCGCGAAATCTGGAGCGCCTGCGGCCCGTCGACGTCGCCTTCTGGGACGAGCGATTGTCAACGAGCGCTGTGGAGCGTTTTCTGATCGACGAGCTGGATCTGAGCCGCAAGCGCCGGGCCGGTGTTGTGGATCGAACGGCGGCGGCCTGGATTCTTCAGGGCGCGCTGGATCGGTTGCGTCCCGCGTCATGACGGCGCTGCTCGCCGGTGTGGTGCCGGTCTTCGTGCTGATCGCCATCGGCTATGGACTGAGGAAGTCCGACTTCCTGCCCGACGCGGCATGGCGGCCGATCGAGAAGCTGTCGATTCATCTGCTCTATCCGGGCTTCCTGATCCCGGCGATCTGGCACGCAGACATCTCGGGCGGCGGAGCGACGGCTGCCGGAGCGGCCGCGATCAGCGCGGTGCTGATCATTTCGGCGGTGACGCTGCTCGCCAGGCCGCTGATGAAGATCGACGGGCCGGCCTATACCTCGGTGTTTCAGGGCGTGATCCGGTGGAACAGCTTCGTCTTTCTGCCCGTGATCCAGGCGGTCTATGGGCCGGACGGATTGGCGTTGGCGGCGGTCGTGATCGGCGCGATGATCCCGGTGACCAATGTGCTGTGCGTGATCGTTCTGGTGCGGTGGGGCGCGGATCAGCGGGAGCTGTCGGCCGTGTCGCTGTTGAAGGCGATCCTGTCCAATCCCATCCTCATCGCCTGTCTGATCGGGCTGGCGTTGAACCTGACGGGCGTGCCGAGGCTGAGCGGAATATCCGAGACGCTCGAGTTGCTGGGCGGTGCCGCCCTGCCTCTGGGGCTGATCGTGGCGGGGGCTGGGCTGAGCTTCGCCGAGGTGGCGCGGCGCAAAGCGACGATTACGGCGGTGTCGATCGTCAAGCTGGTGATCACGCCGTTCCTGATGTGGGGACTGTGTCGGCTGTATGGTGGATCGGAGACCGCGCAAGGCATCGCGCTGCTATGCGGGGCCGCGCCCGGGGCGGCGGCCTCTTACATCCTGGCCCGGCAGATGGGCGGGGACGCGCCCCTTATGGCCGGGATCGTGGCCCTGACGACGGTCGGTAGCGCGGCGGGCATCCCGATCGTGCTCGCCCTGTTCCATCTGGTGTCAGGAGCGTCTATAGCGCGGCTTTGATGACCAACGCCGCTGTCGCCGCAGACCTGATCGCTGACCGGCTGGTCCCGTTTCCGAAATCCCATTTCCTGGCGGCGGCCGATCTGAACCCGCCGTTCGTCTCGGCGCTGCTGGACCTGGCAGACGCCTTCGTCGATCTGAACCGGTCCTCCACCAAGGCGCTCGATCTGTTGCGCGGCCGAACGGTGCTGAACCTGTTCTTCGAGAACTCGACCCGGACCAGCTCCTCGTTCGAGATCGCGGCCAAGCGTCTGGGCGCAGACGTCGTGACCATGCCGGTGGGCGCGAGCTCGGTGAAGAAGGGTGAGACCCTGATCGATACCGCGGTCACCCTGAACGCCATGCGGCCCGATATTCTGGTGGTAAGGCACGGGGCGTCCGGCGCGGCAGCCCTGCTGAGCCAGAAGGTCGGGTGCGCGGTCGTCAATGCCGGGGACGGACGCCATGAGCATCCGACACAGGCGCTGCTGGATCTTCTGAGCCTGCGCCGCGCCTTTGGAGACGTCGGCGGGCTGACGGTCGCGATCTGCGGAGACATCGCCCATAGCCGTGTGGCGCGGTCCAACGTCGCCTTGCTGTCTATGATGGGGGCGCGGGTGCGGTTGATCGGGCCGCCGACGCTGGTGCCCGGTGACGCGGACCGCTGGGGCTGTGAGGTCTTTCACGACATGCGCGAAGGCCTGGCCGGTTGCGACGTCGTGATGATGCTGAGGCTGCAGCTGGAGCGGATGGACGGTGCGCTGGTGCCGTCCACGCGAGAGTATTTCCGGTTCTGGGGACTAGACCGAGAGAAGCTGGCCTGGGCCGTGCCAGGTGCCAAGGTCATGCATCCGGGGCCAATGAACCGGGGCGTGGAGATTGATTCGGATGTGGCAGACGATCTGTCGGTCTCGTTGATCCAGGACCAGGTCGAGATGGGGGTCGCGGCGCGGATGGCCGTGCTGGCGTCGCTGGCGATGCGGCTGGAGGGCGCGGCGTGAGTGCGGTCGCGATCATCAATGCGCGCCTGCTGGATCCGGCCTCGGACTACGACGGGCCCGGGGCCCTGTTGTTTGAAGACGGGGTCATCACCGTGGTCGAGCACGGGGCCGTGCCGATCCTGGCCGATGAGGTCATCGACGCCGGCGGGCTGTGTGTCGCACCGGGACTGATCGACATCCGGGTGCGGACCGGCGAGCCCGGTGCCGAGCCCAAGGAGACGCTGAAGTCCGCGAGCCTGGCGGCTGCGGCGGGCGGAGTGACCACCATCGTGGTCCAGCCGGATACAGACCCGGCCGTCGATGACCCGGCCATGGTGGACTTCATCCAGCGGCGGGGTGCAGCCCTGGGCCTCGTGAACGTGCGGACGGCCGGGGCCGCGACCAAGGGCCGGGGCGGCAGCCGGATGGCCGAGATCGGCCTGATGCACGAGGCCGGCGCGCTCTATTTCACCGACGGGGACCACGTCATCTCCGACAGCCGGGTGCTGAGCCGGGTGATGAGCTATGCCACGGCCTTCAACGCTCTGATCGCCTGCCGCCCGGCCGATCCGTGGCTGTCGGAAGGGGCGGTGGCGACGTCGGGGGAGCTGGCGACGCGACTGGGGCTGCCGTCGGCGCCGGCCATCGCCGAGCGGATCCAGCTGGAGCGGGACCTCGCTCTGGTCGAACAGACAGGCGTACGGTTCCTGGTGGACCAGATCTCGACAGAAGCAGCGCTGGAGGTGTTGGCACGGGCGCGGGGCAGGGGACTGGAGGTCGCGGCCTCGGTCTCGATCAACCACCTGTGCTTCAATGAGGTCGATATCGGCGACTATCGGACCTTCTACCGCCTGGACCCGCCGCTGCGACCCGAGAGAGATCGGCGCGCCCTGATCGAGGCGGTGCGGGATAGACTGATCGAGGTCATCACTTCAGCCCACACGCCCGCTCCAGCGGAAGACAAGCGCCGGCCCTTCGCCGAAGCCGCGCCGGGTGCCGTTGGGCTGGAAACCCTGCTGGCCGCAGCCTTGACCCTGCACCACGAGGAAGGCGTCGAGCTTCTGGATGTTCTGAGACCCCTGACAGAGGGGCCGGCAAGCCTGCTTGGGCTCGGGGCCGGACGGCTGGCGCCGGGGGCTCCGGCAGATCTGGTGCTGTTCGATCCGGGTGCGCCCACGATCGTGGATGCGGACGCGCTACGGTCCAAGTCGAAGAATTCGCCCTTCGATGGACGCCGGCTGCAGGGCCGGGTGGCGCGGACGGTCGTCGCCGGACGGACCGTCCACGCCCTCTAGAGGCTTAGGAAGCCGGAAGCGCCTTCAGGTCGGCGTCGATGGCGTCGATGGTCGCCTGGGTGATCGCGCCCTGCGACAGAGGCATGACCTGAGCCAGCGTCATGTCCTCGAACTGAGGGCGCATGGGGTGGGCACCGACGCCCGGCAGGTGCTTTTCCATGACCTCAGCCGTCTGAGGATTGTTCAGCAGGTCCTTGATCGGGCTGGCGATCGTCGGACGCGCCGTGGCCGGGGCAGCGTGGTTGGCGTGATTGGAATGATCCTGGGCCGGGGCCGTCTGGGCGAAGGCGGCGGGTGCCAGGGCCAAAACAGCGGCGGCGAGAACGAGGGACTTCATAATCTAGGCTCCGATAAGGGGAAGCCGCAGATGATCCTGAAATCGTGACAGGCTCAAGACCCGCGCTTCCGCTTCGCGTTCTGCGGCGCTAATCACGGCCCATGACCGACACTCTGACCAATCCGAAGCTGATCCAGGGGCGTACCGGACCCTGGGAGATCGTCATGGGCCTGGAGATCCACGCCCAGGTGGCGTCCAGGGCCAAGCTGTTCTCCGGGGCCGCCGTGGGATTCGGGGCCGGACCCAATGAACAGGTCTCGCTGGTCGACGCGGGCTTTCCCGGCATGCTGCCGATGCTGAACCGGTTCTGCGTCGAGCAGGCGGTCAAGACGGGACTGGGTCTGAAGGCGAAGATCAACAATCGCAGCCAGTTCGACCGGAAGAACTATTTCTACCCCGATCTGCCGACCGGCTATCAGATCAGCCAGTTGTACTTCCCGATCGTCGGGGAGGGCGTGGTCGAGGTCGAGGCCGAGGACGGCAGCTTCTTCAACGTCGGCATTGAGCGGCTGCACCTGGAACAGGACGCCGGCAAGCTGATCCACGACCTGTCGCCGACCGAGAGCTACGTCGATCTGAACCGGGCGGGCACGGCGCTGATGGAGATCGTGTCCAAGCCCGATCTGCGCAGCCCGGAAGAGGCCGTCGCCTATGTGAAGAAGATCCGGACCATCCTGATCTATCTGGGCACCTGCGACGGCGACATGGAGAAGGGCAACCTGCGCGCGGACGTCAACGTGTCGGTCTGCCGTGAAGGCGGGTACGAGAGGTTCAAGGCGACGGGCGACTTCAGCCACCTCGGCACGCGCTGCGAGATCAAGAACGTCAACAGCTTCCGCTTCATCTCTCAAGCGATACAGTATGAGGCCCGCCGCCAGATCGAGATCCTGGAGGACGGCGGTTCGATCGTTCAGGAGACCCGGTTGTTCGACCCGGTGAAGGGCGAGACGCGGTCGATGCGCTCCAAGGAAGAGGCGAACGACTATCGCTACTTCCCCGATCCGGACCTGCTGCCGCTGGAGCTGGAACAGGCCTGGATCGACGAGATCAAGGCGAACTTGCCGGAGCTGCCGGACGAGAAGCGTCGGCGCCTGATGGAGCAGTACGGCCTGTCGCAGTACGACGCGGTCGTCCTGATTTCCGAACAGGCCAAGGCGGACTACTTCGAAGCGGCTGCGATGGGCCGGGACGCCAAGCTGGTGGCCAACTGGGTGACGAACGAACTGTCGGCGCGTCTGGCGGCGGATGGCAAGGACTTCTCTGAGAGCCCGGTTCCGGCGGCGTACATCGCTGAACTGGTCGCTCTGATCGAGGACGGGACCATCTCGTCCAAGATCGCCAAGGAGGTTTTCGACCACGTCTGGAACGGCGAAGGCTCGCCGAGTGAGGTCGTTGAAAAGCATGGGCTCAAGCAGGTCACAGACACGGGCGCGATCGAGAAGGCCGTCGATGAGATCATCGCCGCCAACCCGGACAAGGCCGCTGCTGTCGCCGAGAAGCCCCAGGCCATCGGCTGGTTCGTCGGCCAGGTGATGAAGGCGACGGGCGGCAAGGCCAATCCGGCAGCCGTCAACGACATCCTGAAGGCGAAGCTCGGCCTCTAGCGCGGCTGAATGGGCGCGCGATTGCTTGCCCTGATCACTGGGCCTTGCGCTTGGCGCGGCTTCGGGGTCGATTGACCTGGCGTCGACCCCTGTGTCGGGTCAGCGTCGTCAAGCAGGTGGGAGCTTTCCATGTCAGCGTTTCGTTCGGGTCTTCTGGTCGCAAGCGCGGCCTTGTTGGCGGTCGCCGGGCCGGTCATGGCGCAAGCCCCCGGAACGGCCGCTGTCTACCAGCAGCCGCCGTCACCCATCGCGGACATCCTGGACGCTGAACCCACCCCGATCGCCAGCCTTGGGCCGGACCGCCAGCGTCTGGCCCTGTTCGGCCGATCCAACCTGCCCCCCATCTCCGAGCTCGCCGAGCCGTCGCTGCGGCTGGCGGGATACCGGATCAATCCGCGCAACAACGGGCCGGCGAACGGGCGGATCTCGTGGCTGACCTCGATCACCTTCAAGGACGTCGCGAGCGGTGCCGAGGTGGCGGCGGCGCTGCCGGCCGGATCGCGCTTCATCTCGCCGACCTGGTCGCCGGACGGCGGCAAGGTGGCGATCCTGCGCGACGCCGCTGACGGCCTGGAGCTCTGGGTTATCGACGCCCGGACGGGCGCGGCCTCGGCTCTGACCGGCGCTGTCGTCAATGCAGCGGCAGGGGCCGGGGTCGAGTGGGCACCGGACAGCCGCTCGATCCTGTTCCGGGCTGTACCGGCAGGACGCGGCGCGGCTCCGGTCATTGATGCCGCTCCGACCGGTCCGATCGTCGAACAGACCGGGGGATCAGCGCGCCCGGTCCGCACTTACCAGGACCTGCTCGGTAGCCCTGCGGACGAAAGCCTGTTCGACCACTACTTCACCGCCCAGCTGACCCTGGCAAGCCTCGACGGTCGTCTGACCCCCCTGGGCGACCCAGGGATCATCCTGGGTGCCTCCATCTCGCCGGACGGCCAGTACATCCTGCAGACCCGGGTCAAGCGCCCCTACAGCTACGCCGTTCCAGCCGGGCTGTTTCCGGGCGACGTGATCGTGACCGACCGTGGTGGCCGCGTGGTGCTCCAGGTCGCCGATCTTCCCCTGCGCGACAACATCCCGCCGCCGTTCGACGCCGTAGCGACAGGTCGGCGCTCGGTCAGCTGGCGCGCCGACGCACCGGCGACGCTGGTCTGGGCGGAGGCGCAGGACGGCGGCGACCCGAGAGGCCAGGCCGAAGTCCGCGACCGTGTCTTCATGCAGGCCGCCCCCTTCAGCGCAGAGCCGACACGGCTGATCGATCTGCCGGAACGCTATGCGGGGGTCAGCTGGGGCCGGGACGACACGGCCATTGTCTACAGCCGCTGGTTCAACACCCGCCATGAGACCCGTTTCCTGGTCGACCCCTCCAACCCGGGCGAGGGTCGGGTGATCGTCGAGCGCAACTATCAGGACCGCTACAACGATCCGGGCACGCCGCTGACCGAGCCCAACGAGGCCGGGCGCCAAGTCATGATCTTTGCCGGCGAGGGCCGCACCATCCTGATGGACGGTCCCGGCGCAACGCGTGAGGGGGAGTATCCCTTCCTCGCCCGCATGAACCTGGACACTGGCGAACGGGCCGAGCTGTGGCGCGCTGCGCCGGGTTCGTACGAGACCATCGTGGGCCTGCTCGATGACGACGGCCGTCGTTTCGTCTCGCGCCGGGAGACCCAGGCTGCGCCACCCAACATGGTCGTCCGCGACCTGGACGCAGCCGAGCCGCAGGCCCTGACGACCTTCCCGGATCCTGCGCCGCAGCTGGCCGGAGTGACGCGCCAGACCATCACCTACAGCCGCGCAGACGGGGTGCAGCTGTCGGGCACCCTGTACCTGCCGGCCGGCTATGACGCCGCGCGCGACGGGCCCCTGCCGCTGGTGATGTGGGCCTATCCGGCGGAGTTCACCGACGCAGCGGTGGCCGGGCAGGTGGTCGACACCGACAACCGGTTTGTCCGGCCCGGCGGGTCAAGCCACCTGTTTCTGCTGACCCAAGGCTATGCCGTGCTGGATGATCCTTCCATGCCGATCGTCGGGGTTGAAGGCGCCGAGCCGAACGACACCTACATCCAGCAGCTGTCAGCGAGCGCCCAGGCAGCGGTCGACGCGGTCGTGACCATGGGCGTGGCGGACCGGAACCGCATCGCTGTCGGCGGGCACAGCTACGGGGCCTTCATGACCGCGAACCTCTTGGCCCACACCGACCTGTTCCGGGCCGGGATTGCGCGGTCGGGGGCCTACAACCGGACCCTGACGCCGTTTGGCTTCCAGGCCGAGCAGCGGACCTACTGGGAGGCGACCGACACCTATACGGCGATGTCGCCCTTCACCTACGCCAACCGGATCAATGAGCCGATCCTGCTGATCCACGGCGAGGCGGATGACAACTCGGGTACCTTCCCGGTCCAGTCAGAACGCTTCTACGCAGCGCTGAAAGGCACAGGGGCCACGGCCCGCTATGTCGTCCTGCCGCATGAAGCCCACGGCTACCGCGCCCGCGAATCGGTCGGGCACACGCTTTGGGAAATGGTCGAATGGCTGGACCGGCATGTGAAGACCGCGCCCCCAGCGACTTGAAGGGCGCCGGGCGTCAGGACCATCAGTGAGTCTGTCAGCGATGAGGGCGACCAGCACCCGGCCGGAGTGTGAGGGTCGTCCTCAGTCGCTGAACACCACTGTCTTGGAGCCGTTGAGCAGCACCCGATCCTCAAGGTGAAAGGCGACCGCCCGGGCCAGGACGCGCCGTTCAATGTCGCGCCCCTTGCGAACCAGATCATCGGGCCGGTCGGCGTGGGTTATGGTCTCGACGTCCTGCACGATGATCGGGCCCTCATCGAGGTCTGCGGTCACGTAGTGGGCCGTGGCTCCAATCATCTTCACGCCCCGCGCATGGGCCTGATGATAGGGCCGAGCGCCCTTGAACCCCGGAAGGAAGCTGTGGTGGATGTTGATGCACCGTCCTGACAGCCAACCGGCGAGATCGTCCGACAGGACCTGCATGTAACGCGCGAGAACCACCAGTTCGGCTCGCGTCTCATCGACGATTCTCTTGATCTCGCCTTCCTGGGTGGCCTTGGTCTGAGCTGTTACGGGCAGGTGATAAAAGGGTGTGTCGCCAAGCAGGGGGGTCTTGAGCGCATCGCGGGAATGGTTCGAGACAATGCCCACCACCTGCATCGGCAACTCGCCCGTGCGTTCGCGGTAGAGCAAGTCCCCAAGACAGCGGTCGGCCTTGGACACCAGAACGAGCACCCGTCGCTTCTCGGCCGTATCCCGCAGGGTCCACGTCATGGCATGGGCCTCTGCGATAGGAACAAAGGCCTGGCGCAATCCTTCGATGTCGGGGCCGTGCGGTGCCAGCTGAAAAAGCACGCGCATAAAGAACCGACAGGCGTCGCGGTCGTCGAACTGGCCCGCTTCCAGGATGTTCGCGCCCTGCTCGAACAGGAAGCCTGCCACCTGAGCCACCAGGCCGGGTCGGTCGTCACAGGACAGCGTCATTACGCAGATGTCGGACATGCGGACCCAGGCTCTCCCAAAAGTGCAAAGGGGGCCATTGGCGACCCCGAGGCCACCGCACGACGCCGTGTTGTCGGAGGACCATCCCAACCGCTTAGCCGACCGCACAAACGTCAGTCGAGCCACACGTGCAAACTTCAAAAAATGGCGGTGCTGTCAGTCCAATGCGAATTTGTCTGCGGAAAACGCAGCCAGGGCAGGGGATTCCAACCTCGGCGGCGAGTATTCGCCACTTAGCCAAGGCAGCTGAGCGTCGGGCCTTTTGTCTGCGCAGTTCCGGTGGTCGAGCTCCGGCTTGTTTTTTAGCCGCCAGCCTCTCCGGCACGCTGCGTTCGTACGTCCGCACGAGCTCGTGAATCTGGCGCATCCGCGCCACCCTGATCTCCGCAGGAGCGCTCCGAGCCTGTCAGGATCCAGGATTCATGGCTTTGGTCAGGGCCGCTTCGACCGTCGACACGAGGGTGTCGCGCAACAATGGCTTTGACAGCGCGAACTCGGCCCCAAACACGACCGCGGGTCGCAAAAGGATCGAACGGTCCATGCGCCCACCGCTTGAAATGGCGATGATTGGAATCGTCGACCCCGCTGCTCGCAGCGCCATGATGGTCTCCAGACCATCCACGTTTGGCATGAGCATGTCGACAATAAGCAGATCGACCGCTGCGGCAGCAATGAGATCCAGAGCCTCCTGACCATCCGCGGCTTCAAGGACGGTGTGACCGACTGCGCCGAGGAATTCACTGACGGTCAGTCTGAGGATTGGATCGTCGTCTGCGATGAGAATGTTTGCCATCGATCATGCGGCCCTTGCTTCAGGGCACGGCAGGTTCGCAAGGTCGGTCGGGCGGTGGAAGAAGTACCCCTGCATCATATGAACGCCAGCGATTCGGAGGAACTCCGCCTGTTCGGCTGTCTCTACGCCTTCACTCACGACCGTCATACCCATTGCGCGTCCCACGCCGATAACCGCGTGGATGATGGCAGCGGACGCAGAGTCCTCAGTGCAGGACTCTACGAAGCTGCGGTCAATCTTGAGCGTGTTAAAACGGAGCGCTTTCAACGCATGCAGGCTCGTGAAGCCTGTTCCAAAGTCATCCAGGGCGACCGAAACACCTTCCGTCCTGAGTGCATCGATCGTCCTTGCTGCGGCTGTTACGTCCAGCATGGCTGTTTCGGTGACTTCAATCTCCAGACGCTCCGCCGGGAAGTTGCCCGTGTCGAGGGCGCGCCTGATCCGGCGCGCGAAGCCCGGATGCTGGAACTCGCGGGCAGAGGCATTCACTGAAACGAGCATGCCGGGTCGATCGTTCATATCGCGCATTACGGTGCTCAGGACGTGATCGGTAAGGGCATCGATTCCTCCGGCCGCCTCCAACGCAGGGATGAAGGCGTCGGGTAGGCGCATGCCATCGACCGGATCGATCCACCGGACCAGTGCCTCGGCCTTACCGGCAAGGTTTCCGCGACGGTCAACCATGGACTGGTAAGCCAGGGTTATGTGTCCCTGCGCGATGGCCTTTGCCAGTGCGTCTTCGAGACTGGCTGGTGCCGGAGCAGGGGATAGATCTTCGTTCAACGCCGCGAACGTTTTCTGAAGGAGAACAGCGATCGCATTGATCTTCTGGACTTTGGCGTCTCCGGCCTCCGATGCGAGCTCCAGCGTCTGGGCCGCCCTGGCAACGGCTGAAGCCCCGAGGCTCAGGCTCATGGATCGGAGCGCGTGGGCCGCGCGGCCCACACCGGTCTGATCGTCCTGACGCAGGGCATCGATCATGTCCTGTATGCGTGCCGGCGCGTTCTCAGCGTAGAGCTTGTGTACCTTTTCGACGAAATCACTCCGCCCGTTCGCCTTCATCGCTATCAGTTCGGCTCTGACAACCGGATCGAACAGGTCGTGATCGACCGTGGCATGATCGAGGCTCATGAACTCGGGAGCCGGGGCGGTCGTTGAATAGGTGCCGCAGTGGCGCGCCAGTTCGCCCGCGATGTCGGCCAGGGAGAAAGGCTTGTGAATCTGGCCATCCATGCCGCAACCGCGCCATGCGTTCGCCGCAGCCCCGACCACGTGCGCTGTCAGGGCGACAATCGGCACGCGCGCTCGACCGCTCTGCGCTTCCTCTGCCCTTATCCTGCGGGTTGCCTCGAACCCATCGAGGCCCGGCATGGAACCGTCCATCAACACCAGATCAAAACCCTGCGACCGCACACGCTCGAGTGCCTGGAGGCCGTCCTCTGCGGTTTCTACCGTGACAGCCAAACGAGTCAGGGCCTCCGAAGCGACCTCGCGATTGACGTCCGAATCATCAACGACAAGCACACGCGCACCTGGATAGAGCGTCCGCACCGCGCTGGCCGCGGCTGATTCCTCCAGTCGTGGGCTTTCGCCACGCTCCAGTTGTCCAAGCAGAACCAGAAGGTCGGCGCGGCGAAGCGGGCGGACCACCGTGCAGGCGTCAGGATGTTTGCGGACCACCTCTGCGGCTTGCTCGTCGTCCGAGCACACGGCGATGGTTGATGAGTCCTCAAATGCGAGAGCCGAACCGAAGCCGGACGGGGCTGTATCGGCGCATCCGATGCCCAGGGCCTGAAGATAGAGAGACAAAGCCTCACCGGTAGTCCCGTCGACATCATTGACGTGCACAGACCAGTTGGTCGGGAACGAGAGGGGATCGGGCTGTCCGACGCAGGGCAAGGGAGCCACAAAGGCGAAGACCGAACCTTTCCCTACTGTGCTCGTCAGGTTCCAGGCCCCTCCCATCGATCTGACAAGGCGGTCGCATATGGCCAGCCCCAGTCCTGTCCCGCCGTGCTTGCGCGTGGTGGTCTGGTCTTCCTGGGTGAAGGCGTCGAAAAGGGACGGCAGCCGATCAGCCGGAATCCCCGGTCCGGTATCCGAAACAGCGACGCGGACTCCGGCAGGATCCTGGGTAATCGAGACAAGAACGCCGCCTGACTCGGTGAACTTGATCGCGTTGTTCACCAGGTTCCCGATGACTTGCCGGAGTCGAACCGGATCTCCCAGAACGGTTGACAGCGCCGGGTCAACGAAAACGGCAAGATCTAGGCCCTTCTCGCGGGCCTTGGCGGCAAACAGGCTTGCGACATCCTCCGCAGCCTCGGCCAGATCCAGCTCAATAGCCTCGAGATCCAGCTTGCCGGCCTCTACCTTGGAAAAGTCGAGTATGTCATTGATAATACTCAATAGAGACTGGCCAGACTTTGATATTGTTCCCGCATAACGATTGAGGCGCGGCGGAAGTTCAGACTGAGCCAGCATCTCGCTCAGCGCGAGGATTCCGTTAAGCGGTGTGCGGATCTCATGGCTCATGACCGCCAGGAAATCCGATTTTGCCGCATTGGCCATTTCTGCGGCATCTCTTGCCACGACCAGTTCTGCTGTCCGGGCTGCAACCTCGCTCTCGAGGCCGGCGACATGAGCCGCGATCTGAGAGTCTCGCTCTCTGATCCCGACAAGAAGCGTGTCGAAGCCATCCACAAGATCAGCGACCTCTCCGTCGGCCTGAACAGCTACGGGGGCAGAGAAATCGCGGGTCGTATGCAGCCGCTTGACCAGGCCGGCCAGGGTCACGATGGGGCGCGTGATACGATGCGCCAGCTGGAGCGCTACAAACAGGCCAACGCCAACGGCAGCGAACGCTCCGGCGAGAGACGCCCATACTGTCGAGAAAAGTCGGGATTGAAGGTTCGGAATTCTGGAGAACAGTGTGATTGAGCCGACGGTCTGACCCTCGCTAACGACAGGCGCGGTCACTTCCAATGAGCCGGTCCTGAGAATGCTCCAGAGGGACGGACGATCGTCGTCTGCAGAAACCTGTGCATCGCTCAGGAGTCTTGCGCCGCCGCCCGTCTCCGCTAACAGCCCGCCGGGCCCTTCGAGGCGCGCATAACTGATGTCGGGCATCTGGCTCACAGCCCGTATGGCGACGAAGGCACCTTGCTGATCCTGCTGCTGAACAGCCTTTGCTGCCAGTGAAGCGATGACGTGAGCCGTCTGGGTCAAGCGGTCGGTTTCAAGGTCCGCCTGACGCCTGAGCTCCATCCAGGTAGAGACCAGGGCTGTAGTCACGAAGGAGATCAGGAGCGAAAGCAGCACGGCGCCGGCCAGCTTTCTGGCCAGCCCAACCTTCATGAATCGGAAGTGAATGGTCAGGGGCTTGCACTCGGTGGATCACGAGATTGCAACGATACGCGAAGTTAATGACTAAGCGCTTAAGTACGTTCATTGATCTCCTTGGGTCGCCGTGAACTGGCTTTGAGGCGCAGAGATGTCAGGCTTTTTCTATGTGTTGAACGAGGAGGCGCGTCTTCTATTCGTCGACGACGATCCGATTCTGAGGGAGTTCGCTCAGGTCAACCTGTCGTCCGCACTCGCCGAGGTAGACGTTGCCGCTGACGGGATCGAGGCCCTGGAAGCCTTGTCGCGGCGTCCGTACGATGTGTTGCTGGTCGACCTGCACATGCCCCGGATGGATGGCTTCGCCTTGCTCGCTGCCATCCGCAACAACCCGGAGACCCTCCATCTTCCCGTGATCGTGGAGACCGGTCGCGAAGACGTTGAGGCCATTGATCGTGCCTATGAGGCCGGAGCGACCGCCTTCGTCACCAAGCCGTTGAACTGGCAGTTGCTCGGGTACCAGATCCGCTACACGCTCCGAAATGCCCGTGCCGAAGCGGCGCTCCGCGCCGGGCTCGAAGTCGGCAAGGCAGCCTAGGCGATGTCTGGCTTCACGGAAATCTGGAGGCGCGTGACGGGCTTTGCCCGACACGAGGGCGGCCAGGTGGCGCTCATCTTCGCTCTCGGGCTGCCCGCCCTTTCCATGGTGGTCGCCGGTGCCATTGACCTCAGTCGGGTCGTGGCGGACCGCTCGCGGATGCAGGCCATAGCGGACGCAGCCGCTCTGGCGGGGGCTGCGGAACTCGCCTTTAACATTGGTGAGGACGTGGCGGTCGAGCGGGTCGAAGGCCTGGTCGAAACCAATATCGCCGAGTGGGCCAGCGCACCAGAAATCACCGAGGTGGTCCGGGTCATTGACGATGACCGGCAACGCATCATGGAGGTGCGGCTGGACGGTACCTCGCCGTCCTTCTTCATGAACCTGCTGCCGCCGGGCGGATGGAAGTACTCGGTCGTGTCCAGAGCGGTTTCGGTCTCACAGACGCCACTTTGCGTCCTTGGGACCGGGACTTCCGGCCGGATGATCGATCTGGTGGGCAGCTCCCGCATCATGGCGCCGGACTGTGGCGTTCACTCCAACGCGGAGATCCGGGTCCAGCACACGGCGCAGATCGAGGGCCGCAAGATCCAGTCCGTGCTGTCAGCAACCGGCGGGGGCATGACGCCGACACCGGGGCAGGGCGCCGCCCCGATTGTCGACCCGTTCAGCGGCATGAGTTTCCCGTCGCTAGACTCATGTATCGGGCAGACTGGCACCATAACCTATGAGGTAAATGGCAGCACTTCCTATCTCGATCCGGGGATCCATTGTCTGCCCATAACCGTGAAGAACCTAGCCACCCTGGTCCTAAGACCTGGCAACCATTTCTTTCGAAAAAGCGTTACGCTACAAGGTCATGGTCGCCTGGAAGGAGAGGACGTCTTCCTCTTCTTTGATCACGGCTCGGATCCGCTTTTTGGCGGCGCGAACGCCCGGGTGAATCTGATCGGCCGCAAGAGTGGAACCTATGCTGGCATGGTCATGGCAACCATCGGGGGCAACCAGCCGAACATCATCCTCCCGGGAAGCAACGTCGAGCGACTGCTGGGGGTCGTCTATGTCCGTAACGGATTTCTTCAGGTCAGCGGCAGCGGTGTTGCGGCCGAGGACAGTGCCTGGACGGTCATTGTCGCAAGGCAGGTCCTTTCGAACGGCTCGGCGAGGATTCGCATCAATGCTGACTACGAAAGCAGCGACGTGCCTGTCCCCGACGGGGTTGGCCCGAATGCTGGAGGAATGGGCGGGAACGGGACCCGGCTGGTATACTAGAGAGGGAGGACATCATGGCCCTGGAAGCTGAACGCCTGGCGGAAAAGATCGATGTTCCGGATCCTGCCGACCGCAGGGCCCGGGCCGAACGGCGGGGGCCTGACCGGCGAAGTACAGACAGCCGAATCAATCCGCATGCTCCCCGCCAGTCTGTGCTGAGGATTATGGGCGCGCTGGGGCTCGGTGTCAGCGCTTCGCTGCTTGTCATCACCCTGCTGGCCTTTGAAGTTCTGGGGGCGAGAGCAGCGCCGAGCGTCCTCGCCCTCGAGGTGTCCCTGCTCTTTATGTCCACCCTAGTGCTGGCCCTCGGCTCTATCGAACAGCGCCTGGTCGAAATCCGGCTTGAGCTGATGATACTGAACGGCGGAATGCGCAGCGTCGAGCGCCGGAAAGGCCCACGTCGGAACGATCCGAAGGAGACCTAAGGCGTCTGCCCAGCAGTCGCGCCGGACAGGGTGGGATTCGAACCCACGGTAGGCTTCCACCTACGGCGGTTTTCAAGACCGCTGCCTTAAACCACTCGGCCACCTGTCCGGTGAGGCAGGGGATAGCAGCGGATGCGGCGTTAACCAAAAGGGAAATCGCGGCGGCGATCCTGTCGGTATGATTTCCTTGCGGACCTTGGCCCGACGAGCCCCCAGGATCGTCATGATCGCCGGATTGCTGGCGGGAGCGGCCGCTTGCGCCAGCGCGCCGTCGGCCGGGCGTCCCATCGAGATGGCCGGGGTGCCAGAGGTGTCCGATCCGGCACCGATTGTATCGGGGACGATGCGCCCCTACCAGATCCGGGGGCGCTGGTATCAGCCGCAGGAGCAGCCGAACTACGACGAGACGGGACTGGCGTCCTGGTACGGCGACCAGTTCCATGGGCGGCCGACAGCGACCGGCGAACGGTTCGACATGCACGCCCTGACCGCGGCCCACAAAACCCTGCCTCTGCCGGGCCTGGTGGAGGTCACCAACCTTGCCAACGGTCGGCGCGTCGTGCTGCGCGTCAACGATCGGGGGCCGTTCGTGGACGGACGCATCATCGACCTGTCGCGCGGGGCGGCCGAGGCGCTGGACATGCTGAACCGTGGGGTGGGCGAGGTCCGGGTGCGCTATCTGGGCCGCGCGCCGCGTCTGAGCAGTGTGCAGAGGCTGCAGGTCGCGGAGGCCGCGCCCCCGGTCGTCGCATCGCCACCACCCACTGCGTCACCCCGCCAGACCTACTGGATCGAGGTGGCGGCCTTCCCGAACGCGCAGGCCGCGCGAGAAACGGCTGAGCGGCTCGGCGGTCCGGCTCAGGTTCAGGCGGCGACGAATGGCGCGATGTTCAGGGTCATCAGCGGCCCCTGGCCCGATGCCAATGCTGCCGAACAGGCGCGGCAGGAGACGATCTCGCGCGGCTATTCCTCGGCCCAGCTGATTCCGTCGGGCTGATCCCCACTTTCCGCGCGGCGCGGCCTTGGCCCGGAGGCTGGGGACCGCCATTGTGCCGCCGTGACGCGCGGAAGATTCATCACATTCGAAGGCGGGGAGGGGACGGGCAAGTCCACCCAGGCCGCGCGACTGGTCGAGCGCCTGTCGCAGCGGGGACTCGATGTCGTTCGAACCCGTGAGCCCGGAGGATCACCCGGCGCCGAGGACATTCGGGCGCTGGTCGTCTCTGGCGCGGCCGAGCGCTGGTCGGCGCGGACGGAACTGCTTCTGATGTATGCATCGCGGTCCGATCATCTGGAGCGGACGATCGTCCCGGCGCTGGACGCCGGACAATGGGTCGTCTGTGACCGGTTCGCTGACTCCAGCCGGGTCTATCAGGGTCTGGCCGGGGGCGTTGATCTGGACCTCGTCTCGGCCATCGAGCGCGGCGTGGTCGGGGATCATCAGCCAGACCTGACGCTTGTGTTCGATCTGCCCTTCGAGGTCGGCCTTGAACGCGCGATGGGACGCAGCGCCGCCGAGACCCGGTTCGAGAGCAAGGGCGCGGCGTTTCACGCCAGGTTGCGCGAGGGTTTCCGGGCCGTGGCCGAGGCCAATCCGCTTCGATGTCGCCTGATCGACGCGAGCGGCGAGCCCGATGCTGTGGCCGAAAGGGTCTGGGCGGCGGTGGAGCCCATGTTGTGAGCCATCCCCGCGACCGCTTCGACCTCGTGCCGTCCGAGGCCGCAGAGCGCGCCTTTATCGATGCGCGGGAGCGAGGACGGCTGCACCACGCCTGGCTATTGTGCGGGCCAGAGGGCATCGGCAAAGCGACCTTCGCCTATCGCGCGGCGCGGACGTTGCTGGGAGCGCGGTCTGACGGTTCGCGCGGCCCCTTGGGCGCGGCACCGACCGACACGGTCAGCCAGCTGATTTCGGCCCAGGCCCATCCCGACTTGCTCGTGCTGGAGCGTCTGGTAGAGGGCGGAAAGACCAAGAAGTCGATCTCGGTCGATCAGGCCCGCGACCTGCCGGAGTTCTTCTCCAAGAGCCCGTCGCAGGCGCCGTATAGGGTGGCCATCATCGATGCGGCGGACGACCTGAACGTCAATGCAGCCAATGCCTTGCTCAAGGTTCTTGAGGAGCCGCCGGAGCGTGGCGTCCTGTTCCTTGTGACCCATGCCCCGGGCCGGCTGCTGGCCACCATCCGGTCGCGGTGTCGGCGGTTGACCTTTGCGGCGTTGGAGCGGAGCGAGATCGCCCGGCTGATCACACGACAAACCGAACTGGATGCGGCCGAGGCCGACCGGATCGCCGATATGGCGCGCGGGTCACCCGGTGCGGCTCTGGCCCTGGCCTCCGGTACGAGTCTGGCGCTCGATGCCCTGGCTCATCGGTGGGTCGATGAGGGGATGATCGATGCGGCCGAGGCCCTGTCGGTCGCCGATGGCTTCAGGGGTGCGGAAGGACAGGCCCGGTTCGAGGCCTTGATGGATCGGCTGGCGGCCGCCGTCCGTGACCGGGCGCTGGCGTCAGGCGCAGAGGGCAGGGGAGAACCCTGGGCCGAGTTGTGGGGGCGGCTGACGGACCTGCCGGAACGGGCTGCGGCCGTGAACCTGGACCGCGCCGATCTGCTGGCCGCTGCGCTTGCGGACCTGAAGCGAACGCGCGACAGGGCCGCCTGATGCTGATCGACAGCCATGTGAACCTGCACGCGCCGCAGTTCGACGAGGACCGCGACGCCGTTATAACCCGGGCACGCGAGGCGGGCGTTGGGATGATGGTCGAGATCTCCGACAAGCTCTCGACCTTTGAAGCGACCCATGGCCTGGCCATGAGCCATTTCGACATCTGGTGCACCGTTGGGGTCCATCCGCATGAGGCCAAGGATCATCTGGCCATCACGCCCGAGCACTTGATCGCCTTGTCAGAACGCCCGCGCGTGGTTGGTATCGGCGAGTGCGGCCTCGATTTCCATTATGATCTCAGCCCACGGGATCAGCAGGAGCAGGTGTTTCGGGCCCACATCGGCGCCGCTCGCCAGACCGGATTGCCGCTGGTGGTCCATACCCGCGAGGCCGACGACCGCATGAGTGCGATCCTGACCGAGGAGATGGCTGAGGGACAGTTCCGTTTTCTCATGCACTGCTACACCAGTGGTGCAGAACTGGCGGAAATTGCAACAGAACTTGGGGCCTGGTTCTCGGTGTCCGGAATCGCCACCTTCAAGGCCGCCGAGGATGTGCGAGCCGTCATTCGCTCTATGCCGGGCGATCGCATCATCGTCGAGACCGACTGTCCGTATCTGGCACCCGTGCCGCATCGGGGACGTCGAAACGAGCCGGCCTACATCGGCCATGTGCTGCAGGCCCTGGCCGACATCCGGGGCTGGAGCCGGGAGGAGGCGGAGGCGCGGACGACGGACGCTTTCTTCGCCCTGTTCGACTGCATTCCTCGGCCGGAGGGCGTGTGAGCGGCGAACTGGAGGTCACGATCCTGGGCTGTGGCTCCTCGGGCGGCGTGCCGCGCGGCGATGGCGACTGGGGCGCGTGCGATCCGGCCGAGCCGAAGAACCGTCGCATGCGATGTTCCATGCTGGCGCGCCGCCGCGGCCCGGACGGTGAAACGGCGGTGTTGATCGACACCTCGCCGGACCTGCGCGAGCAGATGCTGGCGGCCGGGGCGAGCCGGGTGGACGCGGTGCTCTATACCCACGACCACGCCGATCAGACCCACGGGATCGACGATCTGCGCGTCTTCGCGCTGCGCAGGCGAAAGCGGGTTCCGGCCTGGATGGATGGGGCAACAAAGTCAGCACTTACAACGCGTTTCGACTACATCTTCGAGTCCAAGGAAGGTTATCCCGCCATCGTCGAGGCGCACGATCTACCGCCGCATGGCGTGGACTGGAGCCTGGACGGTCCTGGCGGTGCCATACCGGTCCGGACGTTCGACCAGGCGCACGGTCCGATCCGGTCGGTCGGCTATCGACTTGGGCCGATCAGCTATTCGAGCGACATCTCGGATCTCGATGACGCGGCAATCGAAACCGTGCGCGGGTCGGCGCTCTGGATCATCGACGCCTTGCGCTGGACCCGGCATCCCACGCACGCCAACGTCGACCAGGCGCTGGCGTGGATCACAGCGGCCGATGTCGGGCGCGCCGTGCTGACCAATCTGCATATCGATCTGGATTACAGCGCGCTGGCGGCCCTTGTCCCGGCAGGCGTCGAGGTTGCGTACGATGGGTGGTCCGCGACCCTGAGGCTAGAGCCCCGATGAGCGTCCTGCGGATCGAGGAGATCGACGACAACGGCTTGGCGCGCACCTGGCCGGTCATGGCGCAGTTGAGACCGCATCTAAGCGAGGCGGAATTTCTGGCCACGGTCCGGCGGTTGCGCACGACCGACGGCTTCAGGATTTTCGCTGCCACGCGCGGCGTCGGCGACGTGGTCGGAGTCGCGGGCGTGCGGCCTATGGAGCTGCTGTACTGCGGTCGTATCCTGCAGATCGACGTTCTGGTCGTCAGCGAGGCCGAACGATCGACGGGTGTCGGCAAGGCGCTGGTCGACCATGTGAAGGCGGAAGCCAGAGCTCAGGGACGTTCAGAGGTGCACCTGGATTCCGCGCTCGTGCGAGCGGACGCCCATCGCTTCTATGATCGAGAAGGATTTGAACGGCTTGGCTATCATTTCCGTATCAGACTATGAGCCGCACCATAGCTCATATTTCACATAATATATCTTAGGCGAGAAACGAAGACGTCCCCATGGCAGGCCTGAAGGACAAACGCGGCTTCATCGATAAGGATCGCCTCGACCTCTCCGAGCGCCAGGCGGTGGAGTACTGGATGAAGCGCTGGGGTGTCACCCGAGACCAGATCACGGCCGCCCACCGCAAGGTCGGCCGCATGACCAAGGACATCGCGGCTGAGCTCGGAAAGAAGCGCTGACGCCCGTCAGATGTGGATCACTCGCCCCCAGGCATCCAGCGACGCCTCATGCATGGCCTCAGACATCGTCGGGTGCGGATAGACGATGCCGTGCATCTCTTCTTCCGTCGCCTCAAGCGTGATGGCGGTTACGTAGCCCTGGATCATTTCGGTGACCTCGGAACCGATCATGTGGGCACCGATCAAGGCGCCGGTCTTCGCATCGAAGATGGTCTTGACGAAGCCGTCCGTTTCTCCGGACGCGATGGCCTTGCCGTTCACCTTGAAGGGGAAGCGGCCCACCTTCACGGCGCGCCCGGCTTCCCTGGCTCCCTGTTCGGTCATCCCGACGGAGGCGATCTGGGGCTGGGAATAGGTGCAGCCAGCGATGGGGCTGTTCATCTGCGGAGTCTTGAACCCGGCGATGAACTCGGCAGCGTGGATGCCTTCGTGAGACGCCTTGTGCGCCAGCCAGGGCGCACCGGCGCAATCGCCGATGGCATAGAGCCCCTTCACATTGGTCTGGCAGTGGCCGTCGATCTTGATGTGGCCGCGGTCCATTTCGACGCCGAGGGCTTCCAGGCCGATCCCGTCGGTATTGGCGGTGATGCCCACAGCCGAGATGCAGACGTCGGCCTGGAGCGTCTCAGCCTTGCCGTCGGCCTCGATGGCGACCTGGACGCCCGTCTTGGACTTGGTGACCTTCGTCACCTTGGCGCCGACGCGGAACTTCATGCCGCGTTTCTCGAAGGATTTCCGGGCGGCGGCTGAGACCTCTTCATCCTCCACCGGAAGAATGCGCGGCAGCGCCTCGACGACGGTCACCTCCACGCCGAGCGCGCGATAGAAGCTGCCGAACTCAATGCCGATGGCACCCGAGCCGATGACGACGATCGATTTCGGCAGGAACTTCGGCGTCATGGCCTCGCGATAGGCCCAGATGCGATCTCCGTCAGCTTCCAGCCCGATCTGGGGCAGTGCCCGCGCGCGGGCACCGACGGCCAGCATGACGGCCTTGCCCTCTACGGTGCGCGATCCGCCGGCCTTCAACGCCACAACCACCTTGGGAGCCCCCTGCCCCTTCTCCAGCTTCGCTGTACCTTCGATCACCTCGATCTTGTGCTTCTTCATCAGGAAGCCGACGCCGGAGTTCAGCTGCTTGGCCACGCCGCGCGAGCGGGCGATGATGGCGTCGAAGTCAAAGCCGACCTTCTCGGCGGACAGGCCGTAGTCCTTCAGGTGACTGAGGCTCTCATACTTCTCGCCAGACTTCAGGAGCGCCTTGGTGGGGATGCAGCCCCAGTTCAGGCAGATGCCGCCCAGGAGCTCGCGCTCGACGATGGCGACCTTCTGGCCCAGCTGACTGGCTCGGATGGCGGCCACATAGCCGCCGGGGCCCGAGCCGATGACTATGAGATCGAAGGTGTCAGCCATTGTGGATCAGCTTTTCGATGTCGGGCCGGATGGCCTCGGGTTCGACCTGGGGCGCGTAGCGGGCGACCACCCTGCCCTCACGGTCCGTCAGGAACTTGGTGAAGTTCCACTTGATGTCGCGGCTGCCGAGGAATCCCTTCTTCTGTTCGGTTAGCCAGGCGTACAGCGGGTGCCTGCCCGGTCCGTTGACTTCGATCTTGTCGAACAGCGGGAACTTCACGCCGTAGGTCGAGGAGCAGAAGGCCGCGATCTCCGCCGCCCTGCCCGGCTCCTGCGCGCCGAACTGGTTGCAGGGAAAACCGAGAACCTGGAACGGCTTGTCCCCGTAGGCCTCATGCAGCGCCTCAAGACCGGAGTACTGGCCGGTGTAGCCGCAGCGCGAGGCGGTGTTGACGATCAGCAGGGCCTGACCGCGAAACCGGTCGAGCGGTATCTCGGTTCCGTCGATGCCAGTCGCAATGAAGTCGAAGACCGTCGCCATGGCCGCTCAGGCCAGCATCGTGACGGGGTCTTCGATCAGCGGCTTGAAGGCCTGCAGGAACCGGGCACCCGTCGCGCCGTCGACCACGCGGTGATCACAGGTCAGGGTTACGGTCATCACCGTCGCCACCGCCAGCTGTCCGTTCCTGACCACGGGCCGTTGTTCGCCCGCGCCGACGCTCATGATCGCGCCCTGCGGCTCATTGATGATCGAGGCGAAGGCCTTGATGCCGAACATGCCCAGGTTGGAGACACTGAACGTCCCGCCCTGGAACTCCTCGGGCTTCAGCTTGCGGTCGCGCGCCCGCTTGGCCAGATCCTTGGCCTCGGAGGCGATCTGCGAAAGGGATTTGGTTTCGGCCTTCCTGATAATCGGCGTGATCAGGCCGCCCTCGATGGCGACGGCCATAGCGATGTCGGCATGATGGTGCATGGCCAGGCCTTCAGGCGAATAGCTGGCGTTGGCCTCCGGAACGGCCTTGAGAGCCATGGCCGATGCCTTGATGACGAAGTCGTTGACCGAAACCTTGATTCCCTGCGGTTCCAGCAAGGCGTTGACCCTGGCGCGCGCCGCCAGCAAGCCATCGATCTCGCAGTCGATCGTCAGGGGGAAATGGGGCACGTCGCGGAAACTGTCGACCATGCGGCGGGCGATGGCCTTGCGCATGCCGTCCAGCGGGACGAGGTCGTAGCTCCCATCAGGGATGCCCATCTGGGCCAGGGACTGGACCTTGCGCGGCTCGGCGGTCGATGACGCCACGGCGATGAGGGCTGACACGGCCGGAGCGCCCCTGCCGGCGGCGTCGACGTCAGACCGGACGATGCGACCGCGCGGACCGGTACCCTTGATGGACTTCAGATCAAGCCCAGCCTCCTTGGCGAGCCGGCGGGCAAGGGGTGAAGCGAACACGCGCTCGCCGGACCCTGTCGAGGCGACGGCGGTGGGCGTCGATGCTGCCGGCACGACAGACTCGGCAGGCTTGGATACGCCGCTCTTCGGCGCTTCGGGAGATCTGGCAGCCGGAGCGGCCGTGCCGTCTTCCCCGGCCAACCGGGCGATCAGCGTATTGACCTTCACGCCTTCGGAGCCCTCGGCGACGAGGATTTCGACAATCTCGCCCTCGTCGACAGCCTCGACCTCCATGGTCGCCTTGTCGGTCTCGATCTCTGCGATCACGTCGCCGGCCTTCACCGTGTCGCCGACCTTGACGTGCCATTTGGCCAGGACGCCCTCCTCCATCGTGGGCGACAGGGCGGGCATCAGGATGTCGGTCATTGGGCGTTCGGAGCCTTCCCTTCGGCGATCGTCTCGAAGCCAGGGCCCTTCAGGGCCTCGTTGAGACCCGCCATCACAAGCTTGTAGGTCTCGGCCTCGTCGGCTCCTTTGCCCTGGTGATAGACGTGGGCGATGTTGCGCGCGGCGATCGCCAGCATGTGACCAAAGGCCTTCGGATCGTCGAAGGCAGGCTTGATGGCCATCACCGGTTCGTTGTTCGACCACCAGAAGCGGAACAACTCGATCGCCTTGGAATCGGCCTTCACGCTCTCGGGGACCTGGATCTCGGTTCGGTTGGTCTCTTCGGTCATGCCAGTACAGCCCTCACAGCCTTGATGATTTTATCCGTTCCCGGCAGCGACAGCGCCTCCAGGTTCGCCGCATAGGGTAGCGGCACGTCTTCCTGATGCACCCGCAGCGGCGGCGCGTCGAGATAGTCGAAGGCGTGTTCGATGACGCGGGCCACGACTTCAGCCCCGACGCCCATCGGGCCCCAGCCTTCTTCGGCTGAGACCAGGCGGTTGGTCTTCTTCACGCTCTCGACGATGGTCTCGTGGTCCAGCGGACGTAGCGTGCGCAGATCGACGACTTCGACCGAGATGCCTTCGGCGGCCAGTTGCTCGGCGGCCTGCAGCGCGAAGCCGACCATGCGGCTGTGGGCGGTAATGGTGACGTCGGTGCCTTCGCGGCGGACCTTGGCCTTGCCGATGGGCAGAACATAATCGCCTTCCGGAACATCGAACTCCAGCCCGTACATCATCTCGTGCTCAAGGAAGACGACGGGGTTGGGGTCCCGGATCGCGGCCTTCAGCAGGCCCTTGGCATCGGCCGCGTCATAGGGCGCGATGACCTTCAGGCCCGGAATGTTGGCGTACCAGCTGGAGTAATCCTGGCTGTGCTGGGCCGCGACACGGCTGGCGGCGCCATTGGGACCGCGGAAGACGATCGGCGCGCGAATCTGGCCACCGGACATGTAGAGCGTCTTGGCAGCGGAGTTGATGATGTGGTCGATCGCCTGCATGGCGAAGTTGAACGTCATGAACTCGACGATCGGCTTCAGCCCGGCCATGGCGGCACCGACACCGAGGCCGGCAAAGCCGTGCTCGGTGATCGGGGTGTCGACCACGCGCCTGTCGCCGAACTCCTGCAACAGCTCACGGCTGACCTTGTAGGCCCCCTGGTACTGGGCGACTTCCTCGCCGATCAGGAAGACCGCTTCATCACGACGCATTTCCTCGGCCATGGCGTCGCGCAGGGCGTCGCGAATGGTGGTCTTGACCATGGTCGTCCCGGCGGGAATTTCGGGATCGCGCAATTCTGCCCCCCTTGGCGGGAGAGGCTGCGGAGCAGCCGCGGGGGGCGAATTCTGAGCGAGCGGTGACTGGCCCTCCTCAGGCGGCTGCGCCGCCTGTCTCCCTCCATCGGGGAGAGCGTTGTCACCCGCGATCCTTGCGATCGGCGTATTGACCTTCACGCCCTCCGAGCCCTCGGCGACGAGGATTTCAGCAATCTCGCCCTCGTCGACAGCCTCGACCTCCATGGTCGCCTTATCGGTCTCGATCTCAGCGATCACATCGCCCGCCTTGACCACGTCGCCCGCCTTCACGTGCCACTTGGTCAGGGTGCCTTCTTCCATGGTGGGCGACAGCGCCGGCATGAGAATGTCGGTCACTGAGCAACCTCCACATAGACGTCAGTATAGAGCTCGGATGGATCCGGCTCGGGGCTCTCCTGAGCGAACTGGACGGCCTCGGCCACGATCGCCTTGATCTCGTTGTCGATGGCCTTGATCTCGTCCTCGGTGGCCTTGGCGGCGTCCAGCAGGGCGCGGATGTGCTCGATGGGGTCGCGGGTCTTCTTGACCTCGTCAACCTCCTCCTTGGTGCGGTACTTGGCCGGGTCCGACATCGAGTGGCCGCGATAGCGGTAGGTCTTCACCTCGAGGATGAAGGGCCCCTCCCCGCTCCGGGCGCGGTCGACCGCCCGACGCACGGCGTCACGGACTGCCAGCACGTCCATGCCGTCGACCTGCTCTCCCGGGATGCCGAAGCTGGCCCCGCGCATGTAGAGCTCGGTCGTGGACGACGAGCGCTCGATGCTCGTGCCCATGGCGTACTGGTTGTTTTCGATGATGTAGATGGCCGGCAGCTTCCACAGCTGGGCCATGTTGAAGCTCTCGTAGACTTGGCCCTGGTTGGCCGCGCCGTCGCCGAAGTAGACGAAGGCGACCGAGTCATCGCCCCGGTACTTGCCCGCGAAGGCGAGCCCCGTGCCAAGCGCCACCTGCGCCCCGACGATGCCGTGTCCGCCATAAAAGCCAGTGGGCACGTCGAACATGTGCATCGACCCGCCCTTGCCCTTGGACGATCCGCCCGCCCGGCCAGTCAGCTCGGCCATGACTTCCTTGGGGTCCATGCCGGCGGCCAGCATGTGGCCGTGATCGCGGTAGCCGGTGATGATCGTGTCGTGGCCCTGCTTCACGCTGGCCTGGACGCCAACAGCGACGGCCTCCTGACCGATATACAGATGGCAGAAACCGCCGATCAGCCCCATGCCGTAAAGCTGTCCTGCCCGCTCCTCGAAGCGGCGGATCAGCACCATTTCGCGGTAGTAGGACAGAAGTTCGTCCTTCGTCGCGGCGGGCGTGTTGGGAATCTTGGCCGAGGCCTTGGAATCAGAGGTCTTCTGGGCGGCTCTCGCCATCCGGCGTCTCCGGTCTGAGCCCGTGGCGGAGCGCGTCCACCCAGAGCTTCTTGTCGTTACGGAATGGGGCTGTAGCAGCCTTCGTTCCCGAAAGGCAAAGCGCCCGGTACGGCCTGTAACACGATTTCAGGAGCGCGCCGTCGCAGGCGCGGGCGCTGACGTCGCCGAGACCCGGATCACGTAGTCACGAGGGTCCGAAAAGCCGAGCACGACCCGCGCACGTTCCTCGAGCAGATCCCGCGACAGGCTGTCGGCCTTCAGATAGCGGACGCGGACCTCGAGGTCCGCACGTTGTTCCCGCAACAACACCAGCTGGGCCTCGCTCTCGGCGAGCCTTGCGTCTCGTGTGGAGCCGGACAGCAGACCACGCTCCCCCGTCAGGGCCTGAACGCCGAGATAGACGACGAGCAAAAGCAGAAAAGCGGACAGGGCGTACGGTTTCATCCGTTCGGGCACTTCGGACGCTCCTTCTGAGCGCGGGACACGATTGATTGTTCGTGACCGGAAATGCCTAAGGAATGGTAGCCGAGGCCTATTTCAGCAGCATGCCGTCGCCGTAGTAGGACGCCTGGTCGCCCAGCATCTCCTCGATGCGGAGCAACTGGTTGTACTTGGCCGTGCGGTCCGAGCGTGCCAGCGAACCCGTCTTGATCTGACCGCAGTTGGTGGCGACGGCGAGGTCGGCGATCGTGGAGTCCTCGGTCTCACCCGAGCGATGGCTCATGACGGCGGTGTAGCCCGCGCGGTGGGCCATATCTACGGCGTCCAGCGTCTCCGACAGGGTGCCGATCTGGTTGACCTTGATAAGGATGGAGTTCGCCAGACCCTCACCGATCCCGGCCGCCAGGCGTGCCGGGTTGGTGACGAACAGGTCGTCACCGACGATCTGGATACGATCGCCCAGCACCTCGGTCAGGTGTTTCCAGCCTTCGAAGTCGTCTTCCGAGCAGCCGTCCTCGATAGAGACGATGGGGAAGCGTTCGCACAGGTCGGCCAGATAGGCGACCATGCCGTCGGCACCGAGGACCTTGCCCTCGCCGGTCATGTTGTAGGCACCGTCCTTGAAGAACTCGGTGGCCGCCACGTCCAGCGCCAGATGGAAGTCCTCACCCGCCAGATAGCCCGCCGCCTGACCCGCACGGGTGATGAAGCTGAGCGCTTCCTCGGCAGAAGCCAGGTTGGGGGCAAAGCCGCCTTCGTCGCCGACGTTGGTGTTATGACCGGCGTCCTTCAGCTGCTTCTTCAGGGCGTGGAAGATCTCGGCCCCCATGCGCAGTCCCTCCGCGAAGGTCTCCGCGCCGGTCGGCAGGATCATGAACTCCTGGATGTCGATCGGATTGTCGGCGTGAGCCCCGCCGTTGATGATGTTCATCATCGGGGTCGGCAGGACGCGGGCGCTGATCCCGCCGACGTAGCGATAGAGCGGCAAACCGGCCGAGATAGCGCTGGCTTTGGCCACGGCGAGCGACACGCCGAGGATGGCGTTGGCCCCAAGGCGGCCCTTGTTCTCGGTCCCATCCAGGGTGATGAGGGCCTCATCGATGCGGCGTTGATCCTCGGCGTCCATGCCGGACAGGGCATCGAAGATCTCGCCGTTGACGGCGTCGACCGCGTTCTGGACGCCCTTGCCGCCCCACATGACGGGGTCGGCGTCGCGCAGCTCGACAGCTTCGTGCGCGCCGGTGGACGCACCAGACGGTACCGCCGCGCGACCAAAGGAGCCGTCGTCAAGCACAACATCCACCTCGACCGTCGGGTTGCCCCGGCTGTCCAGAATCTGGCGGGCGACGATGTCGGCGATGTCGGTCATGGCAGGGCCTTGGCGAGAAAAGGGAGGGTGGCCGGCGGTTTAGCCTGCCGCCCGCCGAACGCCAACTGCCCGGGATGGCCGACGAAGGGCCTGGCAAGGCGAACCCTTCAGCAGCGCACCATCAAATGCAGCCTCTTCCACGGACGAAAACGGCGCGCGAGAGACCCGCGCGCCGTTCAATCCTTGGGACTGGCCTAAGCCTAGTCTTCCTTGGGCGTCAGGACCTGGCGACCCCGGTACGTCCCGGTCTTGAGGTCGATGTGGTGCGAGCGACGCAGTTCGCCCGTGTCCTTGTCCTCGGTGTAGGGGTTGGTCCCCAGGGCGTCGTGGGCGCGGCGCATGTTGCGACGCGAGGGCGATACTTTGCGCTTGGGAACGGCCATGTCCGTCTCGATCTGAAGGCTGGCGCCAGCAATGGCGCGAAAAACGAAAAGCGGCGGCCCAAGGGATGAGCCGCCAGCGAGCGCGGGCTTATGCCGGATCATCCCGGTGATTTCAAGGCCTGTCGAACAAGGCTTGCTGCATGCGGATCGCCGGTGTCTGATCACGCGATGACGAACGCGGCCGCTTCTCCCAAGCCCCCTCGCAGCCGCCTGCTGCTTATCGCACTGATCGTCGGCACGATTGTCGCGATCGTCGCGATGGTTCCGGCCCTCGCGGTGGCGACGATGTCGGTGATGGTCGTCGCCGCCGGGACCAATCCGGTGATCTACACCTTCCTTGTCTTCGCCTTCGGGATGCCGGTGGTCGTGGTTCTGGGGCCTGTCCTCGCGTGGATTGCCTTCGGCTTGCGGCGGGAGCGAACAAGCTGGGTCCTGTTGATTTCGCCAGCCGTGTGGGCCTGTCTGACTGTTGGCCTTCTGGCCGTCGCTCCGGGTGGCTCAAGCTGATCAGGCGTCGGGACCTCACGAACGAACGCTGAGTCGGGCCACTTTGGTGCCACGCTGGAGCGCGTAGTAGACGCTGTCCTTCCACTCGCCGCCGATGTTCCAGGTCCGCTCTGCAGAGCCGTTTCGAACAAACCCGAGGCGTTCGAGCAGGTGAATGGAAGCCGTGTTCTCCGGGTCAACGTCAGCAGTGACGATGTCGGTCAGACTCTCGGCAAAGACGTGGTCGATGGCGGCTCCGACCGCTTCATGCGCCAGGCCCCGGCCCCAAGTGTCGGGGTGCAGGATGTAGCCGACATCGGGCAGCTTCCAGAACCCGGCCTTGCCGATGACCCGGCCGTTCCATTCGACGACGAAGTCGGGAGCGCCGGCCGCATTGCCTTCCAGCATGGCCTCGACCCAGGCCTTCGTTTCGGCGAGGGAGCCATGCGGTATGGACGACCACCATCGCATCGCGACAGGGTTCGAGAGCACGGCGTGCAGGGGCTCGACGTCGTCCAGCCTCGCATGGCGCAGAAGCAGCCGCTCGGTCCAGATGGTCGTCACGCCAGCGACCGCTCCATGACGACGAACTCCAGATCGCTGCGCAGCGGCACGCCGAAACGCGGGTCTGAGGCTGGAAAGGGACGCCGGTCACCGGTCTGGTGATAGCCCCTGCGCTCATACCATTCGATCAGCTCGGTCCGCTGAACGATCACCGTCATCTCCATGCGTGTCGCGCCGAACCGGTCGCGGGCGAGGGCCTCGGCCCGGTCAATCAGCCGACGTCCCAGGCCGCGGGCCTGAACCGTCGCGTCCACTGTCAGCATGCCGAGATAGGCCAAAGAGCGCCCCTTGTCGGCCACCAGAACGCAACCGATCAGCACGCCGGCCTGTTCGGCTAGCACGATGACCTGGGCGGGATCGTCAATCGATGCGGCCAGCTGGTCCTCGTCGACCCTTTGGGCTTCCAGCAGGTCCGCCTCATGGGTCCAGCCCAGACGGGCCCGGTCTCCGCGATAGGCGTTGTGCACCAGGGGCTGGATCATCGGCACATCTGCCGCGGTCGCTTCGCGAAAGATCACCTCATCCATGCACGAGCCTCTCTGTAACCGCTTCCCCGATAGCAAGTGAACTCGTCAGTCCGGGACTTTCGATGCCGAACAGGGCGATCAGACCCGGCAGCCGGTGCGCCTCGGGACCGTCGAGCCGGAAGTCCGGTTGGGGCTCGCCTGGCCCATGCAGTTTCGGCCGGATGCCAGCATAGTCGGGCGTCAGTGCACCGTCAGGCAGACCCGGCCAGAAGCGGCGGATGTAGCGGGAGAACTCATCCGCCGTGGCCGGATCGACGGAATAGTCCTCGTTGTCGACATAGGTCAGGTCCGGCCCTAACACGGCCTGACCGCCCAGATCCTTGCGATAGTGGGTGCCGAGCGCGCCGGGGATCGGCGGCGGATAGATCAGCCGTTCGAACGGTGCCTTTCCAGTCAGTCGGAGATAGACCCCCTTGCCCAGGTGGCGCACCGGTATGCGGTCGGCCGGGAAGCCCTCGATGCGGGCGGCGACAGCCTGCGCCTCCAGCCCCGGGGCGGTGACCAGCAGGCGAGTGGTCAGGGTCGCGCCGCCCTCCCCGCCCGCCGTTATGCGAAAGCCCCCATCTGGAAGAGGCTCAGCGCGTTCGAAAGGGGTGGAGAGCACGACCGAGCCGCCCGCGTCCTCGATCTCGCCCTGCAGCGCCAGCATGTAGCCGTGGCTGGCGAAGACGCCGCTTTCGGGGGACAAAATGGCGGCGTGGGCATTCAGGCCCGGCTCCAGGGCCCGGGCCTGCGCCCCGGTCAAATGCTCTAGCCCCTCGACGCCATTGGCGGTCGCCTGTTGGTAGATGGCCTCGATACGATCGACCTCGGCCTCCTCGGTCGCCACGACCAGCTTGCCGCACCGGCGGTAGTCGATCTTGTGACTGTCGAGGAAGGCGTAGAGGGCGCGGCGGCCCTGAACGCAGAAGCGGGCCTTCAGGGACCCAGTCGGGTAGTAGAGGCCGGCGTGAATGACCTCGGAGTTGCGACTTGAGACGCCCTCGCCGATATGGCGGTTCTTCTCCAGCACCAGAACGGTCAGGCCGCGCTTCGCCAGCGCCCGGCCGCAGGCCAGGCCCACGGCTCCGGCGCCCACGACCGTGGCGTCGAAGTCGAAGCTCATCGACTGGACCCGTAGCGCCGCCTCGCCTCGGCCTCGAAGCTGGCGATCAGAGCCGAGACCGCGCGATCAAAGTTGGCCTGAAGCGCTGCGTTCAACAGGGGCGAACGGAAGGCGAAATCGATGACGAACTCCAGCCGCGTCCCTTCAGGCACAGGATGGAAGTCCCAGCGGTTCTTCAGGTGTCGGAACGGTCCACGCAGCAGGCCGACCTCGACCGAAGGGGCGTTCGCGTCATGGCGCACCCAGGTGGCGAACCGCTCCTTGAGGAAGGAAAAGCCCACGGCGGCCTCGGCGTCGAAGATGCGCACGCCTTGGGACTCTTCGCGGCGATTCCAGACGCGCATGGCCGTGACCCACTTCACGAAGTGGGGATAGGCGTCCACGTCCGCGACCAACTCGGCCAGTTGGTGCGGGGCATAGGGCAGGATGCGGGTGACGCGGTGGATGGCCAATGAGGTTCTAGGTTCGCGGGATCATGGTCCAGGGAGGTCTGGGTCTTCGTAGGGGAGATGAGGGTGAGATCGAATGCGCTCGCTCTTCCCTAGAAACTAGACCCTAGAACCTAGCCCCTGTCTTGCGGCTTTCAGCCGGGCGAAGTCATCGCCGGCGTGGTGCGACGACCGGGTCAGTGGCGAGGCCGATGCCATCAAGAAGCCCTTGGCGCGTGCAATAGCCTCATAGGCCTTGAACTCCTCGGGCGTCACGAAGCGGTCGATGGCGGCGTGCTTGCGGGTGGGCTGGAGGTACTGGCCGATGGTGATGAAGTCGACGTCCGCCGAGCGCATGTCGTCCATCACCTGCATGACCTCCTCCTTTGTCTCGCCCAGCCCGACCATGATGCCGGACTTGGTGAACTGGTTGGGGTCCCGCTCCTTGACCATCTGCAGCAGGCGAAGCGAGTGGAAGTAGCGAGCGCCGGGGCGGATCTTCAGATAGAGCCGCGGCACGGTCTCAAGGTTGTGATTGAAGACGTCGGGCCTGGCGTCGATCATCACCTCGGCCGCGCCGTCCTTCCTCAGGAAGTCGGGGGTAAGGATCTCGATGGTCGTGGCCGGGGCCTGACGACGGATCTCGCGGACGACCTCGGCAAAGTGCGCAGCACCGCCGTCATGCACGTCGTCGCGGTCGACCGAAGTGATGACAACGTGGTTCAGCCCAAGCTGGGCCACCGCAAGCCCGACCTTGGCGGGTTCTTCAGGGTCCAGCGGCTGGGGCAGGCCCGTCTTGACGTTGCAGAAGGCGCAGGCCCGCGTGCAGGTGTCGCCCATGATCATCAGGGTGGCGTGCTTCTGGCTCCAGCACTCGCCGATGTTGGGGCAGGCCGCCTCCTCGCACACGGTGTGAAGGCCCTTGTCCTTCACGATGGCCTTGGTCGCGTTGTACTGCCCCGACCCGGGAGCCTTGACCCGCAGCCAATCGGGCTTGCGCAACACCGCCGACTCGGGCCGGTTGGCCTTCTCGGGATGACGCAGCTCAGACGGCTTTCGCGTCAGGGTGTCGATGACGGTGACCATCGAGGCGGCCGGGCTCCAGGCGGGGATAAGAGCGCTATGTCGTCGCTCCAGACCACCATGGCAAGCTCACCCTGCGTAACGCATCTTTTCAGGGACGCCTTGCTTAACTAGGTTGCGCGCCCTGACATCGAGGGGGCGCTTCAAGTCCCCCGGAGGAGACGCCTGTTGTTTCGCCCTGGCCTTGACCCCTCTGCGGGTGAAGAATCCCTGTTCGACGCCCTCGTCGCGGCGCGCGCCAAGCATGGCGACAAGGAGATCCTCGAAGATCAGGATCGCAAGCCCCTGACCTATACGGGCCTGATCCGCGCGGCATTCGTGCTGGGACGAAAGATCGCAGCCATCACTGAGCCCAAGGAACGGGTGGCGATCCTGCTGCCTTCGTCCTCCGGCGTGGTGGTGACGTTCTTCGGGCTGCACGCCTTTGGCCGGGCGCCGGTCATGCTGAACTTCACGGCCGGCGAACAGAACCTCAGAGCGGCAATCAAGGCCGCCGGCGTCAAGAAGATCCTGTCCGCCAAACGGTTCGTTGATCAGGCCAAGATCGACGACCTGATCATGGTGCTGTCGAGGGAAGCCGAGATTGTCTGGCTGGATGACGTCAGGGCGTCGATTGGCCTCCAGGACAAGCTGTTCGGCCTGATGGCTGGCATGATTCCCAGTCAGTTCCGCGTGAAGACCAAGCCCAGCGACCCCGGCGTGATCCTGTTCACGTCCGGCAGTTTCGGGGCCCCGAAGGGTGTCGTGCTGACCCAGAAGAATCTGGTCGCCAACTCGCGTCAGGTCATGACGCACATCCCGCTGGATCCGAACTGGATCATGTTCAACCCGCTGCCGACGTTCCACTGCTTCGGTTTGACGGGAGGCGTGGTCCTGCCGCTGCTGAACGGCCTGAAGGCCTTTCAGTATCCCTCGCCGCTTCATGCCAAGCAGATCGTGTCACTGCTGGCCGAGGTGAATGCCTCGCTGCTGTTCGCGACCGACACGTTCCTGAACCAGTGGGCGCGTGTCGCGTCCCCCGACGACTTCCGGACCCTGCAGTTCGTCGTGGCAGGGGCGGAACGGGTTCGTGACGAGACCCATCACCTGTTCAACACCAAGTTCGGCGGCGTGAAGCTGCTGGAAGGCTATGGAGCCACCGAGGCCGCGCCTGTCGTGGCCGTGAACCATCCGGACCGCAACCGTCCGGGCTCCGTCGGGCAACTGCTGCCCGGCATGGAGGCGCGGGTCGAGAAAGTTGAGGGCATCACCGAGGGCGGCCGACTGTTCCTGCGCGGGCCCAATGTGATGGCCGGCTACATGTCGCCGGACGATCCTGATCGGATTGAGCCCCTGCCGGATGGCTGGCACGACACGGGCGACATCGTGGAGATCGATGAGGAGGGCTACATCGCCATCCTCGGGCGGGTGAAGCGCTTCGCCAAGATCGGTGGGGAGATGGTGTCCCTTTCGGCTGTCGAGGGCCTGGTCGCCGCCGTCTATCCGGAAGCGCGCCATGCGGTCGTCGCAGTCGCCGATTCCAAGAAGGGCGAGAAGCTCGTTTTGGTCACGGACAGGGGCGACGCCGATATCAGCCGTCTGGCGGAATGGGCGCGTGAGCACGGGGCTCCCGAGCTGGCGATCCCGAAGAAGATCGTTCGCGTCACCGATCTGCCCGTCCTGGGGACCGGCAAGACGGACTATGTCGCGATCCAGTCCCTCGTCGAAATGGACAAGGCGGCCTGACTGAGGCCGCTTGATCTGACACCGAGACTGTTGCACGGTTCGTCCCTCACACGGAAAGAACCATGTTTGACTCACTTGAGCGTCACCGCCCGCTGACCCTGTCGGCACTGCGCATTGTCTCGGGCCTCATGTTCCTGCAGCACGGGACGCAAAAGGTCTTCAGCTTTCCGGCCCCTGCCCGCGGACCGTTCGAACTGATGAGCCAGATCGGCATCGGTGGCGTCCTCGAACTGGTCGGCGGCGTCCTGCTGATCCTCGGGCTGTTCACCCGGCCGGTCGCCTTCCTGATGTCGGGGATGATGGCGGTGGCGTACTTCCAGTTCCACGCGCTCTCCGGCGGACCGTTCCCCTTGGTGAACGGCGGCGAGCTCGCAGCGCTTTACTGCTGGGTCTTTCTCTACATCGTTTTCGCCGGACCGGGTTCGGTCGCCGTCGATACGGTCCTGAAGAAGAAATGATGGCACGAGGCGGCGGTTGGACCGCCGCCTCGTTCAACATCAGGCCTTCAACTTCCTGGCCAGCTGGGCGACGTATTCGCCCTGGTGACGTGCGCCGGCCAACTCATTGGCGCTGGGCTGACGCGAGCCGTCGCCACCGGTGATGGTCGTCGCACCATAGGGCGAGCCGCCCGAGATCTCTTCCAGAGTCATCTGGCCCTGCCAGGCGTAGGGCAGGCCGGCGATGACCATGCCGTGGTGCAGCAGGGTCTGGATCAGGCCGATGATCGTGGTCTCATTGCCGCCGTGCTGGGTCGCCGACGACGTGAAGGCCGCGCCGACCTTGCCGACCAGCTTGCCCTGGAACCAGACGCCACCGGTCTGGTCCCAGAAGTTGCGCATCTGGGACGCAGCGGTGCCGAAGCGGGTGCCCGCGCCGACGATGATGGCGTCGTAAGTCTCAAGCTCGTTGACGTCGGCGATCGGGGCGGCCTGGTCCAGCTTGTAGCCCGACTTCCGGGCCAGCTCTTCCGGCACGGTCTCGACCACCCGCTTGACGTCGACCTGGACGCCCTCGACGGCGCGCGCGCCTTCGGCGACGGCGTAGGCCATCTGCTCGATGTGGCCGTAGGTCGAATGATAGAGAACCAGCACCTTGGTCATGGACCGCTCCTGAGAGTTTTCGTTCTGCAACGATTGCGGTAGCAGATGTAGCGACCACCTCGTGCGACGCAAGGGGCTCAGCCTGGTTTCTCAATTCGGATGGGGCAGACAGCGGCGAAGTGTTCGTGGCCTTTCGGGACCCCCTTCCCTCGACGCGCGCGGAACCGATGTTCGACCGTCATGGCCTGCTGTTCGATGTTCAGGGCGTCCCAGCCACAAGGCGCATCCGGATAGGCATAGGCGCGGGCACCGTCGCCCGCCCGCAGTTTGCCTATCAGCAGGTTCACGCCCGTCTGGGCCTGCCAGACGTGGACCATCTCGTGGATCAGGGTCGCCTGAAGGGACAGCGGGGCGACGGCGAAGTCAGCGGGCAGCCCCCTGCCCGGCCAGCAGATCCAGCTTCGGTCAAACGCCCGACCGGGCACGAAGGCGCGATGGAGCGGCCAGGGCATGGCCGCCAGCCGAACCTCGTCCAGCCGCACGGTGTCCCCGAACTCCTGGTGGATCAGCTCACGCTCGGCCTGGGTGAGTGGCCGGATCACTCCGAGATCAGGGTCTGCCCGTTCGGATCGACCCACTCCCAGTGCCACGGTTCATAGAGGTAGGGCACGAAGCCGAAGCGGCCGGCATTCTTCACCAGCCAGCGATAGGTCGCCCCCTGGGCCATGTGGCGACGGCTGTCGGCATTGGTGTTGTCAACGCCCATGTCGAACAGTTGGCCGACGTAGAGGTCGACCGCCGTGCCGGTGCGGTGGGCGGAACAGACCGCCCGGCGAAGGCCGTCGCAGTTGCCCTGGGCAGCGCATCGGGCGGCATCAGCCTCGGGGTCGCGGAAGCCGGAGAAGATCTGCAGCAGTTCGCGATCGGCATTGATCTCAGGCACCTCGGCGCGGGCGGCGGCGACCATGCGGCGGTAGGCGTCCAGCACGTCGCGGCGAAGCAGGCGGGTGAGGCGGTCGGCGTGTTCCTCTTCCTCGACCAGATAGCCGAGCAGGCGCAGCGGCGGAGGATTGGGGCATTCGTCCCTCAACCGCGCCTGGATGAAGGGTCGGCGTTCCTGGAGCACCCCCTTCAGGACCTCGAAGGTCGCAGGATCGAACACACCGGTCGCGGTCAGGCCATAGCGGGCCTGGAAACGCGACAGCGCCTCGGCGAAGTCCGGGCTGGAGGGCTCACACTCCGTGGCCAGCTCCTTCTGGAGCAGGGGGACGTAGGTGACCCAGCCCCATTCCCGACCGGCGAAGGGGGCCCATTCCAGGGTGTAGAGCGACACACCGTTGGCCAGCGCCTGGCCACCCCAGCCGGCGCCATGGGTTTCGCAACGGACCTGCGCGTCCGCCCGGGCCGGAGCCAGGCAGACCAGGATCGTCGCCATGATGACCGCGAGCATCCCCAACCGCATGATCGCGAGGAAGCCTCACCCAAGGCCTTTGCGCAAGTCGTTCCGAGCGTCGGTCCGAAAGCGAGACAATTCGGGCGAGACACGCGAGACACGCCCGGGCGGGACAGGCGCGACAGGGAAGACAACGGATACCGACTCCCCCTCTCCCGTCGACGGCAAGTCTGGCAAGGTGAGGCGGTCGCGACTCGCTGCGGCACATTAGAAGGCTCCGCATGACCGACGCCGCTCCGCCAGCCCAGACCCGACGATCCAATGCGACGCTGGCGGCGTTTTCGACCGTATGCCTGCCATTGGCGGCGTTCGGCGTGGCCCTGCCGGTGACCCTGCCGGAGTTCTATGCCAGCCACGTCGGGATCCCGATCGCCCTTGTCGGCTATTTCTTCATGGCCGTGCGCGTGGTCGACATCGTGGCCGACCCCCTGATCGGGGCAGCGATGGACCGGACGCGGACGCGGTTTGGACGCTATCGGCCATGGATGGCGGGGTCGGTGCCGATCCTGATGCTGGCGGCCCTGATGGTCTTCGTGATGGTGAAGCCGGGGGACGGGCCGCTCTATCTGTTCGGGTGGCTACTGGTTCTGTACCTCGGCTTCTCGGTGGCGACGCTCAGCCAGCTGGGCTGGGCCTCGGTCCTGGCCCCGGAATACAACCAGAGAAGCCGCGTCTACGCCTGGTGGCAGGCGTTCAACATCATCGGCGTCATCGCCATCCTGATCCTGCCGGCAGCCGTCGTTCAGCTGGGGATCGGGGACTATGTGGCGGGCGTCCACATCATGGGCTGGGCCATCATGGCCGCCCTGCCCCTGACCGTCAGCCTGGCGCTGGCGGCGGTGCCCGAGCCGGTCAATCCGGGTGATGCGCCGCATGGCGGATGGCGGGTCTATGTCGATCTGGTGCGCCGGCCGACGGTGGCGCGGCTGCTGGCGGCCGACCTGCTACTGGGCATCGCGCCGGGCATCACGGGCGCGCTGCTGTTCTTCTTCTTCGACCAGATCAAGGGCTTTGACCGGACCTCGGCGTCCCTGTTCATGCTGCTCTACTTCGTGGGCGGGCTGGTCGGAGCGCCGATCTGGGCCAAGCTGGCCACGAGCCTTGGCAAGCATCGCGCGCTGATGACCGCCAGCCTGATCTTCGCCAGCCTGTATGTCGTGGCGACTCTGCTGCCGGGCGGCAGCTTCGCCCTGACCGGAACGGCCATGTTCATCGCCGGCCTGCCCTATGCAGCGGGCCTGTTCCTGTTGCGGGCGATGATGGCCGACGCGGGCGACGAGGTGCGCTTGCAGACGGGCGTGGATCGCACCGCCCTGATGTTCTCGATCCTGAGCGCCACGACCAAGATGGGCCACGTCTTCGCCCTGATCCCCTATGCCGTCCTGGGCTGGATCGGGTTCGAGGCCGTGCCGCCGCCGGGCGGAAACAGCCCTGCGTCACTGACGGCGCTGAACGCCATGTTCGTGGTCGTGCCGGCCCTGCTGATCGCCTCGGCCGCGCTGGTGCTGCGCCGCTATCCCCTGACGCCGGAACGCCATGACGAGGTCCGGCGTGCCTTGGAGGCGCGCGCGTCATGAGCCCCGTCGACCGGCTGAAGGAGATCATGGTCCGGTTGCGCGACCCGAACGGCGGGTGTCCGTGGGACGTGGAGCAGACCTTCGCCACCATCGCGCCCTATACCATCGAGGAGGCCTATGAGGTCGCCGACGCCATCGAGCGGGGCGACATGGGCGAGCTGAAGGCCGAGCTGGGCGACCTGCTGTTCCAGGTCATCTTCCACGCCCGGATGGCCGAGGAACAGGGCCTGTTCGCCTTCGACGACGTGGCCGAGGCCATGTCGGACAAGCTGATCCGGCGCCACCCGCATGTGTTCGGCGACGAGGACGCGCAGATCAGCGGGCCCGCCCAGAAGCTGCGCTGGGAGGACATCAAGGCGGCGGAACGGGCGGCGAAAGCCCAGAACGGCGTTCTGGACGACGTGCCCGTGGGTCTGCCGGCGTTGCACCGGGCGGCCAAGCTGACCAAGCGGGCGGCGCGGGTCGGGTTCGACTGGCCCTCGACCGACGAGGTCTTCGACAAGCTGGACGAGGAGGTCGCCGAGCTGAGGGCCGAGATCGCGGCGGGCGACCTGGACAAGGCCCGGGACGAGATGGGCGACCTGCTGTTCGTCATGGCGAACCTGGCGCGCAAGCTGGGGGTCGAGCCGGAGGATGCGCTGAGGGGCGCGAACGCCAAGTTCGTGCGGCGCTTCGGGTTCATCGAGGCGGAACTGGCCAGGGAGGGGCGCACGCCGGACCAAAGCGACCTGGCCGAGATGGACCGGCTGTGGGATGCGGCGAAGGTGGCGGAGCGCAGCTAATCCCTCTCACGGTGGGAGAGGGTTCCGGGGGCGGGATTAGACTCTGAAGGCACCGAGTCCAACGCGTACAATGCCTGAGATGCGATCTCCGATTCCGGCATTAGTGCATTGACTTCTAACGCCTCTTCACCCTCTCCCGCCTCCAGCCTCAACGGCTCACGCCTGGACTCCAGCAGGGGCGGCTTGATGTCGGGCAGCTCGGCCATGACCTCGGCGCGGGCGCGGTCGGCGAGGCGTTCGTAGACGCGCATCCAGGTAGCGGCTTCGGATGCGCGCCCTGAACCGAGGGCACGGCGGATGTTGAGAAAGGCCTGGGAGGCCAGATCGGCGAAGCTGACCTCGTCGTCGGGATCGTATTCGCCGAACTCGGGCGGCACCTCGCAGGCGCGCTGGTCGATGCGCCGCCAGCCGCCGACGCGGGCGTGCATCCGGAACGAGCTGAGCGACATGCCGTAGCGCTGGCAGATCGTCGTCGCCTTAACGCCGGCGAGATACTCCCGCCGCGCATGGTCCCAATAGTTGCCGCCGAGACCGTCGAGTTCGAGGGGGTTCAGCTGGGTGCTGCCCGTGACGTGTGTGGTGTTGGTCATGGCGGGCAGTGTGGCATGCCGATGCGTCAGAATCGGACGTAGGGGTGAACAACCATGGCGTTTGGTGTCTCCTCCTCGTTCGCCGCTTGGCGAATGGGGAGGGGGACCATCCGAAGCCTCTTGGCGAAGGATGGTGGAGGGGTCATGGCCACACGCGACATCGTTGAAACCGCCCGCCGCCTGCGTCGAGAAATGACGCCTCCGGAGGCGCGCCTGTGGACGGCGCTTCGCGGAGGACGCCTCGGCGTCAAGTTTCGCCGCCAGCACCCTGTCGGCCGCTACGTCCTCGACTTCTATTGCGCCGAGCTGAAGTTGGCGGTCGAGGTGGACGGGCGCGGCCACGACCATCCCAATCAGATGCTGCACGACCGGCTGCGGACAGTGTGGCTGACGACGCAGGACATCCGGGTGGTCCGGCTCGCGGCCGAGGATGTGCGGGCCGAGCTTGAGGACGTGATGGGGTATCTGAGGCGGGTCTGCGAGGAGCGGAGTGTGGATCGGCGCCCCTCCACCGCCTCGCGGTCCCCCTCCCCATCGCCAAGCGGCGATGGGGAGGAGACAAGTTAGCCAAACCTCTGCTCGAACCGCCCCATGGCCTGAGGGTCCAGCCGCACCGTCAACCGCATCCGTCCCTCCTCGTCCGTCTCGCGGCCAGTGACGCGGCCGTGTTCGTAGAGCCAGGCCAGCGCCTCGCCCTGGGAGGGTTCGAGGGTGAGTTCGGTTCCGGGGTCGTCGTCGATGCGGTCGGCGATTGCCGAGCGCAGCGGTTCGATCCCCTCCCCGGTCCAGGCGGAGACGGCCACCGCACCGATGTTGGCACGGGCGGCCTGGCCTTCAATGGCCTCGCGGGCCTCAGGGTCCAGGAGGTCGATCTTGTTCCAGACCTCGAGGATGCGGCGGTCCTTGCCTTCCGGTTGCTCGATCTGTTTCAGCACCGCCTCCACGTCCTGGGACTGGGCGACGGTGTCGGGACTGGCGATGTCGCGGACGTGCAGGATCAGGTCGGCCTCGCCCACCTCCTCAAGCGTCGCGCGGAAGCTCTCGACCAGTTCGTGCGGAAGGTCGGAGATGAAGCCCACCGTGTCGGCGATGATGGCCGGGCGGCCCTGGGGCAGGCGGATGGTGCGTTGGGTGGTGTCGAGCGTGGCGAACAGCAGGTCCTTGGCCATGACCTCGGAGCCCGTCAGCCGGTTGAACAGGGTCGACTTGCCGGCGTTGGTGTAGCCGACCAGGGCGACCGTCGGGAACGGAGCCTTCTGGCGCTGTTTCCTGTGCAGGCCGCGCGTGCGGCGGACCTCTTCCAGCTCGGACTTCAGCTTGACGATGCGGTCGGCGATCAGGCGGCGGTCGAGCTCGATCTGGGTCTCGCCGGGGCCGCCGGTGGAGCCGGTGCCGCCGCGCTGGCGCTCCAGGTGGGTCCAGGTGCGGACGAGGCGGGATTTCTCATAGTCGAGGCGGGCCAGCTCGACCTGCAACCGCCCCTCCTTGGTGCGAGCGCGGCGGCCGAAGATTTCGAGGATCAGGCCGGTGCGGTCGATGACCTTGCAGTCCCAGGCCTTTTCCAGATTGCGCTGCTGGACCGGGGTCAAGATGTCGTCGATGACGGTGGCCTCGGCCTCGGCGGCGCGGATCAGGGCGGCGAGTTCCTCGACCTTGCCGGTGCCGAACAGGGTCGCGGGCGTGGTCTTGCGCAGGCGAACGACCTCCTCGGCGCGGACGTCGAGGTCCAGCGCGCGGGCAAGACCGGCGGCCTCTTCCAGACGGTCGGTGGCGGAGCGGGAGGACCGCTCGCCGAAATCGGGATGGATGACGACCGCCCGGATCAGAGGGACGGAATGGTCGATGAGATGAGTAGCCAAGCGTTTTCCTAGGTCGTCATCCTCGGGCTTGACCCGAGGATCGGATTGTCCGCGGCGCGGAAGCCAGGATAACGCGTGATCTCGCCCCACGTCGCCGCACAGTGGGCGGAACGTCCGATCCTCGGGTCAAGCCCGAGGATGACGGTGTGCGGGGTGAGACGGTGCGCCCGGGCCTCAGTCCTCGTCGCTCTCGGGCTCGTACAGCTGGACGGGGGCCGAGGGCATGATGGTGGAGATGGCGTGCTTGTAGACCAGCTGGGCCTGACCGTCGCGACGGAGCAGCACGCAGAAGTTGTCGAACCAGGTCACGATGCCCTGCAGCTTGACCCCGTTGACCAGGAAGATGGTCAGGGGCGTCTTGGTCTTGCGGACCGAGTTGAGGAAGGTGTCCTGAAGGTTCTGACGTTTGTCTTGGGACATGGCGGGTTGGTTCCCTGTTCTTCTTGGTTCGTCGCGTGCGGGGAGGCGCGCGAGGTCGGTCGAGCCGACAAGGTCAACCTAGACGACGGAGCGCCCGGGCTGCAACGCCCTAGATGGCGTCGCGACGCGCCGCTTCAAGATAGCGCTCGCGCAGCTTGGTCGCGATCGGGCCCGGCTTGCCGTCGCCGATCTTCACGCCGTCGATCGAGATGGCGGGCATGACGAAGGCGCCGGCGGCGGTGAAGAAGGCCTCCTTCGCCTGCTTGGCCTCCTCGACGCTGAAGGGGCGCTCGTCGAGCTCCAGCCCCTCCTCCGCCACGATCTCCAGGATGGCGGTGCGGGTGATGCCCTTCAGGATGTTGGCCTGGGTGTCGCGGGTTCTCAGCTTGCCGTCCTGGTCCACGATCCAGGCGTTGGTCGAGGAACCCTCGGTGACCAGTCCCATCTCGTCGACCATCCACGCCTCATAGGCGCCCTTGTCGCGCGCCGCCTGCTTGGCCAGCACATTGGGCAGCAGGCCCACGGTCTTGATGTCGCAACGGCCCCAGCGGATGTCGGGATGGGTGACGACCGCGACGCCCTTGGCGGCCTGGGCCTGGGAGCGGTTGAAGGAGATGGACTTCGAGGTCACGACCACGCTGGGCGGCGTGCCGGGCGCGGGGAACGGATGGTCGCGACGCGCGGTGCCGCGCGTGACCTGGAGGTAGACGATGCCGTTGCGGACGCGGTTCCGGCGGATCGTCTCCTTGAGCACCCGGGTCAGGGCGTCGCGGGTCATCGGGATGCCGATGCGCAGCTCGTTGAGGCTGCGGTGCAGGCGGGTCATATGGCCGTCGAAGTCGGCCATCTTGCCGTCGAAGACCGACCAGACCTCATAGACACCATCAGCGAACTGGAAGCCGCGGTCCTCGACATGCACCGTCGCCTGGGCGTGGCGCTGATAGACCCCGTTCACATAGGCGACGCGTGACATCAGTCCAGACTTCCTTCGTCTTCCTCGCCGCCGCGTGACGGCGACACGCCCAGCGACTTCAGCTTCCGGTGAAGCGCCGATCTCTCCATGCCGATGAAGGCGGCCGTGCGCGAGATGTTTCCGCCGAAACGCATGATCTGGGCGGCCAGGTACTCGCGCTCGAACACCTCTCGCGCCTCGCGCAGCGGCAGCGCGATGGTGCGTTCCGTACCCATGCCCGAGCCGCCCGTCGCTGCGACTTCCTGAGGCAGCATATCGGCCGAGATGGGCTGGTCGAGATCGCCGGTCGCGAGGATGAGCAGGCGTTCGACGTTGTTCCTGAGCTGGCGGACGTTGCCGGGCCAGGGATGGACCTGCAGGACGGCGATGGCGTCCTCGCCAAGGCGGCGTTTGGGCAACCCTTGGGAGGCGCTGAGCGTCTCGATGAAGTAGTCGACCAGTTCGGCGATGTCCTCGCGCCGCTCTGACAGCGGCGGAACGCGGATGGGGACGACGTTCAAGCGGTGGAACAGGTCCTCGCGGAACCGGCCCTCGGTGATCTCCATCTTCAGGTCGCGCGAGGTGGAGGTCACCACACGCACATCGACCTGAACGTCCTGCTCCCCGCCCACGCGGCGGAAACGCTGTTCGACCAGGACGCGCAGGATACGGCTCTGGCTCTCGCGCGGCATGTCGCCAACGTCATCTAGATAGAGGGTGCCGCCGTGGGCGCGTTCGAACACCCCGATCTTGCGAGGCCGGCCGTCGTGGCCCTCCTCACCGAACAGCTCCAGATCCAGACGCTCGGGCGTCATGCCGGCGGCGGAGATGGCGACGAACTCGGCCCGCGCCCGGGAGCTGGCGTCATGGATCTGGCGCGCGACCAGCTCCTTGCCCGATCCCGGAGGGCCGGAGATCAGGACGCGGCTGTTGGCCGGGGCGACCTTGGAGATGGTGGTGCGCAGAACCTGGGCCGCCGCAGAGCGACCGATCAGGCCCGTCGGCGTCATGGCCTGGGCCCGCAGACGACGGTTCTCACGCTTGAGCGAGGCTGCCTCCAGTGCGCGCTCGATGACGACAACCAGACGGTCGGACTTGAACGGTTTTTCGATGAAGTCGTAGGCACCACGCTTCAGCGCGCTGACGGCGGTCTCGATGTTGCCGTGGCCGGAGATCATGACGACGGGCAGGTCAGCGTCGAGCGTCTTGATGATGTCGAGCAGCTCCAGCCCGTCCATGCCGCCGCCCTGCATCCAGATGTCCAGCACGATCAGGCTGGGCTTGCGGGCGCGAATGCCGGCCAGCGCCTCCTCCGAACTGGAGGCGACACGGCAGGAATGACCCTCGTCCTCGAGCAGGCCGGAGACCAGATCACGGATGTCGGCCTCGTCGTCCACGACCAGAATGTCGGCACCGTTGGATCGCATATCGCCTCGCTATTCGGCCGCCGCCAGACCGCTGCCCTTGGGCTCGGCCTGACCGGTTCGGACAGGGGGTGTGAGGGGGAAGATCAGGCACACGCGTGCGCCGTTCAGGTTTTCAGCGTCGGCGAGCTTGAGCTCGCCGCCGTGGTCCTCGCAGATGCGCTTGACGATGGCGAGGCCCAGGCCCGTGCCCTTCTCGCGCGTGGTCACATAGGGCTCGGTCAGACGATCGCGGTCGCGTACCGGCAGACCCTTGCCGTCATCCTCGATGATGAAGGTCGCGATCCCGTCCTCGACGTCCAACCGGGCGACAATGGCGGTCGAGGCGTCATCAGGATCAGCCACGCGCCGCGCGGCGACGGCTTCGCCCGCGTTCTTCAGGATGTTGGCCAGCGCCTGTCCGACCATGCGTCCGTCGCATCTCATCTTGGCCTTCGGAAGCGGTTCAACCAGCTCGACAGGCAAGTTCGGTGCCGCGACCCGCTGGGCGAAGACCGCCTCACGCAGCAGTTCCGCCGGGTTCTCGACCGCGAAGCGTGGGGCCGGCATTCGGGCGAAGGAGGAGAACTCGTCGACCATGCGGCCGATGTCGCCGACCTGGCGAATGATGGTCTCGGTGCAGCGGTCGAAGACCTCCACATCATCGACCTTGGCGCGGTACTTGCGCCGCAACCGTTCCGCCGAGAGCTGGATGGGGGTCAGAGGGTTCTTGATCTCGTGGGCGATGCGGCGGGCGACGTCGCGCCACGCCGCGTTCCTCTGGGCCGTCACAAGCCGAGTGATGTCATCGAAGGTCAGGACCATCTCGCCGCCGACCCCGCCCTCGATCCGCACACGCAGCCGCCGGGTCTCGCCTTCCCGGGCAACGTCGATGTCCTCTTCAATGTGCGCTTCGACGCGCCCCACGAGCTCGGATAGCTCGGGAGCGATAGCGGCCAGCGCCTTGCCGTGGACGTCCAGCTCCGAGATCGACAGCAGCTGCAGCGCGCTGTCGTTGATGGCCGAGATGCGACCGCGCTTGTCCAGACCGATGACGCCCGCGCTGACCCCCGACAGGACGGTCTCGATGAAGCGACTGCGGTCCTGGGCCTCGTCGCTGGCGGTCTTCAAGGCGGCTTGCTGGGTCTCAAGATCGCCCGTCATGCGATTGAAGGCTTCGGACAGGGTCTTGATCTCGCCGGGTGCCCCTTCGGGATCAACGCGCGCCGACAGGTCGCCGCCTGCCACCTGATCCGCCGCCTTCACGAGCCGACCGATCGGTGCCGAAATGGCGCTGGCGGCCGACATGCCCAGCCAGACGGCCCCGACCAGCACCAAGAGCGCCGTCTCCAGATAGCTGAGCGCGAACGCCGCTTGAATACGAGCGCGGCTCTCCTCGGCCAGGCGATAGGCCTGGATCGAGTCCTCACCATTGCGCATGCGGGCAATGATGCCGGGGGCCAGCGGCCGGACGACGTACAGATAGGCATCGCCGTAGTCCGGCAAGGGATAGAGCGCCCGCACCGTGTCGGGGCGTTCGGTGACGGCGACAGGGGCTTCCTCACCCTCGGCTGCCCTCTCCAGCGCCTCGGGCGGGGGCGCGACATAGGCCGGAGCGCCGTCCATCACACCCTGAGCCAGCACCTCGCCGTCGCTGTTCAGAATATAGACCGCCGGGTAGCCGAAATAGCCGGCGATCTGCGTCAGGGCCTGGGAGAACTGGATCCGGTTGTCGAAGGCTCCGCGAATGCCGCCCAGCTCGATCGTCATGGTTTCAAGATCGGTGGTCAGTCCCGCCCCTACGTCGGCGACATAGGCTCGACCAATCTCAGCCCCGTTCCGGACCGCCGAGCTGACGTTCTCGCTGAACCACCGGTCGACCCCGCGATTGACCAGAACGCCGAACACCAAGGCGATCGCGACGGCAGGGACCAGAGCGACCAGGGAGAAAATGGTCACGAAGCGCAGGTGCAACCGCGCGCCGGGATCCTCGCGCCGTCGGCGGGACAGCTGCATCACCTGCAGCCCGACCACGGTTGCCAAACCGGCGATCAGAACAAGGTTGGCCAGCAGGATCGCTAGCACGGCGCGGCTTGCGGCCGACTGGGCATTGCCGCCGTCTGCATCCGGAGCGACGGCCACGATCCAGATGGCGGCAGCGGTGATCAGGACGGCAATGACATAGGCCGCGACGAAGGCGGCGCGGCCGCGACCGGCAGCCAACCGATCCCACAAGGTGGGGCGGGCCTCTATGGCTTCAGCAGCGGTCCCTGTGTCCAGCATCAACCCACAGTTTCGGCGACCTGTGTCCCTTTTTCAACAGCAGAGTTGCCGGGAAGCGTCAGTGACCCCAGAGACACGCCCCAAAGCGCGGCCAATCCGGTCGCGACGTCGGCCGGGTCGTCCAGTCGACACAGGACAGACTTGGCCGCGCGACGCTCCAGCGGATCGGCGGGCCAGGGTGCCTGCTCGACGTACCAGCCGAGATGCTTGCGGAACATCTTCAGACCGAGTCCAGGCCCGTAGAAGCCCAGCGAGGCCTGCATGTGCTCCAGCACGATGGCGCAGCGTTCATCTCGATCGGGTTCCTCAAGCCGGGTTCCGTCCTGAAGTGCCCGCTCCAGATGCGCGGCCAGCCAGGGGCGGCCGTAGACGCCACGCCCCAGCATCAGACCATCGGCACCTGATCGCTCCAGCGCCTCGCGTGCTTCCTCGGCCGTGATAATGTCTCCGTTGACGATCACCGGGATAGCAACGGCCGCCTTGACGTCGCCAACGGCGTCCCAGTCCGCGCGGCCCGTGTAGAACTGCTGGCGGGTCCGGCCGTGGATCGTCACGGCCTTGACGCCAAGAGCCTCAGCGCTCCGCGCCACGTCGGCCGCGTTGCGGCTCGTCTCGTCCCATCCGAGGCGCATCTTGACTGTGACCGGGCGGGTGGTGGCCTGCACGACCGCGCTCATGATCCGGCCGGCCAGCTCAGGCGTGCGCATCAGGGCCGAACCCGAGGCTATGCCCGTCACTTCCTTGGCGGGACAACCAAAGTTGAGGTCGACGATGTCGGCACCGGCCGCCTCAGCCATGCGCGCCCCTTGTGCCATCGCGTCCGGATCGCGTCCGACAAGCTGGATGACCGTGAGGGGCAGGCCTGCGCCGACTGCGGCCCGGCGGACCACGTCGGGACGGCCCCGCGCGAACTCGGCGGACGCCACCATCTCGGTCGCCACATAGGCCGCGCCCAGACGACTGGCGAGCTGGCGAAACGGTAGGTCGGTGACGCCGGTCATGGGTGCCATCAGCACCCGGCCGGCAATGGTCACATCTCCGATCTGAAGGGTCTGGGTCATCGCCGTCGTCGTCGTTCCAAGCGTGGCCTCTCGTCAACCCGCAAGATGGCGCAAGGATGGTGTGGCTCAAACAGGTGCGAAAACCGCTCACAATTTGCGGGATCGCACCGTAGAAGGCGGCTCATGACATTCGCAGGCGTAGTGGTGGCGGCGGGCTCCGGCTCGCGCGCCGGGGGCGACAAGCAATGGCGGACGCTTGGCGGCAAGGCCGTGGTGCGTTGGTCGGTTGAGGCCCTGCTACGGTCCGGGGCATCGCCCGTCATCGTCGTGGTTGCTCGCGACAGTCTGGAACGCGCCCAGGACGCTCTGCGAGGGCTGGACGGCTGGATCGCTGTGGCTGGCGGAGCTGAGCGTGCAGATTCGGTGCGCGCTGGCCTTGATGCCCTGAACCTTCCTGAGACGACACCCGTGCTGGTGCATGACGCCGCCCGCCCACTGCTGGGCGATGCCGTCATCCGCAGGCTCCTGGGTGCCCTGCCCGGTGCCGACGGCGCGATCGCCGCCCTGCCGGTGTCGGACACCATCAAACGCGGCGAGGGCTCGATTGAAGCGACCGTCGTCCGTTCGCGGCTGTGGCGCGCACAAACCCCGCAGGCGTTCCCGCTCGGTCGGCTCCGTTCCGCCTACGCGGCCTGGCCTGCCACCGAAGCGCCGACCGACGAGGCGGCCGTGGTCGAACGCGACGGCGGCGTCGTCCGACTTATCGAAGGTGATCCGCGTCTGATGAAGCTGACATACCCTGAGGATTTCGCCATGGCCGAAGCCCTGCTGCCCCGTCAGATGCGTGTCGGTACAGGCTTCGATGTGCATCGCTGGGGTCCTGGCGAGGCGGTCTGGCTGTGCGGGGTCGAGATACCGCATGACCAGACCCTGATCGGACACTCCGATGCCGACGCCGGCCTGCACGCCCTGACCGACGCCATCCTGGGTGCCATGGGTGACGGCGATATCGGGGATCACTTTCCGCCGACGGACCCCAAGTGGAAGGGCGCGGCGTCGGACCTGTTCCTGATCCACGCGGTGGAACGGCTCACGGCCCGGGGCGGCCGTTTGATCAACGTGGATGTCACCCTGATCTGTGAGCGGCCCAAGGTGAAGCCCCACCGTCAGGCCATGCGCGAGCGTCTGGCCGAGATCCTGTCCTTGCCGATCGACGCGGTCAGCGTGAAGGCCACGACGACAGAGGCGCTTGGCTTCACCGGCCGGGGCGAGGGCCTCGCGGCCCAGGCCGTCGCGACCATCGAACTGCCGGCCTGACCCCTCGCTCAGCGCCGGGCGTGCCGCCAGAGAGAGCCGACAAGGTTCACATAGTCGTCGGTCCAGGGCCGGACCTCGGTGTCGGCGATCAACTGCCACTGGGGCGACCCGCGAAACTGCGCCAGCCCCGCCTCGGTGGGCGACAGGATCAGGGCCTCGGTCGAGGCTTCGGCCATGTCCGGGCTGGCCGCGTTCTCCTGATAGATCTGGTGAAGGTTCGGGGCTTCAAGCCTCTGGGCTGCCGCCGCCGCCGGCAAGGTGATATCCAGGTTGCGATTGGACAGGTGCAGGATCACCACGCCGTCCGGTTTCAGCAGGTTCAGATATCCCTGAATGGCTTCCACGGTCAGCAGGTGGGTCGGAACGGCATCGGACGAGAAGGCGTCGATCAGCAGCAGGTCATATGACCCTGTGGGTTCACGCTCCAGCGTCAGCCGGGCATCGCCGAGCACGGTCCTGACCGGGCCCGCCGCGCAGTTCGAGATGAAGGTGAAGTTGTCGGGGTTCCGCGCCAGACGATCCACGAGGGGATCGATCTCGAAGAAGGTCATGCGGTCTTCAGGCCGCTTGTAACCGGCCATCGCCCCGGTCCCCAGTCCGACCACGCCGATGTTGATGGCTGGACGTCGGAGCTGCATCGCCTGGGTCGCCTGACCGATGGGGGTCATGGGCGCGTAGTAGAGACTGGGCATACAGGCGAAGTCCGGGTTCCTCGGCTGGGCTCCGTGCAGCGTCGTGCCATGCATCAGGACATGGACCTCACCGCCCAGACGCGGATCGTTCGTCGTCCCGATCCGCATGACGCCAAAGAAGCTTCGCTCCTGGACCTTCGCCTCATAGCCGCGCGCGATGTACTGGGTGGACAGGGCGATCATGGCGGCGATGGCCACATAGGCCGGAGTGCGATCCCGCAGCAGCAGACCTGCGATAAGGGCGACCGTCAGAACCATCTGGGTCAGCAGCGGCATGTCGCCAGTGACGGTGTTGCTGAACCACCAGGCGAAATCCCAGTTGGCCCGGAACATGGCCGACAGCATGGGCGGTGCGACGCAGGCCATGGTCGCCACAACGAACAGATAGACCTCCGAGTTGCGGATCGGCGCGCGGCTGAGCGGACGGGCCAGTCCGACCAGCACGAGCAGCAGCGGATACTCCCAGACCCCGTCGAAAATCACCGGAGCCAGCAGCGCTGTGAACGCCCCGCCCACGACACCCCCGACCGAGAGCAACAGATAGAACTCGGTCAGTCGATCGGGCGGGGGCCGCCGCTGTGCCAACCTCTGGTGACAAATCAGCGCCAGGAAGAAGAAGGTGGTCAGGTGCAGGCCGAACATCATCAACCAGTCGCCGGTCCGGAAGGCGGTGAAGACCAGACAGGTCAACCCCAGCGCCGCCGCGATCACCAGGGTGATGGGCAGGGAGATGAGCGGCCTGTTCTGGAAGGCGATGACGAAGGTCAGCAGGTACAAGGCCAGGGGCGCGACCCACAGGAAGGGCGCTGACGCCACGTCGGTCGACAGATGCGTGGTCACTCCCAGCATGAGGCTGGCGGGTGCGGCGGCCAGCAGCACCCAGACGATCTTTTCCTTCCACGGGATCGGCGCGGATCGTTCCAGCGGCGCGGCTTCCACTGTCCCCTGCCCCCGACGCCATGCCAAGGCGGCCAGCACAACGATCATCAGGACAAAGACGGCGTATCCGCTACTCCAGCTGATTCGCTGGCCGGACAGCGTCATCAGAGGCTCGATCAGGGCCGGATAGGCGATCAGGGCGAGGAAGCTGCCGAGGTTGGATGCGGCGTAGAGGACATAGGGGTTCTGGCCATCGGCGTGGCCGACCCGAACGCGGGCGTACCACGCCTGGAGCAGCGGCGCGGTCGCAGACAGAACGGCGAACGGCGCGCCGATGGAGATGGCCAGCGTCGTCAGAAGCCAGACAATGGGCACCGATGGATCCGGGTCGCCCAGCAGTCCGCTGATTCTCAGCGGCAGGAAAAGCGCAGCCAGAAGAAGCAGCCCCAGGTGAACAGCCATCTGGATCTTCATCGACCGGATGCGCTGAAGCCCGTGTGCGTAGGCGTAACCGGCCAGCAGCGCGGCCTGGAAGAACACCATCGCCGTGTTCCACACCGACGGCGAACCACCCAGCACCGGGAGAACCAGCTTGGTCGCCATGGGCTGGACCGTGAAGACCAGGGCCGCCGAGGTGAAGATGGCCAGGGCAAACAGGCCCGGAGTCATGCGGTCCGCATTCGGCCCTTGAACCGGACGATCGGCGTCTGTTCCCAACGTCACGTCACTCATGCCCGCTCCGGTCGCGCCGAACGGTCGACAGACCCGAGCGCCCGGCCCATGTATCGCCATTCCCGACCGCTTCGGAAAGCCCCATGTTCCCGAATGACATTTCTGATCTGGCCGCCGCCGTCATCGCCGCCGCGGCGAAGCGCGGCTGGACGATCGCCACGGCCGAGAGCTGCACCGGCGGACTGGTTTCGGGTGCCCTGACGGCCGTCGCGGGATCATCCGCCGTGGTCGACCGGGGTTTCGTCACCTATTCCAACATGGCCAAGATCGAGTTGCTCGGCGTGCCCGCCGCCATGCTCGAGGCCCACGGTGCCGTGTCAGAACCCGTCGCGCGCGGCATGGCCCAGGGTGCCCGGGACCAGGCGGGAACCGATCTTTCAGTATCGATCACAGGGATCGCCGGGCCCGGTGGTGGTTCGGCAGAGAAGCCCTTGGGGTTGGTCCATTTCGGCTGCGCCTCACTTTCCGGGGTCGTGCACCAGCGGCATGTGTTCGCAGGATTGGATCGAGAGGGCGTGCGCCTGGCCTCGGTCCGGGTCGCGCTTGAACTCCTGCTTGAGGCCTGCGACGCCGCATGAGCGACGACTTGCTCATTGATGCGCGCGGTCATCGCTGCCCGGTCCCGACGCTTCGCTTGCGAAAGGCGCTGGCCGATGCGCCCCACACTGGGCGCGCGGTGCTTCTGGCCACCGACCCGATGGCGCGAATCGACGCGTCCTATCTGATGCTTGAGCTGGGCGGACGCGTCGTCGAGATCAGCGAGATCGACGACGTCCTGACCATCATCGTCGAGAGGCCCGTCGCTCCGACAGGTTGACGATCGCCGCCGTTGTCTCCGCCCCGGTATCGTCGAAATCTGGGGCCCCGCTCGCCCGCTTGGCGATCTCCATCTCTGTGGCAAAGGCCCCGCCGTAGAAGATGGCGTTGACGTTCCAGGACAGCCAGATGAGCAGGACCACGACCGCGCCGACCGAACCGTAGGTCGCCCCCAAGGGCGCGATCTGTTCGACATAGATGGCGCAGAGCCACGACGAAATCATCGACAGGACCGTCGCCACCGAACCACCGGCCAGCGCCGGAACCCAGGCCACCGGGGCCCGATGGGACATGGCGTAGCGGTAGAGCATGGTCAGCCCCATACCGAGACCAAGCGCGGGGACCAGGCCGCCCAGCGAGAACCCCCCGCCTGCTGCCTCGCCGGCCGTGTGCTGGAGCAACCGCCCGGTCACCACGGCACCGGACACCACGGTGAAGAGGGCGAAGGCAAACAGGGCCACGAAGAAGGCCAGCATGTTGAACTTCAGGAAGCCGTGCGGTTCCGTCTCGTCATGAATCAGGTTCAGGCCCGCCAGCAGGGCCTTGAACCCGCGATGGGCGGCATAGGCACCGACGACCAGGGCGAAGGCGCTCTGGAACGACACAGTACGCGCCGAGGCATTGGCCAGACGCTCGACCTCGGCCTGAAAGATGGTCCGGGCCGCATAGGGCATGACGTCGGCGAGCGCGGCGGCCTGCTCGCTGACCTGACCTATGGAGAGAACGGCCTTGTAGAAGCCAATCAGGATGGCAATGGCCGGAAACACAGCCAGCAAGGCAAAGAAGGAAACGCCGCCCGTATAGAGCATGACGTCGCGGCCCCAGCTTCGGGCGAAGGCGCGGCCAGACAGGCGCAGCCAGTAGCCGGGCGTGGCGATGTCCGCTCGTTGTCCGCTCAAACCGGTTCCCGCCACAGCCCTTGTGCACGGCACACTAGCGCAAATCATCTGTCATGGAAGCCTCACAATCCCGAGAGGCGCTTCGCCTGATGGGTGTATTGCGCATTGCGCCAACGGGCGCGGGATCGGTATGGTCCCGTCGCGTCGCGGACGCGGTCCCTGTGGGGGATCAACGGGGGACGGTCGACTTGCTATCTGATCCACGCCTGCTGGTCGTCGCGCCAAACGACGACAGGATCGGGGCCCTGTGCCGGGGCCTCGATGGACTGGGATGGCGCACCATGACGGCGCGTACGGGCGGTGCAGCCGTTGCGGCGCTGGGCGACTTCAAGCTGGAAGCGGCCATCATCGATGTGGACCATCCCGAGGCTGCGGCCCTGCCGGAGGCGCTGCGCCTCGCAGCCGGTGCCCGTCGTCTGCCGGTCGTCTGGATCGGCTCGACCGTCGCCGGAGAAGGCATTGATCTGGCGATGGCCGAGGTGCCGCATCCGACCCAGCTGGGTCTGCGGCTGGAGCAGCTGGTTCGCGCGGCCATTACTGAGGAAGAATTCCGCCTGCGCCGCCAGACCCTGGGTCTGCATGGCGCAACCCTGGACGCCGGTGACCCTGATCCGAGCCCGGTTCGGATCCTGATCGCCGGGGCCCCCGATCACCGCTTTATCGGTCTGTCGAACACCCTGACCCAGGCCGGGGCCGAGGTCGTGGCGGCTCCGACCCCCTATACGGCCTTCGACTATCTGCACGAGAGCCCGTTCGATGCGGCAGTCCTGTGGGGCGCGCCCGATCACGCGCCGGCCCTCAGCATCGCCTCAGGGATGAAGCGCAACACCCGGCTGTATCACATCCCTCTGGCGCTCTATCTGCGCTCTGAAGGCGAGATCAACCTGGGCGAACTCTACAACAGGGGTTTCTCGGAAGTCGCGGGAGCCTCGACCCCGGAACCGGATATCGCGGCCCGGGTGCTCGCCCTGGCGCACACGCATCGGCGTCATCTGGCAATCCGCAAGGCGCTTGAGGGTGCGCGGGGATCGGGCGTCATGGATCCCACGACAGGTCTGTTCACGCCGAACCTGTTCGCCAGCCACCTGGGGCGGATCGCCGAGGCCGCCATGGCACGACGTCGACCGTTGTCGATCTGCGTCCTCAAGGTGTCTGAAAACGAAACTCTGGGCCACGCTCGCCGAGGTGGCTGGCTGGACCGGGCCATGCCGCAGATCGGTGCGATGGTGTCGCGTCTGGTCCGAGTGGAGGACACAGCCGCCCGGCTGGCTCCGGAAGTCTTCGCACTCGCCCTGCCCGCCACGCCAGGCCCCTCGGCTCGCCTGGCGGCAGAGCGCATTGCTGCGGTGATCGGCTGCACCGCCTTCGACGCCGGGCCCGACCGCTCGCCTTTCGTGGTCGAGTTCCGCGTGGGGGTGGCAGAGTTGATGCCCGGCGAGAGCGCCGCGGCTGTTCTGGAGCGCGCCTCGGCCGACCTGCACGCGGCACCGGCGGCCTGACCTCAGGCGGCCGCGACCCGCGCCAGATCCGAAGTGATCCGCTCAGCGACCTTCAGACGGTCTTCCGGCGTGGGCCAGTCGCCCTTCACCACGATCTTCTGATCCGGACGGATCTTCCACGACGCGTGGTTTTTCTGGATCAGGCCGACGAGGCCGACCGGGTTGGGGAAGCGGTTGTCGCGAAGGATCAGGACGGCGCCCTTGGGGCCGATGTCGATGCGCTCGACACAGGCCGTCTTGCAGTTGGCCTTGATGCCAACGATGCGCAGCAGTTGCTTGGCTTCATCCGGCAAGGGCCCGAACCGGTCGATGAGTTCGGCGGCCAGGGCCTCGCGGCTCTCGGTGTTCTCGGCGTCAGACAGGCGACGATAGAGGCTGAGACGGACATTGAGATCAGGGACATAATCCTCTGGAATCAGGACGGCCGCACCGACGTTAATGGCCGGCGACCAACCGCGGTCGACGCTGCCCGCCTCGCCATTGGCGCGCAGTTCGGCGACGGCGTCCTCGAGCATCTGCTGATAGAGCTCGACGCCCACCTCACGGATGTGGCCCGACTGCTCATCGCCCAGCAGGTTGCCACCGCCGCGCTGATCGAGGTCGTGGCTGGCCAGCTGGAAGCCGGCGCCCAGATTGTCCAGCGACTGCAGCACCTGAAGCCGCCGTTCCGCCGACAGGGTTATCGGCTTGTTCGGATCGGTCGTCAGATAGGCGAAGGCCCGGGCCTTGGAGCGACCGATCCGGCCCCGGATCTGGTGCAGCTGGGCCAGACCGAACATGTCGGCCCTATGCACGATCAGTGTGTTGGCGGTCGGAATATCGATGCCGCTTTCGACGATGGTGGTCGAAACCAGCACGTCGTAGCTGCCGTCGTAGAAGGCGCTCATGACGTCTTCCAGCTGGGTCGGGCTCATCTGGCCGTGGCCGACGACGAACTTGATCTCGGGCACCTGGACGCGGAGGAACTCCTCGATGTCGGGCAGGTCGGCCAGGCGCGGGCACACATAGAAGGCCTGCCCGCCGCGATACTTCTCGCGCAGCAGGGCCTCGCGGACCATGACCGGGTCCCAGGGCGCGACGTAGGTGCGCACGGCCAGACGATCGACGGGAGGCGTCGCGATGATCGACATCTCGCGGATGCCCGACAGCGCCATTTGCAGCGTGCGCGGGATCGGGGTCGCGGTCAGGGTGAGCAGGTGCACGTTGGCGCGCAGGGACTTGAGCTTCTCCTTGTGCTTGACGCCGAAGTGCTGCTCCTCGTCGACGATGACGAGGCCGAGGTCCTTGAAGCCGACCTGATCGGACAGGACTGCGTGGGTGCCGACCACGATCTCGAAAGAGCCGTCCTTCAGGCCCGCGCGGGTCTCGGCCGCGTCCTTGGCCGTGACCATGCGCGACAGATGCCGCACCTTGATCGGCCATCCGGCGAATCGTTCTGAGAAAGTCTTGAAGTGCTGGCGGGCGAGCAGCGTCGTCGGACACACGATCGCGACTTGCTGGCCGCTCATCGCCACGACGAAAGCGGCGCGGATGGCGACCTCCGTCTTGCCGAAGCCGACGTCGCCGCAGATCAGGCGATCCATCGGCGAGCCCTTGCCCAGGTCCTCCAGAACATCGCCGATGGCGTTCAGCTGATCATCGGTCTCTTCGTAGGGGAAGCGGGCGCAGAACTCGTCGAACAGACCTTGCGGCGGAGTGATCGCGTCGCCCGTCTTGAGCGCGCGCTTGGCGGCGAGCGCGATCAGACTCTCGGCCATGTCGCGCAGGCGCTGCTTCGCCTTGGCCTTCCTCGCCTGCCAGCCAGCGCCCCCCAGACGATCCAGCTGGACGTCGTCGGACTCCGCGCCGTATCGGGTCAGGAGGTCAATGTTTTCAACGGGCAGATAGAGCTTGCTCTCACCGGCGTAGAGAAGTTCCAGGCAGTCGTGCGGGGCCTCCTGGATCTCCAGCGTCTTCAGCCCCTCGTAGCGGCCGATCCCGTGATCGAGGTGCACGACCAGATCGCCTGTCGTCAGGGCAGAAGCCTCGGCGAGGAAGTTCGACGCCCGGCGCTTGCGCTTGGGCCGCGCCAGCCGGTCGCCCAGGATGTCGGTCTCTGAGATGACGGCGATGTCGTCGGTGACGAAACCATGCTCGACCGACAGCACCGCGCGCAGGAACAGGTCCTTGGACGCCGCCTGCACATCGGCCCAGTCACGGACGGCCACGACCGGCTCCAGGCCGTGGTCGGACAGCATGACGCCGAGACGATCCGACGACCCTTCGGTCCAGCTCGCGAACAGGACCTTCTTGCCCTGTGCCTTCAGCTGCCCGGCGTGCGTCGCGACGGCTTCGAACAGATTGACGCTGTCCTGTGCCCGCTCGGCGGCAAAGGTCCGGCCCAGTCGACCGCCTGCGTCCTCAGCACCTCCGTCGAAGGGACTAAGCCGACGCACGGAACGGCCAGCGAGCGCGCCGTTCCATTCGTCGTCGGGCAGATAGAGGCGCTCTGGCGGCAGCGCGCGATTGCCCCCTCCCCCCTTGGCTTTCGAGGCTTCCAGACGCGCCTCATAGGCGTCCCTGGTCAGCGCCCAGCGATCAGCGCGGACGACATCGGCCTGATGATCGACGAAGATCGAAGCCCGCTCCGGCAGATAGTCGAACAGCGTCTCGAGCCGTTCGTAGAGCAACGGCAGCCCATGCTCGAAACCCTGTCGACGGCTGCCCTGGCTGACAGCGGCATACATCGGGTCCTCACCCGGTGCGCCGAACAGGTTCAGGTAGCCGCTGCGAAACCGACTGATGCTGTCGGTATCGAGCAGGGCCTCGGACACGGGTAACAAGGAAACTTCGCGCAATTGCCCAGTCGAGCGTTGGGTCTCAGGATCGAAAGTGCGGATCGACTCCAGGTCCGAGCCGAACATGTCGAGCCGTACCGGTTCGGCAAAGCCCGGGGGGAAGACGTCAACCACCCCACCGCGCACGGCGAACTCGCCCCGGTCGCTGACGGTCGAGGCTCGGACATAGCCGTTGATGGCGAAGTAGGTCTCCAGCGCCTGGAGATCGAGGTCGCGGCCGACAACAGCCTCGAACCCGGCCGCCGTCGTGATCGCCCGGGGTGGCGTGCGTTGCATGGCCGCCGCGACCGTGGTCACGACCAGCAAAGGCTTGTGTGCATCGGCCTCGCGCCGCGCCAGGGTCGTCAGGGCCGCCATGCGCTCAGCCGACACGCCGGACGTAGGGCTCAGCCGATCATAGGGCAGGCAGTCCCAGGCTGGAAACTCAAGGACTTCAATCTCTTTGACGAAGAAGCCGAACGCTTGCCGGAAGGCGGTTGCACGCGTGGCATCCCGCGCCACGAACAGCGCGAGGCCGCCGGACGCCTTCAGCCGCTCGGCGACCACAAGCGCGTCCATTCCCTCAGGGGCCCCACCCAGACCCTGATCCACCCGCCGTTCGATCGAAGCCCCGTCCATCAGCCCGCGCCCTCGGCGACCGCAGCCGACACGTGGATACGCATGTAGGTCCGCAGACGAGCCAAGAGCGGTGTCTCATGCAGCGCAGGCGTCGGCCTGGTCTCGATGATCCAGCCGTACAGGTCGTGATCGTCCTCGGCGAGAAGGGCTTCAAAGGCGTCGAGTTCGCTATCCGGCAGGGCGGCGCCTTCTGCCTCCATGAACGGCCCCAGCACCAGATCAGCCTCCCGGAACCCTCGACGCCAGGCGCGGAAGGTCAGTCGCCCGAGCCGCTCGCGGCGGGGGTCGCTGATGGGTTCGGCACGCGCATCGTGTTCGGCCACAAGAATCCTTGCCCGGTCCAGGTGTTCAGTCGTGCGCAGGACGCGAGGCTCCGCAAACCGGGCGAACACGCAAACAACAAGGGGGCGGACATAGCGTTCCAGTCCTGGTTTCGCCAGCGTCGCTGCGACCGCTATGGTCGCAGGCGATGCGCCCGCAGATTCTGTTTCCCCTGTTCGCGGAGGTCGGCTCGCTGAAAGGCGTCGGACCGCGCACCCTGCCGCTCGTGCGGAAGCTGGCCGGGCCGCTGGTGCGCGACGTGCTGTTCCTTGCCCCGAACGGCGTGATCACGCGTCGGCGCACCGAAGCCGCCAACGCCATTGAGGGCGAGGTCGGGGTGTTCGATGTGATCGTCGACCGCATGATCGCGCCCGGCCGTCCCGGCGTACCGCTGAAGGTGCGCGCCTCGGATGAGACTGGCTTCGTCCACCTGATCTGGTTCGGGGGCAGTCCCCAACATATCGAGCGCCAGCTGCCATGCGGCGAGAGGCGGCTGGTGTCCGGCAAGGTCGAGCGCTTCAACGGCGAGGTGCAGATCGTTCACCCCGACTGGATCGTGCCGCTCGACAAGGGTGAGGATATCCCGGCGGTCGAGCCCGTTTATCCGGCGACACAAGGCATCACGTCACGGCAGGTGAGGAAGATCGCACTGGCCGCCCTGGACGCTGCACCCGACCTGCCAGAGTGGCAGGACCCTGCCTGGCTGGCCAAGCAGCGCTGGCCGGGCTGGCGTGATGCGATCGGGGTGCTGCATGCGCCAAAGGCCGAGATCGAGCTGGAGCCCGACGCGCCGATCCGGCAGCGCCTGGCCTATGACGAGCTGCTGGCGCATCAGCTGGCGCTGGCGCGGCGTCGACGGGCGCGACAGATCACACCGGGACCGGTAATCCGGGCGGGCGAGGTCTCCCGAGCCCTGCTGGCCGCCCTGCCCTTCCATTTGACTAGAGCCCAGACGCAGGCCGTCGCGGAAATCCGCCGCGACCTGGCGTCGGGCGAGCAGATGGGCCGGCTGCTGCAAGGCGACGTCGGCTCGGGCAAGACGGCGGTGGCGGCGCTGGTCATGGCCGATGCGGCCTCCAGCGGGTTTCAGTCCGCCCTGATGGCCCCGACCGAGATCCTGGCGCGTCAGCATTATCAGCGGCTGGGACCGATGCTGGAGGCGGCGGGAGCTCCCGCGATCCTTCTGACCGGGCGGGACACGCAGGCCGAACGGCGCGAGAAGTTGGCGGCCCTGGCATCAGGCCCTGCGCGCGTCGCGATCGGCACCCATGCTTTGTTCCAGGACGCCGTTCGCTTCGCCCGGCTGGGGCTGGCCGTCATCGACGAGCAGCACAGGTTCGGCGTCAACGAACGGGCGCGGCTGCAGGCCAAGGGCGATCCCAGGACGGGCGGCGTTCACCTGCTGACCATGTCGGCAACGCCCATCCCGCGTACGCTGGAGCTGACGCAGTATGGTGAGCTGGACGTCAGCCGCCTGACGGAGAAGCCGCCTGGGCGGACCCCTGTGGCCACGGCGGTCCTGCCGCTGGCCCGCATCGGCGAGGTGGCGAGGCGTCTGAAGTCGGCGGTCGAGACTGGTGCCCAAGCCTACTGGATCTGTCCGCTGGTGGCAGAGTCGGAAGCGATCGATCTGGCGGCGGCGCAAGAGCGGGCGGTCGACCTGCGGCGACTGCTGGGAATCGAGGTCGGGCTCGCACACGGCCAGATGCCGGGGGCTGAGCGAGAGGTGGTCATGGCCGACTTCGCCGACGGCCGCCTGCCGGTTCTGGTCGCCACGACCGTGGTCGAGGTGGGGGTGGATGTGCCCAATGCCTCGATCATGGTCATCGAACACGCCGACCGGTTTGGTCTGGCCCAGTTGCACCAGTTGCGCGGGAGGGTGGG
>VYKS01000066.1_pt1 | contig 70395 bp, 57 predicted proteins | sample 5114511 | NCBI WGS metagenome assembly VYKS01 (sample SAMN12291795, study PRJNA351875) | freshwater metagenome | isolation source: freshwater lake | place: USA: Michigan, Gull Lake | collected 2011-07-05 | reverse complement strand
ATCAAGCTGGTCAAGAAGGGCGTGTTGAAGACCTATCCGGGCCTGCCCCACGGCATGGCCACCACCCATCCGGAGATCATCAACAAGGACCTCTTGGCCTTCTTCAAGGCCTAGCCAGCCAAGGAACCGCCGCCATGCGCCAAGCAAGGCAAGCCAAGCCGCCTCACCCGGCTTCCACGTGTGGCGGCGGCGCCTGGCGTCCTGTGGGTCTGGTTACCGTGCGAACACCCGAAGGGGTCGTGTTCGGTCGCCTGGAGGTCCTGACGACGCCAGGCGACCAAAGGCCTCAAGATAGTAGTAAATATGGAAACAATGAATTTCATTCATTTCCATTTATGCGCCGCAACGAGCCCGGCACAGTGCCGCCATCAGACATCAAACACGGCGACCCAAGCACGGTTCGCTGACCGACAAGGACCAAGCTCATGACGCTTCAAGCCAAGGCCGCTCCGGGCGCGCGCCTCCTGACGCCGAACGACCACACCCTGATCATGATCGACTTTCAGTCGCAGATGGCTTTCGCGACCAAGTCCATCGACGCCAGCCTGCTGCGAACCAACGCCGCTCTGGTCGCCAGCGCTGCCGCTGGTTTCGGCGCCTCGACCATCCTGACGACGGTCGCCGAGAAGAGCTTCTCGGGTCCGATGTTCTCGGAAGTCACCGCCCCCTTCCCCGGCAAGGCGCTTCTGGACCGCACCTCCATGAACACCTGGGAAGACCAGGCCGTGATCGACGAGGTCAACGCCATCGGCAAGTCGCGTATCGTGCTGGCCGGCCTTTGGACCAGCGTCTGCATTGTCGGCCCGGCGCTGTCGGCGCTCGACCAGGGGTTCGAGGTGTTCGTGATCACCGACGCCTGCGGCGACGTCTCCACCGAGGCGCACGAGCGCGCGGTGACCCGCATGGTCCAGGCCGGCGCCCAGCCCATGACCTCGCTGCAATATCTGCTGGAGCTGCAGCGCGATTGGGCGCGCGGCGAGACCTATGAGCTCACCACCGGCGTGGCCAAGCAGTTCGGCGGCGCCTACGGCCTGGGCATCACCTACGCCAAGACGATGTTCGGCGCCTCGGAAGGCCACTGACCCACACCGGGCGAGGCCCTGGCGCCTCGCCCACTTTCCCGGGAAGTCGTCATGAAACCCTATCTACTGTCGATCGGCGCCGGCCTGCTGGTGGGCGTGATCTACGCCCTGATGAACGTGCGCTCGCCCGCGCCGCCGGCGATCGCGCTGCTGGGCCTTCTGGGCATGCTGTTAGGCGAGCAGGCCGTGCCGATCGCCAAGCGCCTGCTGACCAAAGCGCCGGTGAGCGCCTACCTCAAGACGCCCGAATGCGCCGGCCAGGTGCTGGGCCCCCATGCGCTGGCCAAGACGCCTGAAGACCAGGCATGACGCCGCTCAGTCGCCGTGAGGCGCTGGCCTTGGGCGCAGCGCTCCTTGCTAATCCCCTTCTCGCTGATCCCCGGAGGCCCGGCCCCATGTCCGCTCAAGCCGATCTGCTGCTCGTGAACGGCAAGTTCACGACCCTCGACCGCAGCAACCCCCGCGCCGACGCGGCCCTGATCCGCGACGGCAAATTTGCCGCCGTCGGCGAAGAACGCGACGTGCGCGCCGCTGCTGGCTCGAACCCTAGGGTGATCGACTTGAAGGGACGTCGGGTGATCCCCGGCCTGATCGACAGCCACATGCACATCATCCGCGGCGGGCTGAACTACAACATGGAGCTGCGGTGGGACGGCGTGCCGACCCTGGCCGACGCCATGGCCATGCTCAAGAAGCAGGCCGCCAACACCCCGCCGCCGCAGTGGGTTCGCGTCGTCGGCGGCTTCACCGAGCACCAGTTCGCCGAAAAGCGCCTGCCGACCCTGGACGAGATCAACGCCGCCGCGCCCGAGACGCCGGTCTTCATCCTGCATCTCTACGACCGCGCCCTGCTCAACCGCGCCGCCCTGCGCGCCGTCGGCTACACCAAGGACACGCCCAATCCGCCCGGTGGCGAGATCCAGCGCGACGCCTCGGGTGAGCCCACGGGCCTGCTGCTGGCCCAGCCGAACGCGACGATCCTCTACGCCACCCTGGCCAAGGGTCCCAAGCTCCCGCCCGAGTACCAGCTGAACTCCACGCGCCACTTCATGCGCGAGATGAACCGCCTGGGCGTCACCGGCGTGATCGACGCCGGCGGCGGCTTCCAGAATTATCCGGACGACTACGCGATCATCGAGAAGCTGCACGCCGACGACGAACTGACCCTGCGCATCAGCTACAACCTGTTCACCCAGAAGCCGAAGGCCGAGCTGTCGGACTTCCAGAGCTGGTCCAAGCAGGTCAAGCCGGGCCAGGGCGACGACACCTATCGCCACAACGGCGCGGGCGAGATGCTGGTCTACAGCGCCGCCGACTTCGAGGATTTCCGGGTCGAGCGTCCCGAGATGCCGGCCAACATGGAGAGCGACCTGGAGCCGGTGATCCGTCACCTCGTGGAGAACCGCTGGCCATGGCGGCTTCACGCCACCTATGACGAGACCATTACCCGGGCGCTGGACGTCTACGAGAGGGTCAACCGGGACATGCCGTTCGACGGCCTGCACTGGTTCTTCGACCACGCCGAGACGATCAGTGAACGGAACATCGACCGGATCGCGGCCCTGGGCGGCGGCATCGCCGTCCAGCACCGGATGGCCTTCCAGGGCGAGTACTTCATGGAGCGCTACGGGGCCAAGGCCGCCGAGGCCACGCCACCGATCGGCAAGATGCTGAAGGCCGGAGTGCCCGTGGGCGCCGGCACGGATGCGACCCGCGTGGCCAGCTACAACCCCTGGGTCTCCCTGAACTGGCTGGTGACCGGCAAGACGGTCGGCGGCACGCGGCTCTATCCGCCGGCTAACCGCGTCGACCGCGAGGAAGCCCTGCGCCTGTGGACCACCGCCAACACCTGGTTCTCGAACGAAGAAGGCAAGAAGGGCCAGATCGTCGTCGGTCAACTGGCCGACCTGGCCGTGCTCAGCGACGACTATCTGACCGTTCCCGAGGACGAGATCCCACACCTGTCTTCGGTGCTGACCCTGCTGGGCGGCAAGGTGGTCCACGGCGAAGGCGACTATGGCAAGCTCGCGCCCGTCCTGCCGCCGCCCATGCCTGACTGGTCGCCCGTGCGGACCTTCGGCGGCTATCAGGACCGCGCGCGCGGCCACGCCCGAGCCCTGTCCAGCGCCTGTGGCTGCGCCAACAGCTGCAACGTCCATGGCCACAACCACGCTTCGGCCTATGTGCAAGAAGCGCCAACGTCCGACGCCCGGTCCTTCTGGGGCGCCATGGGCTGCGGCTGCTGGGCGGTTTGACATGGAGACGCCCGGCGCGATCGCCAAACTGCTGCGTTCCGCCGCCTTCAAGACCTTCGCCAGCGCCCTGCTGACCCTGCCCTATTGGTGGAGCGGACTGACGAAGTTGGCGGACTTCAAGGTCGCGCGGGCGGAGGCGGCCGGCTTCGGACTGGAACCCTCCGCAGTCTTCGTCGCCCTCGTCATCGCGGTTCAGTTGGGAGGCTCCGCGCTGCTGATCGTCGGCCGCTGGAGCTGGCTGGCGGCGGGCGCGCTCGGCGTCTTCACCGCCCTGGCCACCCTGATCGCCCACCCCTACTGGATGATCGCCGAGCCGGCGGCGCGGTTCCACGCGCTGAACACCTTCCTGGAACATCTGGGCTTGATCGGCGGCTTCATGGTCGCGGCCGCCCTGGCCGAGACGGAGCGCACGGCGTGACCGCCCCGTCGCCCCCGGAGTCCGCCCCGCTGGCAGGGGTCACCGGCGTAGGCATGGCGTTCGTCGGCGGCTATGTCGACGTGATCGGCTTTGTTCTGCTGTTCGGGCTGTTCGTCGCCCACGCCACCGGCAACCTCGTCATGCTGGGCGTGGCCCTTGCCGGGAACGGCGAAGGGCTGGCGACCAAGCTTTTGGCCCTGCCGGTCTTCATGAGCGCCGCGGCTGCGGCCTACGCGCTCGTCAAATCACGCAAGGCGCGAGGCCTGCCCTGCGAAGCCGTGGTTTTGGTGGTGCAGGCGGTTCTGCTGCTGGCGTTCATGCTGCTGACTTTAAAGGCGGCGCCCGCCGTCGGCGGGGACCGGCCGGAGGTCATGGCCGCCGCTTTCGTCGGCGTGGCCGCCATGGCCGTGCAGAATGTCGGGGCGCGGGTGGTCTTCGCGCGCCTGGCCCCCACCACCATGATGACCGGCAATGTCACCCAGATCGCGATCGATATCGTGGACATCGTGGCCAATCGCGGCGTGGACGAGGCCTTGCGCGCACGCCTCCTCAAGACATGGCCGCCCATTCTCGCCTTTGCGGCCGGGGCCGCCGCCGGAGCGGCCGGGGTCGTACTGGCCGGCGCGTGGAGCCTGAGCCTGGCCGCCGCCCTCGTCACCGCCCTGGCTGTGGCTCACGCCATCGCGGCGCGCCGCGCGGGAGGCCGTCAGCGGTCGAGCCCGCAACGCTAAGCTCCCGCCATCGCCCGCCCCTGGCGGCGCCATTGGAACGGCGTTGTCCCCAAGTGTCGGCGGAAGAGTCGGGTCAGGTGGGCCTGATCCGACAGGCCGCAAGCGTCGGCGATCTGGCAAAGGCTGTCGCTAGTTTGCAAGATCAGGGTCTGCGCCCGCTCCAGACGGCGACGCATGACATAGGCGTGGGGGGTCTCCCCTGTGGTGGCCTTGAAGGCGCGGCAGAAGTGGCTGGCGCTCAGCCGGATTCGGCTCGCGAGGTCCTCCACGAGAAGCCGCTGATCCAGATTGGCGTCCACGAACTCCGACACCCGGCGCAGCTGCCAGGGCGCCAGGACGCCCCGCGTCGCCGACAAAGCCGGGCTGGGATCTGAGCGCCGCGCGTCGACCGGATCAGGCCAAGCCGGCAGCGCCCGCAACAGGGCCTGCAGCTGGGACAAGCTTCGCCGGGCGGCCGCATCGCGGTCCAGCGTGCTGTCCATCTCCGCTAGGAGGCGCAAGGCCAGCGGACCCAAGTCCTCCAATGAGGTTTCGGCGGGGTTGAGCATCATGTCGGGGCGACTCCAGGTTTGCTCCTGAAGCCAGACTGAAGCGCTGCCGCCCGGCTTCGCCATCGAACCAGGGTTTGGTCGTCTATCAACTTGGTCTGCGGAACCTAACCCATCGTATGGTCAAGTCGCCGACGGCAGTTCCTCGGGCTTTCGATGGCGCGGACCATACGATGGTGTGGCTTGCCCGCGCGGGCCATCAGGCCTGATGATGCCAAAATGGCTTATGGAAACCACCTGCTTGATGCTCCGGCCTGGCCGGGCGCGCGCTCGACGGCGGCGTTGAGCGAGCGTGCGATCAGGAGCGGCAAACCCGTGTCGAAACCGCCCGAGGCGCAGCACGCCGACGTCATGATCATTGATGACGATCCGCTGGTGCGACAGTCGCTGGACAGTCTGTTCCGATCCATCGGCCTGACCACCCGATGCCACGCCAGCGGCCAGGAAATGCTGGACGCGCCCGAACCCTTGGCGCCCTGCTGCATCGTCTTGGATGTCCGCATGCCCCAGATGGGAGGCTTCGAGTTCATCACAAAGCTTAGCGAGCGCGGCTGGCGGATTCCCGTCGTATTCATGACGGGTCACGGCGACATCCCCATGTCGGTGCGCGCCATGAAGAGCGGCGCCGTAGACTTCCTGCCCAAGCCTTTCCGCGAGCAGGACATGATCGACGCCGTCCACGCGGCCCTGGATCACGCCAAGGCCTATCTGGAGGAGCAGGCCCACGGCGCCGAGCTTAAGGCCCGCTGGGACTGCCTTACGCCTCGGGAGCGGCAGGTGTTCGAGGGCGTCGCCCAGGGGCTGCTCAATAAGCAGATCGCCGGCGACCTTGGACTATCCGAGATCACCGTTAAGCTGCATCGCGCCAGCATGTTGAGAAAAATGGGGGTGCGGACCGTAGCTGACCTGGTGCGAATTTCCCAAGCGTTGTCGGCCCTGCGCCCGCGCGACTAGATCGCCGCCGCTTCGCGACTTGATCGCGCGGAGCCCCTGAAGGCCGAGAGGAAACCCGCTTTTGCCGCCAGCCGTGATAGCCGTGATCGACGACGATGCGCTGGTGCGTACGGCGATCGCGAGCCTGATCCGATCCTACGACTATCGAACGGCCGTCTTCGCGTCCGCCGTGGAGTTCCTGGCGGCGGATCGGCAGGGCGTTTGCTGCATCGTCTCGGATCTCCAGATGCCCGAGCTCACCGGAATCGATCTGGCGCGCACGCTCCGTCGCGCCGGCGACCGCTCGCCCCTCATCCTGATGACGGCGCACTCGACCCCGACGGCGTGCCAGGAGGCCGCCGAGACGGGGGTGCACGCGGTGCTTGAGAAGCCTTTGGACCCCGAAGCGTTGATCTCCGCCCTCAGGCGCGCCATCGCGAGCCGCGAATGACCGGGCGCACAGCCTAGACTAGGCTCCGGCCAGGATCGGAAGCGAGAAGCTGAAACAAGCGCCGCCGCCTGCCCGCGGCTGGGCCGTGAGCACACCGCCGTGGGCTTCGATGATCGAGCGCCCGATCGCCAGGCCCATGCCCATGCCGCTCGACTTGGTCGTGAACAGCGGCATGAAGATCTGGGCGACCAGCTCGAGCGGAATGCCGCCGCCGGTATCCTCCACGCGCACCACCAGGCTCGCGCCCTCGATCGCCGAAGTGATGGTGAGCTCACGCCCCTCCGACCGCGCCGCAAGGGCGTCTAGGGCGTTTGTGACCAAGTTCAGCACGATCTGTTGCAGTTGAACACGGTCGCCCAGCACCTGGGTTTGACCGGCCGTCAACTGGCAGGTCAGGCTGACCTGTTGGGCCTCGACTTCCGGCTGGGTCAGACGGACGACGTCCTCGATTACGGCGTCCAGGACCAGCGGCTCCATCGCCGCGTAGTCCTGCTTGGCCAGGGAGCGGAGCGAAGCGATGATCGACGCCGCGCGCTCGGCGCCCGCCCGGATGCCGGAAAGACCCGCGACAGCCTCCTCGATGTCGGGAACCGGTCGTCGCAGCCAGCGCAGACTGGCGTCGGCGCCGCTGAGAATGCTGGCCAGCGGCTGGTTTACCTCATGGGCGATCGAGGCCGCGAGCCCTCCCATCATGGCCAGGTGGGCGGTGCGGGAAAGTTCGGTGCGAGCCAACCGGAGCGCCGCGTCGGCCTGGGACTTGCGCTCGTGATCGGCCAGCAGTCGCGAATGGCGCTGCGCGACGCGCAAGGCCGCCGCAGCCTGACCCGCCAGCAGCATCAGGGCCTGGGTGTCGAGACGTAGCGCCTGGGCGGGGTCCAAGGTCAGATAGACCATACCGACCAGCCCATCGTCATGGCGCAGGGGAACGCCTACGGCTAGGTCGCCCTCCCCCTCCGCCACGACCGGTTCCGAGGCCCTAAGCAAGCGGGTGAGCATCGCCGTAGGTATCCGGTCTTCGGTCGGCACCGTGGACGAGAGACGAACTTCGACGCCGTCATCGGTCCGAACCCCGACCGCTTCGATCATCGGGTCGCTGTCCTTCAACAGCAGGAGCATCCCCCCCGGCGCTTGAGCGTGGTCGATCAGCGCCTCAAGGGCGGCGCGCAGGAGGTTGGGAAGCTCCACCTCCCCCGTCATCGCCCGGATCGAATCCAGCATGGCCGTCAGGTCGGGCGGACGATCCGCGGCGAGCCCCAGTGCGGCCGCCTTGGTTCGCAGCTGAGCGGCCTTGGCCGCCGCGCCCCAGGCCGAGTAGTGGTCCTGAGCTGCGGACGCATAGCGACCCGCCAGATGAACGAGACCTTCCTGGCGACAGAGGTCGCCGGCCAGCTCCTCGGCCAGAGCGCGCTCGTGCACGAAGGCGCCTGAGGCCGCGATCGCGGCATCAAAGGCGCGAAGCGCTTCCAGGGGTTGCCCCTGTAGACGCGCGATCTCGGCTTCGAGAATTATAAGGCGGTGCTCGAACGTGCTGGGATTACGGGATCGCCAGCGCGCCAGCCGCTCGCGCAAGGGCAGGATCTCTGCCAGCGCCCGATCCTTGTCGGTGTCTTGAGCCGCGTTCAGCGCACGGAACAAGGTCAGATAGGCCAGGTCGATGTGGGCCGGCAGCGCCCAGGCTACCGCTTCGGCCTCGGCCAGAGCCTGGGCGGCGCGCGCATGATCGCCAAACCAATAGGCGGCGAGGCCGTCATAGAGTTTCAGCCAGCAGGTGGTCGACGCGGACACCACCACATCGGAAGGCGCGTCGGCCCCGGCCTCATAGCCAAGTTGCATGCGTCGAACGAAGCCATGCTGAGCCTCGATCAGGATTTCGATGTCGCGGAAGCCGAAACGCCGCGCGAACGCGATACCCCGTCGCGCGTCCTTCTCGACGTCCGCGAGCGGTCGCCCCATCTGGATCAAATCGGAGACCAGGTGGTTGCGGGCATAGCAGCTCATCGCCAGATCGCCCGCGGCCTTGGCCGCAGCGATCGCGTCGTAGACCCGCTCCAGCGCGTAACCGAACGGCTTGATCCAGGGACTGAGCTGATCCATGGCGAGCAGCGCCGTCGTGCGCTGACCTTCGAAACCGTGGCGCTCCACCAGCTCCAGCGCCGCCTGCACATAGGCGAAGCCGTCCTCGTGCCGATCGTGGAAATGGGCGATCATCACGCCGTACCAGGCCAGTCCGTAGGCGCTGTTCGACGTGATACCGTCGGCCAGGGTGAGCTCCACGACCTTGGCCAAATGCGTGAACAGCAGGCGATCCCCGGAGAAGGTCGTCACGATCAGCGTAGAGAGCAGCGAGGTCGCCAGGGCTGTCGCGGGGCTGTCGCTCAACGGACGCCGGGCGAAATCAGCGTCGGGACGGTCGCCCATCACAGCCCGGATTCGCTCCGCCGCCTCGAGGCAGGCGCTCTCCGAGGGCCCGCGCTCAAGCCGATGACCCAGGAGTTCGAGACCCGCGAGCGCGGCCGCGATGGCGCCCTCGTAGTCTGATTGAACCGTCCGCAGAACCGCCATCAACCGGTAGGTTTCGGCCCGGCTCAGCACCGTCAGGTCCTGTGACAGCAGCGTCGCCAGGTTTTCCTCGGCGTCGCTGATCTTCCCTCGCGCCATCAAGCTGGCGGCCTGTCCCTGCTTGATCGCGACGATCAGGGCGGGGTGATCTCGCCACCAGGAGCCCCTCACAAGCGCATCGGCGGCGTCGAGATAAGTAGCGGCTTGATCCAGCGAGCCGCTCGATGTCGCCAGGTCGGCGGCCCGGCGCAGGCTTTCAGCGAAACGCAGCCTAACACCGCCCCGCAGGGCGCCGACACCTTCATCTCGAACCGCCTTGAGGATCAGACCGGCGACCCGCAACAGCTGATCCGGGCTGTCCGCCGCGCGGCGAAGCAGCATCAGCCGTGCGGCGCGAGCATGCTGCAGCGGCCTGTCCTGGATCGGCGTCAAGAGGCGCGCGGCCTCGCGAACGCGGTCATGGGCGAAGCCGTAACCTTGTTCCATCGGCCTGACCAAGCCCTGAGCGATCAGGGCGTCGGTTGTCGGCGCCAGCGAAGGCTCAGAAGCCCTGACGAGAGCGGCCAGAAGACCTAACTCCGCATAGCCGTCCGCGAAGTCCAGGGCGGTGACGACAGCCAGCTGATCTTTCGGCAAGCTTTCGAGCTTCTCGGTCATGAACGACCGGACGTCCCGCGGCGCGGCCGCCAGGGCGCTCCCCTCGCTTCCATCCCGACCTGTAAGGTCAGTGGCGTCGGCGAAATGCGAGCGCAGCAGTTGCTCGATGAAGAAGGGATTGCCCTGGGCGCGCGCGTGGATCACGCCCGCCAGCCTTCCCAGCTCGTCGTCGTCGAGGCCCGCACACCCGAAGTGCGCCAGTATCTCGGTCGTCGCCGCAATCGAAAGCGGCTCCAGGCGAATCTCGGTGCGAGGCATGGACGTCGCGCGCAGGTGGACCAGCCAGTCATCATTTGGCGCGACATCGCCCACCTCCGAGGTTCGGAGAGTCAGAACGATCAAGACGTTCTGGGGCGTGGCCTGGCTTAGCGCCAAGAGCACCGCGCGCGTAGCCGGATCGGCCCACTGGACATCGTCCACCAGCAGGATCAACGGCCGTCCAGCCGCCGCGAACGCCTGCAACACCGCCGCAAAGCCGTGGTGCAGCCGGGACTGAGCCATCGCCGGAGGCAGATCCCGTCCGCGTGGCGGGCGGCCCGTCAAAGCCTCGGCCTCCGGCACAAGATCCAGAAGCAGCCGCCCGTCTCCCCCCAAGTCTGCCAAAAGTCGAGCCCGGATCGGGTTCAGCGTTTCGTCGCCTTCGCCCAACACGTCGGCGATCAACATGCGCAAGGCTTGAGTCAACGGACCAAGCGTTACGCCGTCCACAGAGGCCTCGCTCTTGCCGAAGGCGAAACGCGACTGGTCGTGAGCGATCAAGGCGCGAAGACGGTGGGCCAAGGCCGACTTGCCGATCCCCGGCGCCCCGGAGATCACGATCAGTTCCGATCGTCCGGTCGTAGAGACCCGATTGAAGGCGTCGACCAGCGCAGCGGTTTCACGCAGACGCCCAAACAGGCGCTTGGAAGCGTGAAGCGTCATCTAGGCCGCGCCACGCGGGGCGAGCGCGCGCCGGATGGCCTCGCTTGAGCGTACGACCTGCCGATCCATATCGTTCGCGTTCGCCAAGTCACCACCGCCTCGCCCAGACGCTCGGCGTCGGCCACCGCAAGGCGGCGGCGAGGCGCATCGAGGCGCGCCACCACTTGCCAATACGTTGTACGACGCGCGACGCCACACTTGGCGCGTAGCTCAAGGCTCAATGCGCCGCAACAGCTTCCGCCGTCAGATCGTACAAAGAACAGCGTTGTGAGCGTTTCTCAGTCGCAGCGCAGCGCCACACGCTTGCCCCCCCGAACGACGCGCCCGGAGGCAAGTTACGCTAGACGTAAGGCGTGTGCCCGAGCGTGTTCAAAGTTCAGCGCGGCGCGCTACGAGGCCATCTCGTTGCGCAGGAGCGCCCGGAGCTCGTGCTTGGCCACTTTTTCGAGCGTGGAACGGGGCAGGCTATCGACGAAGCGGATCATCCGAGGGCGCTTGAAGGCGGCAAGCGCGCGTTCGCAAGCGGCCTCGATCTGCCGCTTGAGATCCTCGTCAGGCGCTCGGGCGGGCAGAACAAAGGCCGCCGGGACCTCGTCGAGCATCGGATGCGCCATGGCCACGACCGCGACCTCGGCGACGCCCGGGACCTGGGCGATGACGCGTTCGATCTCGGAGGCGGCGACATTTTCGCCCCCGACCTTCAACATGTCTTTGGATCGATCCGCGAAATAGAGCCAGCCGTCCTGTCCGACCCGGACGCGGTCGCCGGTGATGAACAGGCCTTCGGGCGTAAAAGCGGCCGCCGTCGCGGCGGGATCGTTGGCGTACTCCAGAAAGAGCGACACGCCTCTCTGACCCTCGACATAAAGATCACCGACCTCGCCGGGCGCGACCTGGTGGCCTTCGCCATCGAGCACGTGCAGCCGGTAGCCCGGCGAAGGCCGCCCCATGGACATCGGCGCGTCCGGGTGGTCGACGGACCCCACCGATCCGTGGGCGATGGTCTCGGTCATGCCCCACCAGCCGATCGAGCGGACGCCGAACATGGCGTCCCAAGGCGCGTCGCAGATGCCGTTGCCGAAGAACCGGTAGCTGTGCGTGGGCGGGACGGGCTGTTGAACCAGCGCCTTGGCGCAGAACGGCACCATTGAGGTCCAGGTCGCGCCATGACGAAGCGACACCGGCCAGAACCGCGAGGCCGAGAACCTGGGCTGCAACACCACGGTCGCGCCGACCCACAGCGACGCCAGCACCGAGTAGACCTGGGCGTTGGTGTGGAACAGCGGTAGGTAGGTCAGATGCACGTCGTCCGCCCGCAGGCCTTCATGCAGCGCGCACATCTTGGCGCCCCACAAGGCGTTGGCGTGGGTCCAGAGCACTGCCTTGGGGCGGGCGGTCGTGCCGGACGTGTATTGGATGCCGAACGGCGCCCAGGGGTCATGCGGACGTGGGGGCGCATGGGCCAGGTCGCCGTCCACAGCGTCGAAGAGCTCAAAACCCGCCGGCAAGCCCTCCCCCGCGCTGGTCGCCACGCGCCAGGCGCCGGCCGGCAGAACGCTCGCCACCAGCGCGGCGAAGCCTGGCTGGGTGATCGCGCCGACGGCGCCGCTGTGATGGACGAAGTAGTCCAACTCGTCCTGCGTGGAGTTTGTGTTCGTCGTCACCGGCACGGCGCCGGCGTAGGCGCACCCCAGCCACGCCAGAATGAACTCCGGACAGTTCTCAAGGTGAACCAGCACGCGATCGCCCGGTTTGACACCTCGGGCGTGCAGCCCGCCGGCGAAGCCGCGAAGCCGCTCGGCGAACGCCGCATAGCCCCAGCTCTCCTCTTCGCCTTCGAACGGCGCCCAGATCAGGAACGGGTGGTCGCCCCGGCCTTGCGCATGTCCGTCGATCAGGGTGCGGATGTCCATGCCCTCGAAGGGCGTCAACGGCCTCGCGACAGAGGTTTGATCGGTCATGAGGATGCTCCGCGACGGGTTGAGCAGAATGGGCGCGACGAACGCGCCTTGGATAGGGCGCCCCGAGGTGAGGTTAGAACTCTTGCGCGCGCAGGCCGGTCATCGTCCGCCAAGCCGTGCGCAAGGCGTCGGGGGAGCCTGCGCCAAAGACATGGCGGTCGGGCCGCACCAGCACCGCCTCGACGCCGCGCGCCTCGAACCAGCGCGAAAGCGGCTGGGCGAAGGGCTGCAGCGGGACGGCGTCCAGAGCCTTGCGGGTCAGAAGCCAGGCCTCCTGACCCAAGGCGTCGTCCAGGCGTGCGCCATCGGCCGCGAGACACTGAGGGAAGTAAGCGCCCGCATTAGCGTCGCCGGACAAGATCACGCCGGCCGACAGCGCCGGATAGCCGGGCGGACCGCTGGGCAGCTTGCCCAACGCGCGGCCAAGTCCGATCTGCATATCGCGTACCCAGGCCGACAGGCGATTGGTCTTGCAGACCATCCTTCCCATCATCACCGCCATGTCGATCGTGGCGCGCAGATGGGGGCTTCGTTCAGGCTGATAGCTATCGAGCAGACTCTCGGGCGCGTCCGCCTTCAGGACGGCGGCGAGTTTCCAGGCCAGATTGTCCGCGTCACGCAGGCCCGAACATAGCCCCTGCCCCGCGAACGGCGGCGTCTGGTGCGCCGCGTCGCCGGCCAGGAGCACGCGCCCCTTACGCCATTCAGCGGCGATCCGCGCCCGGAAGGTGTAAACCGCCTTGCGTTCGATCCGCACCGCGCCCTTCACGTTCCACGGCTCCAGCAACGTCTCGATGAAGGCGTCCTGGCTGACCTGCTCGGGGGTCTCGCCCGGCAGGATCATAAACTCCCAGCGGTGACGCCCCTCCCCCATCAAAACGCAGGTGGTCGGGCGCTTCGGGTCGCAGATCTGCAGGTTGGCGGCGGGCAGGCGCGTGGCGTCATCGACCAGGACGTCGACCACCAGCCAGGGCTCCTCAAAGCGAAGATCGTCGAAGGTTATGCCAGCGGCCGAGCGCACGGGCGAGCGCGCGCCGTCGGCGCCGATCAGGAACCGGCTGCGCACTACCTTGTCGCCCTCGGCGGTGTTGATCCGGGTGGTGACGCCTTCGCCGTCGTCGACAAAGCCCTCCACGGCCCAACCCGACTTCAGCTCCGCCGTCTGCTGTCGCTGCAGCGAGCGGCGCAGCGCGGCCTCGACCGACGGCTGGTGGATCATGTTCGCGCCGGGCCAGCCCCCAGGCCCCATCCGGTCCGCGCCATCGAAGCGCATCAGAAGCTTTCCGCGAGCGTTGAGGAAGTCATAGCGCGCCACACGGCGACTGGTCGCGAACACCGCGTCGGCCGCGCCGGCCGCCTGCAGGATACGCATGCCTTCGTGATCGATGTGAGCCGCGCGCGGCAGCGGAAAGATCGCTGTTTCCTTCTCCGCCACCACCACATTCACGCCATGCCGCGCCAGGAGGATGGCCAGGGTGACCCCCGTGGGTCCGCCTCCCGCGATCAGGACATCGCAATCAAGGTCCGCCACGTCACGCCTCGTCGACCATGACGGCCTCGATATGGCCGAGCCCGTCGATCTCACAGCGCACCACATCGCCGGCCTTCAGGAACTGGCGCGGATCCATGGCCGCGCCGACGCCGCCGGGCGTCCCTGTGAACAGACAGTCGCCCGGCTCCAGCGTCATGCCGACCGACAGATGCTCCACCTGACTCCAGATGTCGAAGACCAGGTGACGGGTGTTGGACTCCTGCCGCATCTGGCCATTCACGAAGCAGCGAAGATCCAGCGCATGAGGGTCTTCGACCTCGTCGGCGGTGACGATCCACGGCCCCATAGGCGCATGGGTGTCGAAGCTCTTGCCCAGCGACCACTGCGGCCCGGCGTGCTGCCAGAGGCGCTCGGTCACGTCGTTGCCGACGCAGTAGCCGAAGATCGCCGCGGGCGCGTCGGCCGCCGCGATGTGTTTGCCCCCCTTGCCGATGACCGCCACCAGTTCGACCTCGTAGTCGGCCGTCGCCGTGCCCCTGGCGATCTGGATGTCGTCGAAGGGACCGTTGACGCTGGTCTGGGCCTTGGTGAACCAGACCTGCCGTTGCGGCGTCTCCATCTTCGACTCGGCGATGTGGTCGGCGTAGTTGAGGCCGATCGCCCAGATCTTTCCCGGGCGCGGTATCGGCGCCTCCAGCTTGACCGAAGACAGCGGGACGCCCCCGCCCTCCTTCGCCCTGCGCTCCAGAGCGGCGCGAACCGTGTCCCAGTCGCGGATCAGGTCGATCATGGAGCCCGGCAGGCCGGTGTCGATGATGCCGTCCCCGACCACGATGCCCGTGCGGGTGCGGTTGTCGACGGTGTAGGTCGCGAGCTTCATGCGCCAATCCTCTGGGTGTCGCGACGAAACAGGCGCTGAAGGCGCAACAGCATCGCGGTGATGAAGGAAACCAGGCCGGGCGGCGGCGGACGCTTGCCGGCGAACATCGGGTGGGGAGCGCCCCACTGCACCGCGAGCAAGGCGCTCATCGGCTGCTTTTGCGGAGGATCGGCCGCCGTGAACAGGTCTCCGTCGGTCCAGTGTTCCAGCTCGTTGCCGAACGGATCCTTCCAGTAATCGAAGACCTGACTGCCCATGATGTGGCGACCGACGCCCCAGGCGGACTGCCGGTTCCTGGATTTCAGGTACTGGTGGCCGACCATCAGGTCGTCCAGGTCGGCGACTTCAAAGGCGGCGTGCAGCAGACCCAGCGGACCGGGCAACTGCGCGAGAAACAGGGTGTGGTGATCCGCCGGCTTATCGCCGCGGTCGCATCGCATGAAGGCCCCGACCGGAACGCCCTCCGCAGCTTCCACCTCGTCGGAGGTGAGAAAGCCGAAGCGTTCCTTGTACCAGCGCTCCGAACGGTGAAAGTCGCGGACCTTCAGGACCGCGTGTCCGATGCGGCGCACGTGGGCGGGGGTCGGCGACAGTCGGACGGCCTCTCGCAGACGGGTCTTCGACAGCGCGGTGTTCCAGCGCGCGCCGGCCGGCGGGGCCTCAGCCGTATCCTTGGTCTGGCCGGCGACGATCTCGACGCAATAGCCATCCGGATCGGTCAGTCGCACGACCTTGCCGCCGCCCGGAGCGCTGAGATCCTCCACCAAGACGCCGTCGTGAGTCGCCAGGCGCTCAAGGTCCGAAACCTGCTCGGCGCGCAGCCCCAACGCCAGGAACCTCGCCTCGCCCAGCTCGGTCACATGTACGAAGGGTCGTCCGTCCTCCGCCCTGCCGTACAACCGCCCGTCCGCCTCGAAGGCCGCCAGGCCGAAGTCCTCGAGAAACGCCCGCATGACGCCGAGGTCGGGCGCAGCGAAACGCACGTGCGCGATGTCTTCGATCCTGATCACCGACATGAGGTCCTCCCGCGCCAATCTAAGTTGACTACTTAGTCAGATTGGTTGCGATTGACCAAACAGTCAAGTACCTTCCTCGCGTGCAAGACCCGTCAGACCTCTCCCCTCGCGCGGCCCGTACCCGCGCAGCCCTGCTTTCCGCCGGCTTTGAGCTTCTGGCCCTCAAGCCGATCGACGCCATTCCCGTCGACGAGGTCGTCGCCAAGGCCGGCGTGGCCAAGGGCAGCTTCTTCAACCACTTCGCCGACAAGCACGCCTTCGCCGCCGCGATCGCGGCCGAGGTGCGGCTTGAACTGGAAGAGCAGGTGACGCGCGCGAACCAGGATATCGTCGATCCGGTCGAGCGCATCGCCAACGGCATGTGGATCAGCGCGCGGTACGCCATCCACAACCCCAAGCGGACGGCGGTGCTGCTGCGCGGCCTTGGCGGGGTGACCGAACGCGCGCACCCGTTAAACCAGGGCGTGTCGAACGATTTCGAAGCCGCCGGGAGACGGGGCCTGATCAGCCCGGAAGCCAGGAACACAGGCGTTCTCTACTGGCTGGGCCTGTGTCAGGTGCTGATGGCGAGCCTTCTGGACGCCCCCGACGAAGGCGACGCGGCGCGGGTGCGCGTGCGAGAGATGATGACCCTGGGGCTGACGGGCTTGGGCGTAACGCCCGCAGACGCAGCCAAGCTGTCCGACCAGCGCAGGGCCGCCTGATCGACCCGTCGCCACGCGGCGCTATGCGGGCCCCGCCGATCCACTAAGCTGCGCCCCATGAGTCGCGATCATCCCGCCCCGCCGGCCGGCCGAATCAAGATGGCCGACATCGCCAGGCTGGCGGGCGTATCGACATCCACGGTCTCGCGCGCGCTCTCGGGCCACAAGTCCATCCCCCAGGGGCTGAGAGACCGGATCGCCGAGCTCGCCCAAGCCCACGGCTATGTCGTCAATCAATCGGCCCGCAGCCTTCGCCTGCAACGCACCCATGTCATCGGCGTGGTCGTGCCGCTGGGCCACGAGCGCGAGCAGCTGATCAGCGATCCGTTCTTTCTGGAGATGATCGGCCGGCTGGCCGACGAGATCACCGGCCGAGGCTACGAGGTGCTGTTGAAGAAGGTCGTTGCGCCCCGGACCGGATGGCTGCGGCGCATCGTCCAGTCGCAGCGGTCGGACGGATTGCTGGTCATCGGACAAAGCGACCAGCACGACGCGCTCAACACCCTGGCCGACGAGTATCGCCCCCTGGTCGTCTGGGGCGGAGATATCGCCGGGCGTCGCTACTGCACGGTGGGCACGGATAACGTCGCGGGCGCGCGCATGGCCGTCCAGCACCTGATAACCCAAGGCCGACGACGGATCGCTTTTCTCGGACCGCCCGGCGCGCCGGAAGTCGAACTGCGCCGCGCAGGCTACCTCCAGGCCCTGAGCGAAGCGGGCCTGAAGCCGGAGCCCGACCTCTTTGCACCGGCCCATTTCACCATCGAGACCGCGCAGCCGACAGTGCAGGCGCTGGTCGATAGCGGCGCGTCGTTCGATGCGGTGTTCGCCGCCTCCGACCTGATCGCGATGACAGCCGTTCAAACCTTGAAGCAGGCCGGTCGATCGGTTCCCGAAGAAGTCTCGGTGGTCGGCTTCGACGACATCGCGCTGGCGCAGCACGGCGCGCCGCCGTTGACCACGGTCCGCCAGGACCTGGCCGCCGGCGCGCGAGGCATGGTGGACTTGCTGTTTCGCCGCATTGCGGGCGGCGCCCCCGAGTCCGTATTCATGCCGCCGGAGCTCATCGTTCGCCAAACCTGAGCGGTCGGAGCTTGAGTGTTGCCAAATTAACGCAATCGATTGCGAATTTCATAATCACCTTCATTTTGGTCTTCGCAATCGATTGCGTGCGGCGCATGGTGTCATCGCAGCCATCGCCAAAAGAAGCGGCGGCGACAGAGGAGGAAGTGATGAACAGGCAAAAAGCTCGCCTGCTGGCCGGCGTCGCCGTGCTGACCGTGCTGCCCTTGGCGGCGCACGCCCAACAGACCACCCCGCGCGATAACGACGTCCTGGAGCTCGACGCCGTCGTCATCACCGCCTCGCGCGACGGCGCGACCAAGATGAACTCATCGATTTCCGTGAGCGCGCTGTCGGCCGACCAGATCCTGGCCCAGGCCCCGCGCTCGACCGCCGAAATCTTCCGAGGCCTGCCGGGCGTGCGTTCGGAATCCACCGGCGGCGACGGCAACGCCAACATCGCCGTGCGCGGCCTTCCCGTGGCCTCGGGCGGCGCCAAGTTCCTGCAACTGCAGGAAGACGGCCTGCCGGTCATGGAGTTCGGTGACATCGCCTTCGGCAACGCCGACATCTTCCTCCGCGCCGATCAGAACGTGGCCCGTATCGAGTCGGTCCGCGGCGGTTCGTCCTCGACCTTCGCGTCGAACTCGCCCGGCGGCGTCATCAACTTCATCAGCAAGACCGGCGAGGTCGAGGGCGGCGAGATCGCCCTGACCAAAGGGCTCGGCTACGATCACACGCGCCTGGACTTCGACTACGGCGCGCCGATCAGCGACACGCTGCGCTTCCATGTCGGCGGCTTCTACCGCGAGGGCGAAGGCGCGCGGAAGTCGGGCTACACCTCCGAGAAGGGCGGCCAGATCAAGGCCAACCTGACCAAGGACTTCGAGAACGGCTTCGTTCGGCTGAGCGTCAAATATCTGAACGATCGCGCCGTCGGTTACCTGCCGATGCCGACGCGGGTGAGCGGCTCCAACGGCGATCCGGACATCGGCTCGTTCGCCGGCTACGACATCGGCCGCGACGATCTGCAGTCGGTTTACCTGACCAGCAATCCGGGCCTCGACGGCGATGGCAACCGCCGCATCAGCAAGGTCGCCGACGGTATGCACCCCGACACCCTGCAGTTCGGCGCCGAAGCCAAGTTCGACGTTGGCGGCTGGAAGATCGAGGACCGCTTCAAGGTCGCCAAGACCTCGGGCCGCTTCGTCGCCCCCTTCCCCGCCGAGGTGCTCGGAGCTCAGGCGCTGGCGACCTCGATCGGCGGCGCGGGCGCGACCCTGCGCTACGCCAATGGCCCGAACGCGGGCCAGGCGATCACCGCGCCGGGCAGCCTGAACGGCAACGGCCTGGCGATGCGGATCCACATGTTCGACGTCGAGATCAACGACTTCGGCAACGCCATGAACGACCTGAAGCTGTCGCGCAGCTTCGATACGGGCGAAGCGGTGATCGACGTGACGGCCGGCTACTACAAGTCGCGCCAGACCATCGCCATGGACTGGCTGTGGAACACCTTCGTCTCGGAAGTGAAGGGCGACAACGCCGCCTTGCTCGACGTCTTCAACAGCGCTGGAAGCAAGCTGACCCAGACGGGCCTCGCCGCCTACGGCGTGCCGCTGTGGGGCAACTGCTGCACCCGCCGCTACGACGTCACCTACGACATCGACGCGCCCTATCTGAGCCTGTCGAGCCGTATCGGCGCCCTGAGCCTGGACGCCAGCCTTCGCCGCGACGAAGGCAAGGCGCGCGGCCTCTATGCGGGCGCCAAGCAAGCCGCAATCGACGTCAATGGCGACGGCGTGATCCAGAACGTCGAGCAGAGCGTGTCGGTGATCGACAACGCCAAGGCCTCGCCGGTCAACTACGACTGGGGCTACACGTCCTGGTCGCTGGGCGCGAACTATCAGTTCAATCCTGACGTCGCGGCCTTCGCTCGCGTCAGCCGCGGCGGCCGCGCCAACGCCGACCGCCTGCTGTTCGGCAAGGTCCGCGCCGACGGCACGGTGTCGAAGGAAGACGCCGTCGACATGGTCGACCAGGTCGAGGGCGGCGTGAAGTACCGTCGCAACGGCTTTGGCCTGTTCGCCACGGCCTTCTGGGCCCGCACCCAGGAGCAGAACTTCGAGGCCACCAGCCAAAAGTTCTTCGACCGCACCTACAAGGCCAAGGGGATCGAGCTGGAGGCCAGCTACCGCATCGGCGGTCTCTCCATCACCGGCGGGGCCACCTATACCGACGCCGTCATCGACAAGGACGCCCTGACCCCCGCCGTTGTCGGCAACACGCCGCGCCGCCAGGCCAAGTGGATCTACCAGTTCGCCCCGACCTGGACGATCAACGATAAGGCAACGATCGGCGCCAGCGTCATCGGCACCACCAAGGCCTACGCCCAGGACGACAACCAGTTGATCTTCCCGGCTTACGCCCAGGTGAACGCCTTCGCCGAGTACAAGCTGGCGGAAACGCTGTCGCTTTCGGTCAACGCCAACAACCTGTTCGACAAGGTCGGCCTGACCGAGGCGGAAGAAGGTTCGATCACGGCGGGGGCGGTCAATGCGATCCGCGCGCGCTCGATCAACGGCCGAACTGTCACGGCGACGCTTCGCTACAGCTTCTAGTCCCCTGGCCGGGCGGGCCTCCTGCCCCGCCCGGCCGATTAGCCTCGCCAAGCCGTTCAAGGCTGGGCGAGGCTCCTCTTTCAACGAGTTCGCTGGCATGGCCTTCGCCGCATCGACCCCGACGCACGAGAATCGCGTCCAGGCCCGCTTTACGCGGCTCTGGCCGGAGATCGAGCGGCGCTTCGCCAGCCTCTACGGCCAGCATCCGCGCGGCGCGGAGGTGATGGATCGCCTCAAGCGCACGCTCATGGACGCTGCGCTGGCGCGTCCACAACCCCTTCGCGCCTTGGACGCGGCTCGGGAAGCCGACCCCGACTGGCTGCAGACGCCGGGCCAAAGCGCCTACACCTTCTACGTCGATCGCTTCGCCGGCGACCTGAACGGCGTTCGCGACAAGCTGGACTACCTGTCCGACCTGGGCGTGCGCTGGCTCCATCCCCTGCCCCTTCTGGAGCCACGTCCTGGCGACAGCGATGGCGGCTTCGCCGTGGCCGACTACCGCAAGGTGGATCCCAAGCTGGGAACGATCGACGACCTTGAGGCTCTGGCCGACGACCTGCGCCGCCGCGACATGGGTCTCATCCTGGATGTGGTGTGCAACCACACCGCCCGCGAACACGCCTGGGCCGTCAAGGCGCGCGCAGGCGACCCTGCCTATCGCGACTACTATATCGTGCTCCCAGACGCGCAGAGCGCCGCCGTCCGTGACCAGGAGCTGATCGACGTCTTCCCAGACACGGCCCCCGGCAGCTTCACCTATGACGCGGAGATGGGCGGCTATGTCTGGACCACCTTCTATCCGTTCCAGTGGGACCTGAACTACGCCAACCCGGCCGTCTTCGCCGAGATGCTGGAGGTTCTGATCTTCCTGGCCGGCAAGGGCGCGCAGGGCTTCCGGCTCGACAGCGCGCCGTTCCTCTGGAAGCAGGCCGGCACCACCTGTCGCAACCTTCCCCAGACCTATGACATCGTCGAGGCCTGGCGCGCGGCGTTGTCGATCGTAGCGCCGGGCGTCGTGCTGCTGGCCGAGGCGATCGAGAGCCTGGAGGACGTCATCCCGTTCTTCGGTCGCGCGGCGCCGGGCTGCAACCTCGCCTACAACAATGTGGTCATGACCGCCCTGTGGGCCGCGCTGGCCGACGGCGACGCCGCCATCGCGCGTCAATGCCTGGCCGTGGCCGCGCGGAAGCCCGCTCAGGGCGTCTGGTTGAACTATGTCCGCTGTCACGACGACCTGATCTGGAACGCGCTCGCCGCCTATGCGCCGCCCGCCGATCTGGCGCGCTGGTCGGCGGCCTATGGCCGGGGCGAGGGTTTCTCGCGAGGTCGCGCCTTCCAGACCGCCGATGGCGGCGTGCCGTCCACCAACGGGATGGCGGCCTCCCTGGTCGGCCTCGACGCGGCCGACGACATCGAGAGCGCAGCTGCGCGCCGCCTTTGCCTGCTCTACGGCGTGATTCACGCGCTGGACGGCTGGCCGCTGATCTACATGGGCGACGAGATCGGCCTCGGCGATGACGAGACCTACGAACAAGACCCCCTCCGCGCAGGCGACGGGCGCTGGCTGCATCGTCCACTGATGGACTGGCGTCGGGCCGAGCGTCGTCGAGCGTCGGGTTCCGTCGAGTCTGGCCTGTTCACAGCTTTCGCCCGCTTTGGGCGCGCGGCGCGGGCCCTGGCGTCCTTCGGCGTCTCCGGCGCGGCCGCGCCGATTGACCTGGGGGCGCGTCAGGTCCTCGCCTTCCAGCGAATGGGCGAGGCCGGCCAACTGCTGTGCGTGGCCAATCTTTCCGCCGAACCCGTGGAGATCACCCTGCCCCCGGCCTATGCCGAGGACGCGCTCGATATCCTGACCGACGAGGCCGCCGCCTCCGTCGTTCGCCTGGAGTCCTACGCGCAGAAATGGCTGGTCGCTCGATGAGCCGCGTCGCTGCGATCGAGCTTGGCGGCACCAAGGCGCTGGTCGCTTTCGGATCAAGCCCGTCCGACCTGACGCCCGCGACGCGGATCGCCACCACCTCGCCCGATGAGACGCTGGCGCGGATCGAGGCGGTGCTCGACGCCGAGCGGGGCGGGTTCGATGCGATCGGCGTCGCCAGCTTCGGCCCCATCCGTCTCGACAGGCGTGCTTCGGACTGGGGCCATATTCTCAAGACACCCAAGCCTGGCTGGTCCGGCGCGGATGTCGGTCAGCGACTGAGCGATCGGTTCGACGCGCCGCTGGCGCTCGACACCGACGTGAACGGCGCGGCGCTCGGCGAAGGCCGATGGGGCGCAGCGAAGGGCCTGTCCACCTACGCCTATGTCACGATCGGCACCGGCGTCGGCGTCGGCCTGATCGTCAACGGCGCGCCAGTACATGGCCTTCTGCATCCCGAGGCCGGCCACCTGCTGGTGCGGCGCGACGCGGCCAGGGACCCGTTCATCGGCGCCTGCCCCTTCCACGGCGACTGCCTGGAAGGCCTGATCAGCGGACCGGCGCTGGCGGCGCGGACCGGCGCGCCCGGAGAGACCCTCGCCGCAGACGACCCCCTCTGGGACCTTGTCGCCGATTATCTGGGCCAACTGCTGTGCAGCCTCGCGCTGACCGTATCGCCCGAGCGCATCATCGTCGGCGGCGGCGTCGGCATGAACCCGCACGTGCTGAGCCGTGCGCGAGCCAAGCTACAGAGCGCCCTCGCCGGCTATCTTGACGCCTTGACCACCGACGCGGCGATCCAGACCCTGGTCGTCGCTCCGGCGCTCGGCGGCGACGCCGGTCTCCTCGGGGCGGTCGCCTTGGCCCAGGCCGCCAACCCACAAGTCCAGGAGCTGACGCCATGACGTCGACGGCACAGGTCACGCAGGACCCGCGACGGATCCGCATCCTGACCTATCTGATGTTCATGATGTTCGCGATGACCACCGACTCGGTCGGCGTGATCATCCCCCACGTGATCAAGACCTTCGAGCTGGGCATGGCGGCGGCGGGCTCGTTCCACTACGCCAGCATGACCGGCATCGCGCTGGGCGGGGTGGGTCTGGGCTTCCTGGCCGATCGACTGGGCCGTAAGGCGACGATCGTCATTGGCCTGGTCGCCTTCGCCGTCACGGCCTTTCTGTTCGCCGTGGGCCAGACCTTCGGCTTTTTCGTCGGACTGCTGCTGATCTCGGGACTGGCGATCGGGGTCTTCAAGACCGGCGCCCTGGCCCTGATCGGCGACATCTCGACCTCGACCCGCGCCCACACCGCCACCATGAACATGGTGGAGGGATTTTTTGGCCTGGGCGCCATCATCGGACCGGCGATCGTGGCCGCCCTGTTGGCGAACGGGGCTTCGTGGAAGTGGCTCTATGTCATCGCCGGCGCGCTATGCGTCCTGCTGATCATCGCGGCGATGACCGTCCGCTATCCCGAGGTTCCGCGGACGGCGCAGGAGAAGACCGACCCCCGTGCGACGCTGGCGATGTTCGGCAACCCCTACGCGCTCGGCTTCAGCCTGGCGATCATGCTGTATGTCGGGGTCGAGACGGCGATCTATGTTTGGATGCCGACCCTGTTGGCGGGGTACAAGGGACCGGCCGTCGCTTTGGCGGCGTACGCCCTGTCGATCTTCTTCGTTCTGCGCGCCGCCGGACGCTTCCTGGGTGCCTGGCTCCTCAGTCGCCTGGCCTGGACCCAAGTGGTCGCGCTCTGCAGCGTGGCGATCCTGGTCTGCTTTGGCGCGGCCCTCACGGGCGGGCGCGAGGTGGCGGTGTTCTCGCTGCCGTTCTCGGGCCTGTTCATGTCGGTGCTCTACCCGACCCTGAACTCCAAGGGCATCAGCTGCTTTCCCAAGGCCCAGCACGGCTCGGTCTCCGGCGTCATCCTGTTCTTCACCTGCGTCAGCGCGGTGGTGTCTCCCTGGATGATGGGCCTGGTCAGCGACCATTTCGGCGACGCTAGCTACGGCTTTGGGCTGGCGACCGTGCTGGCCGCGGCCCTGGCGCTGCTGGCCGCGTTCAACCTGGTCGCCGACCCCAGCCGCCATAAGCTGCTGGCCCGGCAGGAAGCCGACTATGTCGTGGCGGACTAGCCGCTAAAGCAACACGCCTTCGCCACGCCCTTCTCGCCTGGATCGCCATGCGCCGACGCCGGCGACCAGGGCGCTCATCCCCAACAAGCCCAGCAGCAAGCTGCCCGGCCAACCGCCCGGATCGGGGGCGGCTTGGTACTGCGGTGCGCGCGCAAAGTCTTCGCGGCCGAATGGGCGGTCCCGGAAGAGATACGGGTAGTAGAACCGGCGCAGAGCTCCGTGGAACGCCCGGATGCGATCCTGATAGGCGATCTGCGCGGACGGATCGGCGCCCGCCAGGCGATGTAGCGCCAGCTGCGCGGCCACGCCTGGCGTCACCAGGCCCAGCCGCTCGCTCCACGCAGCCCGCTTCAAGACGCCGTCGCGATAGGCGCGCGCCAGATCCGCAGCGCTTTCGTCGCCGACCTGATGGAAGGCGAAGTACCATTTCCAATGGAAAGCCTCGGTGAGCGGCGCGGTGTCCTTCCATTCGGGATGGGTGCGGAAGAAGGCGTCCATGGTCTGGGATTTCGGGATGTCCCACGCCCGATGAACGGCGGTGCGCTGGCGCTGACCCAGCTCCATGCCCTGGCGTAGCGGAATGGCGCTGTTGATCACCACATGACCGATCGCAGGCACGATCAGGGTCAGCGTCATCCAGGCCGCCGCCAGCGTCATGGCGTTGGCGAGCGAGCCGCGCTTGGCTCGGGCCACCACGACGCTGAGCGTGGCCCAGAAGGCGAGATAGGCCAGCACGACCAGCAGAACCGCCCCGGTCTTCCACAGCGCCGTCCCGGCGACCGCTGCGCCGATCAGGAACGGAACCGCCAACGCCAGGAACAGACCCGCCGCCCGCACCGCGATCCGCGCACGCCACAATCCGGACGGCGAACCCGCCGAGGCCGCCAGCGCGCCCAGCCGCCCCGCTTCCCGCTCTCCTGACCGCAGGTCGTGGAACAGCAGGATCACGAACAGCGGGGCCAGATAGACCAGCACGAAGGCGAAATCGAAGCGACCCGGCAGCGCTGCTTCGGGATTGCCGATCTCGCCCTCATAGAGCTGCGCCTCAAGACCCAGAGCCCTCACGCGCAGAACGTAGGGCGAGACGTCCCGCGTGCCGATCGCCGCGAACGCCAGGTCCGAAGGCGGGTCCCAGGTGGCGTGAAAGGTGTAGTAGGCCGCGTTGCCCGGGTCCTTCTCGCGCGACGCCCAGTCGACGATCGCGGCGACGTCCGCCGTCTGTTGGGGCGCGATCCGGGCGATGGTCGCCTGTTGCCGGGCGACTTCGGCCAACCCCGCGCCGACCGCCACGGCGGACAGCAGGAAAAGGCAGAGAATGGCCGCGACGGCCGATTTCAGGCCCAGCAGAAACCGCGCCTCTCGAAGCAGGGCGTTCATGCGGCGCTCCGGTTCAGACGGCGACCGGCGCGGGCCGCCAACAGCGCTCCGGCAGCAGGCCAGAGCAACAGGACGATCAAGGACGGCAGCGCGCGTTCCGTCACCTCGCCGGCGGACGGACGGTCCGGCGCGAAATGCGGCATCGAACGCCAATGGTCGGCCGAAATCCGGCTGCGCGCCTCGGCGGCGGCGCTCTTGCTCTTGGCCGCGTCGTCCTCGGCGGTCACGGCCGTGGCCTGCAGACGGTTCAGTCGCTGGACCAGATCGTAGCGATAGGCTTCGGCCTGTTCCAGAAAGCGGCGATAGGCTGACAGGTCCGTCTCGGCCAGGGTCATCGACAAACGCCGGATCGCGATGGTGGGACTGACCACCGCCAAGGCGTCCATCACCCGACCTTGCGCCTCCATCGCCCCGAAGGCCTGATCGGCGTAGCGGTCGAACAGACGGGAGGTCAGCTTCTCGCCTTCGATGGCCAGAAGGCCGCGATAGTTGACGGGCAGGTCCTCGACACGGCTCACTCCATACCGCTTCAGCGTCTTCTGCTTGAAGGCCGCAAAGTAAGGGTCATTGGGATTGTGGCTGTCGCCCATGGCTCGCAGATCGCGCTGGACGGCGATGTCGGTCTCCACCCGCGTCGGCAAAGGGGCCAGGCCGGCGGCGACTTCCGGCGCGAGGCGCGGGATCAGCACGACGCTGAACGCCCACGCTCCGACCAGCGCGATCAGGGCCGTGCGGCTGCGCCGGACCATCGCCGAGACCGCGATGATCAGCAGCGTCCAGAAGGCCAGATAGGCGACATATCCCAACGCGCTCAGCGCCACCGCAGACGGGCGCGCACCGCCGTTCACGCCAAGCCACAGCAGCAGGCCGAAGGCCGGGGCGGAGATAACAAGGCCAGCCACGCCAAGCGCCAGAGCCTTGCCGCCGAGCAGCGTCCCGCCGGACACGCCGGCCAGGAGGGATAGCCGCAGCGTGCCGCGCTCCCGCTCGCCCGCCACCATGCCCGCGCCGATGAACACCAGCAGAAGCGGCGCGATCACCTGCAGAACCAGGGCCGGCGACAGCTGGCCGAAGCGGACAAGCAGCGAGGATTGGCGCGCGTCGCCGAAGTTGGCGCTGTTCTGCCGGTGCCCCTCCAGGAAGATCATGTTCCCCGTATAGGCCTCGACGCCGGGATCCATCGCCGCCAGGCCGCTGGCGGGCCGGATGGCGAAGTGTCCGAAATGGACCACGCGATGCGGATGGCGATTGGGCTGTGCCGCGAAGTCCTGATCGGCCGCGTGCTGCAGGCGATCGCGCAGACCCGCCTGATCGGCTTGATAGGCTCTGGAGGTGACGGCCGCGGCCAAGGTCAGCAGCGCGACCAGAACGACGCCCGTCAGCGCGATCCGGCTTCTGAGCAGGTGGCGAAGCGCGTTACGCGCCACCGAGAGAATCACACTCATCCGCCCTGCGCCCTTGAGAAGCGGTCATGCAAAGCGCGCAGATCGAAGCGCTCCGCCCCCTCGGCGACCATCTCGGCGCTGATCCGCCCACGCTCCAGGAAGCCGATACGGTCGGCGATGTCGGCCACGCCGATGAGGTCATGGGTGACGATCAGGATCGCAGCGCCCTCCCCGCGCAACCGCGAGACCAGAGCGTTGAAGTCGGCGCTCGCGCCGGGATCCAGGCCCGAGGTCGGCTCGTCCAGCAGCAGGACCGAAGCTCGGCGCAGCAAAGCCAAGGCGATGGCCGTCTTCTGGCGCATGCCCTTCGAGAAGCCGGAGACGCTGCGCGCCCAGGCCTCCTCGGCGAGACCGACGGCGCCGAATGCGGCATCCATCTCGGCCTGATCGGCGCGGAGGCCGCCGAGCTGGAGGAAGTAGTCGACGTTCTCTCGCGCCGTCAGATGCTCATAAAGAGCGACGTTCTCGGGAATGTAGGCGATCGCGCGGCGAACGCCGGCCGGGTCGGCGGCTGGGTCAAGACCCGTCACACGCACACGTCCGGCGTTCGGTCGGATAAAGCCGAGGATGGCCTGCAAGGTCGTCGACTTGCCGGCGCCGTTGCCGCCGAGCAGGCCGTAGACCTCACCTGCGGCGACGCACAGCGACAGATGGTCGAGCACCTGGCGCTCTCCATACCGGACCACCAGGTCCCCGATCTCGATCGCCTTGTCGCCCTCGATGCTCTTCACGCCACCCTCGTTGTTCGCTCGCGACGCCGCCCGCGTCGGTATGTGATGTTATATCTTAACATTCAACTTGACCGTCAAGTCGCCCCTCGCCTATTCGACCGGACCACCCAGACCGTCGTTCTCCAGCGAGACCCTTCATGATCCCCAAGGCCCTTCTGCTCGCCCTCTGCGCCGGCGCCTCTTCGTTCGCATTCGCAGACATGGCCGACGCGCAGGAACGCGCCGACGAGGTCGAGGGCGTCGTGATCACGGGTTCGCGCGCGGCCAGCGCCAGCATCAACGGCGTCGTCATCGACCCCATGCGCCTGCCGCAGAGCGTGCGGGTTCTGGACGAGGCGCTGATCGCCGACACCGGCGTGACCAACCTGTCGGATCTTTTCGACTTCGCCGGTGGCATGGCGCGCCAGAACAGCTTCGGCGGCGCCTGGGACGCCTACGCGATCCGCGGCTTCTCGGGCGACATCAACCAGGGCCCGGACCTGCTGGTGAATCGCTTCACCGCCAATCGCGGCTTCAACGCCCGCAGGGACGTGGCCACGGTGGAGCGTTTCCAGGTGCTGAAAGGCCCCGCCTCAGCCCTCTCAGGCAAGGGAGAGCCGGGCGGTTCGATCAACATCGTGACCAAGGCGCCGACCCAGACCGCCCAAGGTTCTGGCGAACTCTCCTACGGCAGCTTCGACGCCAAGCGCATCATGGGAGACCTCAGTGGCCCGCTCGGCGGCGGCGTCTCGGCGCGCATGATCGCCGTCTATCAGGACACCGACGGCTGGCGCGATCACGTTGGCAGCGACCGCCTGCTGCTGGCGCCCTCGCTGGCCTGGACGCCGTCTGACGACCTGCGCCTGCTCTATCAGTTGGAGGCCAACACCGTTCACTTCGTGCACGACCGAGGCCTGGTGGCGGTGGGCGGTAACGGCAAGGCGCTGCCGCGCGAGCGGTTCCTCGGCGAACCCAACGACGGCGAGATCACCCAGAAGACGATCCAGCACCAGCTGACGACCACCTACAACTTCAGCCCCAGCGTCGCGGTAGAAGCCGGCGTCCAGTATCGCGACGGCTCGTTCAAGGGCCAGTCCACCCACAACAGCGTCTTGGTGGGAACCCAGCTTCGTCGCCAGCTTCGCATCCACGACTACACCTGGAACGATCTGTCCGGCCGGATCGAGGTGAGCTTCGACGGCAAGCTCGGGGGCCTTGAGCATCAGTTGCGCGCCGGCGCCGACGCCTTCACCTATGAGCAGCGGCGGGTGTTCTATCGTTTCAGCCCGACCGCCGCGACGCCCTACGCGATCGACATCTTCAAGCCGGTCTATGGCCAGCCCAAGCCTGTCGCGGCGCTGAACCAGAACCTGTTGGAGGAGCTGCGCGGCGAGAGCCTGTATCTGCAGGATCTGGTCACGCTGAACAGCCAGTTCACCCTGCTGGTCGGCGTGCGCCAGGACTGGATCCGCCAGACCAACACCAACCATCGCAACAACACCGTCACCCGGCAGTCACCGTCGCAGGCCTCGCCCCGCGCGGCCCTGACCTGGGCGCCGAACGAGAGCTTCTCGGCCTATGTGAGCTGGGGACGCTCGTTCCGCTACAACCAGGGCGCCGACGCCACGGGCGGGGCCTTCCCGCCGGAAAAGGGTGAATCCTGGGAAGCCGGTGTGAAATGGGATCTGGCCAGCCGCCTGACCGGCACGGCCTCGCTTTTCCGCATCGACAAGGAGAACATCCTCGTCAACGACCCGGCCAACGGCGGCTTCTTCATCCCCGTCGGCGGCGCCCGCAGCCAGGGCCTGGAGGTCGAGGCCAATCTGCGTCTGCCCGAGGGGATCACGGCGACCGCCGTTTATGCCTATACCGACACCGAGGTCACCCGTGACACCCGCGCCAACCTGGTCGGGAGCCACCTCAGCAACATCCCGCTACACTCCGGCGGGCTCTACGCCAACTGGCGCTCGCGCGGCGACGCGCCGGGATCGGTCACGCTGGGTGGTGGCGTCGTCTATGTCGGCACGCGCGCGGGCGACGACGCCAACACAGGCTTCAAGCTGCCCGACTACGTCACGATACGCGCCAATCTCGCCTATCAGATCTCCAAGGCGGTCTCGCTGCACCTCGATGTCGAGAACCTGTTCGACGCCAACTATCTGGAAAGCTCATACAGTGACGTCTGGATCACGCCCGGCGCGCCCCGCACCATCACCGGCAAGCTGCGTGTCAGCTTCTAGGCCCGAGCTCCGCCGTCAGATGATGGTCATGCCGCCATCGACGACAATGATCTGACCGGTGATGTGGCCGCCGGCGTCGGAGGCCAGCAGAAGGGCGGGACCCATCAGGTCGGTGTCGCCGCCCAGCTTGCCGAGCGGCGTCTGGCGCAGCATCTCCTCGCCGTGCTGGCCCAAGGTCGCCATCGTCATTTTCGACGGGAAGTAGCCCGGCGCCACGGCGTTGACCCGGATGTTCTTGGGTCCCCACTCGGCGGCCAGGGCCCGCGTCATGTTGATGACCGCGCCCTTGGCGGTGTTGTAGGCGATCGTGCCCAGCTGGGTGTGGTGATGGCCCTGCAAGCCTTCGATCGAGGCCAGATTGACCACCGCGCCCTTGCCTTGCTTCAGGAACGCCTCGCGTGCGACCGCCTGGGTTAGCAGGAAAAGGCCAGTGACGTTGAGGTCCATGACCTTGTTCCAGCCTTCCAGCGGATAGTCTTCGGCCGCCGCCCCCCAGGCCGCGCCGGCGTTATTGACCAGAATATCGATCCGGCCAAAGCGCTCCAGCACGCGAGCCGTCACGGTCTGCGCGGCGTCCGGCAGCCCGAGGTCAGCGGCGAAGCCAACAGCGGTGCGGCCCTCGGCGGTCAGGCTTTCGACCGCGGCGTCCAATTCGTTCTGTTTGCGAGCCACCAGCGCCACGGTCGCCCCGTACTCGGCCAGGGCGCGGGCGATCTGCAGTCCCAGCCCCCGTGAACCTCCCGTCACGATCGCCACGCGACCGCTCAGATCGAACAGTTGGCTCAGGACTCCGGTCATGTCCGCTCTCCGAAGATCAGGCGACGATGCTGCTTTGCAGTTCCCGCGTAATCGCCTCCCCTTACGGAGGTCAACGGCGCCCGAACGCCGAGCGGTTCCGCCGGGCAAAAGAAAAGCCCGGCAACGAGGCCGGGCTGAAATAAGTAGGGAGGAAACGCCCTGGGAAAGGGCAGAGGCTGCTCGCCTCACTTTGGTGATCTATGTTCACTCAAGCGGGCTTCAAGGGGCCAAATGAAAAAACTTGGCCGCCGTCGCGCTTGGCTTGCCACGGCCGTGTGATAATGAGCGCGCTTGACGAGTGAGGGCCTGCGCCCGAAGCGAGCGCCAAGCCCCATGTCTGATCCGAACGATCCCCAAGACGACGTCCCCGCCGCGCCCGCGCCCAAGCCGCGCCGGCCGCGCAAGCCGCGCGCCCAGACGGTGATGACCGAAGCGGCCGGGCTGGACCCGGCCTCGCCTGAGCCTGCGCCTCCCAAACCCCGCCGAGCCCGCAAGTCCCGCCGCGCAACAGCCGAAACTGCGGCCGAGGCGCCGGCCGAGATTTCAGCTGAGACACCACCCGTCGCAACGCCCGACGAGACGGTTGACGCCGAACTCTTCGAGGCGCCGCCCGAACCCGCGACCGGCCCAGAAGCGCAGCCGATCGCGCCGGGACCTGGGAACGACAAGGTCTCCCCAAGCGAGGCCGAGCCCGACGTCCCTCTCTCGCCGGCCGCCGAGCCGCAGGCCGAGACCGCGCCGCCGCCTTCGCCCGCCGAACCTGCCGCCAAGCCGCCAATCTGGAAACGCCCCGCCTGGCTGATCGGCGCGGGGGCGGCGCTGGCGCTGGTGGTCATCCTGGTCGCCTCGCTGTTCTGGTCGCTGCCGCTCAGCCGCGCGCTGGAGCCCTTGAACAACTCGGCGATCGTGCTGGTGGCTGACGACGGCTCACCCATCGCGCGGCGAGGCTCCTACAAGGAAGCGCCGATCGATGTCTCCAAGCTGCCGGACTATGTGCCGGGGGCCTTCATCGCCATTGAGGATCGTCGTTTCTACAGCCACATGGGCGTTGACCCGAAGGCCATTGCGCGGGCGCTGGGGCGCAACGCCCAGGCGGGCGGCGTTTCTGAGGGCGGTTCGACGATCACCCAGCAACTGGCCAAGAACGCCTTCCTGTCCAGCGACCGCAACCTGCGCCGCAAGGCCCAGGAAGCGCTGATCGCCGTCTATCTGGAAGCACGGCTCTCCAAGGACGAGATCCTGTCGCGCTACCTGTCGTCGGTCTACTTCGGCGACGGCGCCTTTGGCCTGCGCGCTGCGGCCCGGCACTATTTCGGCAAACCGCCCGAGCAGTTGTCGATCGGCGAAGCCGCGATGCTGGCGGGCCTGGTCAAGGCCCCCTCGCGCCTGGCGCCGACCAACAATCTCGAAGGCGCGCGCGAGCGTATGCGCGTGGTGCTCGGCGCCATGGTCGACACCAAGATCATCACCCAGGCGCAGGCCGACGCGGTGGGCGAGGTCTCGCCCGTCGAAGCCGAGGACAAGCTGCCTACCGGCTCCTACTTCGCCGACTGGGCCCTGCCGCAGGCCCGCGCCCTGATCGGCGCGCGCTACGGCGAGACCATCGTCAAGACGACGCTGGACCCCGAACTACAAGAGAAGGCCGAGCGCATTCTCAATGACTATATCGAGCGCGACGGCCAGGTCCTCAACGTCACCCAGGGCGCTCTGGTGGCGATGCGCAAGGATGGCCGGGTCGTGGCCATGGTCGGGGGGCGCGATTACAAGCTGAGCCAGTTCAATCGCGCCGACGCCGGACGCCAGCCGGGCTCCGCCTTCAAGCTGTTCGTCTACCTGGCCGCCCTGCGCGACGGCATGACGACGACGACGCCCATCCTCGACACCCCGGTCCAGGTCAGCGGCTACATGCCCAAAAACCACGAGGGCAAGTACCACGCGCGCGAAGTGCCGTTGATCACCGCCTTCGCCGGCTCGTCCAACGTGGCGGCGGTGCGCCTGGCCCATGACCTGGGCCCCGCCAAGGTGATCAAGGTCGCGCGCGAGCTGGGGGTGACCGAAGACATCCCGTCCGACCTGACCATGGCGCTGGGCACCGGTCCGATGAGCCTCACCCGCCTCACCGCCGCCTATGCTTCGGTCGCCGCCGGCGAGTATCCGATCGTTCCGCACGGTCTGGCCGACTTCAAGAAGCCCAAGACCAAGGCCTATGACCCCAAGGTGCTGGCCAATATGCGCGACCTGCTGCGCTCGGCGACGCATCGCGGCACGGGCGTCGAGGCCGCCATCGCCGGCGCCTACGGCAAGACCGGCACCACCCAGGATTATCACGACGCGCTGTTCGTCGGTTATGTCGACGATCTCGTCGTTGGCGTGTGGCTCGGCAACGACGACAACAGCTCGATGAACGGCGTGGTCGGCGGCGGCGAGCCGGCCAAGATCTGGAAGGCGTTCATGATGGCGGCGCTGGGACGCGACATCGCCCCCGTGGTCGAAGAAGATCCGCTGGAAGATCTGGGTCTGCCCCTGGAGGGCGAGATCGGCCCTGACGGCCTTCCCCTCGCGCCTTTGACCCCGGCGCCCGACGCCCCGACCCCGTCGCCCGACGGCGGCGCACCAGCCGCCCCGCCCCCGCCCGAACCGCGCCCCGAGGCCCCTTAGATCTATTTCATCCGCCCACGGACACACCGTCGTAAAACTGTCGCCAAGCCGTGACAAAAGCCGGTCATCGGTCTGGCAGGTTCTCTCACCGTCTAGACGACTCAGGATTTGACGACATGAACAAGCTCATCGGCGCGGTCGCCACCCTCGCTCTGCTCGCCGTCGCCGACCAAGCCCACGCGGCGCGCGACTACGTCTGGGCCGCCGGCTCCTCGACCGTCTTCCCGTTCTCGACGCGCGTCGCCGAGAACTACGCCAAGAAGACCGGCAAGAAGTCGCCCAAGATCGAAGCCCTGGGCACGGGCGGCGGCATCAAGATGTTCTGCGGCGGCGCCGGCGAGAAGTTCCCGGACATCGCCAACGCCTCACGCCCGATGAAGAAGTCCGAGTTCCTCGCCTGCCAGAAGGCCGGCGTGAAGGACATCGTCGAAATCAAGATCGGCTTCGACGGCATCGTCGTCGCGTCGAACAAGAAGGGCCCGGACTTCAACTTCAAGCTCGAGCAGTTGTATCTGGGCCTGGCCGACCAGACCCTGCGCGGTGGCCAGCTGGTGAAGCAGCCCTACAAGACCTGGAGCGAAGTCGGCCCCGGTCTGCCCAACGCCCGCATCCTGGCCTACGGCCCGCCGCCCACCTCGGGCACGCGCGACGCATGGATCGAGCTGGCCATCGAAGGCGGCGCGGCCAAGCTGCCGACCCTGGCCAAGATGAAGACCGCCGACGAGAAGAAGTTCAAGGCCACCGTGTCGCCGATGCGCACCGACGGCGGCTGGGTCGATGCGGGCGAGAACGACAACGCCATCGTCGGCACCATCGAAAAGACCCCGAACGCCCTGGGCGTCTTCGGCTACTCGTTCCTCGAAGAGAACGGTTCGCGGATCAAGGGCGCCACGATCAACGGCGTGAAGCCCACCGCCCAGACGATCGCCAGCGGTCAGTACCCGCTGTCGCGCTCGCTCTACATCTATGTGAAGAAGTCGCAGGTCGGTGTGACGCCGGGCCTGAAGGAATTCGTGGCCGAATTCGTCTCGGACGCCGCCACGGGCCGCGGCGGCTACCTGCAGAACCGGGGCATGATCCCGCTGCCGCCGGCGGTTCACGTCCAGATGAAACAGAAGGCCAGCGCCCTGACGCCGATGCCGGCGCCGAAGAACTGATCTCGGCCCAAAGCCGAATCTAGCGAAGGCGGTCGCTCGCGCGGCCGCCTTTTCTATTTCTCCTTAGCCGACGCCCGATCATCCAGCCACGAGGGCTGATCGGGGCGGTGTTCGTGGAAGTCGGCCGTCAGCCCGAGGTCGTCATCGAGGCAGGCGGCCGCGATCGCCACGATCCGCCCGTTGAACGGATCCCCCAACGAAGCGCCGCAGCGCCTGCAGAAGCAGCGGTCGAAAGCGAAAGGGGGCGCTGGCCTGTATCGCGCCACCAGCGCGCGGCCAGCCACCCAGGAGAACGCCTCGGCCCTGACATAGGCGTAGGCGCTGGAGCCCGCCTTTCGGCACCGCGAACAGTGGCAGACGCCCACCATCAGCGGACGCTCGAAGAGCTCGAACCGCACCCCGCCACAGCAACAGCTTCCGGTGATCGCCAATCTCGGTCTCCTTGATCGCTCAAGGACCGTGCGCTTCCCCTGCCGCCAGCCGTGTGTCAGCAGGCTTCGGGCCGAGATGCGTCGCGTCGTCGCAGCAGCGTCTAACGCGTTCGCGAAGTCATGCCGGCCGCGGCCGCATCGTCGGCCACCTGCGGGTCGAGCTCCGGCGCGGGACCAGTCTGGCGCACCGACGGGACGGCGGGCGTTTCGGGCGCGGGCGCGGCGGCCTCGGTCTTGGTCGGAGCGGGCGGAGGCGCGCGGGCGGCCATCGCGGCCGCTGCGGCGTTGTCGGCGGCGGTGCGCGTTTCCACCGGGCCGTCCTCATAGCCGCCACCGCTGGAGGTCAGGAACAGAATGGTCCCGAAGGTCGCCAGAACACCGATGATGAAACCCAGCAGGACCCACCCGAACGGGTTGCTGCGACGCTCGCTCATCTCAGGGTCCGCCTTTCGTGCGCAAACAGCCTTAACGCCGGCTATCACGGTCTCAACGTGTGAGCCAGCGCTTGGTTACCGAATTTGGCTGACAGGCGAGCGGCGAGCTCAGGTCCCCGTCCACTTGCGGACCGGTCCGACGTCGACATGCACGAAATTGCTGGTCGGGTAGTAGCCGACCCCGCCTACGCCCAGGTCGAGGGCCGCAGCACGAACGTGGCTGAGCGCGACATCCTCCAGGAAGATGTCCATCGCCTTGCCGTCCATGTGGAGACTCTTCTTGGCGACCTCGCCGCTGCGTTTGGACAGCAGGCGGTTGGTCGCCGGCGAGCGATAGCCGGAAATGACCTGGAATGGCCCCTTGCTCTCGGTCTTGCGGGCGATCTGGTCGAGGAGGTCATAAAGGCCGGGGTCCATCGGATGGACCTCGTCGTTACGATAATCGCGCAGCACCTTGTCGAGGGCGCTGACGGCGTCCGGCACATAGGCGCCGTTCTCCCAGTAAACCGCTTCCAGCTTCTCGCCGGTGTGGATGTTGTGCAGGTGAACCCAGCGCGGATCGACGGCGGGCTTCAACGTCGGCGGGTCGATCGAGGCCACCGTGGCGGCGACGCTGGTCGGCGCGGGAACCGAAGCGGCCTGCGGGACCTTTCCCTCCAGGATCGCACCGATGATGTCGTCGTCGGCGCGCGCGGCCAGCGGCGAGAGCCCAACCCCGATAGCGCCCAGCCCCCACTGGAGCAGCTTACGTCGATGCATGAGTACGCCTTACACCCCGACACAGAAGGTCGGGAGGACACCTCATACAGACCAAGAATGCAAGCTGAGCAGTATCAAAGTGCGGCGATACGCTGCACCAGCTCCCGATCCCATCCATACGGATCCTGGCGGAAGTTCACCTGCCCGTCCGGGGTCACATAGGCTGTCCAATACAGCAGGTAGACGGCGATCTGCTGGGGCAGCTTGGCCCGCACGGTGTCGCCCGAAGCCAGGGTCTCCTTGACCTTTTCCGGCGTCCAGGTCGGATCGTCACGCATCACCTCGTTGACCAGCTCGATTGGCTTTTGCAGGCGCACGCAGCCATGGCTGGCAAGACGGCTGAAGCTGTCGAACCGCAAGCGGCTGGGCGTATCGTGCAGATAGACGCCGTAGGGATTGTTGAAGTCGAACTTCACCTGTCCCAGCGCCGCCTTGGGCCCGGCCTTCTGCTGCAGGCGCGAGCCGCCGCCCTCGGTCGGGATAACGATGAAGTCGTTCCGCGCGAAATAGCCCGGACTGGCCCGCTCCTTGGGCCACAGCTCTTTGGCCGCGATCGATTGCGGCACGTTCCACGGCGGATTGAGCACGATGCTGTGGATCATCGACGACAGCATCGGCGTCTCGTCGCCGGGGCGGCCCGTGACCGCCCGCATCGTCAGGGTCGGCGTGTCGTGGTGGAACACCGAGAGGATCGCCGCGGCGACGTTCACCTGGATGCGATCGGCCGGCAGGGTCTGCGGCAGCCAGCGCCAGCGTTCCATATTGGCGACGATCTGGTCGATGCGGCGCTCGACCGGGATGTTCAGCGCCCCTAGCGTCGCCTTGTCGACGACCCCAGTGGGATTGAGCCCAAAGCGCTTCTGCGCGCGCTGAACGGCCTGGGTCAGCGCGGCGTCAAAGACCGGCGCAGCGTCCACGGCGACGGTCGGGTCCTCGGCGGCCAGACGCGCCTCCAGCGCGATCACCCGCGCCCCGGTGGCGCCCTCCTTCAGGTCGGGACCAGCGGCGATGGGAAGCCAGCCGCCCTTGGCGGCGATCTCGCGATAGGTGACCAAACCGGTGCGCAGGGTCTGATAGCCCGTATAAGGCGGCGGCAAGGCGTCGAGCCATTCGGCGAGGCGGCCCTGCTGCACGGCCGCGACAAACTCCGGGGTCGGATCATAGGCCGCCGGGCGCAGCCCCCACTCGGCCTTGAAGGCGCTGATGGGCAGACGACCGGTCCGCACGGCGCGGGAATAGGCCAGGGTCAGATTGACGAGCTGCGACTGGCCGGCGGCGCGCGCCCCCGGGGCGTTGGACATATAGAGTTCGATCGCACGATCCGGCGAAAACACGCTCATGGCGAAGCCATGGCTGTAAGCGTCGCCAAGGACGGCCCGCAACACCTCCACCTGGTCGGGACTCAGCTGCACCGCCGACAGGTCCGGCGGGATCACTGAGGGACGCGGCGTGACCAGCGGAACGTTCTGCACGGGTCGAGCGCCGGCCAGCGGAGGTCTTTGCGACTGCGCCTGGGCGACCTCGAGGGACAGAAGGCTCAACGTCGCCGCCAGGGCGCCGCAGGTTCTCGAAAATCGCATCACCGTCGAACAACTCACCGCGCGGCCAGACCGCGTTAAGGTTTACAGATGGCCGTGTGGCCCCTGCCGCGTCAACGCGGGTAGCGCGAAAGGCGAACTCTCCCCCAGCCGCACGAAGACGTTTTTCAGTAACAGGAACCCGCAAGCCACACCGTTGGTTTCACCGTGGCCAGGAACATCGCTGGCGTCGCGGGGGCGACCATGGACAGAGCCTTGCCACAAAAGACCCTAGACCTGTTTCCGATCGGCAATTGCGCCGTCAGCGCCATGATCGACACCGGCGGTCGTTTCGTCTGGGCCTGTGCTCCCCGCATCGACTCCGATCCGGTGTTCAGCGCCTTGCTCGACAACGCCGATCTCAAAGGCGCGGAAGCCAAGGGCGTGTGGGACGTGCAGGTCGAGCGCCGCGCCGAGGTCCGGCAGGGCTATCTGCGCAACACCCCGATCCTGCGCACCGAGATCGCGGACGAGGATGGCGCGCGGTTCGAGATCATCGACTTCGCGCCGCGCTATCAGCAGTTCGGACGCCTTTTCCGACCTACGGCCTTCGTGCGGCTGATCCGTCCGCTCGTGGGCGTGGCGCGGATCACCCTGCGACTGCGGCCGACGGCCGATTGGGGCGCTCGGGTCGCCGAGCACACCTCCGGCTCGAACCACATCCGCTATCTGTGCTCGGACATGACGCTGCGCCTGTCGACCGATGCGCCGGTGTCCCACATCCTGGAAGAGCGGACGTTCCGGCTTGAGCGCCCGATCGCCATGTATCTGGGTCCCGATGAAGGGTTCAACGCGCCCATCGGTCCGACCTGCGAGCGGATGATGCGCGAAACCGACCAGTACTGGAAACTGTGGGTGCGCGGCCTGGCTCTACCGCTGGAATGGCAGACCGCCGTGATCCGCGCCGCCATCACCCTGAAGCTCTGCATGCACGAGGAGACCGGCGCGATCGTCGCGGCCCTGACGACCTCGATCCCTGAGCACGCCGACAGCGGCCGCAACTGGGACTATCGCTACTGCTGGCTGCGCGACGCCTATTACGTGGTGCAGGCGCTCAACCGGCTGGGCGCGGTCGATATCCTGGAGAACTATCTGGGCTATCTGCGCAACATCGTCGATCGGGCTAACGGCGGCCACATTCAGCCGCTGTTCGGCGTGGGCTTCGAGGAGGTGCTGACCGAGACGATCGCCCCTGACCTGCCCGGCTACCGGGGCATGGGGCCCGTACGGGTGGGCAATCAGGCCTACGAGCATATTCAAAACGACGTGTACGGACAGATCGTGCTATCGACCGTCCAGGCGTTCTTCGATGAGCGCCTGCTGCGCCCCGCCACCATCGAGGACTTCCAGGCCCTGGAGCCCGTTGGCGAGCAGGCGTTCCGGCTTCACGACCAGCCCGACGCCAGCCTTTGGGAGTTCCGGGGTCGCGCCAACGTCCATACCTACTCGTCGGCCATGTGCTGGGCGGCGTGCGACCGCCTGGGCAACGCCGCCGAGAAGCTGGGCCTGGAGGATCGCGCCGCCTTCTGGAACGGCCGCGCCGCCCAGGTGCGGCAGGTCATCGAGTCTCGGGCCTGGAACGACAAGCTTGGCCGCTTCGCCGCCACCTTCGAGGGCGACGAGCTGGACGCGTCGCTTTTGCAACTGGTCGACCTACGCTTCCACACTGCGGACGATCCTCGCAACGTCGCCACCTTGAAGGCCATCGAGGAGGGCCTGCGGCGCGGCGCCTATCTGCTGCGCTATGCGATCCCCGATGACTTCGGCTCGCCTCAGACCGCGTTCAACATCTGCACCTTTTGGCTGATCGAGGCCCTGCATCTGGCCGGGCGGAGCGACGAAGCGCGGGCGTTGTTCGAGGACATGCTGTCGCGCCGAACCCCGGCCGGTCTTCTTTCGGAAGACATCGGCTTCGCCGACGGGGAGCTGTGGGGCAACTACCCCCAGACCTACTCGTTGGTGGGCCTGATCAATTGCGCCGTGCTGCTCAGCCGTCCATGGACCTCGGTCCGCTGACGCGTGTTGCGATTTTCGCAAACTCTGAAATCCAGGCGCCATATGAGGCGCGCAACACCCAGCCCGGGACGTATCGTTATCGGAGGCGCTCATCGTGAGCCGTAAACTCGCCCTCGTCAGCGTCCTTGGCCTGTTGTCCGCCGGCGCGGCGCACGCGCGGCAAGTCCAGCCGGCCGCGACGCCACAGACGGCGCCGCCGGCCGCCCCATCCCCGGACCTGGAAGACACCGAGGTCGAGGCCGTCACCATCACCGCCAGCGGTAAGCCGTTCGGCGCGGTGCTGGGCGACATTCCGCCTGAAGAGACCTTCACCGCCGCCGACGTGCGCGCCATCGGCGTCAGCTCGGTGGAAGACCTGCTCACCGAACTGCAGCCCCAGACCACCAGCGGCCTGGGTGGCGATCCGGTGATCCTGCTGAACGGCCGCCGCATCTCGGGACGCGGCGAGATCCGGGACCTGCCCAGCGAGGCGATCCAGCGTGTCGAGGTCCTGCCCGAGGAGGTCGCGCTCAAATACGGCTACTCGGCCGACCAGAAGGTCGTGAACATCGTTCTGCGCCAGCGCTTCCGCGCCTCGACCGTCGACGCCACCGTGGGCGGCTCGACCGATGGCGGGCAGATGACCGAGCAGCTCAACTGGAGCCGGCTGCAGTTGAACCGGGACGGCCGTACGAACCTCTCTGTCAAGATCCAGAACAGCGACGCCTTGCTGGAGAGCGACCGCGACCTGGTCAGCCGCTCCAGCACCGGCCTCTATGATTTCGCGGGCAACGTCACGCCCGCCGGCGGCGGCGCCCTCACCAACCTCAGCGCCCTGGCGGGAACGCCCGTGAGCGTGGCGGGCGTTCCGATTTCGGCCGCCGCTGGCGCCCCGAGCCTGGCGGGTTTCCTGCCGGGCGCGAACCGCGCCAACGTGAGCGACATCACCGACGACCGCACGCTGCTGCCCCGCAACCGCCAGCTGACGATCAACAGCGTCACCAACCGCTACATCCTCGACAACGTCTCGGCGACCTTGAACCTCAGCCTCACCGGGTCGGAGAACGACTCGCTGCAAGGCCCCGCGCGGGCGCGTTTGACGCTTCCGGCCGCCAGTCCGTTCTCGCCGTTCGGCCAGGATGTTTTGCTGTATCGCTATCTCGGCGGCCAGGACGCCCTGGGCCAGACATCGCGAAATCTCGCCGGCCACGCCGGCTTCACGCTGAACCGCGACACTGAGCAGCTACGCCTGTCTCTGACCGGCAACTACGATCGCGCGATCAACAAGACCGAAACCGATCGCAGCGTCGACGTCAGCGCCCTGCAAGCGCGCCTGACGGGCCTGGAGGCCGGGCTGAACCCGTTCGGCGCCCTCCCCGCCCTGCCGCTCAACACCGACCGCGCCAAGTCGACGACCGACACCGCCGACCTGCAATTCGTCGCCAACCGCGCCCTGGCCAAGCTGAAGGCCGGCGACCTGTCGACGACCTTGAAGCTCGGCGCGACGGGCTCACGCCTGGAGGCGACCTCGGTCCGCTCGGGCGTTCAGAGCGACAGCACCTTGTCGCGCGGCGAGGGCGACGTTCAGCTCAGCTTCGACCTGCCCCTGGCCAGCCGACGCAAGGGTGTCCACGCCGCGCTCGGCGACCTGTCGGCCAACCTGAATCTCGCCGCCCGCCAGGTTTCCGACTTCAGGACCCTGACCACGGTGGGCGGCGGCGTGAACTGGTCGCCGGTTCGGCCGCTCAGCCTCATCGCGTCAGCCACGCGTCAGGAAAACGCGCCGAGCATCGCCCAACTCGGCAATCCGCTGATCGTAACGCCCGGCAGCCAGGTCTTCGACTATGTGCGCGGGACCAGCGTGGACGTCACCCGCGTCAGCGGCGGCAATTCGGATCTTCGCGGCGAGACGCGAAATGTCCTGCGCCTGGGCGCCACCTACAAGCCCGCGAAGATCCAGGGCCTGTCGCTGACCGCCAACTACAGCCGCACGCGGATCGACAATCCGGTCGCCAGCTTCCCGGCCGCCACGGCCGCCGTGGAAGCCGCGTTCCCGGACCGCTTCACGCGCGACAGCGACGGCGTCCTGACCCGCATCGACACCCGTCCGGTCAACTTCCAGAAGCGCGAGCGTGAGCAGATCCGCTGGGGGTTCAACCTCTCGCGCCAGATCGGCAAGGCTCCGCCGCCGCCGCCCGGAGGCTGGCGCGGACGCCAGGGCGCCGCATCGGACCGCGCCCCGACGCCGGGTCCGGCGCCCGACAGCACGTCCGAGACCAACGCGCCGCAGCCGGCGACCGGCGCAGCGCCGGCCACCGGAGAGGAGGCTTCGCGTCCGCCCGGCGGCGATGGACAACGCTTTAGCGGGGGCGGCGGACGCGGTTTCGGCGGCGGCGGCTTTGGTCGCGGCGGCGGCAATCCGCGCGCCACGCGTCTGCAGTTGGCGCTGTTCCACACGGTCCATCTGAAGGAACGTGTGACCATCGCCGACGGGCTGCCGCTTCTGGACCTGCTGAACGGTGACGTGCTCGGATCGGGCGGCGGTCAGCCGCGTCACGAGGTGGAGGCCCAGGCCGGGATCACCCGCTATGGCCTCGGCGCCCGGCTCACCGCCAATTGGAAAAGCGGGACGCACGTCGACGGCGGCGTCGGCGGCGCGACCACGGCCCTCGACTTCTCCAGCCTGGCGACGGTCAATCTGCGCCTGTTCGCCGATCTGGGCGTACGGCGCGAACTGGTCCAAGCCCATCCGCTGCTGCGCGGCGTGCGCCTGAGCCTGGCCGTTAACAACCTGTTCGACGCCGAGACCAAGGTTCGCGACGCCAACGGCGTGACCCCGCTCACCTACCAGCCCGACTACCTGGATCCGCGCGGCCGCGTCGTGCAGTTCACGGTGAGGAAGCTGCTGTTCTAGGCACGGACAGCGGCCCCACCTGCCTTTTGATCACGCCCGCTTGACCGCCGCGCGGGATCGAACGCCGCCGTTTCGCGTTTTGCCCCCCATGTTGCTTACCGCTGAGGGGGTTCTCGCCATGACCGTGGCCATGTCGGCCGCGCGGACGGAGTCCGCCAACCTAACCGCCCCGCCCCTGGACCTTCCGCACCGGGCCGCGCTCTTCCTGGATCTGGACGGCACCCTGGCCCCGATCATGCCTCGGCCGGACGACGTGGGGCCCGATCCCGCGCGTGCGCAGCTGCTGCGCCGCTTGCGCGAGACCCTGAACGGACGCATCGCGGTCGTGAGCGGCCGGTCGCTTCCCGACCTCGATCACATTCTCAGCCGGGGCGTGCCCGCGATTGGCGCGGTGCACGGCCTTGTGCGGCGCTCGGCCGACGGGATCGTCACCACGCTTGAGCCCCACCCTGGCCTCGAAGACGCCCGCCGGATCCTGGGTGAACTGGCCCATTGCGACCGAGGCCTGTTGTTCGAGGACAAGGCCCTCAGCGTCGCCCTGCACTATCGCAACGCGCCCAACGCCGCCGAAGCGGTGATTGAGGCCGCTGAACGTCTTTCCCGCGCGACAGGGCTTATCCTGCAACTCGGCGACATGGTGGCCGAGTTGCGCACGCCCGGCGCGGACAAGGGGGCGGCGGTCGCCGCCTTCCTGCGCGAAGCGCCGTTCCTGGGCGCGACTCCCATCTTCGTCGGCGACGACCTGACCGACGAGGATGGTTTCGCCGCCGCCGAACGCCTGGGCGGCTTCGGCGTACTGGTCGGCGAACCGCGCCCGACCACCGCCCGCTATCGCCTGTCTGACACCCGCGACGTCAGCCGCTGGCTGCAAACCCTGACCGCGTCGGTGACCGCATGAGCCGGCTGATCGTCGTCTCCAACCGGGTGAACCCGCCCAATCCCGCCGACGGCGAAAGCTCGACGGGCGGCCTGGCCATGGCGCTCGCGGCGGCTCTGCGCGAATATTCCGGCATCTGGTTTGGCTGGAGCGGCAAAACCGTTCCTGAGTTCAGCGGCCAGTTGAACATGCAGCGTATCGACGGCGTCACCGTCGCCACCGTCGATCTCGAGGAGACCGACTATCAGGAGTACTACAACGGCTACGCCAACAAGACGCTGTGGCCGCTGTTCCACTATCGCGTAGACCTGACCGCCTACGACCGCTCGTTCGGGCAGGGCTATGACCGGGTCAACCGCCTGTTCGCCGAGACCCTGCTGCCGCTGATCGAGCCAGACGACATCGTCTGGATCCACGACTATCACCTGATCCCCCTGGCGCGAGAGCTTCGCCGACTGGGCGTCACTAACCGGATCGGGTTCTTCCTGCACATCCCGTGGCCGGCGCATCAGCTGGTGGTCACCCTGCCCCGCCACCGGCAACTGGTGGAGGCTCTTTTCGACTACGACCTGATCGGCTTCCAGACCGAGGAGTCGCTTCAGGCTTTCGAAGGCTACGTTTTCTCAGAGGTCGAGGGCGGCAAGACCGACCGGGGCGAGCTCGTGGCGTTCGGCAAGCGCACCCGCGCGGCGGCGTTCCCGATTGGCGTCGACGCCCAGGACTTCGCCCGCCTCGTCGACGGCGACACCGCTCGCAAGGTCTACGACCGCATGATGGCCCACAGCGTGTTTCGTAAGATGGTGGTGGGCGTCGACCGGCTGGACTATTCCAAGGGGCTTGAAGAGCGCCTCATCGGCTTCGAGCGCTTCCTGCACGACCACCCCGAGCTTCGCCGCGAAGTGATGCTCTTGCAGATCGCCCCGATCTCTCGCGACGAGGTCGAGGCCTATCAGGACCTGCGCGTGCGGCTCGACGGCCTGATCGGGCGCATCAACGGCGCCTATGCCGAGATGGACTTCACCCCCATCCGTTGGGTGAACCGCTCCTACCGCCGCGACGAACTGGCCGGCGTCTATCGCGCCAGCAAGGCCGCGCTGGTCACCCCGCTGCGCGACGGCATGAATCTGGTCGCCAAGGAGTTTGTCGCCGCCCAGGATCCGGAAGACCCCGGCGTGCTGATCCTTTCGCGCTTCGCCGGCGCGGCGCGTCAGATGAAGGACGCCCTGATCATCAATCCCAACAGCCCGGAAGAGGTCTCCGACGCGCTGGACAGGGCCCTGTCGATGGATCTGACCGAGCGCCAGCGCAGGTGGCGGACCCTGTTCGACAACGTCCAGCGCGAAGACGTCACCGCATGGCGCGACGACTTCGTTTCGGCGCTGAAGGGCGAGTCGATTTCGGACGCGGCCACCGCCCCGCTCCCGAGACCTCGCGTGCAGAGCCTGGACACCGCTGCAAAGGCCCTGAAGGCCCGCAACACCGAGGCGCAGGACGTCAGAGCCTGAGACTGCCCACGACGCCGAAGGGCCTGGACCTACTCGCCCATCTCGTCGATCAGCTTCTTGAGCCTGGCGACTTCGTCGGGCTTGAGCGGCCGATGTTGGGCGAAGTGGCTGATCAGCGGCGCCAGCTGGCCGTCAAACAGGCGATCTAGAAGTCCCTGGCTTTCAGCCTGGACATAGGCGCTGCGGTCGACCAGCGGACGATAGCCGTGTTTGCCGTCGGCGCGCTCGGAGCGGATCGCCTTCTTCTTCAGCAGGCGATTGATCAGCGTCTTGACGGTGGCTTCGCCCCAATTTTGCGCGGCGCCGACCTCGGCGACCAGCTCGTCGGCCGATAACGGCGAGCGGCGCCAGAGCGCTTCCATCACATGGGCTTCGGCGGCGGTGATGTGCATGACGCTTACATCCGTAATTCAACGCGAAACGCTATACCGGTTATTACGCCTGTCAAGCCGTGGCGAGCGCGATGTCGCCGGCTCCGAGCCATGGCTGGGCAAAGGACGGGTCCGTATTTCCGATGCGCAGGCGTCTCAGCCCCGATTGTCAATGACACCGGTTTCCATTACAGACATCGCAACCCCTGCAAAGCGGGGAAAGTGCCGGATTCGAGGGAGGACTTGCGGCGTGACCGTTTCTGAGGCCGACAGCGAGGTTTTCGCCCCCGCGGCCATCGCCCCCCAATTCGTCAAGGCTCGTCAGCAGGGCGTCAGCGTTCCAGGCTATCCAGGCGGCGTCATCCCCCCCAGCATGGCCGACGGCTACGCGGTCCAGGACATCGCAATCGACCTCTGGCCCGACGAACTGGTCGGCTGGAAGGTGGGTCTCGTGCCGCCGCAGCACCGCGAGCGCCTGGGCGCCGAACGGCTGGCCGGCTGCATCTTCAAGTCCAAGGTGCAGCAGGCGTCGTCCGAGAAGCCGAACACGTTCCGCGCCATCGCCGGCGGCTTCTGCGCGGTCGAGGCCGAGTTCATCATCCGCCTAGGTAAGGACGCGCCGGAAGGCAAGACCGAGTGGACCGCCGAGGAAGCCGCCGACTATGTGGGCGAGCTGCTGGTCGGCGTCGAGATCGCCGGCAGCCCCCTGAAGACCATCAATGCGCTCGGCCCCACCGTGGTGGCGTCAGACTTCGGCAACAATGATGGTCAGATCATTGGTCAGGCCATTTCCAACTGGCGCGACATCGCCTGGGAGGATATGCCGGTCGAGACCTTCATCAACGGCAAGTCGGTGGGTACGGCGACGGCCGCGACCATTCCGGGTTCGCCGCTCGCAGCGCTGGCCTTCCTGCTCGGAACCGTCGCCGCGCGCGGCAAGCCGCTGAAGAAGGGCCAGATCGTCACGACAGGCGCGACCACCGGGATTCACGACGTGGTCGCCGGCGACGTCGCCCATGTGAGTTTCGGCCCGTTCGGAACCGTGGATTGCGTAGCCGTCCCGGCCTGACGCCAACACCAACGCGATAAAAAACACAGGGGAAGGAAGCCAAGTTGATCGAGGTTCCAAAAGCGCCCGAACCCTCCGAGAAGATCGGACGGTATCGCTGGGTCATCGTCACGCTGCTGTTTCTGGCGATGGTCATCAACTATGTCGATCGCCAGACGATCGGCTTCCTGAAGACCGACCTGTCGCACGAGTTCGGCTGGAGCGAGAAGGACTACGCCAACCTCGTCTTCTACTTCCAGCTCTCCTACGCCGTGGCCTACCTCGTCTGGGGTAAGATCATGGACAAGATTGGGGCGCGCTGGGGCTTCGGCATCGCCTTCCTGATCTGGCAAGTCGCGCACATCGCCCACGCCGGCGCGCGTGGCCTGACAGGCTTCATCTTTGCCCGCATGGCGCTGGGCGTTGGCGAGGCCGGGGGCTTCCCGGGCGGCATCAAGGCCGTGACCGAGTGGTTCCCCAAGAAGGAGCGCGCCTTCGCCACCGGCATCTTCAACGCCGGCACCAATATCGGCGCCATCGTCACCCCGCTGGTCGTTCCGGCCATCGTGCTGACCTGGGGCTGGCAGATGGCGTTCATCGTCACGGGCGTCGCCGGTCTGATCTGGCTGCCGATCTGGCTGCTGGTCTATCGTACGCCGCGCGAAACCAAGAACCTGTCCGCCGCCGAACTGGCGCACATCGAGCAGGATCCGGCCGACCCGGTCGAAAAGATCGCCTGGACCAAGCTGCTGACCAAGCGCGAGACCTGGGCCTATGCCCTGGGCAAGTTCCTGATCGACCCGATCTGGTGGATGTTCCTGTTCTGGCTGCCGGATTTCCTGGGCAAGCGTTATGGCCTGGACCTGAAGACCTTCGGCCCGCCGATCGTGGCGATCTATCTGCTGTCGGACGTCGGCAGCGTCGGCGGCGGCTGGCTATCCTCGCGCCTGCTCAAGAACGGCGCCTCGATCAACAAGGCCCGCAAGCTGACCATGCTGGTCTGCGCTCTGCTGGCCGTGCCGGTGATGTTCGCCTCCTACGCCAGCTCGGTCTGGCTGGCCGTGCTGATCATCGGCGTCGCCACCGCCGCCCACCAGGGCTTCTCGGCCAACCTCTACACCCTGCCGTCGGACGTGTTCCCGCGCGGGGCCGTGGGCTCGGTTGTCGGGATCGGCGGCATGCTGGGCGCGTTCGGCGGCATGGTGTTCTCCAAGTACATCGGCCAGGTGCTGGAAAGCATCGGCAGCTACACGCCGATCTTCATCGTGGCGGGCAGCGCCTATCTGGTCGCGCTGCTGGTCGTTCACCTGCTGGCGCCCAAGATGGAGCCGGTGAAGGTCTAGTCACCGCGTTTCGATCGAGATCAATTTGGGCCGGGGAGCAATCCCCGGCCCTTTTTGTTTGAACCCAGGACAGGGGATAACCGGCTGGCGCGGGGCGAAAAGCGCTCTAAGTAAGAGTCATGCGCACGCCCTTGCTCACCGCCTCCGCCGCCCTCGCCGCCGCCTTGGCCGCCTGTGGTCCCGCTCCCGCTCAGCCCGGCCAGGCCGGCGCGCCGGTCGAGAGCCGCGCGCCGAACGCCCCGGAGCAGAAACCCGCCTTCGCCGGCCAGACCCGCGCGCCCGGCCTGAACTCCGCGATCAGCGGCCAGTATCAGACGCTCGCCAGCGGCCTGGACCACCCCTGGGGCATGGCCTTCCTGCCGACCGGCGAGATCCTGGTGACCGAGCGGGCCGGCCGCCTGCGCGTCTATGGCAAGGACGGCAAGCTTTCCCCCGCCGTGACTGGCCTGCCGGCGATCTACGCCCAGGGCCAAGGCGGCCTGCTGGGCGTCGCCATCGATCCTGACTACGCCAAGAACGGCCTCGTCTACTGGTCCTACGCGGAGGAAACCGACGGCGTAAACGGCACGGCCGTGGCGCGTGGCAAGCTGGCCCTGGGCGCGGCGCCCAAGGTGGACGATGTGCAGGTGATCTGGCGCCAGACGCCGAAGATGGCCAGCGCCCTGCACTTCGGCGGCCGCCTGGTGTTTGGTCGTGACGGGAAGCTCTTCATCACCACCGGCGAGCGATCGATCCCGGCCGGCCGTGTGCAGGCCCAGAACCTGGACGGCACCCTAGGCAAAGTCGTTCGGATCAACGCCGACGGCTCGATCCCCAGCGACAATCCGTTCGTGAACACTGCCGGCGCCAAGCCGGACATCTGGTCGCTGGGCCATCGCAACATCCAATCGGCCACGCTGGATGCGCAGGGCCGCCTGTGGACCGTCGAGCACGGCGCACGCGGCGGCGACGAGCTGAACCGGCCAGAACCCGGCAAGAACTACGGCTGGCCGCTGATCACCTATGGCGAGGAGTATTCGGGCAAGCCGATCAGCGAAGGCGCGACGCAGAAGGCGGGGCTGGAACAACCCGTGTACTACTGGGACCCCGTCATCGCCCCGTCGGGCATGGCGCTCTATAACGGCGTCCTGTTCCCAGCGCTGAAGGGCAGCCTGCTGATCGGCTCGATGCGCGAGCAGCACGTCGCACGCCTGGTGCTCAAGGATGACAAGGTGGTCGGCGAGGAGCGCCTGTTCGCCGACATCGGCGGCCGCGTCCGCGACGTATCGGTCGGTCCCGACGGCGCGATTTACGTGCTGACCGACGAGGAAGACGGCAAGCTGATCAGGATCACGCCGAAGGGCTGATCGAAAAAGGGGGCCTGGGCGCCGCGACGCCGAGGCCCCTTCTAGCCAAGATTGGCTTCGATGATCCGCTCCACGGCGACCACGTCGCGCCAGACGCCATCGAGCTTGCCGTGCTTCTCATGCACGCCCACCTCGCGAAATCCGACCGAGCGCAACAGAGCCAGGCTGGCCTGGTTCTCCACGAACACCCGCGACAACAGCTTCCAGAAACCTGCGTCCTCGGCGGCGGCGATCAAGGCCTTCATGGCCACCACCCCGACGCCCTGACCGCGATGCGAACGGCGGACATAGACCGAGAACTCCGCCACGCCCGCATAGCAGCAGCGATCGGCGTAGGCGAAGGTCACCGCATAGCCGACCACCTGCCCGGCCGCATCGACCACGACCACGGCCGGATGCTTCCCGTCAAACCAGGCCACCACGTCCTCGGGCGTGCGCGGCGTGGTCTCGAAGGTGGCGACCCGGTCGGCGATGCCCTCGTTGTAGATCTCGGCCATAGCCGTCGCGTCATCGACGGCGGCTGGACGTACGGTCAGCGCAGCGGCGGTCATGCGGACGCCGCCTCGTGCTTCATGGCTTCGGCGGCAAGCGCCACATGCTCGGGAATCCGGCCTTGCGCTTTCCGCTCGCTATAGCGATCGACCAGATAGTCGGCGCGGTCCCGCGTCAGCAGGGTGAACTTCACCAGCTCCTCCATCACATCGACGACCCGATCGTAGTAGCTGGACGGCAGCATGCGGTCGTCATCGTCGAACTCGCGGAAGGCCATCGCCACCGACGACTGGTTGGGAATGGTGATCATCCGCATCCAGCGCCCCAGCAGGCGCAGCGTATTGACCGCGTTGAACGACTGGGACCCGCCGCTGACCTGCATCACCGCCAGGGTCTTGCCCTGGGTGGGCCGCACGCTGTCGATCTCCAGCGGAATCCAGTCGATCTGCGCCTTCATGATCCCCGTGATGGCGCCATGCCGTTCGGGGCTGCACCAGACCTGCCCTTCCGACCACTGAGACAGCGCGCGCAGCTCCTGCACCTTGGGGTGGTCGGGGCCGGTCGCGTCAGGCAGGGGCAGATCGCGAGGATCGAAGATCCGCGTCTCACACCCCAGCGCCTCAAGAATGCGGGCGGCTTCTTCAACCAGCAAGCGGCTGAACGAGCGCTCCCGCAGCGACCCGTACAGCAGCAGGATGCGCGGCGGATGGCTCGCGCGAACATCGACCTCGAGGCGGTCGCCATCGATCTTGGCCAAGAACTTGGGATCCAGGGCGGGGAACTCGGACAAACGCGCCTCCAGCATCGTCATTGATCTGTCGAATAATTCTAGCATATTGGAAATATGGAATCGAAAGCGGCTGTCAACATGCTGTCGGCCTTGGGCCACGAAGGGCGCCTGGCGATCTTCCGCCTCCTGGTGCAGGCCGGCCCTGCGGGCGTCGCCGCCGGCGAGATCGCGCGCACGCTGAGCGTGCTGCCAAACAGCCTGTCGGCCAATCTCAACGTCCTGTCCCACGCTGGATTGATCGGCTCGCGCCGCGACGGCCGCTCGATCATCTATACGGCCGACTATGACGCGATGAGCGGACTGCTGGGCTTTCTGATGGAGGACTGCTGCGCCGGCGCGCCGCAGATCTGCGCCCCGCTGAGCGCCATCGTCAGCGGCGGCATGGCTTGCGGGACGGCCAAGGCGTGAGTCCGTTCGATACGCCACGCCGCCTCATCGCCGAAGCCCTGGGCTCGGCCCTGCTGCTGGCCGTCGTGGTCGGCTCTGGGATCATGGGCGAGCGCCTCTCGGGCGGAAATGTCGCCATCGCGCTGCTAGGCAACACCCTGGCGACCGGAGCGGCGCTGGTCGTGCTGATCTGGGTGTTCGGCCCGATCTCCGGCGCCCACTTCAATCCGGCCGTCACTCTGGTCGCGGCCCTGCGTCGCGAGCTTCCGATCGCCCTGGCGCTGGCCTATCCGCCGGCCCAAGTCCTGGGCGGGATCGCCGGCGTCTGGGTCGCGCACGCCATGTTCGGCGAGCCGATCCTGCAAATCTCGACCAAGCTGCGCTCCGGGGGCGGCCAGGCCTTCGCCGAGATGGTGGCGACCTTTGGCCTGCTGGCGACGATCCTGGGCGTCAGCCGTTTTAGGCCCGACAGCACGGCGATGGCCGTGGGACTTTACATCACCGCCGCCTACTGGTTCACCGCCTCGACCTCGTTCGCCAATCCGGCGGTCACGGTGGCGCGCAGCCTGTCGGACACCTTCGCCGGGATCGCGCCCGCCAGCGCGCCGGCCTTCATTCTCGCCCAACTCGGCGGCGCCCTGCTCGCGGCGGCGCTGTTTGGCTGGCTCCTCAAGACGGACACCTCTCGATGACCGACACCGCCTTCCCGATCACAATCTTCCATAACCCGGCTTGCGGCACCTCGCGCAACACCGTGGCCATGGTCCAGGCCGCCGGCTATGCGCCGCAGATCGTCGAGTACCTGAAGACCGGCTGGACCCGCGAGCAGCTGCAGGACCTCGCCGCCCAGTCCGGCGGGTCGCTGCGCGCCCTGATGCGGGAAAAGGGCACGCCAGCCGAGACCCTGGGCCTGCTGGCCGACGACGTCTCGGACGACCGTCTGCTGGACGCGATGGTCGAGCACCCGATCCTGGTGAACCGCCCCATCGTCGTCACGCCTAAGGGCGTGAAGCTGTGCCGTCCCTCCGAGCTGGTGCTCGACCTGCTGGACCGCAAACCCGACCAGTTCAGCAAGGAAGACGGCGAGGTCGTGATCTAGGCCTTCGCGGCGTCCGGCACGGCGTCCAATTCGCCCCGCGCGCGGGCCTTTCGGCCATAGACGATCTCGAACAGCGGGCTGGCCATCACCGTGGTGACGATAGCCATCAGCACCAGCATCGAGAACAGCGTCGGGCCGATGATGCCCTTCTGCAGGCCGATGTTGATGATGATCAGCTCCATCAGGCCGCGCGAGTTCATCAAGGCCCCGATGCCCATGGCCGTGGCGTGGTCCTCGCCGGTGGCGCGGGCGGCAAGGTAGCAGGCGCCCCACTTGGCCAGGATCGAAGCCGCCAGGATGCCGAGCGCGATCAGCAGCAGCTCCGGCGAGTTGACCATGTCCATCCGGGTGTTCAGGCCCGAATAGGTGAAGAACATCGGCAGCAGCAGCACCACGGCCAGCGGCTCGACCTTCTTCTTCAGCTCTTCGGTCAGGCGGCCGCGCGGCATCACCACGCCCATGATGAAACCGCCGAAGATGGCGTGGATACCGACCGCGTCCATCAGGAAGGCCGACAGGCAGAAAGCCAGGATGACCAGGGCCAGAGCATGGGTGCTCATCTCGCCCTCGCGCTCGACCATGCGGCCGAGCGGCGCCAGAATCTTCGGCCCCAGGGTCAGGACCAACAGCACCCACAGCAGGCCGCCGCCAATGGCCAGGCCCGCGACGCCCGGGCCGCCGCCGAACGTGGCCAGCACCACCGCCAGCACGCACCACGACACCGCGTCGTCGAACGCCCCGGCCGTCAGGGACAGCGTGCCCAGCGAGGTCTTCTGCAGGCCCCGCTCATTGATAATGCGCGCCAGCATCGGAAAGGCGGTCAGGGCGATGCAGGCGCCCATGAACAGGGTCGCCGCGCCCGGCGTGATGGCGGGCGAGAACAGCCCGGGGACCTTCAGCAGGAACGGCGTGATGATCGCCGCGATCGCGAACGGCGCGGCGATGCCGGCGAACGAGACGCTCATCGCGCTCCTGGCCTTGGCCTTGAAGTGGTCGGCCTGAAAGGTCGTTCCCACCATGAACATATAGAGGCCTACGCCCAGCTGCGCGCCGACATAGAGGACGTTGCGCGTCTCCTTCGGGAACAGGGCCAACTGGAAATCGGGAAACAGCAGCCCCAGCAGCGATGGCCCCAGAACCACGCCGGCGATCATCTCGCCCACCACCTGCGGCTGGGCCAAGAACTTCTTGCCCAACCAGCCGACCACCCGGCACGTGACCAGGATCACGGCCAGCTGCAGGAAGAAGTGAATGGAATAGTCGCCGGCGTTGTAGCTTTGGGCGGCCGCCGCCGTGGCCGGACCATGCGGCGAAAGAACGCCCGCCGCCGTCTTCAGCGTCTCCGAAATCAGGTCCGACACGTCCGTAAGCCCCCCAAATCACCGTACCGGCTTTGCGCCTTGTGGCATGCCGCGCAGACTAGGATCGCGGACGCAAACCATCGATCGCTCACTTTGACAGCCTTGTCACGCGCTGATTCCGGCGGTTTTCGTCCCAGACGCTTTCCGAGGCTCAGAGCTTCGGCAAGCCGTCCATGATCGCGGTCAGGGCGATCACCGTCTGAGCTTCCATGGCGCTATGGCCGGCGTCGGTGATGACGTAGGTCGCCGGCGGCTGACCCGCCGCCCGCAGAGCCTGGACGAGGCGCGAGGCCTGGGTCAGCGGGCAGACCTGATCGAAACGGCCGTGGACAATATGGACCGGCACGTCCTTCAGCGCCGCCACGCCGTCAGTGATCTCGCCCTCCTTCAAGAACAGGTCATGGGCGAAGAAGTGCGCCTCGATCTGGGCAAAGCTCAAGGCGAACGCGGCCTCGCCGAACTTGCCCGCGTCCTCGGTGGCCGGGATCATGTTCGAGATCGTCCCCTCCCAGACCGACCAAGCCAGGGCGGCTTTCAGCTGAGCCTCGCGCTCGGCGTCCGTGGTCGGAACCTTGTCGAAGATCGCCTTGTAGGCGCCCATCATGTCGCCGCGCTGGTCGGGCGGGATCACCTCGACGAAGACCTTCCACTCGTCGGGATAGGTGATGTAGGCGCCCGGCGCGGTCAGGGCGTAGGGCTGGGCCTCATAGGTCTCGGCGTTGCCCTGGTACATGTAGAGCAGGTCCTCCTTCCGGCCCAGGAAGATGCCGCGCAGGATCAGCGAGGCGACCTTCTCCGGGTTACGGATGGCGTAGACGAGGGCCAGCGTGCTGCCCCAGCTGCCGCCGAATACGTGCATCTTGCCGGTGACGCCCAGCGCCTCACGCAGGGCGTTGATGTCGGCCACCAGATGGTCGGTGGTGTTGTTGGCCAGGGCCTTCTGCGGCCCGTCGGCCGCCACGGTCGGGCGGCTTTTCCCGCAGCCGCGCTGGTCGAACAGGATCACGCGATACCGGTCCGGATCGAAGAAGCGCGACATCACCGGCGCGCAGGCCCCGCCCGGTCCGCCGTGCAGGAACATCAACGGCTCGCCGTCGGCGCGGCCGTATTCCTCCCAATAGAGCTCGTGGTCCGGCGCCGTGTCGACCCGCAGCCAGCCGGTGCGCAGCGGCTGCCCTTGCGGATAGCTCCACTCGGTGGTGACCTTGCTGGTGGCGCGAAGCTTCGAGAAATCCATGGTCGAATCCTGCCGAAAGAGGTCGCGCACTCTCGCGCTGAAAGATGGAAATCTCTAGGCTCGAAACTCACGCTCTTCCGTGTCATCCCGGCCGGAAGCCCGCTTGCGGGCTGTAGAGCCGGGACCCAGGGGCCGGCGCACTGCGGTTCCCCCTGGGTCCCGGCTCTCCGCTACGCTGCGGCCGGGATGACACGACATTTGGAACGCCCATGACCCTCGACATCGAAGACCGCCTCGCCGCCGCCGCCTTCCGCCGTCTGGTCGAGCATCTGCAGATGCGCGCCGACGCCCAGAACATCGACCTGATGGGCCTGGCCGGCTTCTGCCGCAACTGCCTGGGCGATTGGGTCCATGAGGCCTCCGACGGGACAATCAGCAAGGAAGCCGCCCGCGAAGCGGTCCACGGCATGCCCGCCGCCGAGTGGAAGGCCAAGCACCAGTCGCCGGCGACGCCCGAGCAACTGGCGCGGATGGAGGAAAGCCTGGCGCTGAACGCGAAACTGCGCGCTGAACGCGCGTAGGGGGATGGGCGAAGAATCCCTCTCTCTTCGAGAGAGGGAGGGGCCCGCGCCGCCAGGCGTGGGAGGGTGAGAGGTTACGGGGCGAGCCGCAAATCCTCAGCCTGTCCAGAACCTTCCGTTCCCTGCCTTGTCCGGAAAGGGCGAAACCTCTCACCCTCCCATGCTTCGCATGGGCCCCTCCCTCTCTCTAGGAGAGAGGGATTTTGTGGGCGCTCCACGAGCGTTCGCGCCTTTTCATCCCCGGCTCCAAAACCGGCCCTATCCTCTTTCCACCTCGAAGCACTGGGGAGGGCGCGCGGCCAGCGACCTTCGCGGCTTCGGGGGGCGGTCGAGCGGGGACAGGTTCGAGGGGGATACTTGAACGGTCCGGGGCTGAGCTTGCTGGGTTCACCCGCCCGCCGTCGGCGTGGTTGGAGGTAAAAGGGCGCGTCTGGCTGCAAGCCCGTCCTCTCCGATCGCTGGGGCTCTCGGAAACGGGAGGTCCAGGTCCCGGTAAGGCCTGAACAGGGCCACCCGACGGGACGCTGATGGAAAACGGTCGCGCGAGGCGTCGGGCTTCGTCGAAACGGTAATTACTCTTCACACTCCGGACGAACGTCCGGCGCCTCGCATCCCTCCCCGCTCCCGGCGTTTCCGCGTCGGGCCGATTTCGCGCGCCCTCCCCCCTTGATGGGGGAGGGTTGGGTGGGGGTGAGCACGGCGGCGAACGCCTTCGCGACGGCTAGCGCAGCGGATCACCTCCATCCCCTACCCTTCCCCCATCAAGGGAGAAGGGAGCTTGTGGGAGAGACCATTTATGCCCCTGCCTCGAAAGCCACGACTCAAGCGCTCCACCGGCGGCACCCGCGCCAGCCGGCGCTTCATCCGTGACAAGGCTCGCCTGAAAGCCATGCTCATGGCCCGGTTCATCGCGCTTCACGAGCAGATCGAACGCCGCAAGCAGTACACCTATCGCGGCGCGTACGGCGCGATCAGCTATTTCAACCCTGGAGAGCCCATTCCACCGGGCTACCAGAAGGTCGAATACGACGAGGACGGCAATGAAACACCGCCCTACGTCAAAGAAAAAGTCCCCGGCCTTGCGACCGAGGACTTCTCCTTGTTCTTTAGAGAGCGAGAGACGCTTAGCGGATGACCCGCGCGCCCTTGCCCTTCATCACGGCCTCGACCTCTTCCTTGCGCACCATCGAGGTGTCGCCAGGCGTGGTCATGGCCAGGGCGCCGTGAGCCGCGCCGTACTCGACGGCGGCCTGGGGGCCCTTGCCTTCCATGAAGCCGAAGGCCAGGCCCGAGGCGAAGCCGTCGCCGCCGCCGACGCGGTCGTAGATCTCGAGGTTCTCACGCATCATCGAGGCGTAGAACTGGCCGCCGGCGTACAGGATCGCCGACCAGTCGTTGACCGAGGCGGTCTTGGCGTTGCGCAGGGTGGTGGCGGCGACCTTGAAGTTCGGGAACTCCTTCACGGCCGTCTGGATCATCTTCTTGAAGTTGGCCGGGTCGATCGAGCTGATGTGCTCGTCCAGGCCTTCCACTTCAAAGCCGAGGCAGGCGGTGAAGTCTTCCTCGTTGCCGATCATCACATCGACGTACTGGGCGATGTGACGGTTGACCTTCTGGGCGCCTTCCTTGCCGCCTTGCGACTTCCACAGGCTGGCGCGGTAGTTCAGGTCGTAGGAGACGACGGTGCCGTACTTGCGGGCCACTTCCACGGCTTCGATCACGGCTTCGGCCGTGTTCGAGGCCAGAGCCGCGAAGATGCCGCCGGTGTGGAACCAGCGCACGCCTTCTTCGCCGAACAGCTTTTCCCAGTTCACTTCACCGGGGCGGATCTGCGAGGCGGCCGAGTGACCCCGGTCGCTGCAGCCCAGGGCCGGGCGAACGCCGAAGCCCTTTTCGGTGAAGTTCAGACCGACGCGCGTGTTGCGGCCGAGGCCGTCGAACTCGCGCCAGATGATGTGGGAGGTGTCGACACCGCCCTGCATCATCAGATCCTCAACCAGCCAGCCCAAGTCGTTCACCGGCAGGGCGGTGACGGCCGTCGAGCGCTTGCCCCAGCACTTCTTGAAAGCGCGGGCGACGTTGTATTCGCCGCCGCCTTCCCAGACCTGGAACTGACGGGCGTTGCGAACCCGGCCGAAGCCCGGGTCGAAACGCAGCATCACTTCACCGAAGCTGGCGCAGTCCCACTTCGTCTCCGAAGCCGGGCGGATGTTGAGGATATTGTCGGTCATTTGGTCTTAGGCCTTCCCACGAACCTTCTTGATCAGATCGACGGTCTCGCGAACCTTCTTGGAGATGCCCGCGTAGTCCTTGGCGTCCAGCAGCTCTTGCGTGATCAGCTTGGAGCCCATGCCGGCGGCGACGATGCCCGCGCCGAACCACTTCTTCACCGAAGCCTCGTCCGGATCGACACCGCCCGTCGGCATGATGCGGGTCCAGGGCATCGGGCCCAGCACCGCCTTGACGAAATCGGGACCGCCGACCGACGAACCCGGGAACACCTTGACGATCTCGCAGCCCAGCTCTTCGGCGTACGAGATTTCCGAGGCCGAGCCGCAGCCCGGCGAGTACGGGATCTTGCGACGGTTGCAGACCTTGGCGACATCGGCGTTCAGGATCGGGCCGACGACGAACTTGGCGCCGTTGGCGATGTAGATGCCGGCGGTCGGCGCATCGACGATCGAGCCCACGCCCATGATCACGCGCGGATCGGCCTTATCGAAGTAACGGGTGACTTCGTAGAAGACGTGGCTGGCGAAATCGCCGCGATTGGTGAACTCGATGCAGGGCGCGCCGCCGTCGGCGCAGGCCTGGATCACGTTCTTACAGACCTCGACGTCCGGGTGGTAGAACACCGGAATGACGCCCTGCTCCATCAGGGCGGTCAGCACCGCCATACGGTCTTTCACCATCTCAAACTCCTTCCCGAAGGATCGTTCTTGCGCGAACCGCCGCAGGGGCCGCCGCGCGAGCAATATTTCGCCGGAATTGGCTCAGGGCGTTCCCTTAGACCGCGTTGCGCTCGGGCGCCACACCGCGCTTGCCGCTACGTCAAACTAAGGTCGCAGGGCGCATCGACCTTGGACCGATCACGGTTCCCCGGTCTCGACCCGCAGCGCGATCTTCCGTCGCTGTCGCTTCCTTCCCTATGGCCTATTCCGCGCCCCTCAGCCCTCGCCCGGACCGCAAAATTGAGGGCGTCGGATTTCGCCGACGCCCCAAGAGTTTGCGCAGGAGCGAGCTCAAAGAGCCGCAAACGAGACGGGCCGACCGCCAAGCCGAACCGAAACGTATGACACCGGTTACCAAAAGTGGCTAGGCCACTTCGCCACCGGTGTCATTTGCAGATAACCAGAAACTGATAAGGAGCGCAAGCGCCCTTCGAAGACGAAATGAACCTTCCTAACTGCTTGGAATCACGAACTTTCAGCGAACTGAGAAGACGTCGATACCTCAGCCGGTGTTGCGCAGACCCGCCGCGATGCCGGCGACGGTTAGCTGAATGGCCAGACGCAGCGCTTCGTCGCTGTCCCCTGCCCTGCGACGGGACAGGAGCTCCAGCTGCAGATGGTTCAGCGGATCGACCGAGCGGCTGGCTAGCGCGACGGATTCCGAGAGGTCCGGCTGATTGTCGAGCAGCGCGGTTCCGCCTCGGATCGCCAGGGCCAGACCGGTCGCCGCCTCGTGCTCGCGCCGGATCGTCGCGAATATCCGCTCGGCGTCGGCCTTGTCCGGCGACAGGGCCACATAGCGGGCGGCGATGTCCATCTGGCTCTGGGCCAGGGCCAGCTCCATGTTCGACAGCAGGGAAGCGAAGAAGTCGAAGCTGCCGGCCAGATCGCGCAACTGCTCAACCGATAGGCCCGCGCGCTCAACGCCCGAGGCAAAGCCATACCAGCCCGGCAGCATGAACCGCGCCTGCGACCAGCTGAACACCCACGGGATGGCCCGCAGGTCCTCGATCTTGCGGCTGGCGGTCCGGCTTGCGGGCCGGCTGCCGATATTGAGACCGACGATCTCGCTGATCGGGGTGACCGACCAGAAGAAGTCCTCGAAGGCCGGATCGTCATAGACCAGCGCCCGATAGCCGTGGAACGAAGCCTCGGCCAGAGCGGTCATGGCGGCCTCGACCTTGGCGTCGCGCTGCGGGACCGGACGCTCGCTGGCCATCAACACGGCGGCGGCCAGACCGTCGAGATTACGGCGGGCGGTCGGCTGGTCGCCGAAGCGGCGGGCGATCATCTCGCCCTGCTCGGTCATGCGGATGCGTCCCTGGACGGTGCCGGCCGGTTGGGCGAGCACGGCCTCAGCGGCCGGCCCCCCGCCCCGGCCGACGCTGCCGCCGCGGCCGTGGAACAGCTGCAAGCCTACGCCCATCCGGTCGGCCTCGTGGGCCAGGGCCGAGGCGCCGGTCGCGACGCCGCGCCGGCTGGCGACATAGCCGCCATCCTTATTGCTGTCGGAATAGCCGAGCATGATCTCCTGTACCGGCCGGTCGCCCAGGATCGTCCGGCTGAGCGGCAGCTCCAGCCACTGGCGCAGCACGGCCGGGCCGTTTTCGAGGTCGCCGATGGTCTCGAACAGCGGCGCGACCTTGACCGAGGCGCGCGGCGCCGCGCCGCCCCAGACCAGCCCCACCTGCTTGAGCAGCACCAGCGGTTCCAGCATGTCCGACAAGGTCGCCGACTTCGAGATGATGTAGGCGCCAAGGCAGCCGTGGCCATAGTCGCGCACCGCCTGGGCGGCCGCCTCCATGGTCGCCAGCTCCTTGGTCGTCTCTTCGTCATAAGCGGTGAACGGCGAGACCAGCGGGCGCTGATGCGACAGCTCCTCAATCAGCACCTTGCACCGAGCGTCCTCGCCGAGCTTCAGATAGTCGACGCCCGTGCCCGCCCGTCGGAACAGCTCGTCCAGGGTGCGCTCGTGAACGTCGGCGTTCTGGCGCAGATCCAGGCTCATCAGGTGGAAACCGCAGGCCTTGGCGACCTCGACCAGGGTGCGCAGGGCCGAACCGACCAGCCGCTCGCCGCCATTGCGCTCAAGGCTGTCGATGATGACCGAGAGGTCGGCGACGAAGGCGTCCGGATGCGCGTAAGGCTCGACGCTGGTCACACCCGTTGCGAAGGCCACAGGGGCGCCGGTCAGCTTCTGCGACACGGCGGTCAGGCGGTCGAAGATCAGCTCCAGCGCCAGGCGGTAGGGCTCGTCGATCCGATGAACCGAAGGATCCTTGGCCTGGGCGGCCAGGGCCAGCAGCTCCTCGGACACTGGCGTGTAGGCCGTCGACACCGCGAGATTGGACCACAGCTTGCGCACTTCGCCGGCGTACCAGTCGAGGATCACCCGCGACTGGCTGGCGAAAGCCAACTTCAGCGTCTGGCCGTTCACACCGGGATGGCCGTCGCGATCGCCCCCCAGCCACGACCCCATCTTCAGCAACGGCGCCAACTGGCCGTGCTGACCGATCTTGCCGGTCCAGTCACCGTAGAGGTCGATGATCGCCGGCAGGATCGAGGTGCGGACGATCGACAGCGCATTGCGGATCTCGTCCTTCACCGTGATCCGCTCGGGACGATAGAGCCGCGTACGCCACATCAGGGCGATCTCGCGGAACAGGCTCTCGCGAATCTCGGCGTCCAGGTCCGGCGGCAGGTGGTGACGGCGCAGGGCCATCAGACGCGAGATCTCGGTCTCTCGGTCCACCATGCTGCGGCGACGCACCTCGGTCGGGTGCGCGGTCAGCACCGGCACGACGTTCATCGCCGCGAAGACCTTCGCCAGCTCGGCGTCGGACTTGCCGGCGGATTTCAGCGCCTTCACGGCGTCGACGAGGGTGCGCGGACGGTCGTCGCCGGGCCGGGCGTCAGCTTCGGCATGACGACGACGACCGGCAACGTCCTCGCCGATATTGGCCAGCAGCGAATGGCTGGCGAACGCCCGCGCCAGGAACACCGCCTGCTCGGTCGTCAGGTCGGCGAACAGGTGGTCCAGCTGCGGCGCGTCGCCGGTGGCGGCGTCCTCCCGGGACGCAGCCTTGCGCGCCCTGGCTACCAGCTCGGCCTTCTCCGGGCCCTCCAGATAGGTGATCGCCTCGATCAGCAGCTCGCTGAGCAGATTGGCGTTCTGGCGGACGTGGCGGCTGGTCGGACGATCGGCGGCGATCGACAGGGCCGGGTTGCGCATGCGCGGACTCCAGGGACCGCGCAAAAGGCGGTCCCGATCAGGAATGGATCTCGAGAACACGTCGTCGCGCCGGGCCGTTCCCCGGCGCTTGACGTAGCGGCGCCCTCTAGCGCGCTTCACCGGGCGGGAAAAGCCGCCCGGCACGATGGTTGCGCTACCATCGTATTTCTGCGCGTTTTTCTTTCGCTAGCGAGCCAGCCAGCCGCCATCCACGGCCAGAGTAATGCCCTGAACGTAGTCCGAGGCCGACGACGCCAGAAACACTGCAGCGCCGCCAATGTCCTCCGGACGCCCCCAGCGACCGGCGGGAATACGGGCCAGGATGGCGGCGTTCCGGTCAGCGTCGTTGCGCAGGGCCTCGGTATTGTTGGTGTCGAAATAGCCCGGCGCGATGGCGTTGACGTTGATCCCCTTGGTCGCCCACTCATTGGCGAGAATCTTGGTCAGACCCGCCAAGCCCGACTTGGAAGCCGTGTAGGACGGGACCCGGATGCCGCCCTGGAAGGACAGCAGCGAGGCGATGTTGATCACCTTGGCCTGACCGCCCTCGACGCCCTGCTTGAGCGCCTGCTTGGCGAAGGCCTGGGTCAGGAAGAAGACGACCTTCAGGTTGGTGTCCATCACCGCGTCCCAGTCGGCTTCCGAGAACTCGATGGAGTCCGCGCGACGAATGATGCCGGCGTTATTGACCAGGATGTCGACCTTGCCATAGGCGGCGACGGTTTCGTCGACGACGCGCTGAACGGGCTCGGTCGAGCCGAAGTCGGCCTTGATCGACAGGAACTTACGACCCAGGGCCTCAACAGCCTTCTGCGTGTCGACCGGCTCACTGCGGCCCGCGGCGGCGATATCCGCGCCGGCGGCGGCCAGGGCGATGGCGATCCCCTGCCCGATCCCGGTGTTGGCGCCGGTGACGAGCGCGACCTTGCCTTCGAGGCTGAACGGATTGGCCATGTCGAGTTCCTGTTCAAATTAGCTGTCATCCCGGACGACCTGAAAGGTCGATCCGGGACCCAGGGGCCAGCGGCAAGGCGACCGCCCCTGGGTCCCGGCCCTACGCTGCGCTCCGGCCGGGATGACACCGGAGCACGGTGGCCGAAGGCCCTATTTCAGCTGGCAGATGTCCAGCACGTTCATGTCGGTGTAGTCGAGGTTCTCGCCGCCCATCGCCCAGATGAAGGTATAGTTGGCGGTGCCCGAACCCATGTGGATCGACCACGGCGGGCTCATCACGGCTTCCTCGTTGGCGATCACGATGTGACGCATCTCGTCCGGCTCGCCCATGTAGTGGAAGACCCGGTCGTTCTCGCCCAGGCCGAAGTAAAAGTAGGCTTCCGAACGACGATCGTGCAGGTGGGGCGGCATGGTGTTCCAGACGCTGCCCGGCTTCAGCACGGTCATGCCCAGCAGCAGCTGGGCCGACTTGCAGGTGGTCGGCACGATGTACTGGTAGATCGTGCGCTCGTTGGAAGTCTCCAGCGCGCCACGCTCCAACGGGATCGCGTCGGCGAAGGCCAGCTTCTTGGTCTCGAACGCGGCATGGGCCGGAAGGCTGACCAGGTAGAAGCGCGCGGCGCCGTCGACGCCTTCGAAGGTGACGTCCTTGGCGCCCATGGTGACGTACAGGCCGTCACGCGGCACGATCTCGTAGACCACGCCGTCGACGGTGACCTTGCCGGTCGTCTCGCCGACATTGATGAGGCCCAGCTCGCGACGCTCCAAAAACGGGTGGCCAGCGGCGGAGGCGGGCTCGGTCTGGTCGGGCAGCTTGATCGGGCTGGTGGCCACGACGCCGCCGACGACAAAGCGTTCGGCGTGATTGTAGGTCAGGACGATCTGGCCGTCCTGGAACAGACCCTGCATCAGGTAACGGTCGCGCAGGTCGTCATTGCTGACCGCGAACATCATGTCCGGATGGGTGGCGTGATAGGTCTTGGCGAACATCGGGAAGTCTCCGGAAAGGGTGTTCTATTCGGCGGCCGCGCGCAGCGTGGCGGGGCGAGCCCAGTCCGGACGCTGGTCGAGCTTGTAGGCCTTCTTGGGCAGGGTGTAGGTCAGGTCGACGATCAGTTCCTCGGCCTCGACCAGGTCCATACGATGCTCGGCCACCATGCGGGCCAGGAAGGCGCTGTCGACACGGCGGGCCACGTCGTGGCGAGCCGGGATCGAGAGGAAGGCGCGCGTGTCGTCGTTGAAGCCGACGGTGTTGTAGAAGCCGGCGGTCTCGGTGACCTGCTCGCGGAAGCGCATCATGCCTTCCGGGCTATCGTGGAACCACCAGGACGGGCCCAGCTTCAGCACTGGATAGTGGCCGGCCAACGGAGCCAGTTCGCGGCTGTAGGTCGTCTCGTCCAGCGTGAACAGGATGATCGACAGGCGCGGATCGTTGCCCAGACGGGTCAGCAGCGGCTTCAGCGCATCGACATATTCGGTGCGCATCGGGATGTCCGCGCCCTTGTCGCGACCATGCGAGTTCAGCAGGCCCACATTGTGGTTGCGGTGCGAGCCGGGGTGGATCTGCATGACCAAGCCATCATCGAGGCTCATCTTGGCCATCTCGGTCAGCATTTGGGCGCGGAACAGCTCCGCCTTCTCCGGCGTGACGTCCCCCTTCACCAGGCTGTTGAACAGCGTTTCGGCCTCGACCTCCGAAAGATCGGCCGTCGCTGCCGTAGGATGCCCATGGTCGGACGAGGTCGCGCCCGCGTCGATGAAGGCCTGACGCCGCAGGCGGTGCGCCTCCAGATAGCTCTTCCAGTTGTAGACGTCCTGGCCCGAGGTTTCGGCGAAACGCTCAAACGCGCGGGGCCCCCGCTCGTCCTCGAAGTCGATGACCGCATCGGGCCGATAGGCAGTGATCACGTGACCACCCCACCCGCTTTCGCGGATCGCGGCGTGATGCTGCAGGCTTTCATGCGGGCCTTCGGTGGTGGCCAGCGTCTCGATGTTGAACCTGTCGAACAGCGCGCGCGGACGGAAGGCGTCAGTGGCGAGCGCGGCATTGATGCGGTCGAAATAGTCGTCGGCGTTCGAAGCCTCGAGGAACTCAGTGAAGCCAAAGACCTTGGCGAATACGTGATTCAGCCAGACCCACGACGGCGTGCCGCGGAAGAGTTGGAAGTTCGAAGCGAACACCCGCCAAGCGTCACGGGGGTCGGTGTCGGGAACCCCGGCCTTCGAGCGCACCTTCAGCGCCTCCAGGCTGACGCCCTGGCTATAGAGCATGCGGAACAGGTAGTGGTCGGGCGCCAGCAACAGATCGGTAGCGTCCTGGAAGGGCGCGTTGGTCGCGAACCAGGACGGATCAGTATGGCCGTGCGGGCTGATGATCGGCAGATCCTTGACCAGCGCATAGAGGCCGCGCGCATAGGACCGCATTGTCGGATCGGACGGGAAAAGACGATCCTCGTGAAAATTCAGAGGTCTGGCCATGGCTTAGCGTCTTCTCCCTTCGTCGATGGCGGCTTCGCCGACCGCCGCTCGTGTCCGCTTGGTAACCGGTGTCATCACTCGATGCAAGCATCAGCGCGTGAAGCTTGCTCAGGCCGGAACGGGCCCGGAAGACTCACGAATAACCAGGTTTGGTTCCATCTTGGTGACGTCGCGCGGCTCGCGACGTTCACCGCCGATCAGCTTCTCGACGGCGATACGACCAATCTCGCGCGTCGGGGTGTGGATGGTCGTCAGCGGCGGCCAGACGGCCTGAGCGATCTGGAAATCATCGAACCCCACGACGGTCAGATCCTGGGGCACCGAAAGCCCCGCCTTTCGCGCCGACTGCAGTACGCCGGCGGCCATTTCGTCATTGCCGCAGAAGATGGCCGTCGGACGCGGGGTCCGCGACAGCAGCAGGTCGCCACAGGCCATGCCCGACTCGAAGGTATAGGCCCCCTGGACGATATCCTCCGGCGCCAGCGCCAACCCGGCCTCGGCCAAAGCATCCTCAAAGCCCCCTCGCCGCTCGTGCGACGAACGGAAGCTCTCCGGACCCGAAATAAAGGCGATGCGCTTGTGGCCAAGCTCGACGATGTGCCGTGCGGCCTGGGCGCCGCCCATGCGGTCATGGCCGACGATCATGTGCTCAGGCTTGTCCAACTCGACCGAAGCGATCCGGATATAGGCGCAACCGATCTCGTTCAGCAGCTTGGCCACCCGCTCGTCCTCGGACACCGACGGCGGCAGCACGACGCCATACAGTTTCTGCCGCTCGACGAACGCACGGATGTCAGTGAGGAAAGTCGGGCTGGCGCGATTACAGGGATGCACCACGAGTTCGAACCCGGAACCGCGCATACCGTCCAGCAGGCCAAGCTGCATGTTGACGACGTACTGCGGATTGGGATTGTCGTAGATCATGCCGATCAGGAACGATCGGCGGAAGGCCAATCCCCGCGCCTGAGGGTCTGGCGCGTAGCCCCATTCAGCGATCACAGCCTCGATCCGCTCGCGGGTCTCATCCCTCACGAAGGGCGACTGGTTGATGACCCGGGACACGGTCTTTTTCGACACCCCGGCCAGTCGCGCAATGTCATTGATCGTCGCCCGCCGCCGTCCGCCTTCGACGCTGGTCTCGTTTTCATCGGGGATCGAGGACGGCGTCTTGGAAGGGCTCACGGGGTTTCCAGCAGCTTCGGGCGTTTTCTTTTGTCATACTCCAGCCGACCCAAGCTCGCCAACATAAGGCGGAACATTCGATCGCGAGATGATTGACACCGGTTTCCATCCTGCCGATAGCGGGCGATGACAGCAGACAGGCGACGACGATCACCCCTGATGACCCAATCGACCTCGATCCCTGACGAATCGATCCACCTGGTGGACTCGCGCGATCATGTCGCCACTGCGCTGCGTGATCTCACCACTGGCGAAAAGGTGCGGCTGCACGGCCAGGCGCTGATCGTCGGCGCGGACATTCCCAAGGGCCACAAGATCGCGACGCGTCCGGTGCGATCCGGCGAGGATGTCTTGAAATACGGCTGGCCGATCGGACGCGCCACCCGTGACATCGCGGCAGGCGATCACGTTCACGTCCATAACGTCGCCACCCGCCTCGAAGGCGTAGAGGACTACAGCTTTTCCCCCGCCCCGGTGACACGCCCCCCGGCCGCTGATGCAAGAACATTCCAGGGCTTTCGCCGCAAGAACGGCAGGGCCGGGACGCGGAACGAAATCTGGGTTCTGTGCACCGTCGGCTGCGTCGCTAACACCGCGCGCCGGATCGCAGAAAAAGCCAACCAGCGCTTTAGCGGCCGGGTCGATGGCGTTCATGCCTTCCCCCACCCTTTTGGATGCTCGCAACTCGGCGATGATCTGGCCCATACGCGCAAGCTGATCGCCGCGCTGGCCAGTCATCCCAACGCCGGCGGCGTGCTGATCCTGGGCCTCGGCTGCGAGAACAACCAGCTCAAGACGCTGCTCGAAAGCGCGCCCGATATCGATCGGGAACGACTGAGAAGCTTCACGACCCAGATGGTCGAGGACGAACTCGAAGATGGCCTGGCGGCCGTGGAAGCGCTGGTCGAAATCGCCGAGCGCGATCAGCGCGAACCGGTCCCGATCTCCCAACTGGTCGTCGGCCTCAAATGCGGCGGATCGGACGGCTTCTCGGGAGTCACCGCCAATCCGCTGGTCGGGCGGATCGCCGACAAGGTCGCCGAGGCCGGTGGCACCCCGGTGCTGACGGAGATTCCCGAGATCTTCGGAGCCGAGAACGTTCTTCTGCAGCGTGCCGCGACACGGGAAGTGTTCGACGCTGCGATCGCGGTCATCGACGATTTCAAGCGCTACTTCATCGAAGCCAACCAGCCGATCTATGAAAATCCGTCTCCGGGCAATATCGCGGGCGGCATCACCAGCCTCGAGGAAAAATCCCTTGGCGCGGTGCAGAAGGGCGGGCGCTCGCCGCTCGTGGAAGTTCTGCGCTATGGCGAAAAGGTCGGTCGGCACGGCCTGACCCTGCTGGAAGCGCCCGGTAATGATGCGGTGTCGTCTACGGCCCTGACAGCGGCCGGGGCGACGGTGATCCTGTTCACCACCGGCCGCGGAACGCCGCTGGGTTTTCCCGCGCCGACCCTGAAGATCGCCTCCAACTCCGGACTGGCGCAGCGCAAGCCGGGTTGGATCGACTTCGATGCGGGCCAGGTGCTGGAAGGCGTTTCCATGGACACCGCAGCTGACCGGTTGATGGATCTCGTGATCGAAACCGCCTCCGGCAAGGCGACCAAGGCCGAACAGAATGGCGAGCGTGAGATCGCGATCTGGAAATCCGGAGTCACCCTCTGAAATCCGCAAAGCTGGATTGCCACCGGTGTCCAAACTGGCTCATCTACCGTCCCGCCCTTCCCTAACGAAACTCCAGGCGTGTCCTTTGACTGCTTCCTTCGTCACGACCCAAGCCCTCCGCCTCAGCGCCACCAGCTATCCCGGCGCGATCCCCGGCGTGGCCATTCCCGGCTACGACAGAGACAAGATTCAGGTCGGTGTGGTGCACTTCGGTCCGGGCGCATTCCATCGCGCTCACCAAGCCTACTATTTCGACAAGCTGCTGGAGCACGACCCGCGCTGGGGCGTGTGCGCCGTGTCGCTCAAGAGCCCCGGCGTCCGGGATGCGCTGGAGCCCCAGGATGGCCTCTACACCCTGGCCCAGCTTGACGCCGACACGACCTTCCGCGTCATGGGCTCGATCCTGGAAGTGTTGGTGGCTCCCGAAGATCCGCCCTCCGTGTTCGCGCGTCTCGCCGCGCCGACCACTCGCTTGGTCACCCTGACCGTGACCGAAAAAGGCTACACGCTGTCGCCTGACGGGGGACTGGACGAGAACCATCCCGACATCATCCATGATCTGGCCAATCCACGCGAACCCCGGAGCGCCGTCGGCTACATTGTGGAAGGTCTGCGCCGCCGTTTCGCCGCCGGGCTCGCGCCGTACGCGGTCGTGGCCTGCGACAACCTCGCCGACAACGGTTGGCGCCTGAAAGCCGCAGTAGTCGCCTATGCCGGCAAGCTCGATGAGGAACTCGCCCGCTGGATAGACCGCGAGGGCCGCTTTCCGCGGACGATGGTCGACAGCATCACGCCGGCGACCGATGACGCGCTACGGGCCCGCGTTCTCGCCGCCACCGGCCTGGAGGACGCCTGGCCGATCCAGCGCGAGGCCTTCACCCAATGGGTGGTCGAAGACGTGCTGCCCGCCGACGCCCCCGACCTGGCCAGTGTCGGCGTCATCCTCACCGACGACGTTCGCGGCTTCGAACGCGCCAAGCTGCGCTTGCTGAACGGCGTCCATTCGACGCTCGCCTATGCCGGTCTGCTCCGTGGCCATGAGACGGTGTTCGAAGCGGTCAGCGATCCTACATTGGCCGCCCTGGCGCGGGACATGATGGTCAAGGACATCATCCCGACACTGACGCCGCCGCGTGGTCTGGACCTGCAAGGCTATGCCGACGCGATCCTGGCGCGGTTCCAGAATCCGGAAATCCGCCACCTGCTGTCGCAGATCGCCTGGGATGGTTCGCAGAAGCTGCCGTTCCGGATTCTGGGGACACTCACGGAAACATTGGAGGCGGGCCGATCCATTGAACGGCTGGTGATCCCGCTGGCGGCCTGGATGCGCTTTGTCGCCGGTCGCGCCAAGGCCGGCGAACCGCTCGTCGACCCGCTGCAGGAACGCCTGTCGGCGCTGGGCGCGGCGGCGACCGGTAACGCCAAGACCGACGTCGCCGCGTTCCTGGCGCTGGACACGGTGTTCCCCGCCGCCCTTGCGGGTCATCCAGCGTTCGTGGCGGCGCTCGAAACGGCCTATGCGAACCTGGGCTAACGCGTAACGCCGCGCGCGGTCAGCACCGGCACGACGGTGCTGACCAGGATCTGAAGATCAAACAGGAACGACTGGCGGCGCAGATATTCGGCGTCGAGCGCGACCTTGTCGGGAATGGCCAGTTCATCCCGCCCATTGATCTGAGCCCAACCGGTCACGCCGGGCCGTAGACTATCGACCCCCGCCGCCTGGCGCGCCGCGATCAGGTCGTGCTGGTTGAAGAGGGCGGGACGCGGGCCAACCAGGCTCATGTGGCCGATGAACACGCTCCACAGCTGGGGGAGTTCATCCAGGCTGAGCTTGCGCATGGCGCCGCCGATGGGTGTGAGCCATTGGTCGGGATTGTCCAGCAGGTGCGTGGCCACCTCGGGCGTGTCGATCCGCATGGTGCGGAACTTGGGCATCGGAAACAGCGCCGACGCCCGCCCGACACGTTGAGACCAGTAGAGACCCGGCCCCGGCGACGTCGCTCGCACCAGCAGCCAGAGCAGCGCGAGCGGCGTGGCCAGAACGACCAGCCCGACCCCAGCCGCCACCATATCGAAGGCGCGCTTCACGCGACGCCCTAGGCCAGATCGCCGCTGGCCGCGTCGAGCAACAGATAGGCCCGCCCTGCGTCGGACGACAGCAGCGCCGCCAGCAAGAAGCCCTCGCGGTCCTGACCCGCTGCTTCCTCGATCATGCCCGCGTAGCGCTTGAGGAAGCGCTCAGTGTTGCTCTTAAGGGTGGCGTCGGAGAATAGCCGGCGCACGAGGCGACGGATCGCCGCCGGCGCGAGGCGCTTGACCACCTCTCGCGCGCCGACGGAGTCGCGCGTTTGCAGCGCCGCGGCGATCTCGTCGATACGACCACGCGGCAACAGAGCGTGCGGGTCGATGCCCATGGCTGTGATCTCGGCGGCGAGCTTTTCACCCAACCCCGCATCGCCCGGCGTGCTGTTCTCGATGCCCGACAACAGGCTGCGCCAGCTCCAGTTTCCTTCCGCGTCGGCCTCGGACGGAGATCCCCCGGCCTGTTTACGGGCTGAGGCCTGCTCGAACACTGAGCGGAATTCCTGATCGGTCGCCGTGGGCGTGAGGCGCAAACGCCGCCGATCCAACGGCGGCTCGTCCTCGTCGTCGAATTCAGCGATCGGCAGCGCGGCCGGCGTCGGCGCGGGCGGGGTTGGCGGCGGTGCG
>VYKS01000045.1_pt1 | contig 70536 bp, 65 predicted proteins | sample 5114511 | NCBI WGS metagenome assembly VYKS01 (sample SAMN12291795, study PRJNA351875) | freshwater metagenome | isolation source: freshwater lake | place: USA: Michigan, Gull Lake | collected 2011-07-05 | reverse complement strand
CCCCGGTACACGCTCGCGCCCGGTTACGAGATCTCGCGTCTCGTGAAGGGCGGGTGGCAACTCGCCGGTGGACACGGCCAGGTGGCACGCGACGCCGCGCTCGGCGACATGATGGCCTTCGCAGACGCCGGCATCACCACCTTCGACTGCGCCGACATCTATACCGGTGTCGAAGAACTCATCGGCGACTTCCTCCGCGCCTGGCGCACCACACGCGGCACCGATGCCCCGACCATCCAGGTGCACACCAAGTGCGTCCCCGATCGCGACGCGCTCCCCACGCTGACGCGTGTACAGATTCACGCCCTCATCGATCGCTCGTTGCATCGGCTTGGCGTGGACACGCTCGACCTGGTACAGCTCCACTGGTGGGACTACGCCGTGCCGGGGTGGCTCGAAACGGCCGGCTACCTCAATGACCTGCGCGCCGCCGGCAAAGTCCGGCAGGTCGGCCTCACCAACTTCGATGTGCCTCGTGTGCGCGCCATGCTCGACGCGGGCATTCCCATTGCCTCGCATCAGGTCCAACTCTCGTTGCTCGACCGCCGACCGCTCGGCGCCATGGCATCGCTCTGCGCCGCGCATGACATCGGGTTCCTCTGCTACGGTGCACTCGCCGGCGGATTCTTTCACGAACGCTGGCTGGGCGTGGCTGAACCCATGCCACCATTCGAGAACCGCTCGCTGGTGAAATACAAGCTCATCATCGACGAGTTCGGTGGCTGGGACGCGTTTCAGGCGCTGCTACACACCATGCACGCGATTGCCACCGCGCATGCCACCACCATTGGCGCCGTCGCGATTCGCGCGACGCTCGATGTGCCCGGTGTGGCCGGCGTCATCGTTGGTGCACGACACGCCGGCCATCTGCCCGCAACGTGCGCCGCACTCGCGTTGACCCTCACGCCGGACCATCGCGAGGCGCTCCGCGCGCATCTCGATGCCGCGCCGGGACCGCGTGGCGACGTCTATACACTCGAGCGCGACCGCTCGGGGCCGCACGCCGGCATCATGCGCTACAATCTCAATACTGGACGCTAGCGTGCCGACCGCCGCGGAACGCCGGGAACACGTGGCCGCCCTGGGCACACGCACCGGCAGTTTCGCGCACGACTGCAACAAGCTGCTGCAGCCTGTGCTCAGCGACGCCGAAGAGGCCCGCCACCAAAGGTACTGCCGACCGATCGGTCCATGTCCATCATGTCGGCGCGCGCGCTTGCCGCAGCGGTCCATCGATAATCACCACGACGGCTGATCGTCCTCGTGACCGGCAATCTCGCACAGGAGAAGGACGCGGCGGTGCCGCATGCGCTGTTCACCGGCATGCGCTCCAAGCCGGTCACCACCGGCGAACTCCACGGAATGCGGCAACGCTGCCCCGCACGACGGTACCGGCGCCGTGGCCTAACTCTCTCCGTGCCTGCGTGAGAATTGTTCAGCGAGACCAGCCTACGTCGGACGCCCCGCCGACGCGCGATAGGTCGCCGGCGTCGCGTCGTACTGCCGCTGGAAACACTGACAGAAGTACGACACGCTGTTGAAGCCGACCGCGTACGCCACATCCGCCACCGTGCCGCGCTCCGACAGCAGCAGGCGTGCGCCCAGCGCGAGTCGACGCTCGCGCAACAGGGTGGACGGCGACGTGCCGAACGCCTGCTTGACCCGGCGGAACAGATGAGAACGATCCTGGGCCACCGCGTCCGCCAGCTCCGCCACGCCGAAGTCCTGATCGGACAATCGCGTATCGATCACCGCGAGCACCCGTGCTCTGAACTGCTCATCGAGGGCGCTGAGCGCCGGAATCGGCATCGCTTGGGGCGTGTCATGACACAGCGGCACGATCGTCGATGCCATGATCATCGCGGGCTGTTCGCCATCGCGACGTGGCACACGCTCCTGCCACCGCCGCCGCGCCGCAATGAGATTCGCGACCCGCACGTCGAGCTCGCGCATATCGAACGGCTTCACGAGATAATCGTCGGCGCCGATCTTGAGACCAGTCAGCCGCTTCTCGTCCTCCGCCTGTGCGGTCAACAAGACGATCGCGAGAAAGTCCGTCTCGGGACTCTCCCGGAGCGTACGCACGAGCGAAAGGCCGTCGCTACCGGGCATCATGACATCCGAGACCACGATGTCCGGCAACTCACGCTGCGCCACCGCAATCCCCTCCGCACCATCGTTCGCCTCGAGCACACGATACTGGTGGTGGAAGTGATCGCGGATGTAGGCGCGCAGATCGTCGCTATCGTCGACGACGAGCATGGTCGGCACATCATCGCTGTCGTCCACGCCTTCGTCGCTCTCGATGCCGATTGGCTGAGCGTGCCTGGGGCGCAGCGGAATACCAATGGGGCCGGTGACCTCATCGACGCGCGGCTGACGGGCGGGGGCGTCCTCGACGACCCCGTACGGGATCTTGACGGTGAACATCGTGCCGCGCGGGTCGCTGTCGGCCGAGATGCGTCCGCCATGCAACTCCACCAGTTCCTTCACGAGCGCGAGACCGATACCGGTGCCGGCTTGCAGTCGGGCATCCGTTTCGTCGACTTGGTAAAACCGCTCGAATACCAGCGCCAGCTGGGCGGGCGGCATACCGGGACCGGTATCGATCACATGCATGATCACCGCCGACTCTCCGTCCACAAGGGCGCGTTCGATCTTGAGGCGAACCGCGCCGCCATTCGGGGTGAACTTGACGGCATTGGACAGGAGGTTCGTCAGCACCTTCTCAATGGCATCGGCATCGAACCTCCCCTTGAGCACCTGCGGCGCGTCGAGGGTCAGCGTGATCTGCTTGCGCTCGGCCACCGACGCGAAGGCCCCGACGATGCCGCGGACGAACAACGAGAGATCGAGTGGACGCAAACGCAACTGCATCTGTCCCGCCTCGAGTTTCGCCACGTCCAGAATCTGATTCACCAGCCGCAACAGCCGACGCGAGTTTCGCAGCGCAATTTCGATCCAGCGCGCTTCCTGCGCGTCGCGGCCGCCACGCGCCCGTAAGTCTTCGAGCGGCCCGATGGTGAGCGTCAGCGGCGTGCGCAACTCGTGCGACACATTGGCAAAAAAGCGGGTCTTCGCGATATCGAGCGCCTGCAGCTGATTGGCCTGGGCTTCGAGCAGGGTGTTCTGCCGGGCCAGCTCCTGCTCTCGCTCCCGCAAGGTGCCGCTCCGGTCGGCCACGACGCTTTCGAGCTCCTGCGTCTGGGTTCGCAACACGCGCACCCGCCGGACCATCACCGTGGCCCCGCCGGCCACCACCAGCAGCAGGAGGATCCCACGAAAGAGCAGCGTCTCCCACCAATGCGGAGCAACGCGAAATGCCAGTGTCGCCACATCGCCAGACCACGCGCCGTCAGCACCCGCCGCCTGCACCGAGAACGTGTAACGCCCCGGAGGCAGCTGGGTGTAGAAGGCCGCGCGCCGAGTGCCGGCGCGAATCCACTCACCGTCGTAGCCATCGAGCCGGTAGCGGAACTGCACCGTCGAGGGATGCGTGAACGCTGGGGCGGTGTAGTCGATCCGAATGCTTCGCTCCGTCACCTCGGGTACCACCCGACCGCTATTCGGCAGCACGTGCGTATCGCCGGCGACGATCTGCTCCACGACGGCGCTCAGCGTCCGTGCTGTGCGGACGTCCGTCGCCGCCTGCAGACGGTGGAGCCCCCCCGCTGCAGTCGCCAGCCAGAGCCCCCCCTCACGGTCTGGCAGGGCGGCGACAATGCGAAACGCGTCGACGGAAATGGCACTGTGCGGCGGCGAGAGGGCCAAGACCTCGCGGCCATCGCGCCACACGCGACGCCCGCGCGCGTACCACAGGCTCGACTGCGCCCCCCACCAACGTGGCACCGGGCGCTCGGCGCCACCGGCACCGGCATCAGGTGCCACGCGCGTCACGCGGTCCGCCGTCAGGCGGTACGCGCCGGTCGAGCCGACGGCGTACACCACCGGCGCACCGGCGCTGTCGAGGGCGCTGCCGTCGGGAACGCGCACGTGCGACGGCAGCGACGGCGGTACCTGCGGCACCCGACGCAGCACATCGCGGCCGCTCCATACCCCGTTGGTGCTCAACACCCAGAGCACCCCGCGCGCGTCTTCGTACAACTGGGTGATGGTCGTCGACGCCGTGACCTCGGGAAGCACCAATGGCGACCACACACCAGTCGCACTCCGTCGGTGCAGGCCTCCGGCACCGCGCGCGTCGGTGGGACCGACCACCACCCATAACGTGCTATCGCGACGGCCCAGCATGGGCCCCACACGTCGCCACGAGATCGGGGAGTTCTCGCGCACCGCCCGATCGCCGGCCACGCGATACAGCCCCACACCATTCGAGAGCCACACCTGACCGCTTCCGTCGTCCGTCACCGTATACCGGTACGGGGCCGGCAATCCGCGCGCGGCGTCGAACCAGATCAGGCGGCCATCACGCACGCGGACCAAATCACCCGCCGCACGACTCACCCAGACGTCGCCGTTGCGGGTGGCCACCACCCCCGTCAAAGGGCTCGCGGGTACGCCACGATTGGGGGTTGCGGGGAATGTCGTAAACCGTGCGCCATCGAACCGCACGATCTGGGTGGCGGTGGTGGCCCACAGATATCCCTGCGCGCTCTGGGCCATCGCCGTAATGCTGTCGCGGGGCAAGCCGTCGGCCGTGGTCCAAACATCATGCGCCCACGGCGGCGGCGTGGCGGCCGCTGGTTGTCGAGCGTGAGCCGGCGTGCCTGGCCATAGGCACAACGCGGCCAACAGCCCTGAACGACAGTGTGCCATCAGGCGCCAGACCGTCGTGGCATCGTCAGGACGTTGGGCATTACCGGAAAGACAAGGGCCGCATGGCTTGGGACGAAACGCAGCTGTGGAAAACGGCGGAACTACTCAGAACCAAAACTGGCATCGGGGGGTTCATCTGCAAGCAGGGCCGAACGAATTGCCCTGACTCATGGTACTGGGAATATGACGGCGAGGCGTCCCAGTCGTCGTGAACGTACCGGTGGCCCGTTTCTTCCCCTAGAGGATCCAATGCTTCCCTTTTTCCGGCACGTCGCCGCCGCAGCACTCATGGCGGTGCCGCTGTCCCTCACGGCGCAGGATGTGGGAGATCCAGCCTCACGTGCGGCCAGCCGCGGGGCCAAGGTTCCCGAGCAGCTGCCCAGCTATCGGCTGCTCGACCAGTTCAACCGACTCGTCACCGACTCCAGCATCAGTCGGCGTGCGTCCATCATCATCGTTGCCGGCCGCAACGGGTCCGCCGCCGCCGAACGGTGGACGCAGCGTATCCGCGCCGCTCTCACCCCCAGCGGTCCCGCCGTCATCCCCGTGGCCGACCTCGCTGGGGCGCCGCGCTTCCTGCGCGGGCTCATTCGCGGCATGTTCCCCAAAGACACCAGCGTTGGCGTCGCGCTCGACTGGGAGGGCATCATCGGTCGCCCCGTGCGTGGTGACCGTATCCCCCTCGTTGCCGCCGTCTATGGCGCCGATGGTCGGCTGCGCGAGTGGATGTCGCTTTCCACCAAAACCGAAGATCTGGCCACGCTGCAGCGCCTGGTGGCCCTCGCCAACTAGTGGAGCGGGTGGCCGCCGGTGAACGTTTCAGCGTCGGCCATCACGATCAGCGGCATCCTGCCGTTCACGCGCGACCTGCCAGTCCACGACGGGCGCCACCTCGCGGTCGGTCAATGCCAGCGACTGCATGGCGCGCTCTACCACCGGCGCGCCCAGCTCGAGGGGCAGCAACTGGCCAAACGTCAACTCGGCACGCCGACATAGCCGCTCCTCCCGTGCCATGTCCGGCGGCACGGGAAATCCGCGCAGGACACGCGCGCGAAAGGCGTGCACCCGCGCGTGGACGCCCTCGTGCAGAATGCTCGACGCGACCGGTGCCGGAGAGATATCGCGGCGCGCGAGGAACGTGAGCTCCGTGAGCACCACCTGCTCCTGCGGTAGGAACGCGCCGCGTGTGGGAAACCGCTCGACGCGAATGGCGCGCACGTCGCGCTGCAGGTGCCGCAACCGCCGCGGCTGATACCGCTCAATGAGCTCGAGCGCCTCGCGCAGCCTGTTGAGCACCTCGACGTTTGCAATGTCCGCTCGCGTGTTGTGCAGCTCCACGGGGATGCCGCAGACCACGAGTGGAGCACGTGTACCGAAGAGCCGGCTCAGCCAGGAAGACATTGCGGCAATATAGCCGCGTTCACGACCCGTTCACGCTCCGCGCCCGCTCGCAATCCACGCCGTGTACCACAGATCGCGCAACATCGCGGCGCCGGCGGCCATGCGCGCCACCGCGAAGGCCTTCTGCTCCGGCGTCGTGTTCTCCGGACGGAAGGTGGCGACCTTCTCGATGGCATAGAGCGTATCGACGAACTGATGGGTCCGGGCGAGAGACGACAGCACGGCAGAGCGTATACCGGGAAACGTGTGCGCCGGTGCCGGGAGCGTCGCCCGCACGTCGGCGTCGCGAATGTGTGCCTGCACATACTGCGATTCGAATCGTCCGTGCAACCAAGTAACGGTGGTAAAGCCCTGGGCATTCTCTTCCGTCCACCCATTGTAGTGCTTGGAGGTGCGGTGCGGGCTGGAGCCGTCGGTCACGAAATGGCCAAGAATGCCCGCAGCCCCGATGATGCGCTGTTCAATTCAGGCCCGCACCGTGGAACCCGGCGCACGGCGCCACAAACGGAAATCGCCACGCAGCTTCGAGGTGCAGTCGAGAATGGCGAAGGGTACGAACCCCTTCACCTGCGACGGCGTCACCAAGTCGCTGTCGACGAAGTGATCGGGAGACGTCCCCCCGTCGAGCGCCGGATCGAGCTGACGCTCAGCGCGATCCTTCCATCGAACCGGCTCCGGGTTGAGATAGGCGAGCCGCCGCGCAGCCTCACGAAAGAACGACGGCATGTCGCGCGACACGCGACCGTACCGCGACCATACCGCGACCGTACGCAAAATGTGAACACCACCACCCAGACCTCACCTGCATCACCTCACGCGCGTTAACGTGCGCTCCACCACCGCACACGCGGCCGCCACGCCGTCTTCCGCATGCACCTCGGCGGCCACCGCGCGTGCACGCGCCGCATACGACGCGTTATGCCGTAACGCCTCCAACTCCTCGGCAGCGCGACGCCCCGAGTAGCGCGCCGGATACAACGTGCGCGCTACCCCCAGACGCGTCAGGCGCCACGCGTTGTCCGGTTGATCATTCGCAAATGGCACCGCCAGCTGGGGCACACCGGCGGCCAGCGCGGTGCCCAGCGTGCCCATGCCGCACTGATGCACAATGGCCGCCGTGCGCGGAAAAAGCAGCGAATGCGGCGCCCGCTCGACGACCAGCACGGAGGGTGGCGCCATGGCCCGGAGTCGAGGTGCGGCCGACACACCCGTCAGCAGCACGCCCCGACATGGCAATCGCCGTAACGCCGCCAAACTGTGCTCCCAGAACCGACCGGCAACTTCCACCGCCGACGTCCCCAGCGTAAACACCACCGGCGGCGCACCGGCCTGCAGAAACGCCTCCAGCGCCGGGTCCAGCGTGGCGCCGTGCGACGCATCGTAGCGCAACTGGCCGGTGATCACGGTATTGGCCGGGTAGTCGGCGTACGGGCCGCCAAACACGCGCGAGTACAACGCCAGGACGCCCGCCGGCGCGTGCTGCCCGTCGAACAATGGGTTGGCTGACCGCGAGAGCCCCACCGAGGCACGATACGCCTGCACCGGTTCCATCCAGCGCGCGGCCACTTGGCGGCCCCCGTCCGCCAGCCAGTCGGCAAATCGCACATGCACCGACCACGGCAGATGGCGCAGCCACGTGGCCATGGGCGGCAGGATGGGATCGTATGCCGACAGGAAATTGAACGGCGCCAGAATGGTGCTCAGCCAGCGGATACCCGTCTGTTCCGCCACGATGGGGGCGGTCAACGTGGCCGGGTGGCTGATCAGCAGATCGGCCCCTTGGACCGCCTCCTGCAGACGCGCGTGCGATTCCGCCAGCGACGGAATGAGTACCTCGCGAAAAATCGCCCGCGCCCCGTGTCGCGGATGCATGCACCGCCGCACCATGTCGGCGTCGAGCGCCGGGTCGGCATCGGGCGCCGCCGGCCGGAACTCCAGTCCCGCCGCTCGGACCACCGCTTCGTAAAACGGCGGCATGCACAGCACCGGCGTGTGGCCACGCGCCCGCAATCCGGCACCGAACGCCACATACGGATTGACGTCACCAAACGTGCCCCACGTGGTCAGAACGATGCGTGCCATGCCGCGTCAACTGTCATGGACCTCACAATCGTTCCGCCAACCGCCTATTGCACCTGCGCACCGGCCACGTCCCAGTTGATGCGCGTGAGCAGCGCGTCCACGTAGTCAGCCCGCCGGTTCTGGTACGTGAGGTAGTACGCGTGCTCCCACACATCGATGCCCACGATGGGCAGCTCGCCTTCGAGCAACGGCGAATCCTGATTGGGTAGTCCCCGCACCACCAGTTTGTTGGTGGCGGTCTTCACCAGCCACGACCAGCCGCTGCCAAACTGCCCCACGGCCGCGCTCTTGAGCGCCGCGTTCACCGCCGCGTGCGACCCGAAGTCCCGCATGATCATGCCCCCCAGCGTGCCGTTGGGCGCGGCCGCCGTCGCCGCCGCCGCCGGCGCCAGCAGATTCCAGAACAACGCATGATTGGCGTGCCCGCCACCATTGTTGCGAATGGCGGTCTGCACCGCCACCGGCCAGCGCCGCAACCCCATCAGCAACTCGCCAAGCGAGTAGCCGTGCAACGACGGCTGCGACTCCAGCGCCTTGTTGAGATTCGTTACGTACGCCGCATGATGCCGATCGTGGTGAATTCCCATGGTCTGCGCATCCACTGCCGGCTCCACCGCGTTGGTCGCGTAGCCCAGCGCCGGCAGCTTGAACGGATACTTCTGACTCAGCACCGCATCCGGCGCCAGCAGGGGCGCACTGGGCCGCACCAGTCCGCTCGCCGCCGACAGTGGCACGAACCCCGACAACGTGGCGCCTGCCACCGCGCCTGCCCCTTGCTGCAGAAATCCTCGACGATCCATCGGTGTGCTCCGCCGTATCCGGTGACTCAAAGGGTAAGGAACTGACAACGGACCACGCGAACTGAGCACTGAGACTACAAACTCCATCGGAAATCACGCGAACGCCTGGGGAGTTCGGAGTTCGGAGTTCGAGTGGTCAGTCGTCTGTGCGCGTTGTCCGTTGTCCGTTCGACGATTCCATGAAGCCTTCACGACCGCTAGTACCGCGCCAAGTACCGATCCAGCTCCCACTCGGTCACCCGACGGTTGTACTCGGTCCACTCGGCACGCTTGGCGGCCAGAAACTGCTGCGTGATGTGCTCGCCCAAGGCGTCGCAGATCACTGCATCCTTCTCCAACTCGTCGCAGGCCTCGTGCAACGACTGCGGCAGATCGTCCACACGCAGCCGGCGACGCTCGCGATACGACATCTCCCAGATGTTGGTATTGATCGGTTCGCGCCAGTCGGCCTCGATCGCCAGCCCCTCGAGCCCGGCCGCCAGCATCACCGTCAGCGCGAGATACGGGTTGGCCGCCGGATCGGGGGTCCGCAACTCGAGACGGGTTCCCGAGCCGCGCCGCTCCGGCACGCGGATCATCGGTGAGCGGTTCCGCATGCTCCACGCCACATTCACCGGCGCCTCGAACCCCGGCACCAGCCGCTTGTAGCTGTTCACCAGCGGATTCGTCACCGCCGTCATCCCGCGCGCATGCTTGAGCAACCCGCCAATGTAGTGCAGCGCCGTCTTGCTCAGCCCCCACTCACCGGACGGATCCCAGAACGCATTCTGGTGATTCCGGAAGAGACTCTGGTGCGTATGCATCCCGCTGCCATTCTGCCCGTATACCGGCTTGGGCATGAACGACGCGATCAGGCCGAACTGCCGCGCCACCTGCTTCACCACAAAGCGGAAGGTCGCAATGTTGTCGGCCGTCTTGAGCGCGTCGGCATACCGGAAATCGATTTCGTGCTGCCCGTGTGCCACTTCATGGTGCGACGCTTCGACCTCGAAGCCCAGCATTTCCAGCGCATCGACGATCGCGCGGCGGGCATCTTCGCCAAGGTCCATGGGCGCCAGGTCGAAGTAGCCTCCCACGTCGTGCGTATGGGTGGCCGGACGGCCGTCGTCGGTGGGCTTGAACAGGAAGAACTCGGCTTCCATCCCCGCGTTCATCACGAAGCCCTGCTCCGCCGCCCGCGCCAACTGCCGCTTGAGCACGCCACGCGGGTCGCCGTGGAACGGCGTGCCGTCGGGCATGGTGATATCGCAAATCAGGCGCCCCACGCGGGCCGACGGGTCGCCCCACGGGAAGATCTGAAACGTGCGCAGATCGGGGGCCAGCAGCATGTCCGACTCTTCCACCCGCACGAAACCGGCGATGCTGGAGCCGTCGAACATGATGTCCCCCTGCAACGCCTTCCGGAATTGCGAGCTGGGTATTTCGACGTTCTTGATGACGCCGAGGATATCAGTGAACTGGAGCCGCAGAAAGCGCACCTGCTGCGCTTCGGCCAGTTCGAGGATGTCCGCGGCGGTCGCACCGGACAGATTGGCGGGGACGAGAGAACGGCTTGGCGTGGCCATGCCATAAGGTACTAGCTTTCAGCGCTCATGACTCCTCCGACTACCTCCGCTGGCGCTGGGTTCTGCGCCGCCTGCGGCGCCGCGCTCTCTGCCGGCGCCCGCTTCTGCCATCGCTGTGGCACCCCGCTCGGCCAAGGCCTGCCTGCCACCTACAAGAGCGCCCAGCCGGGCGGGGTCGCCGCAGTGCTCCCTTGGGGGGTGGCGTTTGTCGCGCTGCTGGCGCTCATCGCCATGGTGGCCGGCAAGAATTTCGGCGCCGCCAAGGGATCCGCCGTCGACGGGTCGGCCAACTCCCTTCCCACGCAGGCCATCGACGGCCAAGGCGCCGCGCCGCAGGGGGCGCCGTTCGCCGGCGGGGGAGGAGCGGGTGGCATGGCCGCACCCAACATTGCCAACCTCACCCCCAGCGAGCGCGCCAATCGCCTGTACACCCGCATCATGGAGTACGCGGAGTTCGGCAAGGTTGACTCGGTCGCCTTCTTCGCCCCTATGGCGCTGGCCTCGCACGAAATGCTCGAAAGCCCCACCGCCGACGAGCGCTATCACTACGGCCGCATCGCCGAGGTGACCAACACCCCAGCCGTGGCCAAGGCGCAGGCCGACACCATTTTGCGGAGCCAGCCGGACAACCTGCTCGGCCTGCTCCTCGCCGCCCGCGCCGCCCGCCTCATCAACGACGAATCCACCGCGCGGACGTTCGACGCGCGCCTCCTCAAGGCGCTCGCCCCCCAGCTCGCGAGCCAGCGCGACGATTACCAGGTCCACCGCGCCGAAATCGACCGCGCCGTTTCCGACGCCCAGAAGAAGTAACGGGAGGACCAGGATCGCGGCACGCGAGCGGCTCGGTACGCGAACACACGGCCAACCGCGGTCCTCCGATTGCCACTCGCGCCAACAGGTGGTACGCTACGTACAGGGACCGTACCGCTCCCTCGGTGCCTGCCCCTCGCTCGCCCAGCGACGACGCGGGCGCTGTGTCCCCAAGGCAGGCCGCCCGTGACTCCGATCGAGATGCCGGCCACCACCAGCAGCGCCCCCTCCGACGCCCCGGCGTCGGTGCTCTCCCTGCTCACGCGCTTCGCGCGGGAGTTGGCCGCGCAGGCTCTCACCGACGGGCCGCTGTTCGCACACCTCGCCGACACCGCCCGCGCCATCTTCGCCGCCGAGGGCACGGCTGTGCTGCGGCTGGTCGACGGCGACCACTGTGAAGTGCTCGCCCCGAGCGGTACCACCAGCGTATTCGACGGACAACGCCTCCCGCTGATGCAGGGTCCGTCGTTCGTCCGCGACGCCATCGAACAGCGGCGCGCCGAATTCACCAACGATGCGCGGAATGACCCACGCATCTTGGTGATGCTCGCCGAGCCGCTTGGCGTGCGGCAGATCGCCGTGGCCCCCATGCTGCTCGACGACGTCGTTTTCGGACTGCTCGCGGTCGTCAATCCCGCCAGCACCCGCTTCGACGAACACCAGCTGTCGGCGCTCGAATTCCTCGCGGCGCAGGGCGCCGTGGTCATGCGCACGCAGCAGCTGCTGCGGCAGGCCAGTCAGGCCACCGCCGAGGCACAGCGGAACGCCGAAGTCGCGGCACGCGCCGCACGCGCCAATGCGATACTCGCGGCGTCGGCACGTGCGTTTGCCAATGCACCGACACGCGAAGCGCTGTACACGAGCCTCGCATCGGTGCTCGTGACGGAGCTTCGGGCGGTCGGCTATGCCGTGTACGAAGCGGACCCGCGCCTCCGGACGGCGCGATTCGAAACGCAGTGGGGCGTGCGCAACGCCAACGTCGAGGCCATTGCCACCAACTTCTGGCGCACCGCCCTTGGCGACGTGGTACAAGCCGGCGAGCCCGTGTTCATCAGTGAGTTCTCGCGCCATCCCGACTTCGCGCCCTTGCATGGATCACTGAGGGAGCAGGGCGTGCTCTCGGCGGCACTGCTGCCGCTCATGGTCGAAGAGTGGGCGCAAGGATTGTTGTCGGTGCGCTTCGCCGGCGTGCACCGCTTCGACGACGACGAGAAACGATTGCTCGGTGACATCGCGGCGCAATTTGCGCTCGCCTTCCGCAACGCCATGTACGTCGACGAGCTGGAGCGCCGCGCCGATCGCCTGACGGTACTCGCGCGCGCGCAACAGCAGCTCACGCAACTCGCCAGCGAAGACAATCTTCCCCTCGGCATTGCCGAAGCCGTCGAGCAGGTGTTGCCCAGTCGCAGTTGCGACGTCTTCACCATCGTCGACGGCGAACTGCGGCGCGTGATCCGGCTCGAACATGGCAGCATGGTCAGCACTGATCTGGCTCCCGTCCCCGATCTCACATTGGCGCGCATGACCGCCGATACCGGCGTATCGCGAATGGCCTGTCATCTCGAAGCAGGGCGTGATGCCCCGCAAGGCGCCACCGAACTCTGCGCGGCGGTGCACTTCGGACATCGTAGCGCCAGCGTCATCCGACTGCTCGCGACCGCAGCCCGTCCGTACGACGCACAAGACCTCGACCTCCTCACGATCGTCGCGCGGCACGCTGGCACCGCCGTGGAGACCGCGCGCCTCTTCGCGCTGCAAGACCTGCAACGGCAACGGGCCGAAGGCGCCGCCGATCTCGCGCGCGCCACCCTCGAAGCCCGCAGCGTGGAGGATGGCGCGCTCGAGCTCCTCGCCGTGCTCGATCGGCATGTACCGTCCATCGGCAAAGCCATCGGCGTCGCGCGCGGACGCGACGGCATCATGGAGTACGTGGCCTGCAGCGGCACGCTCGATGTCGTGCGTGGCCGGCAGGGCGGCGGCGCACACCGGTTGGCCGCACTGTCGCGGGACGGGAAACCGGTGGAGCTCAGCTCCATGCGCGAGCAGGCCCTTCCCCCGACACCCGACGACCGCGAGGAGCCGCTTCCCGATGAATGGGCCTTCGTCGTGCCGCTGCGCGCGCGCGACCGCATGCTTGGCGTCCTGATCGTCGCGGCGCCCAAACCGGCGCCGCTGCTCCGCCGCGATCGGATCACACTCGAACGCCTGTCGTCGTCCCTCGCGCTGGCGCTCGACGCCCTGCTCCTCGACGAGGAAGAACGCCTCGCGCGCGAACGCGAACACCTGCTGGCCACCGCGCTCACCACCATCGATCACCCCATTTTCATCCTCGACAGGCTGGGCATACGCTATGCCAACCCCGCGGCGGCGCGCGAGTACGAATTCTCGCAGGCGGAGCTCATGGACATGCGCTTCGATCAGCTCGTCATCGGCGAAGACACGCGACAAGGACACGAAGTGCACAGCGGTGTCGTCGAGTCGGGCATTCGACTCTCCAACGACGTACACCGCCGCAAGGACGGCAGCGAGTTCCCCGCCGCAGTAACCGTCAGTCCGCTCACTGGTCACGATGGGGATGTGCTCGGGCAGGTGGTGAGCGTTCGGAACGTCAGCCAGGACCGCCGACTCGAAGAACAGCTGCGCACCACGGAGAAGATGGTGGCGCTGGGCGAGCTGGTGGCAGGCGTTGCCCACGAGATCAATAATCCGCTCACCGGCATCTCCGCGTTTGCGCAGCTCCTGCTCGAGGAGGCGCTCGGCCCCGAGCAGCACGAATCCGTGTCGCTCATCAAACTGGAAAGCGATCGCGCCAAAGGCGTCATCGACGACTTGCTGCTCTTTGCGCGCAAAGCCGAACGTGGCACCGGACCGGTCGACATCAACACCGTCATCGAGCAGACCGTGCGCTTGCGCGCGTATCCGTTGCGGAACGCCAGAGTCACCGTTGCCCTTGAACTCGACGACTCGCGCCCCACGGTCAGCGGCGATCCGCAGAAGCTGCAGCAGGTGCTGCTCAACATCGTGAGCAACGCGGAGAGTGCCATGCAGACGACCGCCCAACGTACGCTCACGCTGCGCACGATGCGCGAGGGCGATCGCGTCCGCATCACCGCCATCGATACGGGCGCCGGCATGACCGCCGAGATCAAGCGGCGTGTGTTCGAGCCGTTCTATAGTACGAAGGCCGCCGGCGTCGGCACCGGACTCGGCATGAGTGTAGCGTACGGCATCATCAATGCCCATGGCGGCACCATTGCCGTCGAGTCGGAACCCGACGTCGGGACGACCGTCACCATCGTGCTTCCTGCGACCAGCGCATGATTAACCCCATGGACCATTCGTCGTCGCTGCACCACAGCGGACCGGTACAAGCCATCGAGGCGGCCGTCGCCGCCTCCGTCGACCACTCGCTGCGACGCATTCTGGTGGTCGATGACGAAACCACGATTCGTCTCGCCCTCAGCCGCTTTCTGCGCACCCGCGGTTTCGAGGTGGACGTGGCCGACGGTGGCAGCGCCGCACTCGAGGCGCTGCAGCATAGGCGATTCTCCCTCATGCTCTGCGACTTGCGCATGCCGGGGATGAGCGGCCTCGAGGTGGTCCCCAAGGCGCTGCTCGCCGACCAGGACCTGGGCATCATCATGCTCACCGCTGTCAACGACGCCACCAGCGCCACCGAAGCGCTCTCCAACGGCGCGTTTGACTACCTCACCAAGCCGGTCGAACTCCCCGACCTGCAGGCGGCGGTCGAACGGGCCCTGCTGCGCCGCATACGCACGATGGAGCGCCGCGCCGTTGACCGTATGGTCCGCGAAGAAGTCGCGCTGCGCACCCTGCAGCTCGAGCGCGAGAAAGGGGCGCTGCGCGAGATCACGGTGAGCATCGCCGAGACGCTCATCAACGCCATGGAAGCGAAAGACGTCTATTTGCGCGGTCATTCCCAGCGCGTCGCGGAACTGGCAGCCGCCATTGCCGCCGAGCTGGGAGAGCCGGACCAAGTGGTGGAGCTCGTCCACACCGCTGGCCGGTTGCACGATGTGGGGAAGATCGGAATCCGCGAAGCCGTGCTCAACAAGAACGGCCCGCTCACCGCCGCAGAGTTCGCGCACGTCAAGGGCCACGTTCAGATCGGCCTCGAGATTCTGCAGCCGCTACACCACTTGGGCGAAGCGCTGCACTTCGTCCGCGATCACCATGAACACTGGAACGGTGGCGGGTATCCGTTCGGCCGCGCCGGCACCGACATCTCCCTGGGGGGGCGCATTCTCACGGCGGCCGACGCCTTCGACGCGCTCACCTCCAAGCGCGCCTACCGGGAGCCCTTGAGCGCCGCCACGACCCTCGAGTACCTCGGCACCCAAGCGGAGCGCTTGCTGGATCCGGGTGTGTACCAAGCGCTGACCGTCGTGATCGCGAGAGGAGTGGAGGGGCTTCCTCGCCTTTGATGACGGTTTGGGCTTCTCCTGGGAGGGCAACCACTTCCGCCGGAACCCAAACCGCCGTCAAGGCTTGACCATGCGCGCTCTTCTGTGTAATAGGTGCAGGGGAAATTCGTGCACGCGTTTGCGTGCGCGTTCATCGAGTTCCTTAAGGCCTGAAGAGGAGGCGTCATGCCGCGTGGCGACGAGTTGGAGAAGCTCCATCTGATCGGTGACGAGATGCAAGATCTGAGGGGCTACGGACGCTCGTCGTACGACGATGACGAGGACGACGATGGCTATGGCCTGCCGTCGGACGATGGCGACTCCCTGTGGGACAGCGCCGAGGACGACGATGAGGACGAAGACGAGGATGAGGAGGACGACGGGTACGAAGACGACGGCATCAGCGACGAGGAGGACGACGAGGACGATCTCTTCGGTCGCCCCGTTGTGCGTCGCGGGCCGGGCCGGCCACCCAAAAATCCGGGCGCGCCCAAGCCGGCCCCCAAGTCGAAGGCCCCCAAGGCAGAGCCCAAGATCGACATCCCCGAGCCCACGCTCGAAGATGACGGCGATGACCTCATGCTCGACGACGACGAGTCCATCGATTCGCTCGACTCTATCGACTCGCTCGACTCCATCGACGCGATCGATGATATCGATGTGGGCGCCGACGCGATCTCCTCGGCGCCGCCCAAAGCGGTGAAGGCCCCCAAAGCCCCCGCGGCGGAAAAGGGCGATGCGGTCGCCGAGGCCCCCAAGGCGGAACCGGTCGTCGCGAAGGCCGCTCCCGTGAAGTCGGCGCCCGCCAAGAAGGTCGCCCCCGCCAAGGCCCCGGCCAAAAAGGCCCCACCCGCCAAGGCTCCGGCAAAGAAGGCGGCTCCCCAGAAGGCGGCTCCCCAGAAGGCGGCTCCCCAGAAGGCGGCTCCCAAGAAGGCGGCTCCCAAGAAGGCCACTCCGAAGAAAGCCGCTCCAAAGACGGTGACCAAGGCCGCCCCCAAGAAGGCCGCCCCCAAGAAGGCCGCCCCCAAGAAGGCCGCCCCCAAGAAGGCCGCCCCCAAGAAGGCCGCCCCCAAGAAGGCCGCCCCCAAAAAGGCGGCCCCCAAAAAGGCGGCCGTCAAGAAGGGCGCGAAGCGCCGGTGATGTCCCGGTGAACAACACCACCGAGCACCCGTCGCTCGCGCGAAAGGTGCTCGACGCCCTCCCGTTCACGATCTGGTCGGTCGATCTCGAAGGACGCATCACCGCGACCAATCACGCCTGGTCGCGGTTTGCCGTGGAAAACGGAGCACCCGCTATCGCGCCGGAAACGGCTGTGATCGGGTGCTCCGTCTTTGATAACGTCGCCGACGACGCCTCGCGCGATCAGATTGTGCGCGCCATGGAACTGCTCAAGGACGGCCACGTCAACACCGTCCGCTGGGAGTTCCCCTGTAGCTCCCCCGACGAGGAGCGGGTGTTCCTCATGCAGGTCACCGCCGTCCGCGAGAACGAGGAAGTCACCGGCTTCGTCTTCGCGACGGTCGACATCACGCCAAACCATCGCTCACGGGAGGCGCTCATCAACACCGGCATCGCCCTCGCCGAAGCGATCTCGCTCGAGCGCGTCTACGAGGAAGTCGCGCTACAGCTCAAGCGCGCCATCCCCTCCACCGGCTTCGTCATCGCCATCGCTGACGACGAAACGGGGCGCTTTCAAATCGCGCACCGGCAGGGATACGCGGCTTATCCCCCCGAAGAAATCGCGCTGCGACTCGCGCGCGCTTGGCTCGACGCCCTCGCCACCGGCCACGTCGTGCGGGAAGCGACTCCCAATGGCCTCGAAATCACCGCCCCGCTCGTCAGCGCCGAAGGGGTCCTCGGCGCGCTCACGCTCTATGCTGAACCGCTGGAGTCGGAAAGCGCGATCGAAGAAACCGAGCGGGTCCTCGCCGTCATCGCCGCACAGACCGCCGTCGCCATCGAACGTGCCTGGCTGGTGCGACGCGTCGAATCGAAGCGTCGCCTGGAAGCCATCGGCGAAGTCGCGGCCGGCGTCGCGCACGAGCTCCGCAACCCGCTCTTCGGCATTTCGTCCGCTGCGCAGCTGCTCCTCTTCCGCTCCCGGGAGGACCCGGTCGTCGAAAAAAACGTGGGGCGCATCCTCCGCGAGGTCGAACGACTCAACAAGATGGTCACGTCGCTGCTGGAGTTCGGCCGCCCCAACGCCGTTCACCTCCAGCCCGCCGACCCCGAAGCGGTCTGGGACGATATTCTCGAGGGGGAACGCCCGCGGCTCGAGACACACCGGCTCACGATCCGTCGCATCCGCCCGGAGTCGCCTGTGCGCAGTATGCTCGATGCCGAGCAGCTGGGGCAGGTCTTCCGCAATATTCTGGTGAACGCCTGCGACGCCGCACCCGAAGGGTCGGAGCTGCTCCTCGCCAGCCATGTCTCGTTCGTTGGCGGGTGGCGCTGCCGGCTCACCAACGGCGGGCCAGCGATCCCCGCCGAAGTGCTCCCCCATGTCTTCGAATTCTTCTATTCCACCAAAACCGGTGGAACCGGCATTGGCCTCGCCCTCTGCCAGCGTATCATGGACGAACATGGAGGCACCATCAGCATCGATAGCCAGCACGAGCATGGAACAACGCTGTCGCTCACGCTGCCCGCGACGGCAGCCACATGAGCGACATCACGTTCTGTGCCTTTCACTTGTCCTGAAACTGGCTCGATAGTGCTATCAATACTTGTCATCGATGACGACCCTACCGTGCGCGACACCCTGGTCGAATTCTTCGAAACGTTCGGCCACACCGCGCGCGGCGCCGCGACAGCCACCGAAGGACGCCGGCTCGCCAACGAGCACGCCCCCGATGTTGTCCTCCTCGACCTGCGGCTGCCCGACGCCAACGGCATCGTCGCCCTCGACGCGCTCCTGGCCGATGATCCTGAGCTCGCCGTCATCGTCCTCACCGGGCACGCCGACGTGCAAACCGCAGTGAACGCCATGCAGCATGGCGCCGTTGACTTGCTCGAAAAGCCGGTAGACCTCGAGGCGCTCGCCGGCGCTGTCGAACGCGCCGCCAAACGTGGGCGACTCCAGCAGGAGGTCGCCGTCCTGCGCGCCCACGCCCGCGCCGACGAGCCAACGGCCCCGTCGCTCGCCCCAACACTCGACGACCTGATCAGCCTCGCGGCCCGCAATGCCGACGCCCCCGTCCTGCTACAGGGCGAGACCGGTACCGGCAAGGGCTACGTCGCGCGGAAAATTCACGACCGTTCGTCACGAAACCAATCGCCGTTCGTGGAGATCAACTGCGCGTCCCTCTCGACGACCTTTTTCGAGAGTGAGTTATTCGGACACGAACGTGGCGCCTTCACCGACGCTCGACAGGCCAAGCGCGGACTCCTTGAAGTCGCCGGCGAGGGCACCATTTTCCTCGACGAAATCGCCGAAATGGGCACCGACGTGCAGCCGCGATTTCTCAAGGTATTGGAAGAACGCACCTTCCGACGGCTTGGGGGCACCACCAGCCTGCACTCGAATGCCCGCGTCATCGGCGCCACCCACCAACCGCTCGCCGACGCCGTCGCGGACCGGCGCTTCCGCGCCGACCTCTATTACCGGTTGCAGGTGCTCACCCTCACCCTGCCCCCGCTTCGCGCCCGCCCCGACGAAATCCTGCCGATGGCGCGCGCCTTCCTCACCAAGGGCGCGTCCATGACCCGGGCTGCCGAAGACGCCCTCGTCGCCTACCGCTGGCCCGGCAACATCCGCGAGCTCAAGAACACCCTCTGGCGCGCCGCCATTCTGGCCGAGCACGCACCGCTCGATGTGGTGCACCTAGGGCTCCCCGGCGGCGCGGCTGCCCACGACGTCGGCGCCCCCTCGGGCCAACTCCGCACCCTTGAAGAAGCCGAACGCGACACCATTCGCCTCGCCCTCGCCGGGCATGACGGCAACCGCTCCGCCGCCGCCCGCACCCTCGGCATCGCCCGCTCCACCCTGCTCGAAAAGCTGAAAAAGTTCGGCCTGTAAGGCGCACCGAAGACTGAGGAAGAAATCCACCGAGCGTTCTTTATGGCGTTCCTCAGTGCCCTCAGTGCCCTCCGTGCCCTCCGTGCCCTCCGTGCCCTCCGTGCCCTCCGTGCCCTCCGTGCCTCCCGGACAGACTGGGAACCACCGCCCGGGAGGCGGGGAGAAACGGCCGCCCGGAGAACTACCTGTACGGAATCAGATAGCCGGTTCTCGATCAACATTGATCGATGTGTCGAAAGCCGGACAGCACAAAACGAGCATCTTTGTGATTGATTGGCAAGTCAAACCATTTTGCTTCAACACCTTGCGATGCCCCATGCCACGCCGGCCCACTTCTCGCGTTACCGCCAAGCATGAAAACAGAAGCCACGTTGAAGTCGGTGCTCGTTGTAGAGGACGAACAGAGCATCCGCGACATCCTTGTCGAGCTGTTCGAGGTTGATGGGAACGTCGTGACTTCTGCCGAGCTTCTTCCGGAGGCGCTGGGAAAGCTGCGGACCCAACGCTATGACCTCATCGTCACCGATCTCCGCCTTGGCGGAAAGCGTGACGGTGGGCTGCAGGTCATGGCGCTCGCAGGCATGCTCTCTCCCGATGCAATGGTCCTCGTGCTGACGGCCTACCCCGACGATTCCAATCGTCAGGCGTCCTTCAGACTTGGCGCCCTGCACTTCCTCGAAAAACCGGTAGACCTTGCCACCATCGCCAATCATGCGGCGACGGTCGGTGTGCGAACCGCCTTCGAAACCAGCGTGACACAGTAAGCAGCAGGCTTGGATTTCCGTCTCTCTGGACGGGCGCAATCGCGCAATCGCGTCGACACAATCGCTTGGTCGTTCCGGTGGGTGGTGGGTGATACTGGGGAGTGTCACACGGGCGGCCAAGCGAGTCGACATCGATGAGCGCGATTTGTGCATGCCGAACTCGGCGTGCTCGGCCTGTGGCGCCAAGCATGCCGCCCAATCCGACACCTTCCGACCGGCCCAACATGAACACCCTCCCGAATCCACTTGGAGGGGAACGCCGCTTCTATGCGTGGCGGGGCTGGCAGGTTGCCTACGTCGTCCGGGGGCATGGCAGTCCCCTCGTCTTTCTTCACTCTATCCACGCCGCTGCGTGGAGTGCCGAGTGGCGACAGAATGTCCCAGCGCTGGCCGAGCAGCTCACCTGCTACGCCATCGACCTGCTGGGCTTCGGGGCGTCCGATCGCCCGCCCATTCACTACACGGCGTCGCTCTACCTCGACCTCATCCACGACTTTTTGCGTGATGTCGTCGGGGAACGGTCGCTGCTCGTGGGATCGTCGCTTGGCGGCACCTACGCGATTGCCACCGCCGATGCCTACCCCGACCTCGTGCGCGGCGTCGTCGCCATCGGGCCCGCAGGCGTGTCGCGCCTCGTCAACCACGGCGGCGCCGCCGGCACCGTCGTGCAGGGACTGTTCCGGACATCGGGCATCGGCAAAGCGCTCTTTGGCGCGCTCGTCTCACGCGCCAGCATCCGCTTTTTTCTCAAGGACATTTACGCCTTCGGCCTCGACCGCACCGCCGAAGAGCTCTATTGGCTGAGCGCCAATCAGCCCAATTCCCGCTACGCTCCGGCGGCGTTCGTGGGGATGCGCCTCAACCACGACGTCCGCAGCGCCATCGGTCGTCTCCACTGCCCGCTGGCCATCGCTTGGGGCACCCAGGCGTCACAAACGCCCTATCGCGAAGCCAGACTGGTGCTCGCTGCAGCGCCCGCTGCCGAGTTCCTCCCCTTCAACGCCGGCGACCTCCCGCACGAGGAAGTGCCGCACGACTTCAACACCGCGATCTCCGTCTTCGCCGTCCGCCTCGGGGTCACGATCTGATTCGGCGTGCTCGCATCACCGGCAACACGCCTCGCGCCACCGTGAGAACGAATCTGCCCCGCAAGGCTCCGACCGAAGACGTATATTTGCCGGTCCATGGCCGAGTCTCCTGTTCCGCTTCTGCGCGCTCATGCGCGCCACGCCCCGTGGAATGCACGTGGGCTCGCCGCGCATGCTGCGGCCCTCGTCGATACCGCCGGCGTCAAGCCGACCAATGCGTCGGCCCGTGCAATGCCGAGCGCGCGCGCGGTACGCTTCTATGTCGCCAACGGGTTGCTCGATCGCCCAGAGGGCGCGGGTACCGCAGCCACGTATGGCTATCGCCATCTCCTGCAACTGCTCGCCATCAAGATCCGTCAGCGCGAAGGACAGACGCTCGACGCCATCAAGATCGAGATGAAGGAAACCACCGGCGATGCCCTCGAGCGTCGCGTCGCGGCGTCGCTCGCTCCCGCACTCTCCATTTCGCAGGACCCCGTGCAGAAAAACGGCAATCCAGTCGCCGCATGGCGCCGCATCAGCATTGCCGACGGCATCGAACTGCACGTTCGTGACGATTCCCCCGCCGCACAGGACGACACGCTCGTGACCCTGCGCGACACCATGCGCCGTCAGTTGGGCGTGTAACTCCTGGCCAACTCAATGTTCCGCGTTCTTGTCACAGACGAAGTCGATCCGGAAGGGCTCGCCCTGCTGGCCGGCGAGCCGCTGCTGCAGGTAGATGAAGTGCCCACGCTCCCCAAAGACGATCTGCTCGCGCGCATTGGCGACTACGACGCCATTGTGGGACGCAGTGCCACGCGCATCAGCGCGGAGCTCCTCAATGCCGGGACCAAACTCAAGGTCGTCGGACGCGCCGGTGTCGGGATCGACAACATCGCCCTCGATGTCGCGACGTCGCTAGGCATTGCCGTCATCAACGCGCCGGCGGGAAACACCGTCGCCGTCGCCGAACTCTTTTTCGGCGCCACCATTGGTCTACTGCGCCAGTTGCCGCGCGCGGCCCAAGTGATGGGCAACGGCGGCTGGGATCGCAACAGTTTCCTTGGCCGCGAACTCAAAGGCAAAACGCTCGGCATCGTCGGACTCGGACGTATTGGCAGTGAAGTCGCGTTGCGCGCGCACGCCTTCGGCATGACGGTCGTGGCGTTCGATCCGTACATCGCCGATGAACGCTTCACCGCGTTGCGCGTGCGTCGAGCGCCGTCGCTCGATGCGTTGCTCGCCGAAGCGAACATTCTGTCCCTGCATGTGCCGCTCACCGACGAGACCAAGGGGATGATCGGCAAGCGCGAGCTCGCGCGCCTCCCCAATCGCTCGGTGGTGGTCAACATGGCACGTGGGGGCATCGTCGATGAAGCGGCGCTGTTGGCCGCCCTCGACGGCGATCAGCTGCGCGGCGCCGTACTCGATGTCTTCAGCGCCGAGCCGCTCGCCAAGGACTCGCCACTCCGCACGACGCCCAACCTGCTGCTGCTGCCGCACCTTGGCGCCAACACCGTGGAGGCACAGCGCAACGTGTCACGCGATGTGTGTGTGGCCGTACGCGACGCCCTGCTGCGCAACGATCTCAGCAAGAGCATCAACGTCGCCGGCGGGGCCGGTGGGTGGAGCGATCTGCAGCCCGCCATGCTCGTCGCGCGCCGTGCGGCTGCGGTCGCGCGCGCCGTGCTCGCCGACCAGGGCATGCGCGCCGTGCGTCGCGTCGCACTGCGCGTCAGCCCCGATCTCGCGCACGGCACCGGCGCATTGCTCGCCGCCGTTGCGGCCGGCGTGCTCGAAGGTGTCATCGAAACCGATCGGCTCAATCTCATCAACGCCCGGTCGCTCGCCGAGGCACGTGGCCTCGAGCTCAGTGTTGGGGAGTCGGCCGAACTGGGCGCACGGACCGTCGAGGTCGCACTCGCCGGTGGCATGCAGCAGTTGGCAGTGAGCGGTGTGGCCCCGGAAGGGAGCACGCCGCGTCTCACGCAAATCGGGTCGTTCCACGTCGACGTGAACCCGCGGCAAACGCTGCTCATACTTACCAACCACGACGTCCCCGGCGTCATTGGGCGCGTGGGAACGCTGCTCGGTGAACAGTCGGTGAACATCGCCGAGTATCACCAGGCGCGACTCGCACAGGGTGGAGACGCACTCGCCGCAGTCAGTGTCGACGGCGAAGTGAGCGAAGCGACGCGCAAGGCGTTGCTCGAGCTCCCCGACGTCATTACGGCGAGCGTCGTACACTTCCGCGACGAGTAAGTGAGCGCGGCGCCGTCATGAGCGGGATCCCGTTCCAGCTACCCACCATCTCCACCGACGCCGACGTGCGTCGCGCCTTCGCGCGTGACGCCTCGGGGTTGGAGATGACCGCCGATGCCATCGCTCGTCCGGCCACGATCGACGAAGTCGCCGAGCTGCTGCGCGAAGCTACCGCCAATCGCACGAAGGTCACGCCGGCTGGAGCACAGAGCAGCACCACCGGTGCGTCCATCGTGGACCACGGGTTGCTGCTGTCGCTGCGCAACGTGTCGCACATTCACGAGGTCAACACCGACACGCGTACCATCCGCGTGGGTGCGGGTGCCATCGTGGCCGATGTGCGTCGTGCGGCCGAAGCCGCGGGGCTGCTCTTTACGCCGGACCCCACGAGCGAAGAGGAGAGCACGGTAGGCGGCGCGATTGCCTGCAACGCCAGTGGTGCCCGGTCGCTTCGATACGGGGCCACCGGTCCGCACGTACGCGCGCTCACCGTGTTGCTTGCCAACGGCGACACCCTCGAACTGCGTCGTCCGGCGCTCGAAAAGAACACCGTGGGCTATCCGGTGGCCCACGATCCGGTCGAATGGTTCGTGGGCAGCGAAGGCACACTTGGCGTGGTCGTCGAGGCGGAGTTCGCGTTGTATCCGCTGCCATCGCAACTGCTGGGGCTCATCGTGCCCTTCACACACGAAGCCGATGCCCTCGCCTTCGTGGTCGCGGCCCGGCGCAGCACGGTCGTACATCCGCGCTGCCTCGAGTTCTTCGACCAGGGCGCCATGGACATCGCGCGCGACGCCGAGGGCAGCAGCAACTGGGCCACCGGTGCCACGGCCATGGTGTACGTCGAGGAAACCGGCGCCGTCGAAGCGCACGACGCCGAACTCCCACTCGATGAATGGCTGGCGCTGGCCGAGGCACACAACGCCATGGCCGAAGACATCCGCGTGTACGATTCGCCCGCCTCGCAGCACGAGGCGCGTCGCATGCGTCACGCCGTTCCCGCTACCATGAACGAACTCGGCGCCGCTCGACGTCCCTTCGGCGGGCGTAAGGTGAGCACCGACTGGGCGGTCCCCTACCCGCGACTGGCCGAAGCGCTGCAGGTGGCGCGCCGCTTTGCGGACGACGCGGGCATTCCGCGCGGCATCGCCTACGGGCACGCCGGCAACGGACATCCGCATCAGAATTTCATTGCGCAGGACGCCGACCAGCTCCGACAGATCGAGCAGGTGGTCTATGCTACCCTGCGTGAAGTGATCGCCATGGGTGGCACCGTGGCGGCCGAACATGGCATCGGGAAGCTCAAGAGCCGCTGGCTGCCGCTGCAAGCCAGCGACGCCCAGCAGCGGGTCATGCGCGCCCTCAAGCGCGAATTCGATCCGTATGGCTTGCTTGCCCCCGGCAACGTTTTGGGCTAGTAAGTCCGGAACGCTCGTTCCTACAGCGCTCCGCAGTACCGCGAGTCAGATTGCACGACAGTGCCGTTTCCCTGGCATGCTCGGCACGACTTACCGGACCCGGACCACCTGTATGCTCAACTTTCGCCGCGATGACATGGACCGCGCAGGCAAGCCACTATTCAAGACGGTCATCTTCGATGTCGACTCGACGCTCGCCGACATCGAAGGCATCGATTGGCTCGCCGCCTTGCGCGGGTCGGAGATTGCGACGGAAAGCGAAGAGCTGACCGCGCGCGCGATGGCCGGTGAGCTGCCCATCGAGGCGGTGTACACGCGGCGACTCGCGCGCATCCGTCCCACGGCGGCAGAGCTCATCCAGTTGGCTGATGCCTATCAGCAAGCCATGCAGCCGGGCGCAAAGAGTTTGGTCGCCGCATTGCACGGGGCGGGGGTGCAAGTGCACCTGCTCAGTGGTGGTTTGCGTCCGTCCATCATTCCTTTTGCGCTGCAGCTGGGTGTGCGTGCCGATCGCGTGCATGCCGTTTCGGTCAGGCAGGACACCGACGGCACCTACAGCCTGCTCGATGGCGACCAGCCGCTGGCCACGCAGCAGGGGAAGCCGCGGGTGGTGCTGCAGCTCCAGCTGCGCACGCGCATCGCCATGGTGGGCGACGGCAGCACCGACGCCGCCGTGCGTGGTGTGGTGGACAACTTCTATGCCTACACCGGCGTGGCGCGTCGTGAAAGCGTCGTGGCCGTGGCCGACGCCGAGGCAGACAGCTTCGACGCGCTGTACGACTTATTATTCGAGTCTCATCCGTCGCGCGTGTAGCGACCGTCGCCTCCTCTTCATGTAGACGCTCATGGCATTCGGCACCTTTTTTCTTCCCGGCCCCACCGAAGTCCGCCGAGAGGTGCTCGAATCCATGATGCAGCCCATGCTGCCGCACCGGGGCGCCGCGTTCGAAGCGCTCTTTACGCGCGTGCAGGCGGGACTCAAGCCCATCTTCCGCACGCAGCGCCCCGTCTATGTGAGCAGTTCGAGCGCCACGGGGCTCATGGAAGCCGCCGTCCGCTGCGCACGCCCGGGCGCCATTCTGTGCCTCGTGAATGGTGCCTTCAGCGAGCGCTTTGCGAACATCGCGCACAGCTGCGGCCGTGAGTCCACCGTCATTGGTGGCGACTGGACGCGCCCCGTTTCACTTGATGCGGTGGAGACCGCACTCAAGGTGCGTCCGTATGCGGCGCTCACGGTCGTGCACAGCGAAACGAGCACCGGCACGCTCACCAGCTTGCCCGAGCTCGCGCAGCTCGCGCACCGCTACGATTGTGCGGTGCTCGTGGATAGCGTAACCGGCCTGGCCGGCGTGCAAGTCGAGACCGACGCGTGGGAGCTCGACTTCGTGCTCACGGGGTCGCAGAAGGCGCTCGCGTTACCGCCGGGGTTGGCCTTCGGCGTAGCCAGTGAACAGTTCATTGCCACCGCAGAGCAGGCCGGCGCGCGCGGATTGTACTACGATCTCATGGAGTTCGAGCAGTACGTCCACAAGAACCAGACACCCAACACGCCGGCGCTGTCACTGTTGTACGCCACCGCGGTGCAGGGGGAATACATCGCGCGCGAAACGATCGAGCGCCGGTGGGAACGTCACACGCAAATGGCGGAGCATACGCACAGCTGGGTGCATGAGCTGCGGCAGCGCGTGGGCGAGCCGTTCGGCATTTACGCGCCCGATGACCATCGCAGTCATACCGTGACCGCGGTGACCGTGCCGCCCGTGCTCACCGGCGACGCGATCGTGAAGGCCGTCGCAAAGCGCGGCTTCGTCATCGGTGATGGCTACGGAAAGCTCAAGAACAGCACGTTCCGCATTGGCCACATGGGCGACCACACCATGGATGGGCTGGAAGCGGTCCTCGAGGCGACGGCGGAAGGGATCGAGGAGTTGTTGGGGTAAAGACCGATCGGTACGGGAACGTGCTATTCTACGGTCAACCCGAGAGACCGCACGCAGAGAGATGATGCTCGACGACTCCCGCTGGATCCCCCGCCTCGACCCGGCCCGGTTGGCCGTGTTGCCACCGGCCCCGCCCATCGACGCGCCCGATCTTGCCGACAGGGTACGCGGCATGCTGCTGTGCGTGGCCATTGGCGACTCGTTGGGGAATCGCACGGAGAGCATGCTCCCCACCGAGCGCGATCTGGAGCACGGGCGCATTACTACCTACCTGCCCACGCGCTACGCAGGCGGCGCGCGCGCCGGCACGCCCAGCGACGACACGCAGCTCACCTGTCGCGCCATCGAGCAGCTGCTCGCCGACGGAGCGCTCGATCCCGACGAACTCGCCTTCCGCATTGCCAACGACCGCATCTTCGGCATAGGCCGTGCGACGCGCGACTTTTGCGACGCGCTGCGCACCGGCGTGCCCTGGTGGGAAGCCACGCAACAGAGCGCCGGCAACGGCGCCATCATGCGTATTGCCCCCACGGTGCTGCCGCATCTGCACGAGGGCGGCACACAGCTGTGGATCGACACCGCCATCAGTGCGGCGGTCACGCACAACGACCCGCTCGCGATTGCCAGCAGCGTGGCGTGGGTGGCGTTGTTGTGGCGGTTGCTCAACGGCGACGTGCCGGAGAGTCCCGCCGAGTGGCTGGAGACGTACACCGAAGTGCTGCGCGTGCTCGACAGCGATCAGGAGTACGACACGCGCGTGACGCTGGGCCCGTTGCACGAGTGGCGTGGCAGTCTGTCGCAGTTGCTCGATACGCATGTGAAGAACGCCATTGCGCGCAAGACAGCGGTGCGGGCGATCGGCCCTTTCTGGCACAGCGGCGCGTTCCTGTTGGAGACCATGCCCACCGTGCTGCACATCGTCGCGCAGCACGGGCACGACCCGCGCGACGCGATGCTGGTGGCGGTGAACGACACGCGCGACAACGACACCATTGCCGCCATTGTCGGCGCCGCGATGGGCGCCGCGCACGGTACGTCGTGGATTCCCACCGACTGGCGCGAGGGGCTGCTTGGGCGCGTGAACGGCGACGATGACGGCCGGCTGTTCATGCTGATCGATGAAGCGGTGGAGCGGTTTGTGGGGTGAGAGGCAGCCGCTGCTGGTCACGGCAGCCGCGGCCAACGCACCCGTAACAGCGGGCGGATGGAACGGGGCATGGTCAGGAGCCTGATTTAGGGCGTAATTGGTCGATCATGTTGGCACGGCTACCACGTTGCACGAACCGTCGCACGAACCGTTGCACGACCCGTGCTCCGGATCGCGCCTGACGCGCTTCCCACCCGCACACCACGCACACCATGAACGGCCTCGACTTTGCCGGCCAACTCGTTGTCATCACCGGCGTCGGCCGAGCCGGCCAAGTGGGTGAAGCCATTGCCCTCGGCTTCGCTCAGCGCGGCGCCTCCCTGGCGCTGCTCGATCTGTCACTCGACCAGGTCACAGCGCGCGCCGAGGCACTCACCTCGGCAGGATTCGCCAACGTATCGGCACACGCCGCCAACCTCGCCGATCCCGCCAGCGCCGTCAGCGCGGCGGCCGAGGTCATCTGGGCGCACCGCGCCGAAGGCATGAAAGGAGTGCGGGCGGTGGTCTGTGTCGCTGGCGGTTTCGGCATGACGGGCCCGCTCGACGAGGCCGACCCCGAGGCGTGGGCCAAGCAGTTCACCATCAACCTCTCCACGGCCTTCGCCACCACGCGCGCCTTTCTCCCCGCAGTACGCGACGCGAAGGGGAGCTTCGTCTTCTTCGGCTCGGTGGCGGCTACCGCCGGCGGCAACCCGTCGGGTATGGCCGCCTACGCCGCCGCCAAAAGCGGGGTGCTCACACTCATGCGCACTCTCTCGCTGGACGAAAAGGCGAACGGTGTGCGTGCCAATGCCGTCGCCCCCACCGCCATCCGCACCGCCAGCAACGTGGCCGACATGGGCGACAAGACCGAGTACGTAGAGCGCGAGTCCGTCGCCGACGTGGTGGCGGTCCTGGCCAGTCCGCTCGCTCGGAACGTGAGCGGGCAGGTGATCACGCTGGCGTGAGTGGCGGGCATCTCTACCGCCGTGCGGTGGAGCCGCAGTTCATCTGCTTGTATTAAACTCTGCACTTAACACAAAACGATCTAGTCATTTATATTATATTCTGCTTATCACACAAAGTCATTTTTGAGCGGTATTGTGCGGAGGTAGCAATGCAGCAGCTTCAGGAAGGAAGAGCTGGCCGTTACGTGAGCCAGCCCACTGGGTACCGTGCGTTCGTTCCAGCCCCGCTCCCTCCGGTCCCGCCAATCAGGCTGGACGGGGAGCTGCCCGTGCTTCTGTCGGCCGCTGATCGTGCGCTGGGCAGACTCGACGGGTCTATCCTGACTCTCCCAAACCCTGATCTGCTCGTCTTCGGGTACGTTCGGCGCGAGGCCGTACTTTCGAGCCAGATCGAAGGCACGCAAAGCTCTCTGCAGGACCTGCTACGCGCTGAAGCCGAGCTGTTGGACGAATTGCTGCCGCGCGACGTAGATGAGGTCATCAACTATGTCCGCGCGATGAATGTCGGGCTGCAGCGCCTCCGCGAGCTTCCCGTTTCAACGCGCCTCATCAAGGAGATTCACACCATTCTGCTCGAGGGAGTGCGCGGTGGTCGCTTGCAGCCCGGCGAACTCCGGACGAGCCAGAACTGGATTGGCCCCGGTGGCGCGCCACTTTCACGAGCGAACTTCGTGCCGCCACCGCCGCACGAGGTACCACCGGCGTTGGGACATCTCGAGGAGTTTTTGCACGCCACAGACGCGATTCCTCCACTCGTGCGCATCGCGCTGGCGCATGTGCAGTTTGAGACCATTCACCCATTTCTTGATGGAAATGGTCGCATTGGCCGACTGCTCATTTCGTTCCTGCTTGTTGAGATGCAGATTCTGCAGAAGCCGGTGCTCTATCTTTCGCATTACCTCAAGGCACACCGCGCAGAGTATTACGATCGACTTCAGGCGGTGCGTGATCAAGGTGACTGGGAAGGGTGGTTGGCCTTCTTCCTGCGCGGTGTTATCGAAGTGGCCACCGATGCCGCTGATGTCGCGCGGCGTATCGTGCAACTCCGGGAAGCGCATCGCGCGCTTATCACGGAACAGACCGGTCGCGCCGCTGCGAACGGGCACCGCCTTCTCGAAGCGCTGTTCACCAAGCCGATCGTCACCATTGCCAACGTGATGGAGATAACGGGGGCGCAGTTTGTGTCGGCCAACAATCTGGTCGCCAAATTGACAAAGACCGGCATCCTCGAAGAAATGACCGGCTTTTCAAGAAATCGTCGCTTTCGATACGCGCCCTACATCGCGCTGCTCATTGACGAGAGCTAACCGTGACCACCCCCATGTCCGTCCCCTCGCTCCACGACATCCGCGCCGCCCGCACCCGCCTGGGCACGCGCGTGGTCACCACCCCGGTGCGCGAACTGGTCGACGACGCCGTCGCCGCCCGGCTCGCGCCGCACACGCGCGTGTGGCTCAAGGAAGAGCTCTTTCAGCGCACCGGCAGCTTCAAGCCGCGCGGCGCGCTCACCGTGATGCTCGACCTCACCGCGGACGAACTCGCGCGCGGCGTCACCGGCGTCTCCGCGGGCAATCACGCCATCTCGCTCGGCTACTGCGCGCGCGAACTTGGCACCACCGCCACGGTGGTCATGCCGCGCACCGCCAACCCGTACCGCATTGCGCTCTGCAAAGAACTGGGCGCGACGGTGGAGCTGGTGGACACGGTGCACGATGCCTTCACGCGCGTCCACGAGATCGTCGCGCAGGAAGGGCGCACCTTCGTGCACCCCTACGAAGGCCCGCGCACCGCACTCGGCACCGCAACACTGGGACTCGAGTTCCTCGAGCAGGTGCAACACGAAGGCGCTCAGCTCGACGCCGTCATCGTGGCCGCCGGTGGCGGTGGCCTCACCGGTGGCATTGCCTGCGCGGTCAAGCAGCTGTCACCGCGCACCGCGGTGTACGTGGTGGAGCCCGAAGGCGCCGATACCATGCACCGCAGCTTTGCCGCCGGATCGCCACAGAGCATCGACAAAGTGCGCACCATCGCCGACTCCCTCGGCGCGCCGCGCTGCGAGCCCTACTCGTACGCGCTCAACCGGCAGTTCGTCGACGACGTGGTGCTCGTGACCGACGACCAGATCCGCGATGCCATGCGCCTCACCTTCCGCGCCGCCAAGCTCGTCACCGAACCCGCCGGCTCGGCGGCGCTGGCGGCCCTGCTGTATCCGCTACGCGACCAACTGGCTGGCAAAACCGTCGGGCTCGTGGTGTGCGGTGGCAACATCGACACGACCAGCTTCTGCGCGCAGATCGCGCTCTGAACCTCGCCGTCCAGCGCCGCGCCACACCACGCCAATCACCCCAAGTCGCCACCATCATGGACCGCAACGCCCCCTGCCCCTGTGGCTCCGGAAAAAAGTTCAAGAAGTGCCACGGCGCCGCCGTACCGCCCGAAGTGGCGGCGCTGCCGGCTGCGCAGCGTGCGGAGTTGCAGCTGGCCACGACCATCATGCAACGCGACAAGCGCATCACCCAGGAGATCGTCGACTGGGCCGACCGGCGCTTCGGCGCCGAGTTCATGGACAACGCGATGACCGCGTGGGGCGTCCCCGCCGAGGAAGAGCTCCCCGAGGAAGAAGGGGATGTCTTCACCATGTGGGCGCTGCATCACCATGTGGCCTCGCCGGGCCAACCCACCGCTGCCACGCAATGGCTCGAGGCGCAGCAGGCGCGCTTCGGCCAGCGCATGGACGCCGACATCGTACGGCTTGTACAGGCGCAGGGCAGCGCGGTGTTGGGCTTCTGGCAGGTAGAGACCATCGAACCCGGCGTGGGCACCACCTTGTACGACCGGCTCGGCGACCGCACGGTGTTCGTGCACGAGCATGCCATTACGCACGATCTCGAAGCGGAGCTGCTGCTGCTCGCGTACGTGATGGAGCTCGACGGGCTGCATCTCTTTGCCGGCTTGCATGACCATCCCCTGCCGCTCATCGAGGGCAAAGAGGTCATTGCCGCCGCCTACGAAGCGGGGGGCGTGACCGCCCCGCCCGTGCCCGGCGACATGACCAGCACCGCCGACGGGCAGCAGCAGCTGGGGCGCCTCTGGTTTGATGCCATCGAACGGTTGTATGATCGACTGGAAGCCGAAGACGCCGAACTTGCGCAAGACGCCAAGTGCGACGACGGCGACCCCTCACCCGCGTGATACCATGAACCGCCGCGACTTCGTTGCCACGACCACGCTGAGCGCCGCCGCACTCGCGCTCCCCTCCACCGCTCATTCGCACCCGTCACCCGCGCCCGCCATGACCGACATGCCCCTCTCGACCGCCCGCGCCACGCGCAAAATTCTCATCGCCGGCGGTGGGTTCCGCACGAAGTTCATTGGCTACATGGCGCAGCTCACCGGCAAGACGCGGCCGCGCATCTGCTATCTGCCTACCGCCAGCGCCGACAGCCCCGCAGGCTCGCTGGCGTTCTACCAGTCGTGTGCGCCGCTGAATGTGGAGCCGTTCGTGCAGAACAGCTTCATCGAAAGCCTGTCGCAAACGCAGGGATGGGATGAAGTCCTGCTCAGCATGGACGCCATTGTCGTAAGCGGCGGCAACACGCTCAATCAGCAAGCCATCTGGAAGGCGCAGGGGATCGACGTCATTCTCCGCCAGGCGTGGGATCGCGGCATCGTGCTCGGCGGCGCCAGCGCCGGCTCACTCTGCTGGTTCGACGAAGGCACCACCGACTCGCGCCCCAAGGCGCTCTCCATCGTGAAGTGCATGGGCTTCCTCAAGGGGAGCCACTCGCCGCATTACGATGCCGAAGCCGGCCGTCGTCCGCTGTATCAGAAGCTCATTGGCAGCGGCGAGATGCAGCCGGGATACGCATGCGACAACGACGCGGGGCTCTACTTCGAAGACAACACCATCAAGCGGGTCGTCGCGACGCGCGCCGGCGCCAAGTGCTATCACGTGCAGCTGGTGAACGGCAAAGTCGTCGAGACGACGATGGAACCGGAGATGCTCTGACCATCCTAAGCACCGCTCAATGGCAAGCGCGCGCGGCGGCACACTACGATCGTGTGCAGCCGTGGGCGCGTCCGCGGCGTGAACGTCGGGCGCGCGGCGTCGCACATCCCGTCTACGATTTTCTCTTTCAGTACTACCCGTACTCGGCGGGCCAGCTCGAAACGTGGCACCCGGCGCCGCGCGAAGCGCTCGAAGACAGCGCACCGGCGCGCGAGCGCTTCAGCGCACCCGTGTACGTGGCTGTCGACGGCGTCATCCAACGCGACATACGCGCCATGCCCCACGACGTTCGCACCAAACTCGCCGGCGTGCGCGAGATGCTCATCGCCACCCGCGAGCGCGCCCCCAACTTCGGCTGCTTCGGCATGCACGAGTGGGCCATGGTGTACCGTGGCCACGCCATTCGACACGCGCACCTTGCGCCGCTGCGACTGCCGCAACACGAAGTCGACGAGTTGGTGGAGAGCCGGCCCGTAGCGTGCAGTCACTTCGACGCCTTCCGCTTTTTTGCCCCCGAGGCCAAGCCGCTCAACCGCTGGCCGCTCGCCTATGCCACGCGCTACGACCGCGAACAGCCCGGGTGCATCCACGCCAACATGGACCTCTATCGGTGGGCATTTGGCGCGATGCCGTGGATAGGGAGCGACCTGCTCTTTGCGTGCTTCACGTTGGCGTCTGATCTTCGCGTGCTCGACATGGAGGCGGGCCCGTACGACCTGCGCGAACTGGGTTTCGAGCCCGTGCGCATCGAGACGGCTGCGGGGAGAGACGAGTACCAACGTCGTCAGCAGGCACTCGCCGAGCGGGCCGCCCTGTTACGCGACGAGCTCATTGGGTGCCTCGGCGGGCACTGTTGACAGCCACTGCGGTTGAACAGCGCCAGGGAGGACACCGAAGGGTTGCACTGGCGCATCCTCCCGCGCTCCATCAACTTCCCCGCCGTGACTCTCGCCGCCCGCAGGCGTCCCGCCGTACGCGGGGTGCTCCTCGACCGTTCGCTCGAGGAGCTCCCGCTATTCCGGTTGAGTGATTCGGCCGACGATGCGCCCGTCTCGTTTACCACCGAGAACGGCGGGCGCTGGCGCGTCATCCCTGCCCCCGGCGACCGCCTCCCCGGCACGTTCGACCAGGACGTCTACGTCGAGCTCTTGCACCGGTACCACGAGGCCGGCTCACCCGCTGACGGCGCGGTGACGTTCACGCTCCACTCGTTCCTGCGCTCCATGGGGCGGCGGGCCGATGGGCGTACCTACGAACAGCTCCGCGCCGCGCTCACCCGCCTCGAACGCACCACCCTCGAGAGTACCGAGGGGGCGTACTGGTCGGCGCCCACGGGCCCGGCCGACATCAGCTTTACCGTGCTCAGTACCGTGTCGGTGCAGCGCCGACGCGTGGCCGACCGCGAACAGCTGCACCTGTTCGGCAATCTGGCGGCGGGCGAACCGGGTGACGCCCGGGTGACACTCTCCGCCACGTTACGCGCCAACCTGGCCGCCCGTCACATCACTACCCTGTCGGCCGCCCGGTACCACGCCCTGTCCAGCCCGGTCGCCCGCCGCCTGTATCGTATCCTCGAGGTCGCCCGCGCCGACGGCCGACTCTCTTGGCGCATTACGCTGGAGCGGCTGGCCGAGCAGATGCCGCTCGCGCAGCGGTACCCGAGCCACCTGTCGCGGGTGCTGCAGCCGGCGCATGAGATGCTGCTCTCGGCGGGGCTGGTGCGGGACATCGCCATCCAGCAGTACGAGAAGGCGTGGCATGTGAACTACGTGCTGGGATCCCGGCCAAGGGATGAGGCCTGAGGTCTGATTGGGAACAGCAGCGGGCTGGCGACGTACGTAGATAGTGGTAGTCTTCAGTTTCTCCCTTTTGCGAGACCCGCATGACCCGTAATCGCAAGGCCGTCCTGGCCAGCCTCGTGCTCGTTCCGTTGCTCGCCTCGGGCTTTGCCCTGCAGGCGCGTTCGACGCGGGGCGGCGCGCAACTCCTCGACCAGGTGCTGACCTTCGTCGCCCTCCGGTACGTGGACACCCTCGACGCGCAGATGCTGTACGAAAAGGCCGCGCGCGGGCTCGTGAAGGAACTCAACGATCCCTACACCGAGCTCTTCACCCCCAAGCAGCTCGAGGAATTTTCGCGCAACACCAACGGTCGCTACGCCGGGATCGGCATGGAAATCGTGAAGGTGGGCGACTACGTGACGGTGAACAAAGTCTTCCCCGGCTCGCCCGCAGAACAGGGCGGCGTGCTGGAAGGGGACAAGATCGCCCTCGTCGACACCACCAGCGCGCGCGGCTTCAGCACGCAACAGGTGCAGAACAAGCTCCTCGGCCCCATCGGCACGCCGGTCAGTGTGCAGTTCCTGCGCATCGGCGTGGCGCAGCCCGTCAAGCTCAGCTTCAAGCGCGCGGAAATTCATGTCCCGGCGGTGCGCTACAGCATGATGCTCGACGACCGGACCGGCTACATCCCGCTGGAACGCTTCTCCGAGCAGACCACCGAAGACATTGCGAACGCCGTCATCGCACTCGGCAAGAAGGGCGCGAAAGGGTTCATCATCGACCTGCGCGGCAACCCGGGCGGTATCCTTGAAGAGGCGTTCTCCATGTCCAACCTGTTCCTGCCCAAGGGCAAGGAGCTGTTGTCGGTACGCGGCCGCGCGGAGTTCCAGAAGTTCGTATCGCAGCAGGATCCGCTGGCCCCCGCCATTCCGCTCGTCGTGATGGTAGACGGCGGTTCGGCGTCTGCGTCGGAGATCGTTGCCGGCGCGCTCCAGGACTACGATCGCGCGCTGGTCGTGGGCACGACGAGCTTCGGCAAGGGACTCGTGCAGAGTGTGTACAACCTCGACGGTGGCTACGCGCTCAAGATCACGACGGGCAAGTGGTACACGCCTTCGGGACGCTCCATTCAGAAGGATCGCAAGATCAACGCGGAAGGACAGTTTGTCGAAGTCATGCCCGACAGCCTCGAGACCGACTCCGTGCGCAAGGCGCGCCCGGTGTTCAAGTCGGCCAGCGGCCGGACGGTGTACGGCGGCGGTGCCATCACCCCCGACGTGATCGTGCAGTCGGATACGCTCTCGACCGCCGAACAGCAGCTCCGCCGCGCGCTGCTGCCGGTGTACGGCAAGTATCTCGCACATGTGGCCGCGGTCGCCGAACTGCAGAAGGGGAAGATCTCGCCCAACTTCGAAGTGCAGCCGGCGTGGCGTGACGAAGTGTACCGCCGCCTCATTGCCGACACGGTCAAGCTGGACAAGGCCGTGTGGGACGCCGGCTCGAGCGACGTCGACCGGAGCATCGAAGACCGCGTGGCCAAGATCGCTTTCGGTGATACGCTCGTCCGCCGGCGCAGCCTCAAGGACGACAACCAGCTGCGCCGCGCCCTGGAAATCATGCGCCAGGGCAACACCCAGAAGGATCTCTTCACCGCCGCCGCCAGCACGCCGACCGCCAAGCCGGGTGTGGCCCGCCGAAGCGGCATGTAGGGCGCCCGACGGTTCGAAGGGTGACGCAAACGGGCCGCCAAACACTGGCGGCCCGTTTTGTCGTTCGTCACCCCAGCGGCAGTCGATCCCGATAGGTACGCATGACCGGGAGCGCCACATCGGTACGCAGCCGCAGTTCGTATTCTCCCGTCCTCAGCTGCACCAGCTCCCGCACCCGATCGAGCGGGACGATGTACGACCGGTGAATGCGTGCAAACCGGAGCGGATCCAGGCTCTGCTCGAGCTTCTGCATCGTTGTGCGCACCAGGTGCGTCTCGCGCCCCACATGCAGTCGCACATAGTTGCCATCGGCTTCGAACCAGTCGACCTCATCGACCGTCACGAAACGGGTGCGACGCCCCACGGTCACGGCGAAATGCACCACTGCCGGCGCCGTGTTCCGGTGGCCCGCAACATCGCGGACAAGGCGAGCCAATTCCGCCCGGACGTCGTCGTCGAACAGCGGTTGCGCAGTCGCACGCGATTCCATCGCCTCCGCGGCACGCCCCACGGATTCCGTCAGGCGCTCGATGCGCACCGGCTTGACCAGAAAATCGGTGGCCCGGGCATCGAAGGCCCGTACGGCCGCGGCGGCGTGCGCCGTGACGAACACCACGAACGGCCGCAGCTCTGGTGGCACATCCTGCAACAGCGCGAAACCGTCTTCGCCCGGCATCGACACATCCAGAAACAACAACGTGGGTTTGAGCACCGGCAACTGTTGGCGTGCCGTGGGGACATCGGCGGCTTCACCGACCACCTGCACGCGACTGTCCTGCGACAGCAGTCGTTTGAGACGCTGGCGCGCGAGTGATTCGTCATCGACGATCAAGGCACGCAGAACCGGCGACGTCGGCATCACGCTCATTGATACGCTATCGGGAAGCGCAGCACGGTACGCGCACCGCCTCCGGGAAGCGCCATGAGATCTGCGGTCGCCATCTCGCCGTAGAGCGCCGCCAGTCGCCCCCGCACATTCCGCAGGCCGGTTCCGGTCCCGCGATGCGCCGAACCGCCGGGACCCGGGCCGTCATCGTCGACCGCCACCTCCACCATGCCCGCGTCGGCGCGAATGCTGATCCGCAGCTGGGACGCGCCGACGCGGCCCTCGATACCGTGCACCACCGCATTCTCCACCAGCGGTTGCAGCAACATGGGCGGAACACGCGCCGTGATCACCGACGGCTCGATATGCGATGTGACCTGCAAGCGGTCTTCGAATCGCATGCGTTGGATCGCCAGGTAGTCGTCGAGCAATTGCAGCTCCTCCGCCAAGGGGACCGTGCGTTGCCGACTCGTCGTGAGCGTCGCCTGCAGCAGCGACGACAAATGCAACAGCACCGCTTCCGTCCGCGCCGGATCGTGATGCACCAGTTCCGCGAGATTGTTCAGCGCATTGAACAGGAAGTGCGGATGCAGTTCAGCCGCAAGCGCATTCAGCCGTGCTTCGAGCGTCAGCCGCTGCAGTTCGGCGTTGCGCAGCTCCAGGTCGCGTGCGCCATGCAAGCGCCGCAACACCAGATACGCCATCGATACCCCGAACACCGCGCAGGCCGCCCAGAACAGTTGCGCCGGGTACCCCGGCGCCATGGCCGACAGCACGTCAGGATGCACGCCGATGATATTGCCGGTACGGCGCAGGGCGGTCGTGGAGACCCACGATGACGCGAACAGCACCGCGACTGCGCCCACCGCGCGCACCCCCGCATGTCGCACGTGCTTCGCGCCGCCAAGGGGAAACCGGTCGTACCAGGCAAAGAGCGGGACAGGGAGCCACGCCAAGGCCAGTAAATCCACAGCGACGAGTCCGAAGGCCTGCTCCCACGAGTACGGACTGCTCTCCCGGTTGAGGACCGCGGCAATCCACCCCACCGTGAGCAACTCGGCGAAAATCCCCACCGCCAACAGCGTGAGCAGCTCACCCCGCGAGATGCGCGACAGCACGGTCCGCGGGCGCGCCGGTGCCGCCTCCGGCCCGTATTCAAGGGGTACGGTCACGCCAGCCCCTCAGGGCGCAGCGTTCCGTGCGGCGCCGCCGGCGCAGTTGCCTGGCCGGAACGTGATGGCGACCGGGTGCGCACCCGCTGCCGTACACCATCAAGCAGCGCGTACACCACTGGGACAACCAGCAACGTGAGCGCAGTACTGGTCACCGTTCCGCCAATCACCGCCACACCCAATGGCGCCCGGAACATGGCGCCTTCACCACGGCCGATCGCGACCGGCACCATACCGGCAACCAGCGCGACCGTGGTCATCATGATCGGTCGCAGGCGCGTCGCTCCTGATTCCACCAAGGCATCCGTCAGCGTCCATCCTCCTTCGCGTAGTTGCTTGGCATAGTCCAGCAGGAGAATGGCGTTCTTCGCCACCACACCGCACAGCAGAATCACGCCGATGAGTGACATGATGTTGATGGTCATGCCGGTCATCCACAAGGCACCGACGACGCCCACCGCCGAGAGGGGCAACGAGGTGAGGATGGCCAGTGGCTCGGTCCACGAATTGAACTGCAGGACGAGCACGAAGTACATCCCCACCACGGCGGCGGCGAGCGCCAGCAGAATATTGCTGAACACGTCCTGCTGATCCTTCACGTCACCGGCGTACGCCACCGTCACCCCGGGCGGGAGCGACATGGACGCCAGCACGCGATCGATACCGCTGGCGACGTCCCCCAGTGGGCGCCCCAGGACATTCGCCGTGAGGGTGACGGTCGCGGCCCCGTCTTCATGTTCGATTTTGGTGGGAGCGGTGACCGCCGTGGCCGTCGCCACCTGCGCCATGGGCACGGCCTGCATGCGCGCATCGGGGCCCGGGACCTGCAACGGCAGGGCACCAAGATCGGCGGCATTCTGACGCCGGGACGACGGCAGCTGCACGCGCACCTTCCGCAGGTCTCCGTCGTCGTCGAGCCAACGACCGGCTTCGACCCCGGCAAACGCCACCCGCAGTGCGCCCGCGACATCGGCCGGCGTCATGCCGATGGTTGCCGACAACGCCCGTTGCAATCCGATGTCGACGGCGGGTGCCCCAGGACGGCTCGAGAGCGCCACATCGACCGCGCCCGGCACGGTGCGAATGCGCGCCGCGATGGCGGCCGCGACTTGCGGCAGCGTGCTCGCCTCGGTGCCGCGCACCTGGAGTTGAACGGGCTTCAGGAACCCGTTGAGTCCGAGGTCCATGACCGCAAAGGTGGCCCCGCGCAGTGGATGGACGTCATCGCGGAGCGCCGTCGCGATTTGCCGAGCCGAACGATCGCGCGCCGCGCGGGCGGTCAGCAGCACGAGAACCTGGGCCTGCGACACATCTCCCTCACCACCACCGACGGTGGTGTACACCGTGCGCACCTCGGGGAGACGACGGGCGATCGCGGCAGCCGCTTCGGCTCGCGCGGTGGTATACGCCAGCGACGCGCCCGGGGGCGCCTCCACCAGAATACCGACTTCCCCGCGATCGTCCTCCGGGAGAAACTCGGCGCCCACGAGCCCCGTGGCCGGCAGCAGCGCCGCCACCACCAACGTCAGCCCCGCAGCCCCCAGTGTGGCCCCACGATGCCGGAGCGCCCACGCAATCACCGCGCGGTACTTCCCGGCGATGCCATCGAACCAGCGGTTGAAGCGATGGAGCACGCGACTGAGCCACGCGCGCTGCTCCACCGGTACGTGCGGGTCGGGCCAGTACGCCGACAGCATCGGATCGAGGGAGAAGCTGACGAACAACGACACCAGCACAGCGCACGCGATGGTGAGCGCGAAGGGCTTGAAGTACTGGCCGGCCAACCCGTTCATGAAGCCCACCGGCACGAACACCACCACAATCGCCGCAGTTGTCGCGAGCACGGCCAGTCCGATCTCACGCGTGCCCTCGCGGGACGCGGTGAAGTGGTCTTTCCCCATCTCCACATGTCGCACGATGTTCTCGCGCACCACGATGGCATCGTCGATCAGAATGCCGATCGCCAGCGACAGTCCCAGCAACGACATGGTCTCCAGCTTGAACCCAAAGGCCCACACTGCCATGAAGCTGGCCAGCACCGAGACCGGCAACGCGAGACCGGTAATGACCGTCGAGCGCCAGCTGTTCAGGAAGACGAACACCACCAGCACCGTGAGCACCGCTCCTTCGAGCAGCGTCTTCTGCACGTCCCACACCGCGAGGGCGGTGCGCCGGCCCGCATCCTGGATGACGCGCATCGTGCGTCCGGCAGGCCACGCTGGTGCCAACGCCGTCATTCGCGCGTGGAGGCCCTCGGCCACTGTGGTGGCGCTCGCGCCGCGGCGCTTCCGCACTTCGAGCGTGACCGCCGCGCGTCCGTCAACCAAGGCCGCCGCGCGCTGCTCGGCGGCGCGTACGCGTACATCGGCCACGTCACGCAACCGCACGACCTGCCCGTTGCTGGTCGCGAGCGGCAACGCCCCGAAGTCGGCCGCGTTTGCCGGTCGCCCCTGAAAGCGCAGCGTCGCTTCGCGATCGCGACCTTCGAGACGACCAATCGGCACCGACACGTTCTGGCGTTCGAGATGCGCCGTGAGCTCGGCAAGGGTCATGCCCGATGCGCGGAGTGCTTCGGGACGCACGTGCACCGACATCTCCGGCACCGCATCACCGATGACGCGTACCTGTGCGACGCCCGGGACGCCGCGTAGCTCGCGGGCAAGTCGGCGGGCGTCAGCACCGAGAGCCAGCGGGTCGCCGCTCCCGCCCACGGCCACGGTGAGCACCGGCAAGTCGGTTTCGCTGAAGCGTTCGACCACCGGCTCCTCCACCTCGCGAGGCAGATCACCTCGGGCTGCGCTCACCGCGTCGCGCACCTCCTGGACCGCCTCAGTGGGCGCCTTGCTGAAGACGAATTCGGCGAAGAGCAGCGCATAGCCGTCGCCCGCCGTGCCCTTGAGTTTCTTGAGACCGGCCACGCTGCGCACGCGGTCTTCGAGCGGCCGCAACAGCTCGCGCTCGATCTCAGCCGGCGTCGCACCCGGATACGGGACCGTAACGGTCACCATCGGCGCCTGGACGTCGGGCCACTCGTCGGTTTCGAGACCGCGGAGGGCCAGAATACCCGCCATGACCAGCACCAGCATCGAGACCACCGCGACAATCGGGCGACGGATGGCCAAATCGGAGATCCACATGTCAGTGCCCTCCCGACGTGGAGCGCGGTGTGCCGGTGCTGTTGGTCAACGTGCCTTCGGCCCACGAACCGGCAGGAATGCGCCCGTGCGCATTGGGCACGAGCACGGTCACACGGAGTTGCCGCGTGACCGGATCGAGCGATGGCGACACGCGAACAATGCGCGCCATGATCGCCGAATCGGCCATTCCTGCAATGCGGAGTGAAACCCGCATCCCGGGACGCGCCCGTGAGGCGTCGTCAACGGCCACACCCGCCGCCAGCTCGAGCATGCGCGGGTCGACGACGCTCACGAGTTCATCGCCGGCCTGCACCATCGAACCCTGGGTCGTGATCTGACGCTCGATGATGCCGTCGAACGGGGCGCGCACGGTGAGTCGCTGCACGTCGGCGGCCGCGTTCGCACGCTGGGCGCGAGCGGCATCGAGTGCAGCGTTCACCGCCTGCACGCGGCTCTCCCACTCCTCCATCTCGGCCTTGCTCACGCCGCCAATCTGCAATAGTTGCGCGACCCGATCGTGCTCGCGCTTCGTCTGCCGCAGCGCCATCTCCTGCGCCAGGACCTGCGCGTCGGCCGCCGTCAGGGCCGACTGCAGGGCAGGGACATCGAGCTCTGCCAACAGCTGCCCGGCGGCAACGCGCTGCCCCGCCTTGGCGCGAAGGGTACGCACGACGCCCGAAAGCTCCGCACGCAGCAGCGCGCGCGCCTGCGGCTCGAGCGTGCCGGTCAGCAACGACGACATGGCTGACGACGAGGCTGTTGGGCTGTGTGCCATGCCACGCGAGGTATCCGACAACACGGAACTGTCGGTGAGTTGATCCTTCTGCACGACACCATCCACCGTGCGATCGGCGTGGCGAGGCGTGCTATCGCCGGTCGGGTCGGTGCCGCACCCGATCGTGGTGAGCGGGAGCAGTGAAAGGCCGAGCAGGAACGCAGTACGGCGAGCGCCGCGATGAGTGTTGGTCATGAGCACACCGTCAGGGTTGGACAGAAGAAAGCGGGAGCCGGTCAAGGCGGGCCGTACGGGCTTCGATGACCATGCGATCGCGCGCCGCGCGCGCGCGGGTGGCCATGGCGCGCAGCCAGGTCACGCGCGCATCCTGCAACTCGAGCAGTGAGGCGCGACCGACTTCGTGTCGCGCGCGCGCCACCCGCAGCGCCTTGTCGGCGCTCTCGGCACCGGCAACGGCGGCCTCCCATTCGAGTCGACTTGCCTCGAGCTGCGCCTGCGTATCGAGTTGCTCGAGGGCGTGCACCCGTTCGGCATCGCGACGCTGTGCCTTGGCAAGGCGCACAGCCGCCGCTGCCGATTCCACACTGGTGAGGCTGCCACCGGTAAAGTCGAGCGGCAGCGTGAACGACACGCCAAGCACGGTGTTCGGATAGTAGGGGCCACCCCAGTTCGCATTGCGCAGGGGATAGGCAAGACGTTGATGCGTGAGCGTCACATCGAGAACGGGAAGCATGGAGCGCCACGCCGCCCGGTACCCCGCAGCCGCTTGGCGCTCGCGCGCGTCGAACTCCCGCAATGCAAACCGGATATCACGTCGATCCGCTGCGCGTGCGCGTGACGAGTCGACCAGGCGTGTGGTCGACAGCGTATCGCCGCTCCACGACTCGGGGGGCGCATCGAGCTTCAGCACGGTATGGTCCGGCAGATCGAGCAACTGCCGCAATGCCAGCTCCGCGAGGCGGGTATTCCGTTGGGCATCGAGCTGCGCCGGTCGCAACGCCGCCACCTCGGCTTCCACGCGCCAGATTTCGAACTCCGCCGTGCGTCCCTGAACAACCGCCTGTCGAGTGAGCGAAAGCGTTCGTTCGGCCTGCTGCAGCGCGGAATCCGCGACGTCATGCAGGCGCCGGTGGAGTTGGACGTCGGCGTATCGCGTGACGATCTCGACCTCGAGGGCGGCGCGCACCTGCGATTCCGCCAGCACACTGGCATCGAACCCGGCTCGCGCCGCATCGACACGCGCCGATGCGACACCGCCGTCGAAGGGGCGAACGGCGGCGCGGAACGACGCGTCGCGTGTGTTGGGAGACGCGAACACGCGCGAGAATGGATCGAGTTCCTCCGCAGGCGTTGGCGGAATCCCGGCACGGCGCGCGATCTCCGTGAACTGATTCTGCGCGACGCGTTGCGTCCCGAAGGACGCCGATACCTGGGGTAGCACGCGATTGCGCTGTTCGCTGAGGGCTTCGCCACGTGCGGCGCGCGCCATTTCGCGCGCCGCTCGCGCGGCGGCCAGACGAGGCTCTTCGCGGGAGACGCGAGCCAACGCGTCGGCCAAGGTGACCGACAGCGTATCCGGGACGTGGGGTGACTGTCCCCCGGCGGGGGGAGCAGCGAGCAGCAGCAGGGTGAAGACGACGAGAGGTCGAGAGAGCATGCGGTCCGGTTGAGATGACCGCATCATCGACGTCTCGCGTGCGGCCTCGCAGCGGAGCCGTGACGGGATCCGAGTTTGGTGGGGTGGGGGGCGGGGTTTTGCGTGATGAGGCCCCATGCGCCGCAGCGGCGTGCTGGCTCTCCGCCTCGGTCGTTCAGGCATGATGTCGTCAGCCACCACCGGAATAATTCGGATTGCCCCCTCACGGGCCGCGCGGTACGGTTCAGCGCATGTCGACAACCACCCACCGGATTTCCGTAGCCGCCGGAGTGCTCGCGGCCTCCATCATGGCCGCGTGCAGCAGCCAGCCCGCCCCCGCCTCGTCCAGCGCGCAACCGCTACGCCGTCCCATCGCAGCGAGTGAAGGGGAAGCGCACCTCGCCAACCTGCTGCAGCTCACCGACGGTGGAGAGAACGCCGAGGCGTATTTCAGCGCCGACGGCAAGTTCATCACCTTCCAGAGCACCCGCGACGGACGCGCCTGCGATCAGCAGTACGTCATGCGCGCGGACGGCAGCGAACTGACGAAGGTCTCACGTGGCGGCAAGACCACCTGCGGGTGGTTCCTCCCCGGCAGCAAGCAGCTGTTCTTCGGCGCCACGCATCACGCCGATACCGCGTGCCCCGTAAAGCCCGATCCGAGCGCCGGCTATGTGTGGGGCATCGACCCGTACGACATCTACACGACGGATATCGACGGCAAGAACATGAAGCGCCTCACGAACTACGGCGTGTACACCGCCGAGGGCGTGCTCAGTCCCGACGGCAAGCGCATCGTGTTCACGAGTCTCAAGGATGGAGATCTCGACATTTATACCATGAACGTCGACGGCACCGACGTGAAGCGTCTCACGACCACGCCAGGCTACGACGGCGGCCCGTGGTGGAGCCCCGACGGCACCAAGATCGTGTATCGCGCCTGGCACTACGACAATCCGGCGGAGCTCAAGGCGTATCAGGACTTGCTCGCGAAGCGCATGATCCGCCCCAACCGCATGGAGCTGTTCGTCATGAACGCCGACGGCAGTGATCAGCGGCAGATCACGAAGCTGGGGGGCGCGAACTTCGGTCCGTCATGGACGCCAGATGGCAAGGCCATCATTTTCTCAAGCAATCACAAGAACCCGCGCAGCCGCAATTTCGATCTGTACACCGTGGCGCTCGACGGCAGCAATCTCACGCAGATCACCACAAACCCCGAGTTCGACGGTTTCCCCATGTTCAGTCCCGACGGCAAGAAGCTGATTTTCGCCAGCAATCGCGGCGCGACGAAAGAAGGGGAAACGAACCTGTTCGTGGCGGAGTGGAAGTAGACAGCCCCCTGTGCTCCTGCTGTCTGAGTGGCTGCCGTCTGCCGTCTCGGCGCGATGCGGCGGGATCGCGCCGAGACAGCAGACGGCAAAGTTGTAGACGGCAGGGGCGGGGGAACTGCGGTTACGCGTTCAGCCCCGCCGCCGCGCGTCCGACGGTGCGCAGCGAGTTGGCCACCTGTTGCTGCTCGTTGGGAGGAATGGCCGCCATGGCACGCGCAATGACGGCAGCATGCTCCGGGAAGATCTCCGCGACGAGTGCCGTGCCCTTGTCGGTGAGGGCGGCGTAACGGGCGCGGCGATCGTACTCGCAGCTGCGCCGCTCGACGAGCCCCTTGGCCGTGAGCCGGTCGACCAGGAAGGTAATGCCACCGCTGGAGACCAGAATGCGCTTCTGCACCTCACCCAGAAGCATCGGGCCGCGGTGGTACAGCGCTTCGATGATGCCGAACTCCGCCAAGGTGAGGCCGTGACGGCCGACGTCGGCTGAGGCCTGGCTCGTGATCGCCGCCTGCGCGCGGGACATGATGACCCATAGGCGCAACGCGGTCGCGGTGGTCTCATCGAGCGCTGGCTCGTGCGCCTCGGCGTGAGGGGCCGAGTCGTGCTGGGGACGAGTGGTGGAAGCCATACGGGAAGCCTCTGCATTCCGGCTTTCGTGCGCAAGGGTGGCAGCGGAGTACCGGGCCCCCGTGGTCATCACAGCTGGTTCGACAGAGGCGCCGGCGAGTCGGCTCTCGCCAATTCTTGGCCGGAAACTGGGTATAAGGTCCAGAGTCCGAACAAATAGTGGACCACTCGTTCCGAGGGAAAAACCATTCAATTGTTTATTAGATGGTTATCTGTTACCGCAAAGATACGCGGAGTAGTGTTGCCCAGAAAAAGGGGGTTATAGCTTTCCGTCGCTACCCTGAATTCCCCCGGTAGCGCTCTTTCCGTGGAGGCGTGATGCGTAAGCCCCGACCGAACACGTACAACCCAGCGCAGGCGCTGCACCTTATTGCAGCCGATCGTACTGGGCTCCCCCTCAGCTGCCCGAGCTGCGAAGGGCAGATCGACCGCGATCCGGCTGGCTCCCCGCCGCAGGCCCATGCGCACGTGACGCTCAAATGCACGAGCTGTGGTCGGTTGGCCCGTTACATCGCCGGCGTGAACTGACGGCATCGTGTAGGCATGATGCGCGCAGGGAGCTCCCCAGCTGTGCGCATCATGCCCCGAAACAGAACGCCCCCGCCGAGTGTCATCGGCAGGGGCGTTTCGCTTGTCCGGCACCAGCCGTGACTCAATGCGTGATCGTGCCCTGCTTGCTGGTGTCCACTTCGTCGGCTTGGCCGCCCTTGAACAGGAAGGCATCCATGTTGCGCGTCAGGAAGGTGCGCGCCTGCGGGTCCATGACGTTCAGCCCGTAGTGATTGATGAGCATGGTTTGCTGCTTGAGCCACTGCGCCCAGCAGTCCTTGCAGATTTCCGTCACCACGCGCGCGCCGATCGCGCCGGGAAAGGGCGGACGTTCGAAGCCGTCGCGGGTCGTGCCGCAGCGCGTACAGGTTACATCGGCCATGACCATTACTCCGCGACGCGGACATGCGCGCCAACGCGCGCGTACTTCACTTCGGCGAGTCCGAAGAGTGAGAGAAGCTTGATGTACATCCAGCCGATGTCGAACTCGAACCAGCGGTGCGCGAACTTCGCGCTGTGCGGATCGGCGTGATGATTGTTGTGCAGCTCTTCGCCCGCAATGATGATGGCGATGGGTGAGATGTTGCGGCTCTCATCCTTCACATCGTGATTGCGGTAGCCGAGGGCGTGTCCCACACCGTTCACGATACCGGCGGCCCAGAACGGAATCCAGATCATCTGAATGCCCCACACCACCGGGCCGATGAACCAGCCGAAGAGCCAAATGTTGATGGCGAGCATGAAGACGATGCCGATGTTGGAGCGCTTGTCGAGCAGGTGGCGCTCGATCCAATCATCGGGCGTGCCCTTGCCGTACTTGTCGAGCATGCCGGGCTGCCGTACCGCATGGCGATAGTAGAAGGCGCCCTTGAGGAGAATATTGCGCAGCCCTTCGACGACCGGGCTATGCGGATCGCCTTCGCGGTCGGCGAACGCGTGGTGCTTGCGATGGCACGCCACCCACTCCTTGGTCTTCGTGGCCGTGGTGAGCCACAACCACACGCGCATCGGCACTTCGACAAGGCGATGGAACACCACACTGCGATGCGTCTGGGAGCGGTGCAGGAAGAGCGTGACGCAGATGTTGGTGAGATGACCCGCAACCAGCACGAACACGACCGGCTTCCACCAGTCGGTTCCCCAACTTCCAAACTCGGGCATGACCACTCCAAAACGGTGTTCGCCGCGCCCCGGCGTTCGAGGACGAGAATGGGAAGGTACCAGTGCGTCACCGGTCGTGCCATCGGCGGGTCCCACGGTTGGGAAGACGTTGCGGGGCAAGACCGTCGAACAGCACCGCAAAAGGCACAGAGGGGCCTTTATGGATGGGCTTCAAACCACGCGAGGACGCGGTCGGCCACGACCGCTTTTTCGAAATCGGCCGAAATGATGTGACCAGATCCTTTGAGCCATAATTGCTCTTTTATTGGCGCAACAATGGCCTTGTAGTGAGCTATTCCGCCGGCCTCACGCACGCGGTTGTCCAGCGTCGACTGAATGAACAATGTGGGTGGTCGCAGCACCTTCAACGCCGCCTGCGCGTCGAGCGCGATACGACGCAGCGCCTGCAGCGCCCCCGCCGTGACGATGCCCGGGCCCAGCGCGGCTCGACGGGCCACCGGGTCGTGGAGCGATCGTTCGCCACCCAGGCTCCTGTGGTACAGCGCCGGACTGAGTCGGGCCAACCGGAACTGCCACCCCAGCCACGGCGCCAACCCGATGAACGGGGCCAGCAGCACCACCGCCGACACACCCGGTTCGCTCGCCGCAAGTAGCACCGCCAGCGCACCGCCCATGCTCTGGCCACACACGTACACGCGGGTGTGCGTGGCCTGCAGCGCGGTAAACGCCACCCGGGTCGCATCGCGCCAGGCGTCGGCCCGGGCATCACGCACCAGCTCCTGGAGCGCACACCCGTGCCCTGGCAATCGCAACGCATGCACCGAATACCCAGCCGCATGGAGACGCTCCGCCAGATAGGCCATGGACTGCGGCGTGTCGTTGAAGCCGTGCAGCAACAACACCGCCGATCCATTCGACCCCGTCAGCCGGATCTCGGCTGCGCCAATCACCACGCCATTGGCATCGCGGGGACGGCGCGCTGTGTCGGCCGCCTCGAAACGCGCGGCCACCCGGCGTTGCCATCGCTTCACCCATGCGCCGCCAATGACCGCCGCAGCGAGTGCGCCGCCCAGGAGCACGCCGCTATTCATACCGCTCACCATGACCACCATTCATGATCGATGTCGCAGCCGACGACGTGCCGAGGCGTCGGTCGGCCGCCCCCGCCTCAGTAGCGCCGCACCGACGGATCGACGTCGACGCTCCACGCATCGATGCCGCCGTCGATGTTGATGAGCTGCGAAAAACCGTGCTGCGACAGCCAATTGCCGGCCATTTCGCTGCGCATGCCATGGTGACAGAGCATCGCGTACCGCCGCGACGGATCGAGCGTTCCAACCCGCTCGGGCAGTGTCGAGAGCGGAATGCGCACGCTCCCGGCTATGTGCGCGATGTCGTACTCCCACTGCTCGCGCACATCGATGATGATCGGGGGCGCGTCGCCCGCACAAAGCGCCGCCACATCGGACGGCGAGAGATGTTCAAGTGCCATACGGATCGGGGGCTAGGGGAGACAGAGAATGTATCGCCCCCTGAACCCGGCCGCGCAAACGTCACCCCGCCTCGAACTCCTCGGCGGCGAGCAGCATCGCCTGCTGCAGCAAGGCTTCACGATCGGCACCGTTCGGCAGCGCCGCCGACAATACCGTGAACTGCCGCAACATTTCGTCTTCGAGCTGCACGCGCGTGGGGGAATGCACCCCCAGCACCGACAGCGACATGATCGACAGGTCGCGCAACTGCCGCATCGTTTCCTCGTCGAGCCCCATCAACGTGGCGGGGCGCGGCACCGGCCCCGGCTTCTCGCGCCTTCGCTTTGGCGCTTCGAACAGCGCCTTCACCGGCGCAAAGGTAACGACGAACGACCCGGGGGTATGCTCGGCATAGCCGACAATGACATTCCGCCGGCGAAGCGACGGCAACAGCCGCACGACGGATTCGCGCACCGGCGAGTAGCCGTCGACGCTGTTGTTCCCACGCCCCGTGATCACGAGCGCCTCGGCTGCACCAAGCACCTGCTGTTCGCGCAACCAGCGCTCCGCCAACGCGGCCGCCTGCAGCGCGGTCGGCTTCAGCGCACGCAGGTTGAGCGTATGGCCGGTACCGAAACGCAGTTCGTCGAACGCGCGATCGAGGCTCGTCATGGGGCGGGAAACAATGAACCGACGGTCAGCGACGCGGCCGCATGGGCGGAACGAGCAGCGCGGGCGTGAGGATGCGTCCATCGATTCGTTCGATGGGGACCACGTTCACGATGTGCGCCAGCGTCGGGGCCACGTCTACCGACCGCACGGGCATGGTGTAGCGCCCCGGGCGCACACCGGCGCCCATGAACAGCACCGGAATGTGCGCGTCGAGATCGTACGGCATACCGTGCGTGGCGTAGCGCGCCGTGTACACGTAGTAGCCGGGCTTGAAGGTCACGGTGAGCGCCACCTGCATATCGGTCGGGAGTGCATTGAGCCAGCGGCGCGCAATCTTGTCGCCGGCGGCGGCCTTCGCGGCGAGCTCCGGCACGCGGTCGACGCGCGCCATGCCGGGAATGGCCAGCAACGCGGTGCGGATGGCGGCGAGGGTCGAGTCGGCGTTGATCCCCTTGGCGGCAAACCGGCGCCGGTCGACCATGATCATCTTGTCCTGATACACCAGGGCATCGGTCTCGAGACCACGCGCCAGCAGCTTGCTGCGCGCCGCATCGATCACGGGGCGCACATCCACCCGACCGCGATCGATGTCGGTGCCGCTGAACGTGGCTTCCGGCAGGGGCGTCACCCCGTGGTCGGAGCCAAGCGCGAACACGATACGCGTGGAGTCGCGCATCGTGTACAGCGAATCGATGAGTCGGCCGAGCGCGCGATCCACGCGGAGCACATGGTCGTGCAGCTCCTTGGAGTCGGGCCCCCACGCGTGTCCGACGGCGTCGGTCGTAGAGAGCGACACGGCGAGCACGTCGATGGTCGGCCCCTTCCCGAGGTCCATGGCTTCGACGCCGGCGAGCGCCATGTCGATGGTGTACTCGTCCATCCAAGGAAACGAGGCGAGCGAGTCCATCCCCAGCCGGCGATCGGGGTTGAGCCGATGTGGGAAGGCAATGTCCTTTCCGTCGTGTTCGTACGACACGCTGTCGCGCTCGGGGTATTCGCGGTCGGCGAGCAGCGGTGTCCATTGCTGCCCGAGCCACTTGGCGGCCATGTCGCGGGCGTTGAACGTCTGCACCCACGAGGGGAGCGTATCGGCGTAGTAACGGCTGGTGGTGAAGCTGCCGTTCAAGCCGTACCAGTACACCTGCTGCTTGGCTTTGCCGAGCGGCAGAATGGCGCCGCGATCCTTGCGCGAGACGGAGAGGGCGCGCGAGAACTGATCGCGGGCGCGGATCCAGTCGAAGAGCGCCGAGCCACGGAAGCGCCACGGCGATGCGCCACCGCCGCGGCCGAGTAGCAGCGGCATTTGGGCATCGGCGACACCGATGTCATTGATGACGATGCCGGTGTTCGACGGGAACCGTCCCGACCAGAGTGTGGCGTGACCGGGCGCGGTTTCGGTGGTGGCGTGATCGTGAAACGCCTGCGTGAAATACGCGCCCTGCGTGAGAAAGCGCTTGAAGCCGCCAGTGAACTGCGACGCCCACTTGTCGAGATAGTCGGGGCGGAGCTGATCGATGGTGATCTGGACGACCAGCGTGGGCGGGGCAGACTGCGAAGACTGGGCGGCAGCGCGGAAGAGCGGAGCCGCAAGCGTCATCGCGCCGAGGGCGGCGCGGAAAAGTGCGCGAGAGTGCATGCGGGAAATGTATCGCGCGGGGCACGGTGGGGCTCTCGGCAACAGTGCGGATGCACAGTTGGTACATGGCCACACTCGGCGCCACCTGTGGGGAGAACAACGGCCGGTCCGTCGATTGACTGGCGACGAATCGCCGGACCAGACACCGCCGTTGTACGACCGCGCGTCCACGCAGACGCCAGCTCCGCCTCGCCGGCGGCCCCGTCCGGCCTCGTGCACGTCGCCGGATCGACGCGCCAGGACAGGGCCAACACCGCCGGGAATTCAGCCGCGAATGGGCTGGGGCGATTCGCGGAATGTGCACGCGTGGACACCGCGCGTGTTGCCGCACCGACCACGGAGGCACGTGATGGTGACGGCAATATTGCGAGAAATTCCGAAATGCACTAGTGCAACGCGCGAAGTTGCGAACGACGCGGCGAACGTCTCGCGCGACAGCGCGTCGCACTCACCCCCGATCATCCCTTGATGGACGCCTCGAGAATTTCCAAACCGCTCGCGAGCTCCGCCTGCGAAATGACGAGCGGCGGCAGAAAGCGCAGCGTGTGTTCACCGGCGCTCACCATGAGCAGTCCGCGATCGAACGCGCGTCCGATGATCGCGGCCGCCGGCTCATGCACGTCCATGCCCCACATGAGTCCCTTGCCGCGAATGGCGCGCACCGCCCCCGTGCGCTCGGCAATGCCCTGCAGCTGCTCGCCGAACCAGGCGCCGACTTCGCGCACGTGCTGCAGCAGCGCCGGGTCGGAGAGTCGCTGCACCACATGATGCGCCACGTGGGCGAGCAGCGGCCCACCGCCGAAGGTGGTGCCGTGATCGCCGGGTTGCATCGCGCGCGCGACCTTCTCGTTCGCGAGGATCGCGCCAATGGGCAGGCCGTTGGCGAGCGGCTTCGCAATGGTGAGCATATCGGGCTCGAAGCCCAGCTGCTCGTACGCAAAGAACGAACCGGTACGTCCAAGCCCGCACTGGATTTCGTCGAGTATGAGCAGCACGTCACGCTCCTTCGTGAGTGCACGCAGGCCGCGCAGGAACTCGGGGTCGACCACCCGTACGCCGCCTTCACCCTGAATGGGCTCGACGATCACCGCCGCCGTCGTCTCGGCGTCGAGCACCACCCGCAGCTCGTCGAGGTCGCGCTCGACGATCGACACACCACCCATGAGCGGACGGAACGGCAACCGGTAGGCGGGACGGTCGGTGGCCGCGAGCGTGCCGGGCAACCGTCCGTGGAAGGAGCCACGCACGGCGATGATTTCGTGCTTCGCCTCGTGCGGCGTGCTCCGGGCCCACCGCCGCGCGAACTTGAAGGCGCCTTCGTTGGCCTCGGCGCCGGAGTTCGAAAAGAAGACGCTGCTCGCGAACGAGTGATCGACGAGCCACTGCGCCAGCGCCTCGCCCGGGGCGGTGCGGTACAGGTTGGAGGTGTGAATGAGCCCCGTCGCAATCGACTCCTGCAACGCGTTCATCACGCCGGGATCGGCATGGCCGAGCGACGTCACGGCAATGCCGGCGACGAAGTCGAGGTAGCGCTTGCCGGCGTCGTCGATCATGTAGACCCCCTCGCCTTTGACGAAGAGCGGCGCCTGTCGCTTGTACGTGCCCAGAATGGCGGACAACGCAGCGGGAGCCGCCGGCGGCGCGGGGGCCGGCGGGGACACGGGCGGGATCATCGTCGAAGTCATCGCAGCTACCTGAAGAAAAAGAAAGAACCGTCGGTCAAGCGCGCGCGACGATCGCGGTCCCCGCGTCGGGGACGGTGAGCGCGGCCAGATCGCCAATGCGCACCCGAGATACACCACCACCCAGCGCCATCGCGCAGGCGTCCAGCTTGGCGGCCATCCCGCCTCCTGCCACACCGCTCGCGACCAGCGCCCGCGCCTGTTCGAGCGACAGCTGGGCGATGCGCTGCGTGTCGCCGTCGAGCACGCCCGGTACGTCGGCCATGAGAAACAGCTCCGCCGCGCCGAGCGCCGCGGCAATCGCCGCCGCGGCATCGTCGCCGTTGACGTTGTACGCGCCGGCCTCACCGTCGTACTCACGTGCCGCCACCGGCGAGATGACCGGCAGATAGCCGCGTTCGAGCAGCGCCTGCACCACCCCCGGGTTCACCGAGGCCGGTGTGCCCGAGTGCCCGAACTGCGTCACGTCGATGGGCGTGGCGCGAAGCAGCGCCGCGTCTTCGCCGCTGATACCGACGGCTGGCGCACCGGCTGCCACGAGCGCACTCACCATCTGCTTGTTGGCGAGCCCGCTCAACACCATGCGCACCAGGTCGAGCGCGGTGTCGGTGGTCACGCGTCGGCCCCCTATGAACACCGGCTCTTCCCCACGCAGCCGCTGCAGCGCACTGATCTGATCGCCCCCACCGTGCACGACCACCACCTGCCCGTTGGTCGCGCGCCAGAGCGCGGCGATCGCGGCCGGCAGCTGCGGATCGTTCTGCGTGCGCCCACCCAGCTTGATGCAGATCATGCCTGCAGCCCCGCGCCTTCGGGGAGCCCGAGCATGAGATTGGCGTTCTGCACCGCCTGCCCCGCCGCCCCCTTCACGAGATTGTCGATGGCGCTGAACACCAGCAGCGTGGGCAGACGCATGCCGCTGGGAACGGTGGCGCCAATGCGTACCACGTTGCGGTGCTGCACATCCTTGAGTGCCGGCAACCCGGTCGTGAGCTCGACGAACGGTTCGTTGGCATACGCCGCGCGATACGGCTCGAGCGCATCGGAGAGTTCACGCGACAGCGGCACCGAGATCGTGCTCAGAATGCCGCGGTCCACGGGGAGCAGATGCGGCGTGAACAGCAGGTCGCAGTCGGTGCCCAGCCGCGACAGCGTGGCGCGCATTTCGAACAGATGGCGGTGCGCGTTGCCCACACCATAGGCGCGGAAGTCTTCGGTGATTTCGGCGAAGAGCAGCTCCAGCTTGGGGCTCGCGCCCGCGCCGCTCACGCCGCTCGCCGACGAAATGTTCACCGTGGCACCGGGCGTGATGAGCCCCGCCTTGGCCAACGGCGCCAGTGCCACGAGGATGCTCGTGGCGTAGCACCCCGGGTTGGCCACCACCTGTGCGCCGCGCACGTCGTCGCGGAACAGCTCCGGCATGCCGTACGGCGCGTCGTGCGGGACACCCGCGGGAAGCGAATGCAGCACACCACCATGGCCGGGGCGGAGATCACTCGAGAGGTCCACCACCCGCGTGCCGGCGGCAATGACCCGCGCAATCCACTCCGCACTCGCGCCGTGCGGCAGCGCCGCAAACACGAGATCGACGCCCGCGAGGTCGGCCGCCTCCGGCGCAATGAGCGGCACATCGTGCATCCGCCCGTTGGCGCGCACCCGCAGCGTCGTCCCCCGCTGCGTGTTGGCCGTAGCGAACGCCAACTCGAGCTGCGGGTGGCCCATGACGAGCGTGCACAGCTCGCGCCCGGAATAGCCGGACGCGCCGAGCACACCTACGCGATACGTCGGAGACGGGGAAGACAAGGGCACGATCGGGAATGCGGAAGACGGTTGATTCGGCGCGGTAGACTATGCACAATTAATGCATAATTTTGCATACGGGCACTGTCAATCACCGTTCGGTGCCGAAGTACCGCGGCGAATGGCCCGCCGCTCCTCATCTGGTCCCGAAGAACGTCATGTCCGACAAATCCGCCCGACACGCGGTCATCCGCGACATCGTCACGGCGCACGCCGTATCCAGCCAGGAGGAGCTGCGCCAGCAGCTCACCAAGCGCGGCTGGGATGTCACGCAGTCCACGCTGTCGCGCGACCTCCGCGAGCTGCGGCTGGCGCGCATTCCAGACCATCAGGGACGCGCCCGCTACGCCTTCTCCGACGGCGGTGGCAATGGTGAGGCAGCCCTCGCGCGCCTCGAACGCATGCTTCCCGAACTGCTCACCGACGTGGAAGGGGTCCACGTCCTGGTCGTCGCGCGCACCATGAAGTCCGGCGCGCAGCCCGTCGCCGAGGTCCTCGACCAGCTCGAATGGCCCGACGTGGCCGGCACCATTGCCGGCGACGATACGGTCCTGATCATCTGCCGCAGCCCCGAGGGGCGCGAGCGGGTGTTGAAGAAGTTGCGGGCGTATATCCGGCGGTGACCGGACACCCGTAACTTGAACCCATGACCCGGAACTGATCAGTTGCGAGTCTTGGGTTAGAGTTCCGTGTCGAAGGTTGTGTCACGGAATCTGCTACTCTCTCCTCGCCCGACCCCTCGCATGTCCAACGACTCCGGCACCCATAAACTCTGGGGCGGTCGCTTTGCCGGCGGCCCGTCTCCGTTGCTCGATGCCATCAACCGCTCCATTGGCACCGACTTTCGCCTGTGGCCGCATGACATCCGCCTCTCGCAGGCGTGGGCGCTGGGGCTCGGCAAGGCCGGTGTGCTCACCATGGACGAAGCCGAGGCGCTGCGCCGCGGGCTCGATCGCGTGGCCATGCGCATTGCCGAAGGCGCGCCACCGGTGGCGACGGACGAAGACATTCACACCATGATCGACCGGCTGCTGCACGAGGAAGCCGGCAGCGTCGCCTCCAAGCTGCACACGGGTCGCTCGCGCAACGACCAGGTCGCGACCGCGTCGCGCCTCTGGACCATGGATGCCTGTCGCAAGCTCGACGCGGCCATTCGGGAACTGCAGCAGGCGCTGCTCACGCAGGCCGAGTCGATTGTCGACGCCATTCTGCCGGCGTACACGCACCTACAGCGCGCGCAGCCCGTGAGCGGCGCGCACTGGCTGCTGGCGCACTTCTGGCCGCTCGAGCGTGACCGCGTGCGGTTGGCCAATGCGCTGCGCGGGACCGCCACGTTGCCGTTGGGCTCGGGCGCCATTGCCGGTTCGGCGTTCCCGGTGCCGCGCGACCTGCTGCGCGATGAACTCGATTTTGTCGCCATCTCGCCCAACAGCATCGACGCCACCGGTGATCGGGACTTCGTGGCCGAAACGATGTTCGTCTGCACCATGGTCGCCGTGCACTGCTCGCGCATTGCCGAAGACATGATCATCTACGGCTCGAGCGAGTTCGGTTTCGTCAAGTTCGGCGACGGCTTCAGCACCGGCAGCAGCATGATGCCGCAGAAGCGCAATCCCGATGTCTTCGAGTTGGCCCGCGGAGGCGGCGCCCGCGTGCTGGGCGACCTCGTGTCGCTGCTGGGCACCATCAAGGGACTCCCCAGCGGCTACAGCAAGGACCTGCAGGACGACAAGCGCGCCATGTTCAACGCGGTCGACCTGCTGCACCTGGTGCTGCCCTCCATGGCCGGCGCCATTGGCGAGCTGCGCTTCAACCGTGAGCGCATGCGCGCCGCCGTGTCGAGTGCCATGATGGCTACCGACCTCGCCGACTATCTGGTGAAGAAGGGCGCGACCTTCCGCGAAGCCCATGGCGCGGTGGGCTCGCTGGTGCGTCAAGCCGAAGACGCGAACATCGAGCTGACGGAGCTGCCGCTCAGCGCCTTCAGCACCGCACACGCATTCTTCGGCGACGACGCGCGCGAAGCGCTCGGCGCTGAGGCGTCGCTCGCGGCCCGCAACATTCCCGGTGGCACGGGCCCCGAGGCAGTGCGCGCGCAGATTGCGCAGGCACGCGCGGCGCTCAGGGCAGTGGCGCTGTGAGTTCACGATGAGTGCGTTCCGCTTCAACGACGCCGACTACGATGGCGTGATCTTCGACTGCGATGGGGTGCTCGTGGACAGCGAGCGCATCACCAGTCGTGTCTGGGCGGGGCTGCTCAGCGGCGTTGGCCTCCCCACCACCACCGAAGAGTCGCTGGCCACGTACCTCGGCAACTCCATGCCGCGGTGCATCGAAATCGTGACGGAAAAGCTCGGGCGCACGCCGCCAAACGATTTGCTGCCGAGGTTTTTTGCCGCCGTGAAAGTGGCGCTCGAGCAGGAAGTCACACCGGTTACCGGTGTCGTCGAGGTATTGGACGCGCTCGATGCCGCTGGCATTCCGCACGGCGTCGCGTCCAACGGCGAGTACGAAAAAATGCGGACGACGCTCGGCACTACCGGGCTGCTGGCGAGACTCGACGGCCGCTACTACTCGGCGGTCGATGTCGCACGCCCCAAGCCGGCGCCCGATCTGTTCTTGCTCGTGGCACAACAGTTGGGGCTCGCGCCGGCGCGCACCCTTGTCGTGGAAGACAGCCCACTCGGCGTGCTCGGCGCGCACGCTGCGGGCATGACGGTGATTGGCTACGCCGAGCTGGTGTCACCCGAACGGCTGATGGCGGCCGGTGCCGATCACACCATTCACGACATGCGGGAACTGCTGGCGTTCATTTGAACGCGTAGCCGATGGTGAGGCGCAAGGTAGGTACGAACCGCTGGAACGTGTCGAACGGGCCGTTCCTCTCGTCCACGTAGTAGCGCTTGGCACCGCCACCCACGGTCAGGGCCGTATTGCTCGACTTGCCGAGCAACCATTGGTAATGCATTTCGACGGAGAAGGTGGCGCCACTCGTGGACGCACGCGGTGGGTCGCACACCACACCCGGAATGGCCGGACACGTAAAGTCGACGTCGTTCTTGATGCGTCCGTATCCGAGCCCAGCGGCAACCGCGAACCCTTGGAGCCCGCGTTCCTGCGGGTACAGGCGCAGCTTGATGTCGGCATTGGTATAGCGGTCGACGAGCTCTATGCTCGACACACTGAACGCCACCGCCAGATTGTCTTTGACGCGCTGCTCGAACTCGCCCTGGAAGTAGCCGGCGAGCGGCAGGAACGGATTGATGGCGACGACGCGGTTTGGCTGTTTCGCCTGCGCCTGTGCCGCGTGCGGGAGCGCGGCGGCGAGCGACAACGCCATGGTCAGTGTCCTAACTGAGCGCGGCCGTAAATGCATGCTGCGATTGGAGTGTGCGTGATGTGATCAGGTGGCGTGCAGCAGCGCCTTCGCCGCCATCTCGCCACCGCGCGCGGCGCCTTCGAGCGAACTCGAGTGCAGCGTTTCACTGGCGCGCCACAGCCCCGGCATACCGCACGCGATGCTGGGACGCTGTTCACGCCATCCCGGGGCCTGCTCGTACTGTGAGTACGGTACCCGCCAGAGCGCCACGCGTTCGAGCCCGGCGGCGTCTGCCGTCATGTTGCCCATGAGACAGAGTTCGCGACGCGCCGCCGCCTCGAGTGTGTCATCGTCGAAATCGGCGGGCGTTCCCACCGTGGTGGCGGCAATGAGCGTGCGCCCACCGGTCGCGTACTCCGGGGCGACATCGGTGAGCGTGACCGCGTGCGAGACGATGGCGTTGGGGTCGGCATTGAGCCACAGCGCCTTCCCGGGAATGGGGCTCCGGCGCGCGGTGAAGTACAACGTAGTGCAACCGCGCGCGCCGGTGGGTTCGGGGAGCGTGACGCTCACCGATGCCGCGAGTCGCGCTGCCATAGGCGCGTCGGTGGCAATCACCACCTGCGCCGCCTCGATGACCGAATCATCGTCCAGGCGCACGCCGGTGACGCGACCATTGGTGGTGACGAGTGCGCGCACGGCAGCACCGGTGCGTACCGTGCCTGGCGTGAGTCGCGCCGCCATCTGCTGCGTGAGCGCGCCGATGCCGCCAGCGGGTACCACCGTATCACCGTCAGCGAGCATCTTGAAGGTGAACAGCATAATGCTCGCACTCGTAGCCAGCGTACGATCGAGCAGAATACCGCCGTAGAATGGCGCAAAGAAGCCGTCGATGACCGGCGTGCCAAAGCCGCGTGCACGCAGAAAGTCGCGGGTGCTGATGCCGGCGAAGCGGGCGCCGAAGCACTCGTCGATCGTGAGCTGCTGCGCGAAGCGTCGCAGCGCGAGCAGGCGCAGCTTGTCACCAAGTCCTACCGCGCGCGCAAAGACGGTCGCGAGCAGCAGCGCGGGATCGGCGAGCGCATCGCCAATGAGCGACGTCTGTCCGCCGCGGGCAATGCGCGCGGCGGGGAGAAATGTTCGCAGGGCGAGCGCGTCGAAGTCGAGGTAGCGCTTGAGCGTGGGGTACGCCGTGAACAGCACCTGAAAGCCGTGGTCGATGACGAGACCGTCGACCACCGTCGTCCGGACTCGCCCGCCAACGTCGGGGGCGGCGTCGAGTACCAGTACCTCGCGCCGCGCGGCTTGCAGGTCGATCGCGGCGACGAGCCCGGCCACACCGGCGCCGATCAGGACAATGGGAGCGCTCATACCTGAACAAAGTGCACGAATGCAAACGCCGGGCGCTATGGGGTATAGCGCCCGGCGACGGCAACCGACGGCTACCGCCGAGCAATCAGAACTGTACGAAGACGGGCACCGAACGCGCCTTGGAGATTTCCGCTGCCTGCTGAATGGCTTCCGCCGCCTTGCCCGGTGCCGCGTTGATCACCGTGGCATCGGCCGTGGACTTGGCACCGGTGCAGCTGGCGAAGATCGTCATGGGCGTGTAGATGCCGTAGGTGATAACAGCGGCCGCGGCATTGAGGAAGCTGTGCTTTGTCTCCACCTTCGCGATGCCACCAGGGCACTTCTGTGCCGTTTCGGTAACCGACGGCGGCACGAGCCCCCATAGGAATCCATGTGCCCACGAGCGTTCGACGGTGGTGCCATTCGGGGCACGACCAGAATCAATGACGGCGTGATAGCATCCGGAGAGCAGGAGTGCCGATGCGGCTACAGCGATGGTCGTAAGCGTACGCATGAGAAAGGCTCCGGTAAAGGAAGAGAGGGCTCAGGGCTTGGCACGATTCATTGCACGATACGCCACGAATGCACGTCGCCCCCGGGCACACCAACGGTGGTGAACACCGGCGCAATATCCGATCGGCGACAAGCGCAGTCAATGGCCGAGATTGCGCAATGCGACTAGAAGCGGACGCCGAAGGTGATGGGTACGTAGCTGACATTCGTGTTGTCAGTGAAGACGTTGACGATCTTGCCTTCGACGAACGTGGAGAAACCGGACAACTGGAAGGCGAGGCCGGCACCGCCTTGGAGCCCGAGGTTGGTGTTGCTTCCGGACACCTCCGCGACACTCGTCTGAACGGTGTTCGTGTTGAAGAGCCCAAGTCCGCCAAGAACGTACGGCCTGATCATCGAGGTAGACTGGGTCGGGAAGTCGTACACCACGTTACCGATGACTCCGAACGCGCGCCTGCTGTTGGCGCCGGAACCGTCAAAGGCCCAGCGATCGAAGCTCACATCGCCGCGAACGCGCACCGCCTGCAGGCTGACGGGTGTGAAGTACACGTGACCGGTGATGTTGTAGCCCGAATTGAGCACCTCGCCGACATCTCCCGTCGGCAGGGACAGCCCGCCGCTCACCCCCAAACGGACCGCCTTGGTGGTGCTCTGCGCCGAGAGCGCCACCGGTGCGGCGAGTGCCGCGACAAGTCCCAATGCCCGAAGTGCACGCTTCATGTCATCCTCCAAAGAGCTCTGAACGAAATGCCGGCGGACCGTCTTGGCCCGGCCGACTATTCCGGCGAGACCTCTACAGCCGTCACGAAGTACTCGGTTTCTCCGAAGCACGACGTAGGTACCCCGACATGCTGGGAATAGGTCACCGTCACCCGCTTGCCGCTGAGGCTGGCAATGGCTTTCGCCACCGAGTCACTGCGCACCGAGAACGAGAAGCTGTCGGAGCGAAAGCCCTTGGCGATGTCGGTGTAGAGCGTGCCTTCCCATGTTTTGCACACCCACCCCTTACGGGAGATCTTCTGCACAAAGCCTGCCCGCGTCCCGTCGGAGTAACTCCACGACAGCGCGGCGGCCGACCAGATGCCCAACCCGAGGACGGGGAGCGCCACCACGGTCACGATGGTCGTCGCGAGCCAGTGCCGACGCAGGAACGAGCGGGACGGGGGCGAGGGTGGGGTCGACGCGGCGCGGTCAGCGGCCTCGGCGGCGGCGGCGTGGTGTTCGTTGGGCGTAGAATCATCCATGATGGGAACTTGGGGGACCCTACCGGACAGCGCTAGCTTTCCCGGGTCTCCCCTCTGCCACTTTCGCCAAGGTGTTGCCCGTGTCGTCTTCCGCTTCGAGCTTCGGTCGCCGTCGTCCCACCGTGACGGCCATGGTTCGCAACGTCCCTGTGGGGTCGTCGGCGCCCATCGTGGTGCAGTCGATGACGAACACCGACACGGCCGACGCCGCCGGCACCGCCGAACAGGTGGCCGCGCTCTTCGAAGCCGGCTCGCAAAAGGTGCGCATCACGGTCAACAACGATGAGGCCGCACGGGCCGTCCCCGAAATTCGGCAGCGCCTCGACGACCTGGGGCTGGATGTGCCGCTCATTGGCGACTTCCACTACAACGGCCACCTGCTGCTCACCAAGTATCCGGCGGCGGCGGCCGCCCTCGACAAGTATCGCATCAACCCCGGCAACGTCGGGACAAAGCATCGCGATACGAACTTCACGACGATCGTGCAGGCGGCCATCGACCACGACAAGCCGGTGCGCATTGGGGTGAACTGGGGCTCGCTCGACCAGAACCTGCTCACCGACATGATGGACGCCAACGCGCGCTCGGCCGCGCCGCGCGACGCGAAGGACGTGTACATGGATGCCATGCTCGAGAGCGCGCTGCGCTCCGCGGCGCTGGCCGAAGAGGTGGGGCTCGCGCACGACAAGATCATCGTGAGCGCCAAGATCTCGGTGGTGCAGGATCTCGTGGAGTGCTACCGCCGTCTCGCGGCGCGTTGCGACTATCCGTTGCACCTGGGGCTCACCGAAGCCGGTATGGGCAACAAGGGCGTCATTGCGTCGGCCGCCGCGCTCTCCATTCTGCTCAGCGAAGGCATCGGCGACACGATTCGTGTGTCGCTCACCCCCAAGCCCGACGGCGACCGCCGTGAAGAAGTGTTCGTGGCGCAGCAGATTCTGCAGTCGCTGGGGCTTCGCTCGTTCGCGCCGCAGGTGACGGCGTGCCCGGGGTGTGGCCGTACGACGAGTACCTTCTTCCAGCGCATGGCCGAAGATATTCAAGGCTATCTGCGCGAGCAGATGCCGGTGTGGCGCGAGTCGAAGCCGGGCGTGGTCGAAATGAAAGTCGCCGTGATGGGCTGCGTGGTGAACGGGCCGGGCGAGTCGAAGCACGCGAACATCGGCATCTCGCTGCCCGGCACCTTCGAAGAGCCGAAGGCGCCGGTATACGTGGACGGCAAGCTGTTCACGACGCTCAAGGGCGACAACATCGTGCCCGAGTTCCTCGTCATTCTCAACGACTACGTCGAGCGGACGTACGGGTCGCTGGCCTCGGTCTGAGCCGGGGTCTGAGTCTGGGTCTGGGTTTGGGTCGCGGGGTGGTGTGAGCGACCGGCGACCGGGCGGCACACGCCGAGCGTTCGCCACTTCGGGGCGGCCGGGCGCGCTACGCGCGCCGGCGTCGCCCCTGCCAGATGCGAACGCTCGGCGTGTGCCGCCCGGTCGCCTCGCATCGCGATCATCGCGTCCCCGTGGTGCCGCCGCGACAGGGGTCTGCGCATGGGGGACACTCGGGAGTCTAGGTCGGGGTTCGCGGCGGTGCCGCGGGGTCGGGGCGCGGGTCGGAGCGCGAGTCCGTCCGACACAGGGGTCAGAGTCGTGGGGTCGGGTCGGGGGTCAGGGGCGCCGCAGGGGTCAGAGTCGCGGGTCGGGGCAGCGCCCGTGCGCCCTCATGCTCCCAGGCGGCACCACGGCCTCGCGGTTCACCACATCGTCACGCGGTCGGCTGACGCGCCCCGGGGGCGCGCATCTGGCAGGGGCGACGCCGGCGCGCTTGTCGCGCCCGGCCGCCCCGAAGTGGCGCGAACCCGGGGCGCGTCAGCCGACCGCGGGTCGCACGCACAAGTACCTCAACCAGGCCCGCTCAGAGCAGGGGCGGCACCACATCAATACCGCCCGCCTGCTGACCGACATCGACGCGGGCAATGGTACGCAACAACACCAAGTCGATGATCTCGACCGTGCCGGGCTCACTACCCACGCCCTCGACCGACACGAACGCGTAGCGATCGTCGTGCGTGATCGCCACGCCGTGCACCACCCGACGCTGCGTGGGCAGCACAGCGAGCGTCGCGCCCGTGCGGGTATCGATCACCGACACACTCTGCGCACGCTTGTTCGTGGCCACGAGCTTCGTGCCATCGCGCGTCACCGCGAGGTTGTACACGCCGTTCCCCGCCGCAATGCGGCGACGCAGCGTCCACGAGGCCACGTCGATCTCCACCAGATCGCTCGTGCCGTTGCACACCACCCACACCGTCTTGTCATCGGGGCTCGGCTGTGCCCACGTGGGTGAGCACTGCGTGCTCCCCGCGGCCGGCTGCGCGAGGCCGTGGCCGCTCATGTCGTGCCCCGCGTGCGCCGCATCGGCGGACGCCGAACTGGCACCGCGCACCGGCGGCGCCCCGTTCATCCCCTGCTCGGCGCCCTTGGTGAGCGAGAAGTGACGCGACACCTGCAGCCCCTCGAGATCGATCTCCACGAGCTGCTCGTCCATCATGCACACACTGTAGTGCCGAGTGCCAGCGCCGTTCACGCGCGACCCGTGCGGCATGGCACACGTGGTGATGCGCGCAATCTCCTGCATGCTGTCGGCGCGCACCACACTGATGTCGCTCGCCACCATGTCGCCGTGCAGGTTGAAGTTGACCACCACGACCTTGCTGCCATCGGGGGTCACCTGCGCCGTGGCCGGGAAGTTGCCCAGCATCACCTGGCCCGCATACGTGTTGCTGCGCGTATCGAACTTCCAGAGCACGCCGTACGGCGTGCCATGCGCGGTGCTCACGTAGTACGACTTGCCGTCGGGCGAGACCGCCAGCCCATGCGGACCATCGGGATCGGCAATCATTACGCCGACATCGTGCTGGCGCACCACCCGCGCCCCCTGCGGTCCAAGCTCGATGACCGCGACGCGATCGACCGACTCACTCGCAACCAGCGCGGTGTACGTGCGCGACGGAAACTGCGCCGACAGCGGCAAAGCCGCCGCGGTCGACGCCAGCACACCAACGATGAAGGCGCGCCTGGGCATCACGGAACGATCGCGTTCTTCTTGGGCTCGGGCTTGGGATCCATGCGCACAATCCACAGCCCGTTGTACATGTCGTTCACGTACGCCAAACCATTGCGCACCACCACACCCCACGTCATGGCCGCGTTCTTCACGAACCCGTCCATGTCGGCGGTGTTCACGTGCACCATCTCGCGCTGCTGCGCGCGCAGGTCGCCACGCAGTTCGCCCGAGATGTCGAAGGTGCGGAAGCCCGCGTTGTACGCGCCCATGTACAGCGTATCGCCCGCCACGTACACGTTGTGCACGCCGCCGTACTCCGGCTCGTAGAACGCCACACTCTTGGGCTTGGCAATGTCGCTCACATCGATCACCTGCAGGCGACCATACGCGCGGCCGGCCGACGCATCCTTCGCGCCCTTCACCGGCGCGGCAGGAAACACTTCGTCGGCGATGAACACGTAGTTCTTGTGGCGCCACGCCGTGTGCGTACCACGAATGAACCCCGGGCCGCCCGCCGCTTCCACCTGCCGGTACATGTCGTTCAGGTCGTACTTGTACTGGCTCACCACCTGCGGATTGCTCGGGCTGCCACCCTTGATGCCATTGCCGATGTCGAGAATGACGAGCCCGTCGTTCCAGTAGCTCAGGTACGCGAGACCGTCCTGCACATCGATGTCGTGCAATGACCGGCCGGCATCAGGCCGCGGCGTCTTCCACACCGCGGCCGTCTTCGGCTTGCACGGGTCGTTCCAGTCAATGATGTGAATGGCACCAGTGCCATCATTGGTGAGATAGATGTGCGTGCCGTACTTCTCCTGCTTGTACACGAAGGTGCTGTGCACGCCGCCGGTGAGTCCTTCGGTGAAGTCGGCGCACTTCTTGGGGTGCAGCGCATCTTCGAGTGACGCGATCACGATGCCGTTCTTGCGGTCACTCGCGCCTTCGCGCGTGAACACCAGGTGCTTGCCGTCGGGCGACGTCATGATGTCGTTCACACGACGCGTGTTCTCGACGATGCTGTCCGTCACCACCGGCTTGCTCTTATCCGAAATGTCGATCGTGAACATGCGATCGCCGCCGGAACCGGTGCCGAGGTACGCGATTTCGCGCGTGGGATGGAGCCACACTTCTTCGGTCGTAAAGCCCGTGCGCGGCAACCGTCCCACGACCGTCGCCGGACGGCGCACATCACGCGGCGCGAGACGCACGATGGCTTGCGCGCTCTGCGTGCCGAGTGTGGCGGTCACCACGTAGGTGCCCCCTTCGTAGCCCGTGAACGCGCCGTCGGCATCAATGACACCCTGCCCCGGGCTGAAGCTCCAGCTTGGCGTCACCCCCGTAATGGCTTTGCCCGCCGCGTCCTTGGCCGCCACGGCGAAGCGGATCACGTCACCCGTACGTGCGCTTGTCGCACTCGGCGTGAGGCTCAGCGCACCCACACGCGCGGCGACCACCTGCACGGTGTGCGTGACGGTCGCGCGATCGGCGCGGCCCGTGAGTACGGCACGTCCGACCGCTTTGGCGGTGAGCAGCCCGTCCGCATTGACGGTGGCCACGGCGGGGTTGCTGCTGCTCCACTGCACGCGATCATCGCGCACATCGCCCGCGCCACTCTTGACCGTGGGCACGAGCACGATGCGCTGACCACCCACCAGACGCGACGGCGCCCCGTCGATGGTGATACTCGCGGCGGGACCCGCCACCATGCGCACTTCGATGCGCTGCGTGAGTGTGGGCTGACCGGCAATCTGGGCTACCACCGTGACCGGCAGCGTACCGGTGCTGCCCGAGCGCACGAGGCCGGAGGGCTCTACCGACCCTTCAAAGCGGCCTCCGGCCGCGAGAAACCGGATGGTGGCACCAGGCACCACCTGGCCGTTCGCATCGAGCACACGCGCCGTGAGGCGGAGCGTGTCTTCGGCGACGACGACCGGATTGGCCGGCGAGATTTCGAGGGTGGCCGCGCGCGGCGGCTGTGCCTGCAACGACATCGCCGTCGCTGCAGCGAAGAGAGACAGCAACATGAAAATGACCGTTAGAGGTGAAGACCCACGTCCCGCTTACGCCGACGCCAACTCCGTTGCCGCCGCTTCGAGCTCCGCCACGATGGGCGCCTCGAACTTGAGTTCGCGCAGCCGTTTGGCCACACGCGTGTACCAGCGCACCGTCCCGTCGCGTCCTGCCGAAAACCGTCCCCACACCGTTTCCGGGAACGCCGTACGGCGCAGGTCGGACAGAATGGAGTTGGCGTTGTGCACCTTATCCGCCGCACACACCCACAGCGCGTCTTCCGTGGCAAGTGACAAGCGCTGGAGGTAGTCCTCTTTGCGCTCCTCCGACGACATCTCGATGCCGTCGTCATCCACCTTGCGGTGCGTTACCGCCAGCACCGTCGCCAGCACACTATGGCCGAACTTGCGGCCAATGCGCTCTTCGAGCATCTCGCGCGTCATCCCCTCACGCACGCAGTCTTCGATGACGTCGTGCAGGATGCCGGCCACGATCGTCTCCTCGTTGCAGCCGTAGCGCGTGAGGATGATCGCGACGTTGGCGGGGTGGGTAAGGTACGGCAACCGCGTGCCCTTACGAACCTGCTGGTCGTGATGCTTCGCGGCGAACGCGAAGGCATGATTGATCCGATCGGAGTATCCGGTCATGGTCGGCAAGGCGGCGACGGGCAATGGCGGATCTGACGGGGAGCGCAGGCGTCAGGCGGGGACGGGAACATACGTCGTCCGGGTGAACCAAGCTACCAACCGCTCGAGTCCCGCCATGTCGGCGTCTCCAAAGGCATTCAGCACCGGCGAATCGATATCGAGCACGGCCATCAGCGCGCCCTGTGCGTCGAACACGGGCACGACGATCTCGCTGTGGGAGCGCGCGTCGCAGGCAATATGCCCGGGAAACGCATGCACATCGGGCACCACGACGGTACGCCGCTCCGCCGCCGCCGTCCCGCACACCCCGCGACCGAACGCAATGTCCTGACAGCCAAGCGAGCCCTGGTAAGGACCAACACGCAGCAACGTATCCGGTTGCACGACACGGTAGAACCCGGTCCACAAATGCCCGAACGCGTGGTGCAGCATCGCGCTCAGCGTGGCCATCCCGGCAATGGCGTCGGTGCTGTCGTGCAGCAGCAGCTCCTGCATTTCCAGCAGGCGGGCATACGCGTCGGCGCGCGGGACAGCGCGCAGATCAGGGATAACAGGTTCCATGTCGAGTCAGGACAAACGGTACGGCGACGAACGGTCAGCGAAGCGGACCGATGAGCAGAATGAGCCGGAGGTCGAGCAGCGCCAGTGCCAGCCCCTGCAGGGCAACGCCCAACCCGGCGCCAACCGCTCCCATGCGGCGCTCCCATTGCCACCCCACGATCACCAGCGTCACGCCTACCGCCGCATACCCCAAGTCGAGCCCGGTGTTGAGCCAGAGGATGCTGAGCAACTTCTGCGTGCCTGCGAAGTCGCGCATGGTGAGGCCGCGCCACGCCCAGGCGGCAATGGCCGCGTTCACCGCACCCCAGGCAGCGGTCTGGATGGCGAAGTGCCGGACCAGTGGCGCCGCCACGCCACGGAGAGTCAACCACGCCAGGAGCGCGGTGCCTCCCAGGATGCTCACCGCAGCCCAGACGCCGAGGCGGAGAAGATGGCCCTGCTCGAGCGTGTATAGCGTATCTGCCCACATACGCGGAGACTAGCCGAGTGCGCGCTAACCGGCCAGCGGGACGTCGTCGGCCCAAAGCACCACCGCGCGCACCCGTCGCCCGCTGGACTCGACCGCCCGAACCGCCCGCGTCACCCACGCCAGCGGTGTCACGCCCAGCCGTGCGCAGAGCACCACCTCGACCGCCGCTGGCACCATCGTCGGCGCGGCCACGTCGGAGACATAGACGACGAAATCGTACTGCTCGAGGTACGCCGCCAGAGCCCGTCGCGCCGCCCGTTCGGCCGCCGCCACCGTGGTCGCCTCGTCGCGACCATGCAGGCGCGCGCGGCGCGGCAACAGCAGGTCGACCGTGGCGTCGCGCCCCAGCGGCAACGCCCGGCTGCCATCCCAGCGGTCGTCGGGCGCGGCACGGGGGGTAGTGTTGGCCGGTACCATCGAGGTGGCGGGGACGAGCGGCAGCACGGCGCCGGCCCGCTGGGCCGCATCGACCAATACCGTCGCCCGCGACTCGCGCGCCGCCACCGACGCGAGATTGAGCCCCACCGCGCCGGCGACCAGCGGCTGATCGGCGAGCAACTGCACCTCACGCGCCATATTCCCGATGTTCGACACCGTGAGGTGCAACAGCGGCCACGCCTCGTTGCTGAACGACAGCACGGGGACCGGCGCCTCACCGCCGCGCGCGCGTCGTCCAAAGCGACGCGCCTCGTTGGGGGCGTGAACAATCACGCGCGACCGTGTCACCGCTTCGAGTTCCTCCGCATCACCGACCGTGGGACGACGCAGTTCGCGCCAGAGCGCCACGGTGAAGCCGACACTCAATCCCAGGACCATCGACGCGAGCAACATCGCCACTGGCGGAATATTCACCTGCAGGCGTGCCCGCAGCGCGGTCTTTCCCGCCTCCAGCGAATCGTTGGAGCGTCGTGCCTCTGCCAGCGCCGTATCCAGGCGCGCGAGCGAGTCGGTGGCGCGTGTCACGCCATTCTCTAACAGGGTATCGACGAGGCGGGCGCTCGTCACAGGCAGCATGGCCCCGCTGTCCCAACGTGACACCGACGTGCTCTCCACCGCCGCGGCCGCTGCTGCCGCAGCGCGCGACAGCGGGCGCTCAGCGATCGTCACCAACCGTTCCCCCATGCGCGTGAGTCTCGACGTCATCAGCGCATAGAGGGCATCAGGGCCGCTCAGCGCGGCGTACGTTTCGCGTTCTCGATTAAGCCGCTCGATACTGTCACGGAGCGCCAGCGCTGCCGTGCGCACCGAGTCGTCGCGCTGCAATGCCGGCGCAAGAGCGAGCGCGAGATAGCTCTCGGTGAGCGGCGTTTGCCGCGCCCGCATCACCTGCTGCAACAAGTCGCGGAGCAGCGAGTCGCGCGAGACCGCAGCGACGATGGCGCGGTCGGCCAGGGAGTCGGGAATCCCCAATCCGCCGGTGAGTGCCTGTTGCGCCGAACGACGCTGCGCATCGGCGCGCTGTCTGGCCGTGTCGACCCGGTCGCGCTGCCTGCGCAGCACCAGCGTGTCGCGCACCGGCGGCAAGGCCGCGATCGCGGCCGTGATCGCGCGGTCAGCCTGCCGTGGCACCAGCACGAACGCCAACAGGGTGGCGATCATGACGATCGCGCCGGAGCCGGCAATGAGCAGACCATGCCGCGCGGCATTTCGAGTGCGGGCGGCGAGCCAACGGGCGCGCGGAGAAATCATTCTGCCACCAACAAACGCGGGGGCCAGCGCTTTTCGCCAGCCCCCGCCGCGCTGCATGTCACGTCTGGACTTACTTGACGGTGATCTTGCCCTTCATGTTCATGGCGAGGTGCGGCGTGCAGTGGTAGTCGTACGAGCCGGCCGGAACGCCAGCGAACGAGACCGTGTACTCTTCGTTCGCGTTGAGGAGCATCTTGCCCGAAAGCTCACCAGCCTGCTCCGGCATGTTCGCCGTGAGGGCCGTCTTCGCTTCGGGCGAAAGCGTAGCGGGATCGAACGCCACGTTGTGCGGGCCGCCCGAGACCATGACGAACTTCACGCCGTCGCCGGCCGCGATCGTGAGATCGGCGGGC
>VYKS01000065.1_pt1 | contig 70931 bp, 61 predicted proteins | sample 5114511 | NCBI WGS metagenome assembly VYKS01 (sample SAMN12291795, study PRJNA351875) | freshwater metagenome | isolation source: freshwater lake | place: USA: Michigan, Gull Lake | collected 2011-07-05 | reverse complement strand
CGCCGCGCCGACGGCGTCCGCCGCAACGGCCGCGCCGCCGCCGATCCCGACCGACCACGCCGCCGAGCGCTTCTACAGCCCGGCGGTGATGGCCGCCGCCCGCGCCCAGCTGATGAAGGAGCACGGTGGCGGGAGCGCCTGGATCATCCGCGCCGACGTGGCCGAGCAACGGTTTCGCAAGGGCGACGACGCCCAGGCCTTCGAAGGCGAGGCTTGGTGGGGCAACGACGCCGGCAAATGGGTGGTCAAGGCGCGCGGCGAGCACGTTGACGGCCACGGCTGGGAAAAGGCCGAGCTGGAGGGCCTGAAAGCCTGGCCGATCGGTCCCTATTTCGACCTTCAGGCCGGCCTCCGTTACGACCTTTCGCCCAAGGGGCGCAGCTACGCGACGGTCGGCTTCGAGGGTCTCGCGCCCTATTGGTTCGAGCTGCAGGGCGCGGCCTATGTCTCGGATCGCGGGGATGTGTCGGCGCGGGCCGAGGCGTCCTACGACCTGCGCCTGACCCAGAAGCTGATCCTGCAGCCGCGACTGGAGGCGGATCTCGCCGAAGCGGGCGCGGCGCGGCTCGAGGGCGGTTTGCGCCTGCGCTACGAGATCAAGCGCGAGTTCGCGCCCTATGTCGGCGTCGTGCGCGAGCGGGCGTTCGGTCCGGCCCGAGAGGTTGGCGAACGCGCGGGCGCGACGGCGGTGGTGATCGGCGTCAGCGCCTGGCGGTAGGTGGCGGCGCCCCTCCCGTAACGGATAGCTTGCCGTCAGGGTAAACCTGTCCCAACATCTGTTTGACCGGACGCAGAGCCGGCGAACGAGGGAGACAGGCTGGATGTCTGACGCGATCGACTTCGACCGCATGAACACCCTGGGCGATGTGCCGCGCTATCACGCCGAGGCGCGGCCCGATGCGGTGGCCTTCAGCTTCGAGGGGCGCGAGACGACCTTCGCCCAGCTGGATCGCCATGCGAACCAGGTGGCCAACGCGCTTCTGGCGGCGGGCCTGTCGACCGGCGACCGCATCGCCTATGTCGGCAAGAACAGCGACCACTATTTCGAGCTCCTGCTGGGCGCCGCCAAGGCGGGCGTCGTCACCACACCGATCGGCTGGCGCCTGGCCGCGCCGGAGATCGCCTATATCGTCGGTGACAGCGAGGCCAAGCTGGTCTTTGTCGGTCGCGAGCTGATCGGCCATGTCGACGCGGTGGCCGCCGAGCTGACCCATCGTCCGGTGGTGATCGCCATGGAGCCCGAGGACGCCGGCGACTATCCGACCTTCGAAGCCTGGCGCGACGCGGCCAGCGATGTCGACCCGCACAAGCCGATCCAGATCTCTGACATCGCAATCCAGCTCTATACCTCGGGCACCACGGGGCGGCCCAAGGGCGCGATGCTGACCCATCACAACCTGCTCGGCATGCGGCGCGAGGCCGCCAAGAACCCGTTGGAATGGAACCAGTGGGGGCCCAGCGACGTCAGCCTGGTGGCCATGCCGGTGGCCCATATCGGCGGCACCGGCTGGGGGCTGGTGGGCCTGATCAACGGCGCCAAGGGCGTGGTGGCCCGCGAGTTCGACCCGACCAAGGTCCTGGACTTCATCGAGAAGGACCGGATCTCCAAGATGTTCATGGTGCCGGCGGCGCTGCAGATCGTGGTGCGGTTGCCCAGAGCGCGCGAGGTCGACTACTCGCGCCTGACCCATATCCTCTATGGCGCGGCGCCCATCCCGCTCGACTTGCTGCGCGAGTGCATGGAGGTGTTCGGCTGCGGCTTCGTCCAGCAGTACGGCATGACCGAGACGACGGGCACGGTGGTCTATCTGCCGCCCGAGGATCACGATCCTGCCGGCAACAAGCGCATGCGCGCCGCCGGCCTGCCCATGCCGGGCGTGGAGCTGAAGATCATCGACGAGGCGGGCAAAAGCCTGCCGCCCAACACCGTCGGCGAGGTCGCCGTGCGCTCCAGCGCCAACATGGCCGGCTACTGGAAGCTGGACGAGGCCACGGCCAAGACCATGGACGCCGACGGCTGGCTGCGCACCGGCGACGCCGGCTATCTGGACGAGGATGGCTATCTCTTCATCCACGACCGGGTGAAGGACATGATCATCTCGGGCGGCGAGAACATCTATCCCGCCGAGGTCGAGAGCGCGGTCTATGGCCACCCGCACGTGGCCGAGGTGGCGGTGATCGGCGTGCCCGACGACAAGTGGGGCGAGGCGGTCAAGGCGGTGGTCGCGCCCAAGCCTGGCGTCACGCCCGACGCCGAGGACATCATCGCCTTCGCCCGCACCCGCATCGCCCACTTCAAGGCGCCCAAGAGCGTGGATTTCATCCCGGCCCTGCCGAGGAATGCATCGGGCAAGATCCTGCGGCGGGAGCTGCGCGCGCCGTATTGGCAGGGGCGTGAGCGGCAGGTGAACTAGGGTCCGCGAGCGCCCCCTCCGTCTCGCTGCGTATCCGCAGCGATCCACCTCCCCCGCAAGCGGGGCAGGAGGGTTGTTGTATCCTCCTCGCCCGCGACGCGGGGGAGGTGGCGCGCGGCGGAGCCGCGTGACGGAGGGGGCGCTCGCCTACTCCACAAACGCCTCGACGCGTTCCCGGTCCCCCACCAGAAACGCATCCGCCACCAGCGCCAGTGGCCGCACGTCCACCTCCGACCGTCCCTCGGCGATCAGGGTCGCGAAGCGGTCGTAGAGGCCCGGATATTCACGGTTCTCGCCGACCTCGACGGGCTGGCCGTCGATCGTCAGTTCGGCCCCGCCCAGCGACAGCTTCAGCACGCCGTCGTCGGTCCAGGCGGTGATGTCCCAGGTCTGCGGGCCGGTCTGCAGGAAGTCGAGATCGGCGGTGATCAGCGCGCCGTCCAGGGTGGTCATGTCGACATGACCGGCGATCGGCGCCTGGACGTTCTCGGGAACCTGCAGACGCGCGCCGGTGACGAACACCTCGGCGGGCATGATCTCGGTCAGGATCGACAGGGCGTTGATGGCCGGATCGAAGACGCCCATGCCGCCGGCCTGCCAGATCCACGCCTGGCCCGGATGCCAGCGCCGCACGTCCTCGCGCCATTCGATGGACAGCTTCTGGAGTTTGCGTTCCGCCAGCCAGGCCTTGGCCCTCGGAACACCGGCCGCGAAGCGCGAGTGCCAGCTGGTGAACAGAACGACGCCCTGGTCGCGCGCGACGGCGGCCAGTTCCTGCACCTCGCCGACGGTGACGCCGGGCGGCTTTTCGAGGAAGACGTGCTTGCCCGCGCGCAGCGCCGTCAGCGCCGTCTCGCGCCGCACCTGTGGCGGCGTGCAGAGCGCGACGGCGTCCAGCGCCGGGCCGTTAGCCAGCAGGTCGTCGATGTCGTGGAAGACGGGCAGGTCGCCGTGCGCCGGGCGTCCGTGGCTGGCGGCGGCGACCAGGCTAAACCGCGGGTCCCCGGCGAGGGCGGGAAGGTGCTGGTCGTGGGCGATCTTGCCCAGGCCCACGAGGCCGATCCGGATCACGCTGCTTGTCTCCCCTTCGCCGCGACAGGGCCGAGGCCCTGATTAAGCGACAAACGCCAGGAGGCAAACCAACGGCCAAAAAAAGGGAGCGTCGCGCGGGGGCGACGCTCCTGGAGAGGGGAAGAACGCAGGGAACGGCGGGAGGCGTGCAGCCGCTTCCCGCCTGCTCGCTACTTCGCCGCCGGGGAAACCGGCAGGCTCCGGGCCGCCAGGGTGACCTGGGCGGTGGAGGAGATGGCCCGGGACGAAGCGCCCAGGGCGATGTCGTACTGGCCGGCCGCGATCGACCAGCCATGCGCCTTGCTGTCCCAGACGGCCAGCAGGCGCGGGTCGACCGTGACGGTCACGCGCTGGCTGGCGCCGGGGGCGAGGGAAACCTTCTGGAAGCCGGCCAGGCGCTTGGGCGCTTCCCAGCCTCCCGCCTTCGGACCGACATAGACCTGTGGCACGTCCTTGCCCGGACGCTGGCCGACGTTCTTGACGTCGAAGCTGACCGTAACCTTGTCGCCCGAGGCGCTGGCCGTGAGGTTCGAATAGGCGAACTTGGTGTAGGACAGGCCGTGGCCGAAGGCGAACAGCGGCTCGATCTTCTTCAGGTCGTACCACTTGTAGCCGACGGCGGCGCCTTCCAGCGTGTAGTCGACGTCGAACATCTCGCCGTCCGGCTTGCCCAGGCCGTCCAGCTTGGGACGCGGCAGTTCGGCGACGCTCTTGGGGAAGGTCACCGGCAGACGCCCCGAGGCGTCGACCTCGCCGGTCAGCACGCGGGCGATGGCCTCGCCGCCGGCCGTGCCGGGGAACCAAGCTTCGACCACAGCGCCGACCTTGTCGAGCCAGGGCATGGCGACCGGACCGCCAGTCAGCAGCACGACGACCGTCTTCTTGTTGGCCGAGGCCACGGCGTTGATCGTCGCGTCCTGGCTCTTGGGCAGGCTCAGGGTCTCGACGTCGACCGACTCGGTGGTCCACTGGTCGGCGAAGACCAGGGCCAGGTCGCTGGACGCGGCCAGCTTGGCGGCGCGGGCCGGATCGGTCCCGTCGTCATAGACGACCTTGGCGCCGGGATAGCGGGCGGCGAGCGCCTTCAGAGGCGACGAGGGATAGTAGATCACCGGGCCCGGCCAGGTCTTGGGCTGCAGGCCCTGCACGGCGCGGCCGCCGACCGGATAGACCTGCGAGGAGCCGCCACCCGACAGCACCCCCACATCGGCATAGGCGCCGATGACGGCGATGGTCTTGGCGGTCTTGGCCAAAGGCAGCAGGTCGCCGTCGTTCTTCAAGAGGACGATGCCCTCCTCGGCGTCGGCCTGGGTGATCTTGGCGTGGGCGGCCAGGGTCTCGGCCGGCAGGGCCATCGGCGCGCCCTTCAGCGGATGGTCGACCACGCCGCTGGCGAACATCGCGCGCAGCACGCGGCGGGCCATGTCGTCGATGCGGGCCTGGCTGACGGCGCCCGAGGCGAGATCCGCCTTCAGCGGGGCGGCGAAGAAGGGCTGCTTGTCGAAGGCCTCGCCCGCCGACTCCTGGTCGAGACCGGCGTTGGCCGCCTTGGCCGACGAGTGGGCCGCGCCCCAGTCGGACATGACATAGCCCTTATAGCCCCAGTCCTTCTTCAGGACCGTGTTGAGCAGCCAGTCGCTCTCGCAGGCATAGACCGAATTGACGCGGTTATAGGCGCACATCACCGAGTGCGGGTCGGACTGCTCGATGGCGAACTGGAACGCCAGCAGGTCGGACATCCGCGCGGCGGCGTCGTCGATGTTCGCGCTGACCACAAAACGCCCGGTCTCCTGGGCGTTCAGCGCATAGTGCTTGATGGTCGAGATGATGTTGTTGGACTGGATGCCCCGGATCTGGGCGGCGACCATCACGCCGGCCAGCAGGGGGTCTTCGCCGCCATATTCGAAGTTGCGGCCGTTGCGCGGCTCGCGGACCAGGTTCACGCCGCCGGCCAGTTGCACGTTGAAGCCGGAGTCGCGGGCTTCCTTGCCGATCATCGCGCCGCCCTTGAAGGCCAGCTCGGGGTTCCAGGTCGCGGTGGTGGCCATGCCCGAGGGTAGGGCGGTGCGCTCGCGGAAGTCCTTGGCGCTGCCCTGGGTGGCGACGCCGACGCCGGCGTCGGTCTGGAACTGGGCCGGAATGCCCAGGCGCGGCACGCCGGCGACATAGCCCGCCGAGCCCGGCAGGGAGTCGGGGATGCGGGTGTACTTCGGCTTCATGTCGGCGCCGAAATAGCCAAAGATCAGCGTGAACTTCTCATCGTTGGTCATGGCCTTGAGCACGAGATCGGCGCGCTTGTCAGCGTCGAGGCTCTTGTCCATCCACGGGTGCGCGGCGACGGCGGCCGGCTTGGCGGTGTCGGCCAGGGCGGGGGCGACCGTCAGCGCCGAGGCCGAGGCGCCGATCAGCAGGGCGAGGGAGAGGCCCCGCAAGGTCGTCCGAGTCATGTTTCCTCCGTCGTGGTCTTCTTGGCCCGCGCGGCGTTCAGGCCGCGGCGGCAGGGGTGTCAGGTCTTGCGCCGGGGCGGCGCGTCGGTCCGGACCGGACCGGTGGACTCGCGCACCACCAGGCTGTGCTGCGCGAGGAAGGGGGTGTTGGTCTTGCCCGCGCCCTCGTTGGCGTTCCAGGCCGCGAAGGTCTGCATGGCGCGCAGGGCCATCTGGTCGAAGGGTTGGCGAATGGTGGTCAGGCTGGGCCAGATGACGCCGGCGATCGGCGCGTCGTCGAAGCCGACCACCGACAGGTCGTCGGGGATCCGCAGGCCGCGCCGCTGGGCCTCCATGCAGGTGGCGGCGGCCATGTCGTCATTGGCCGCGAAGATCGCCGTCGGCGGGTTGTCGATGTCCAGCAGCGCCTTGGCCGCCTCAAGCCCGGTCTTGAAGGTGAACTCGCCCTGCACGATCAGCTCCGCCGGCGGGCGGGGCAGGCCGCGCGCGGCGTAGGCCTCCAGGAAGCCGTTGCGGCGATGGGTGCTGGCCGCGTGGTCGGGGTGGCCGGCGATGTGGCCGATACGGACATGGCCGAGCGAGAACAGGTGCTCGACCACCTCGCGCGCCGCGGCGCGGTCGTCCATGCCGATGGCGGGGAACTGCGGGTCCGGCGTGGTGGGCGTGATCAGCACGCAGCGCACGTCCAGCTCGCGCATCAGCTCCTTCATCGGGCCGAAATCGCATTCCGGCGGCAGCAGGATCATTTCGCGGATGCCGCCGTCCTGTACGAAGGCGCGGACCCGGTCCTGCCATCCGGGGATCGGCCCTTCGGACAGGTCCACCGACAGGTGACGGCCGGTCTCGACGCAGGCCACCAGCAAGGCGTGGTGCACGCGGGTGTGATAGCCGCCTGATGGGTCGCCCATCAGCACGCCGACCGATCCGGAGCCCTGCGAGCGCAGGCTGCGGGCGACGGCGCTGGGCTGGTAGCCGAGGTCCTGCATGGCCGCACGGACACGATCACGCGTCTTGGCGCTGACGCTCTCATGATCGTTGAGGACGCGGGAGACGGTCTTGGGCGAAACGCCCGCCCGCTCGGCCACGTCAGTGATCGTCGTCATTGGTTTCCATGCCCGCTCGCCGCCCGTTTCTCTGCGCACCCCACCAGCGAAAGGCGGCGCTCGCAAGACGACGATAGACTGAAGTCATAGTTGATGTTGTCTGGCCTGTCATGAGCTCGGGACAAAAATGGGTCAAAATGGACGGTCAGTAGGACAATTTACAGGACATCTAACGCTGTCCATAAGATCGTTTCCGAGCGCTTCGAGGAGGATGGGGCGTCGCGTCCGCGCCCTGCGTTCCGGCCCGCTGGGGAGGCGCGTCGCGCCTACAAGCCGGCAGAAAAAAGGACAATAAAAACAGTGATTGTTCTCTAAGCTCCGCTATTAGTGGTAGCGTTATCATCGTTGGTGGCTAAGGCCTATCGGCCCGTCGCGCCTGCCGGAAACCCTTGCAGGCCGGGAATGACAACGTTGACATTCTTGTTGACTTGCCCGGGACATTTACGGATTGTGACGCCGTTCGAGGAGGGCGCGGGGCCGGAATCGGACGACCGGGCGCCGGGGCCGCCGAAGGATTTTGGACAGTCGCAAGACAAGCGCCTGGACAAGCCAGCCAAGCCTCGCCGGGTCTCGTCAGCCGCCAACAGAGCGGCGGCCCGAGGCGCGGTCGAGCGGCCAATAAGAACGATCTACTCTGGGGAGCGAGCAATTGTCACAGGAAGCAAGGAAATCCGTGCTCAAGCGCGGACTGACGCTGGCGCTGGTCGCCGGCGCGTCGCAACTGGCCCTGACCAGCGGGGCCTTCGCCCAGCAGGCGGCCGGCGACACGCAAGTCGAGGAAATCGTCGTCACCGGCGTCCGCGGCTCGCAACTGAAATCGGTTGATCTGAAGCGCAAGGAAGCCGCGATCGTCGACGCGATCTCGGCCGAAGACATCGGCAAGCTGCCCGACGTCACCATCGCCGACTCGCTGCAGCGCATCTCGGGCGTGCAGATCCAGCGCAACGCCGGCGAAGGCGCGACCGTCAATATCCGCGGTTTGGCCCAGGTCATCACCCTGCTGAACGGCGAACAGTATCTCAGCGCCGGCAACATGGGCTCGGCCCAGCCGAACCTGCTGGACGTGCCCTCGCAGCTGATGAACCAGGTGCTGGTCTACAAGTCGACCAACCCGCGCAACGCCCTGTCGGGCATCTCGGGCACGCTGGACCTGAAGACCCGTCGTCCGTTCGACTTCAAGAACGGCTTCACGGTCACGGGCGCGGCCGAAGCCCAGCGCGGCGAGCGCACCAAGAAGGACGACTACCTGCTGAACGGCGTGCTGAACTGGCGCAACGACCGCGTCGGCCTGATGCTGTCGGCCGCCGGCAGCAAGTCGAACCTCGGCAACAACTCCTCGGGCGTCGTTGGCTTGTCGGGCAACAACGACTGGGGCGGTTCGGCCTCGACCAACTTCGTTTCGCCGCACGGCTTCGAGAGCTTCAACCGCGTGGTCGAGCGTAAGCGCCTGGGCGTCAACGCCTCGTTCCAGGCCGACCTGGGCGAAGGTTTCACCCTGATCGCCGAAGGCTTCTACGCCAAGCTCGACGAGTACAATCGCGGCGCCGGCATCAACATCTCCAACCGCTGGGACGGCGGCGCGTTCGGCGTCTGGACCAAGCCCACCGTGTTCCAGAACACCGGCGTCAACAGCCCGGCCAACGGTCGCCCCTGGGCCGCCGTCGACGAGTACGACATCGACGCCTGGTGGGTGAACTCGTTCACCGTCAACCGGACCACCAAGTCGGAATCGAAGAACTACAACCTCGAACTGAAGTACGACAACGGCGGTCCGTTCACCTCGGAAGTCCGCGCCATCCGCGCCAGCGGCGACCGCCTCAGCATGAACGGCCAGGCGCAGGGCGACCTGTCGAACTGGCAGTACGGCGCGGGCCGCTTCAACCTGTTCCGCGACGCCAACGACCGCACGCGCGGCACCTTCTATCCGAAGGGCATCTGCGACCAGTACCCGGCGGCGCAGCGCAGCAACGCCGTCGTCGGCAGCGCCGGCGGCTGCTACCTGAACCCGAACCCGCTGGGCTACGGCCAGAACCCGCAGCTGCACTACAACATCAGCGGCGATCACCCGGTGTGGAGCGGCTTCGACCGTGCGATCACCGGCGGCCTGGGCGCGGGTAAGTCGCTCAAGGACTACATGGCCAACAAGGACAGCTACGCGATCGGCGCGTTCTCGTCCGAGGGCAATAACGAAGTCAGCTCGGACATGAACGTGTTCCGCGCCGAGGGTCACTATCGCTTCGACGACAAGTTCCTGGGCTTCATCACCAAGATCGACGCCGGCGTTCGCCAGAGCGACCGTTCGGTCAGCGTCGAGCAGTTCCACCTGTTCTCGGGCTTCTACGGCGGCGTCCCGGGCGCGGTGCAGGCCAATGGTTCGCCCGTTCCGGCCGGCGGCTGCGAGGCCCAGTGGAAGGCCATCGACGTCGTCATGAGCCAGAACCAGTGCCAGGCCGGCGAGTTCGTGCCCGATCCGATCACCGGCAAGCCGGTGTTCCAGGGCTATACGGTCAACCGTCCGACCAAGCTCTCGACCTACAACAACACCATCTGGGTCGATGACCTGGGTGGCGTCACCTCGGGCATCCCGGGCTTCTGGGCCATCGATCCGCACGATTTCGACGACGCGGAAGCCTTCCACAAGAAGGTGTTCGGCGGCGCCATCCGCGTGACCGTTCCGGGCCAGACCTATGACGTCACCATGAAGGAGCAGAGCGCCTACGGCGCTGCCAACTTCGAGATCGGCAACCTGCACGGCGACTTCGGTCTGCGCGTGATCCAGACCGAACTGAACGTGAAGCAGAACCTCACGGGCGACACCCGCAACTACGGCGACACCAACGCCGACGCGGGCGACTCGGTCAGCAAGCGCAAGTACACCGACTGGCTGCCGTCGCTGAACGCGGTCTATGACCTGAACGACAACTGGAAGTTCCGCTTCGCCTACGCCAAGACCATGCAACCGCTGGATCTGGGCAACTATGGCGGCGGCCTGTCGATCTTCACCGCCGACTGCGGCGCGGCCCTGCCGAACGTCCGCTGCGTCACCGGCGCCAGCGCCTCGGGCAACCCGAACCTGGATCCGTGGCGGGCCTCGAACTTCGACGGCGCCATCGAGTACTACTTCGGTCGCGCCTCGATGCTGAACATCTCGGCCTTCAAGCTGAAGATCGACAGCTTCGTGACCGGCGGCACCACCACGGGCCGCTTCCCCGACCAGGACGGCGTCATCCGCCGCACCGTCAATGTCAGCCTGCCCGTCCAGGGCGACGGCGGTTCGGTGAAGGGTCTGGAAGTCGGCGCCAAGGTCGCCTTCAGCGACGTCCTGCCCGACATGGGCGTGATCTCGAACTTCGGTGTGGACACCAACTACACCTACTCGCCCAGCCACGAGAGCCGTCTGGACCTCGCGGGCGACGAGATCCCGTTCTTCGACAACTCCAAGCACCAGTTCAACCTGGTGGGCTGGTACCAGGACGACAAGCTGCAGGCCCGCGTGGCCTACAACTACCGCACTGATCGCCTGTCGGGCACGATGGGCGGCGGCGGCAACGCCGTCATCCCGATCATGCAGAAGGCCACCGGCTATGTGGACGTGAACGTCAGCTACAACGTTCGCGACAACGTCACGGTCTACTTCAACGGGTCGAACGTCACCGGCGAGATCGAGGACTACTACCTCCGCTTCGCCAAGGGTCAGACCCAGTACGCCAACCAGAACGAGTTCGAGCCCCGCTACACGTTGGGCGTCCGGGCGCGCTGGTAGGCTCGACCTTGAAGCATTCTTGAGCGTGGCGGCCACGCTCAAGTCCCCCTCTCACCTCCTGCGGCCGCCGTGGTTTCTCCACGGCGGCCATTTTTTAGGGAGACGGCGCCTGTCCGGTTCGGGCGGCAACCGTTAGCCTGAAGACAAGCCGGACACAGAGCCGGAACCGGGAGCGACCATGCAGGACAATCGGATCCGCAAGCTGGTGATCGTCGGCGGCGGTACAGCCGGCTGGATGGCGGCTGCGGCCCTGCGGCGGCACTTCCACGGCGGCCCGCTGGAGATCACTCTGGTCGAAAGCGCCGAGATCGGCACGGTCGGCGTCGGCGAGGCGACCATCCCGACCATTCGCGGCTTCTACCAGCAGCTGGGCCTGTCCGACATCGAGGTGATGCGGGCCACGCAAGCGACCTGCAAGCTGGGCATCCGCTTCAACGGCTGGCTGCGCGAGGGCCAGTCCTTCATCCACCCCTTCGGACACTTCGGCCAGGACCTGCGGGGCGTTCCGTTCCACCACTACTGGCGCAAGCTGGCGCAGGCGGGCGAGCCGACCGACATCGCCGACTATTCGCTGGGCGCGTCCCTGGCCGCCGCCGGCAAGTTCATGGCCCCGCCGCGCAACCCGACCTCGACCCTGTCGATCTTCGACTGGGCCCTACACTTCGACGCCGGCCTCTTCGCCCAGCTGATGCGGCGGGTGGCCGAGGACAACGGCGTGCGCCGGATCGAGGGCAAGATCACCAAGGTCAACCTCCGCCCCGAGGACGGCTTCGTCGCCTCGCTGGGGCTGGAAAGCGGCGAGAACGTCGCGGGCGACCTCTTCATCGACTGCTCGGGCTTCCGGGGCCTGCTGATCGAGGAGGCCCTGCACACCGGCTATGAGTCGTGGAGCGACCTTCTGTTCTGCGACCGCGCCTGGGCCGTGCAGAGCGAGGGGCAGGGCGACCCGCCGCCCTATACCGACGTCACCGCCCACAGCGCCGGCTGGCGCTGGCGCATCCCGCTGCAGCACCGCTACGGCAATGGCTATGTCTTCTCCTCGCGCCACATCAGCGACGAGGACGCCCTGGCCGAGCTGAAGGCCGCCGTGCCCGATCCGCTGCTGCACGAACCGCGCCTGATCCGTTTCAACCCCGGCCGTCGCAAGCAGGTCTGGAACAAGAACGTCATCGCGCTGGGCCTGGCGTCCGGCTTCCTCGAGCCGCTGGAGAGCACCTCGATCGCGCTGATCGAGACGGGCATCGAGAAGATCAAGGCGCTGTTCCCCGACCGCGACTTCGCGCCCGAGCTGGCGGACGAATTCAACGACTGGTCCCGCCGCGAGATGGAGCGCGTGCGCGACTTCATCATCCTGCACTACTGGGCCAACAAGAGAGGCGACGCCGCCTTCTGGCGCGACTGCAACGCCGTGACCCTGCCCGACACGCTCCAGCGCAAGATCGACCTCTTCCTGGGGCGCGGCCACTTCGTGCGCTATCGCTGGGAGATGTTCGCCCCGCCCAGCTGGATGGCGATCTATGCGGGCTTTGAAATGCTGCCGCAGGCGGTCGATCCCAGCCTGGACGGCGTCGACCCCAAGGCGCTGAGCGCCCCCTTGTCGGAAATGCGCAAGGCCGTGCGCGAGGTCGTCGCCTCGGCGCCGCCGCACCAGGCCTTCCTGGATCAGTATTGTCGGCCCGCGCCGGTCTCGGCGCCCAGCGCGGCGGAGTAGGACAAGACCATGACCACCACCCACCCCAATGCCCTGCGCAAGATCGTCATCGTCGGCGGCGGCTCGGCCGGCTGGATCTCGGCGGCGATGCTCAGCCACTACTTCCAGAACGGCGGCTGCGCGGTCGAGCTGGTCGAGTCCGAGGAGATCGGCACCATCGGGGTGGGGGAGTCGACCATCCCGCCGTTCCTGCAACTGCTGGCCAGCCTGGGCGTCGACGAGCGCGAGTTCATCCAGGCCACCCAGGCCAGCTTCAAGCTGGGCATCCGCTTCGAGGACTGGAAGCAGAAGGGGGAGCGCTACTACCACCCGTTCGGCGCCATCGGCGGCCCGATCGGCCCGCACGAGTTCTACCAGTGCTGGCTGCGCGCCAAGGCCAACGGCCACCCGTCCAACCTGCAGGACTTCGCGCCCGGCACGGTGATGGCCGACCAGTGGAAGTTCATCCCGCCCATCAAGGCCCAGCGCACCCTCATCGCCGGCGCCAGCTACGCCCTGCACGTCGACGCGCGCCTGGTGGCCAAGTTCCTGCGCGACTACGCCGAGGCCCGGGGCGTCAAGCGCACCGAGGGCATCGTCACCGACGTCGTCACCCACCCCGACGGCTCGGTCGCCAAGGTGGTCATGAAGGACGGCCGCGAGGTCGAGGGCGATCTCTTCATCGACTGCACCGGCTTCCGGTCGCTGCTGATCGGCAAGACCCTGGATGTGCCGTTCAACGACTGGTCGGACATGCTGCTGTGCGACCGCGCCGTCGTCGTCCAGACCGAAAATGTCGGCGCGCCGCACCCCTACACCGTGTCCAAGGCCGAGGACGCCGGCTGGCGCTGGCGCATCCCGCTGCAGCACCGGGCCGGCAACGGCTATGTGTTCAGCTCACGCCACCTCAGCGACGACGAGGCCCGCGCCACCCTGGTACAGAACGTCGAAGGCCAGATGCTGATGAACCCCATGTTCATCGCCTTCAAGACCGGCATGCGCCAGCGCCTGTGGCACAAGAACGTCGTCGCCGTGGGCCTGGCCGGAGGCTTCATCGAGCCGCTGGAGTCCACAGCCTTGCACCTCATTTATCGCGGCATGGACTTCCTGCTGCAGTTCTTCCCTGACCGCGACTTCGACCCGGCCCTGGCGGGCGAGTATAATCGCCGCATGACCGCCGACTACGAGGAGATCCGCGACTTTATCGTGCTGCACTACTGCACGACGGAGCGCGCCGACACCCCATTCTGGCGCGACGTCCGTAATGCTCCGATCCCGGACAGTCTGAGAGACCGCATCGCCCTGTTCCAGGCCCAGGGGGTGCTGCGCGAGGGCGTCGACGACATGTTCCGCAACCCGTCGTGGCAGTCGGTGATGGAGGGCATGGGCGTGCGCCCGCGCCGCTATCAGCAACTGGTCGACACCGTGCCCTACGAGGTCATCACCCAGACCCTGGACCAATCCGCCCCGATCCTGGCCGCGCAGGTGGCGGGCCTGCCCAGCCATGGCGAGTTCCTGGAAAAGCACTGCCCGGCGCCGAAGCCGGAGGCGGTGGTCGCGCCGTTTGGGGCCGTGGCGTAGGCGGAGGCGTTGCGGTCGCGATAGAAGCCAGACGTTCAATCGTCTGCGCGATGGCGCATGGCGGAGACTCTAGCCATCGCTCGAACTGAGGGGCGACCCCATCTCCGGGTTACGCAGTTTCCGCGTGGCTTCCGTCCGGTTCTTGGCGCCTGCGGCGCTGAGGATGGCGCGAACATCGAGCTTGACGCTGGCCAGCGACATCCCGAGCTTTCGGGAGATTTCTTTATTGGTCAGCCCTTGGCCCAGCGCATGCAGAACTTCGATCTGGCGGGGGGTGAGCGGGGACTGCGCCGCCGCCCCTTTGGACCCCAGGTCATGATCGACATCCCCAAAGCACGGGAAGTATTCGCCGCCTTCCAGGACAACTTTCAAGGCCGCCAAGACTAACCCCGGCGACGAGGTCTTGGGGATCAGTCCCGCAAATCCAGCGCGATAGGCCAGCCGCGCATGGGTCGTATTCTTCTCCGGGACGATCAAAATGCGATGCTTGGCTTTCAAAGCGGTCGTGGCGGCGATCCACGTGGCCGGGTCTGCTGAAGCCGGTAGGTCGAGCAACAGCAGATCGGGCTCCGCAGAGGACATCTGAGAAAGGCTTGCGATGTCCGGGGCGGTCTCCACCAGGTTCGCCTTCAGTCCATCGGTGATCTGTGCCTCCAGCGCTTGGAGACACAAGAGCTGGTTGCTTACAATCTTAACGTGCATAAAGCTGAGCGCCTCTCTTTCCGCCCACTTAGTGATTTTCGCCATCTCTAACAATGTTCATTTCGCATTCTACTATAAATTAACCAACATCTTTACCTAGCGTAAGCTCAATAATATTGCTATCCAGATGGCTAGCCAACTGGATAAGTCAATTATGCGTTAGATTTTACCGGAAAATTCACCATAAAGTATCGATCTAAACTAAGTTTACGTTGGTCGAGAACTAATTGGTTGCTGGATCGCGACTGTAAGCGATCGATTGGGGAGTTTGATGTCCGGATCAAACATGATCGCAGAGCGGCTGAGCTTCGTGGGGCTGGATCAAGAAACCCAGCAAAGTCTTTTCAGGCTCAAGCCCGTTGTCTTGGCGCATCTACCTGCCGCAATGGATCGCTTTTACCGGCAGGTGCGCGCCTTTGAGCACCCTAGATCCTTCTTCGCCGATGAAGGTCGCATCGAAGCGGCCAGGAGCCTGCAGATCGCGCATTGGGACAAGATCACCAACGCCGAATTTGACGCCAGCTATGTCGACGCCGTTTCGAAGGTCGGAGAGACGCACGCTCGGATAGGGCTGGAGCCACGATGGTACGTTGGCGGCTACGCGGTGCTGCTGGACGCCCTGATCACGCGCATCATCGAGGAGCGGTGGCCGCAGGCGGCGTTCGGCGCTCGACGAGAGGCGGATGGCCGGCGGCTCGCTGCGGAGATCGGCGCCTTGGTCAAGGCGACGCTGCTCGACATTGATTATGGAATATCGGCTTATCTACAAGCTGCGGAAGAGAACCGAAAGCGCGCCGAGGCGCGGGTCTTGGAGGCGGAGCGGGCGCAAGTCGTCGCCCGGGTCGGGGAAGGGATGGCGGCGCTCGCTGCGGGCGACCTGTCCTTTCAGATGTCCAGCGACGTGCCGCCCGAGTACAGCCGGTTGCAGGCGGACTTTAACAGCGCCGTCGAACGCCTTTGCCAAGTGATCAGTGTGCTGACACAAAGCGTCAGCGGCATAGCCGAGACCAGCGACAACATCGCCAGAGACACTGGCGATCTGGCTCGCCGCACCGAACAGCAGTCCGCGAGCCTGGAAGAGACCGCTGCGGCCTTGGACCAGATCACCTCGGCCGCCCAGGCGACGGCGACAGGCGCCAAGACCGTCAGCGAGGTGGTTGCTGTGGCAAAGGCCGAAGCGCTGCGGTCCGGAGATGTCGTGGCGCGCGCCGTAACGGCGGTGGGCGCGATTGAGGCTTCCTCCAAGGAAGTGGCGCAGATTATTGGGGTCATTGACGAGATCGCCTTCCAGACCAATCTCCTGGCGCTGAACGCCGGGGTCGAGGCCGCTCGCGCCGGCGATGCGGGGCGGGGCTTTGCGGTCGTCGCTCAGGAAGTTCGAGCCTTGGCCCAACGCTCGGCGACTGCGGCCAAGGAAATCAAGTCCCTGATCTCGACCTCATCCGAACAGGTCGAGGAGGGTGTTGGTCTCGTGGGGGAGACGGGGACCATCCTTCGATCGATCGCAGAGCGCATCGGCGAGATCGACACGCTTGTCTCGGGGATTTCAGCGTCGGCGTACGAGCAGTCAATCAGCCTAGGTCAGGTCAACCAGGCCATTAATCACATGGACCAGGGGGTCCAGCAGAATGCTGTAATGGTCGAGCAGTCTTCAGTCGCCACGCAGAGCCTGCAGCGCGAAGTCACAGCCCTTGCCGAACTGACCACCCATTTCAAGCTGATCGCCGCCACGAACGGTGTCGGTCATGACGGCGGCAACGTCGCGCCAGGCGCCGGCCCACGTCGCGTAGCGGGGGGCGTCCGGCGGACGATCTAGGCCGCCAGTGCGGTCATCCTGTCGAACCACGCGGCCGGGGGGGCGCGTGCATCGGTGATTTTTGCGCGGGGCGGAGCGCTGTTCTTGAAAGAGCTTTGAGTATCGATGTCGCATGGCATTTTAGATTCTCTCCCCGCCGAAGTGCTGCGCGGCGTCTTTGCGATCTCTTCCGAAGCCATCGTCGTCACCGACAGTCACCGTCGTATCTTGATGTTCAGCGTCGGGGCCGAGGCGATCTTTGGCTATCCTAGCGACGAGGTGATCGGCCAAACCGTTGAGCGCCTGATGCCTGAACGGTTTCGCACCGCACACCCACGTCATGTGGCGCAGTTCGCCGCAGAACCGCGCCAGAGCATGCCCATGCGCGAGCGAGGTCAGGTCGTCGGGCGGCGGAAGAGCGGCGAGGAGTTTCTGGTCGAGGCCTCGCTTTCGAAGGTTTTGACCCCTGACGGGTTGCTCTTCACGACGATCATTCGCGACGTGACCTCGCGGCGCCAGAGGTTGGACCGTATTGTCCGTTCGGAAGAGCGCCTCAACATCGCCATTCAAAGCGCAGATCTGCACGTCTTCGAGGTCGATTTCGTCAACGAGACAATCTTCAAGGCTGGGTCGGAGGATGTGTTCTTCGAGCGACCGCTGACGTACGACGATGTCGCGCGCAATATTTGGTGCGGCGTACGACCGGACTATCGTCCCCTCGCCAAGGCGGCTTGGCGGCGCCACCGACGCACCGGTGAGACTTTCCGGTTCGAAGGTCCTGTGGCGCGCAGAGACGGGCGCGAGGTGTGGGCCGCGTTCACCGCGGAACTGATCGCTGATCCAGATGGACGCCCCCTGCGCCTGATAGGCGCTATTCAGGACGTCACAGCACGCCGGGCGGCCACGACGGCCATGGCCGAGGCGGTTGCCGCCGCCGAAGCCGCGAACGAAGCCAAGAGCACGTTTCTGGCGACGATGAGCCACGAAATCCGAACCCCGCTGAATGGTGTTCTCGGCATGGCTCAGGCTATGGCGCGGGAGCCTTTGTCTGCGCAGCAACAGGAGCGGCTTGACGTCATCCGCCAGTCTGGCGAGGCGTTGCTTGCGATCCTCAATGACGTACTCGACCTCTCTAAGATTGAAGCGGGTCGATTGGATCTTGAGGAGATAGCCTTCGATCTGGGCGATTTGGTCCGAGGAGCCCAGGCGACGTTCACGACATTGGCGAATAAAAAAGGGCTTTCTTTTTCTCTGAATATAGATCCCGCAATAGGTGTTTTTGTCGGCGATCCGACGCGCGTGCGACAAATACTCTATAACCTTCTTTCAAATGCACTGAAGTTCACCGACACAGGTGAGGTTCGCGTTGAGGCCGCCTATGACGGGGCCTACCTGGAACTCCAGGTGATCGACTCCGGAATCGGCATGTCCAAGGAGACCATGGCGCATCTCTTCGCGCCCTTTAGCCAAGCCGATTCCTCAATGACTCGCCGTTTCGGGGGCACCGGTCTTGGGCTGGCGATCAGTCGCCAACTGGCTGCGAGAATGGGGGGTGAAATCTCAGCCAAAAGCGAGCCGGGTTTCGGGTCGACATTCATCGTGCGCTTGCCGCTCACGCGGGTCTCCGACAGTGCGGCTGTACGTGGCGAGCACAGCCCGCAGCCGGCGGGGTCCAGCGCTGTTGTGTCAAGGCCAATCCGGATCCTCGTCGCTGAAGACAATCCCACCAACCAGCTCGTTCTCAAGACTCTGCTTCATCAGGTGGGCCTTGATCCGGTCGTCGTCGATAACGGCCAAAAGGCCGTGGAGGCCTGGCGCGCGGAGGCCTTCGATCTGATCCTGATGGATATCCAGATGCCGGAGCTTTCTGGCCCCGCTGCGACGCGGGTGATCCGGAGTGAAGAATCCGCGCGTTCACGCCCGGCCGTCCCGATCATCGCTCTGACGGCCAACGCCATGGCCCATCAGGTCGCGGCCTATCTCGACGGGGGCATGAACGCGGTGGTGACCAAGCCGATCAATGTCGCTGATCTCTTTCGCACGATCGATCAGGTGCTCGTCGACGAGAGCGAATGACGCCTCGAAAACTGGCCTAGGGGACTGGTCCGCCGCCATCTTCGGCGGGCCGCGCCCCTGCCGCACTCCACGTTACTTGCATAACAAGACCATGGTGCTAGGCTTCTCGGAAAGGTCGCCAGCGAACCGGGACAAAGATCCTGGTCGCTCGCCAGATTCGAGAGGGAGGAGACGGCGCTTATGGACATCAAGGACAGCATCGTCCTGGTCACAGGCGGCAATCGCGGCATCGGCGAGGCCTTTGTACGCGCGTTTCTGACCGCGGGCGCAGCCAAGGTCTATGTCGCCGCGCGTGATCCGGCCAGCGCCGCCCACCTTGTCGCGGAAGCCCCGGACCGGGTGACGGCGCTGCGGCTGGACGTGAGCGACGCCGCAACGATCTCGGCGGCGGCGGCGCAGTGCTCGGATGTCACCATCCTCGTCAACAACGCCGGCGCCTTCACCATGCAGACCCTGATGGGGGCGCCTAACATGGACGCCGCGCGCCAGGAGATGGAGGTCAACTATTTCGGCCCGCTCGCCATGAGCCGGGCCTTCGCCCCGATCCTGGCCAAGGCCCCGAAGAGCGCCATCGTCAATGTGTTGTCGGCGGGCGGCCTCGTGGCGGTGCCCAGCATGGGCGGCTACAGTCCGTCAAAGTTCGCGGCGCGAGCCATGACCACCTGCCTGCGCGCCGAACTGGCGCCGCAGAACACCCATGTGCTGGCCCTGATCGTTGGCTCGGTCGACACCCGGATGGCCAGCCATGTCGAAGGGTTCAAGGAGGCGCCGGCCACGATCGCCCAGGCGGGTCTGAAAGCGCTGAAGCGCGAGGCCGACGAGATCGACACCGACTTCATGGCCATCGACGTGCGCGCTAATTTGGCGCGCGACCCCAGGGGCCTGGAAATGGCCATGCGGCGCGCGCTGACCAGCGACCGCGTCAGCACCGGCCGATAGGAGGCGAGCGTGTCACAGATCGACTATGTGGATCTCGCCCGTCGCTTTGTCGCCGCCATCCAGGCGGGCGACGCCGACGCCGTCCGGGCCTTCTACGCCCCAGACGCCAAGATCTGGCACAACATCGATAACGTCGAACAGACTGTCGACCAGAACCTGAAGTCGTTGGCCTGGTTCGTCAGGACCCTGCCAGATCGGACTTATCGCGTGCTGCGTATCGCGCCCCTGCCGGACGGCTTCCTGCAGCAGCACGTGCTTGAGACGACCCTGCCGAACGGAGAGCGCTGGGCGATGGACGCGTGCGTCGTCGTCCGCGTCGAAAACGGCAAGATCGCGCGCCTCGACGAGTATCTCGACTCCGCCAAGACCGCCCAGTTGGTCGCAGCGACCCGCTAGTTCCCCATCACCACGCCCAGGCGCCCATGTCCCGACTCTTTCCTATTCTCTCGCGGGTGATCGCCGCATGGCAGGCGCAGGATATCGCCTCGGTCCTGGCGCATATGACTGACGACATCGTCTGGCACTACGCCGCGCCGGGCCTGCCGCCAGTGCGGGGCAAGGCGGCGGCTGAAAAGCTGCTCCGGAAGCTACAGGCGGACATGCACGACATCCAGTGGCGGATCTTCGCCCATGCTGAGGCCGGCGACCGGCTGTTCCTCGAGGGCGTCGACGAGTATCGCACCGCCGATGGCAAGCGCATGGCTCTGCCCTATGCGGGCGTGCTGGAGTTCCGTGGCGACCAGATCGCCGCGTGGCGCGACTATGTCGACCTGGGCGTGCTCGCCGATCAGAAGGCCGGAAAACCGTTTACGCCGCAGGTCGAGGCGCTGCTTGATCGGGCCGCCGTGTCCGGCTGAGCGAACCGCTTAGCGCTCCTCCACCCACGTGATCGCCCCCGTATAGGGGTCCATCTGCGGCGCGAGGCCTGGACGCAGGTCGCTGTAGTCCGGTCCGCGGGGGGCGACGCTCCAGACGATGACCATGGCCATCAGCGCCAGGAAGGTCATGGTCAGGAAGCCGGCGATGTCGCGGTGCAGGCTGGGCTCGCGGCGGTTCAGCAGCGAGACGCGCAGGATCAACGGGTGGGTGGCCCAGCCGCAGGCCAGGGGCGAGACGCTGGCGCTCATCTGGGCCTTCATCAGGGCGCGGGCGTAGTCGGCGCGGATGTCCGAGCGCAGGGCTACGACGGTGGCGTCGCAGGCCAGCTCCTGATCGATGCGGATGAAGCGCTGGGCCAGGGCGATCATCGGATTGCACCAGCCCAGCACGCCGGCGCCGGCGATGATCAGGTTGGCGATCGGATCGCCGCGCTGGATGTGGGTGCGCTCGTGCAGCACGATCAGTTCCCGCTCGCGGGCCTCGAAGCGCTGGGTGAAGTCGGCGGGCAGGACGATGCGCGGCCACAGGGCGCCCATGACGGCCGGTCCGGCCTGGCCCTGGGCGACCCGGCGGCGGAACAGATGCTCGCGCAGCACCAGGACGGCGGTGGCGATCGCGCAGCCGGCCAGCCACAGCATGACCAGCTTCGGCGCCCAGGGGCCCAGCGGCTGGGTTGGCGCGCCGAGGTCCATGGTCTCGGCCAGGCTGGGCATGAATGCGGCGGCGGCGGCGGCCGGAACCACGCCCCACAGAGCGTAGGCGCGGCGCGGTCCGAACAGGCGGCGCGCGGACGGCCGCAGGATCAACACCAGCAGCACGGCGGCGGCGGCGGCGATCTGGGCCCGGATCAGGGCGAGGGCGAAGAGCTCGATCATGTTGGCGGCGGTCCTGACCGTTTCTCGTCGCTAATGGTTACAACTGTAATTTCTAACGTCAAGCGCGAGTCTTGGGCTCGGCTTGTCGGAAAACGCAACGCAGGCCACCGTGGCCGCATGACCAAGCTCGCCGACCGCCTCGCCCCCTGCGGCCCCATTCTGGACGCCAAGGCCGCCGAACGCGCGCATGAGGCGATCGCCAAGCGGGCCGGCGAGGCGATGGCGAGCGTTGACGCGGCGTGGGGCAGCCTGGCCCCGGTCTTCGCCGCTTCGCCCTATCTGGCGGGGCTTGCGCGCCGCGACGGTAAGCGCCTGCCCATGATCCTGAGCGGCGATCCCGACCAGACCTTGGCCGAGATCTTGGCCGCCGCCGAGGCCGTGGCCGCCGAGCCCGACTTCGAGACCGCGCGCCGCGCCTTGCGCGAGCTGAAGGCCGACCTGCACCTGCTGACCGCGATTAGCGACCTGGGCGGCGTCTGGGATCTCGATCAGGTGACGGGCGCTCTGACCCGCTTCGCCGACGCGGTGCTGCACGCGGCCCTGGCACAGGCCGTGCGGCAGGAGGTCGATCGCGGCGCCCTCACGCACGTCGGCGACGGCGCGCCAGGGCCCGCGCCGGGCCTCTTCTGCGTGGCCATGGGCAAGCACGGCGCGTTCGAGCTGAACTATTCCAGCGACATCGACTTCTCGATCTTCTACGCGCCCGAGAAGCTGCCGGTGGCCGAAGGGCACGAGCCGCAGGCGGTGGCGGTGCGGATCGCCAACCATCTGGGCCGGATCCTGCAGGAGCGCACTGGCGATGGTTATGTCTTCCGCATCGACCTGCGCCTGCGCCCCGATCCGTCCTCGACCCCGCCGGCCATGCCGGTGGACGCGGCCATGGACTACTATGAGAGCGTCGGCCAGAACTGGGAGCGGGCGGCCCACATCAAGGCGCGTATCGCGGCCGGCGACCTGGCCGAAGGCCGAGCGTTCCTGGAGGGGCTGCAGCCGTTCATCTGGCGGCGTAACCTGGATTTCGCGGCCATCGCCGACATCCACTCGATCAAGCGCCAGATCCATACCTACAAGGTCGACGACCGCCTGACCGCCAAGGGCGCGGACCTGAAGCTGGGGCGCGGCGGCATCCGCGAGATCGAGTTCTTCGTCCAGACCCAGCAGCTGATCCTGGGCGGCCGCCAGCCGGACCTGCGCAGCCCGCGCACCCTGGACGCGCTGAAGGCGCTTTCCGAGGCCGGCCATGTCACGCCCGAGGACGCCGCCTGGCTGACGGAGGCCTACAGGGACCTGCGGGCTCTCGAGCACCGCGCCCAGATGATCGCCGACGACCAGACCCACAAGCTCCCGGAGTCCGACGCCGAGCGCAAGAAGGTCGCGGCTCTGTGGGGCGAGGGAAACCTCCGCGTCTTCGACGCCGCCGTGGGCAAGATCCTGAAGGGCGTGAACCTGCGCTATGGCCGCCTGTTCGCCGGCGAGGAGGCGCTGTCGTCGCGCTTCGGCAGCCTGGTGTTCACCGGCGTCGAGGATGATCCGGAGACGCTCGCCACGCTAAAGCGGATGGGCTTTTCCAGCCCCGAGCGGGTGGCCGCCACCATCCGGGGCTGGCACCACGGCCACATCGCCGCCACCCGCACCGAGCGGGGCCGCGAGCTCTTCACGCGCCTGGCCCCGCGCCTGCTCGACGCCGCCAACGCCACTGGCGCGCCGGACCAGGCGTTCAACCGCTTTTCCGACTTCTTCTCGCGCCTGTCGTCAGGGGTGCAGATCCAGTCGCTGTTCCTGGCCCAGCCGCGCCTGTTCGAGCTGATCGTCGAGGTCATGGCCTTCGCTCCGCGCCTGGCCGCCACCATGGCCAAGCGGCCGACCGCGCTGGACGCCCTGCTGGACCCGGGCTTCTTCGGACCGATCGAGACCCCGGCCGTCGCGCCCTGGGACCCGGAGGACTTCGAGGGGGCGATGGACGCCGCCCGCCGCCTGTTCCGTGACCAGAGCTTCCGGATCGGCGTACGGGTGATGAGCGGCGCGGCCGACGCGCGCGACATCGGCCGGGCCTTCGCCGAACTGGCCGACCTGATCATCGGCGGCCTGGCGCCAGCCGCCCTGGCCGAGGTCGAGCGCCTGGGCGGGGCCTTCCCCGGGCAGGTCGCGGTCGTGGCGCTGGGCAAGGCGGGCTCGCGGGAGATGACCGCCAAGTCCGACCTCGACCTGATGACCCTCTATGCGGCGGACGAACCCGCCGCGATGTCGGCGGTCAAGGCCTGGGGCGCCGAGACCTTCTACGCCCGCTTCACCCAGCGCCTGACCTCGGCCCTGTCGGCGCCGACCGGGGAGGGGACACTGTACGAGGTGGATCTGAAGCTGCGGCCCTCGGGGACCAAGGGGCCGGTGGCGGTCAGTTTCGCGGCCTTCGAGGATTATTACGCGCGCGAGGCCGAAACCTGGGAGCTTCTGGCCCTGACGCGGGCGCGAGTGGTCTGGGCCAGTTCGCCGGATTTCAAGGCGCGGGCCGAGGGCGCGATCGCCGCAGCCCTGCGGCGGCCGCGCGAGTGGAAGAAGACCGCCGCCGACGTCGTCGAGATGCGCCAGCTGATGGAGCGCGAGCGGCCGGGCAAGGGCGACTGGGACCTGAAGCTGGATCCCGGCGGCCTGGTCGACATCGAGTTCGCCGCCCAGTTCCTGCAACTGGCCCACGCGGCGGCGGACGGTCCCTTGCGGCAGAACACCGGCGAGGCGCTGGCGGCCCTGCGCGACGCGGGCCTGGCCGACGCCGGCGCCCTGACCAAGCTGGAGGCCGCCTGGCGGCTGGAGCAGGACCTGTCGCAGTTGATCAAGGTGGCGCTGGAGGACGGCGCCGACGTCGAGGCCGAGCCCAAGGCCTTCAAGGCCCTGCTGGCCAAGGCCGGCGGCGTGGCCCAGTTCAAGTCGCTGAGGCCCAAACTCGCCAAGGCCAAGGCCGAAGCTAGGGCGGCGTACGAGGCGGTGGTGAGGGGGTAGCTCCAAACCGATCTCCCCGGCGAATGCCGGGGCCCAGATCGAACCCTCGTCTCTTTGGACGGACCACAGACGTTGGGCGCGAACACGCTCACCTCTCAGGATGAATCTGGGCCCCGGCATTCGCCGGGGAGGTCGGAAAATTATGGATCCGCCCCCCGACGGAATCCCCGCCGCCCCGCGTTTCACCTCCATGGGACGGGCTGTCCAACCTTTGGAGACTCTGCGTCTGATGATGAAACGCACCCTGATTGCCGCCGCCGCCGTGCTGGCCGTCGCCGCGCCGGCTCTGGCCCAGACGTCCGCGCCGACGGGCATGACGCTGGCGCAGTTCCAGGCCAAGAACGGCGACAAGATGTTCGCGCGGCTGGACACCAACAAGGACGGCAAGATCTCGCCCGACGAGTTCGCCGCCATGCGCAAGCAGAACGCCGAGGTCGACGCCAAGGCCGAGAAGGCCGGCAAGCGCGGCCAGCGGATGTTTGCGCGCTTCGACGCCGACAAGGACGGCGCCCTGTCGCGGACCGAGGCCAACGCCGTGATGGCGATGCGCTTCAAGCGGATGGACGCCAATAATGACGGCGTTCTGACGCTTGAGGAGTTGAGCGCCAAGGACGGCAGGGCCAAGGTCGGTGTCTGATGACGACGTGCGCGGCGAGCTGAGGTTTGGTCTCCGACGGGAACGATCCCGACGAAGCCTTGCTGGCGGGGGTGGGACGGGGCGACCCGTCCGCCGTACGAACCCTGCTGGACCGGCGCCTGCCGCGCATTCTCGCCTTGGCCCGCCGGATGCTGAACGACTCCGGCGAGGCCGAGGACGTCGCGCAGGAGACCTTCCTGCGCGCCTGGAAGCAGGCCAAGGCCTGGAAGCCGGGCGCCGCCCGCTTCGACACCTGGCTGCACCGCGTGGCGCTGAACCTCTGCTACGATCGTCTGCGTCGCCGGCGCGAAATCGTGACCGACACCCCGCCCGAGCAGGCGGACACGGGTCCCGCACCGGATGCGCGGCTGCTGCACGCCGATCTTTCGCGCCGGGTCGATGCGGCCCTGGCGGCGCTGCCGGCGCGTCAACGCGAGGCGATCGTGCTTTGCCATCACCAGGGACTTGGCAATATCGAGGCGGCGGGGTTGATGGAGATCAGCGTCGAGGCGCTGGAAAGCCTGCTCTCGCGCGGGCGTCGCGCGCTGAAGGCGTCGCTGGCGGACCTGGCGCGGGACGGCGCGGCATGAAGGAGGCTCGAGGATGACGACATCGGCGATGTCCGTCGCGCGCTTCGAGGCGCTGGCGGAAAGCTATGGCGGCGAGATCGCGCGTTGGCCCGAGGGCGAGCGCGAGGCCGCGCGCGCGCGGCTGGCGTCCGATCCGACCCGCTTGGCGGCCGTTCTGGCCGAGGCGTCGCAGCTTGACCGTCTCCTGGACCTGGCGCCGGCCCAGGCGGTCGACGCCGCGCTGCTCGGCCGTCTGATCACCGCTGCGCCCAAGGCCCCGACGACGGCGCGGCGGTGGGTGGCGGGTTTGTCGGCGGCGCTGGGCCTCTCGGCCGCCGCCTTCGCCGGGATCCTGGCGGGCGTTAGCCTTGGCGGATACGTCCATGCGCCGGCGTTTCCGTCGACAGCCCCGCACGACGAGATTGTGACCGCCGCCGAGGTTTATCAGGACCTGCAGGACGCCCTTCGGGAGCCATCCGAGTTATGAGTGTTTCACGCCCGCTGCTGATCGGCCTGATCGCATCGGCGACCCTCAATGTCTTCCTGATTGGCGGGGTTGTCGGGGTGACCTATGTGCGTCTCACCAGCCCCCGGGCTGCGACGCCCGCGCCGCCGCCAGCCACGCCAGTCGCTGCTCCGCCAGCCGCCGTCCCGGCCACGCCGGCCGCTGCGGCGGGTCAGGGCTCGCCTGCCGCGCCGAGCGCCTCGCCTGCGCCAAACCGGCCGAACGATAAGCCGGTACGCGCCGCGCCTGCGGCGAGCAAACCCGCCCCCGTGTCGACGCCTACCCCGACCAACGCCCCACCGGACCCCCGGCCGGCGCGTTCTCCCATCTGGACGGCGGGCGAGCAGCTTTCGCCGCAAAATCGTGTCGCCCTCCGCCAGACTCTCAAGGCGGTGAATCAGAGAAATCAGCCGATCACCCGCCAGGCGCGTCTTGAGCGACGCTCTGCCTTGGAGGCGTTGTCGGCTCCGGGCGCCGATCCGGCCGAGGTGGCGCGTCGCCTCGCCAACGCCCGTGCGCTGGAACAGGAGGCGCGAAGCAATGTCGAGGCCGCTCTGGCTGAATTCGCAGCGACCTTGCCGCCGGCCGAGCGTGCGGCCCTGGCCGAGGGCTTGCGGCAGGTCTACGCCGCCCAGGGGCGCGACCAGACGGGCGCGCGACCGGCGCGACAATAATCACGCGCCGTGAGGTAACCAAACGCCGCGCCGCCGCGTATCAGTGACGTAAGCCGCTCCGGAGCGTTCCCATGCTGATCCGCCACGCCGCCGACCTGACCGACAACGACGTCACCGACCACGGCCTCTATCTTCGGCGGCGCACCCTGATGGCCGGTCTGGCCGGCCTAGGCGTGGCCGGCGCGTCGGCCAGCCAGGCGCAGGCGGGCCTGAGCTACAGCCGGGGCTTTTCGACCACCGAGAAGCCGACCTCGAAAGAGGACATCACCACCTACAACAACTTCTATGAGTTCGGCGTCGACAAGGGCGATCCGGCCGAAAACTCGGGCAAGTTCAAGCCGCGCCCCTGGACCGTGCGCATCGACGGCGCCTGCGAGGCGCCGCGCACGGTCGGCATCGAGGACCTGATCGGCAAGAACAAGCTGGAGGAGCGCATCTACCGGATGCGTTGCGTCGAGGGCTGGTCGATGGTCATTCCCTGGGTCGGCTTCCCGCTGAAGGACCTGCTGGCCTCGGTCAAGCCGACCTCGAAGGCCAAGTTCGTGGCGTTCGAGACCGTCATGCGACCCTCCGAAATGCCGGGCCAGGCCTGGAACACGCTGGACTGGCCGTATCGCGAAGGCCTGCGGATCGACGAGGCCATGCACCCGCTGACCCTGATGGCGGTGGGGCTCTATGGCGACGTCCTGCCCAACCAGAACGGCGCGCCGCTGCGGCTGGTCGTGCCGTGGAAATATGGCTTCAAGGGCATCAAGTCGATCGTCCGCATCAGCCTGGTCGAGAAGCAGCCGGTCACCTCCTGGAACGTGCTGGCGCCGCGCGAGTACGGCTTCTACTCGAACGTCAATCCGGCCGTGGACCACCCCCGCTGGTCCCAGGCCACCGAGCGTCGCATCGGCGAGTTCCGCCGCCGCGAGACCCTGCCATTCAACGGCTATGGCGAGTGGGTGGCGGACCTGTACCGGGGTATGGATTTGAAGCGGTTTTATTGATGCCTACCAAAAATCCGACCTTCCCGGCGAATGCCGGGATCCAGATTCATTCTGGGCGTTTGAGGTGGGTTCGCCTGATCGCAAGGCCGTCGGCAAAGGCGCTCGTGGTTTCGATCTGGGCCCCGGCATTCGCCGGGGAAATCGGGGAGGTGAGGCGTCGTGGCTAATCCCCCCCGCAAAAAACGCCCCTCCAAGCTCCAGGACAACCTCGTCTATGGCCTCGTCTGGCTGGCCTGTTTCGCGCCGCTAGCCTGGCTGGCCTGGCGGGGCTATGCGGGCGAGCTCGGCGCCAATCCGATCGAGAAGCTGATCCGCGAGCTGGGCGTCTGGGGCCTGCGGCTCCTGCTGGTGGGCCTGGCCATCACCCCGGCGGCGCGGATCCTGAAGATGCCGAGGCTGGTGCGGTTTCGCCGCACGGTGGGGCTGTTCGCCTTCGCCTATGTGCTGTTGCACCTGTTTAGCTATGTCGGCGTCGATCTCTATTTCGACTGGAGCCAGCTGTGGAAGGACATCCTCAAGCGGCCGTTCATCACGCTGGGGATGCTGGGCTTTGTGCTGCTGATCCCGCTGGCGGTGACCTCGACCAACGGCTGGGTGGTCCGGATGGGCCGGGCCGCGTGGAGCCGGCTGCACAGGCTGATCTACCTGATCGTCCCGCTGGGGGTGATCCACTACTACCTGCTGGTCAAGGCGGATCACCGGCCGCCGATCATCTACGGCGTGGTGTTCGTGGCGTTGATGGCTTGGCGGGTCTGGGAGGGAAGACGGCCAGCGCGGCAGGCCCCCACCTGACCTGCTGCGCAGGTCGTCCGCCCCCGGAGGGGGCGGAAGGTGCGCGCGCCCTTCTTCCCCCTCCGGGAGGAGCGCGTCAGCGCGGAGGGGGCCAGTAACCCTACTTCGCCGCCGTCTTCGCATAGGCCTGCGCGGCGTCGACGATGCGCAGCACATTGCCGCTCCAGATGCCTTCGATGTCGGCGTCGCTATAGCCGGCGGCTTTCAGGCGGGCGGTGACCTTGGGCAGGTCGGTGATGTCCTCGAAGCCGTCCATGCCGCCGCCGCCGTCCCAGTCGGCGCCGACGCAGACGCCCTTGGGGCCGGCCACCTTCAGCACGTGCAGCATGCTCTTCATGTAGAGGTCGAAGTCGCCGCGCGGGGCCGGATAGGCCTTGTCGACGGCGGCGCGCTTCTCGCCATAGGCCTTGACCATCTCGGGCGTGGCGGTCTTCGGGTCCGGGGCGCGGCCCAGGGCCTCCAGCGCGGCCTTGCGCTCGGGGCTGGGCGTGGTGTCGGTCAGATAGATCGAGTTGATGCACACCGCGCCGCCGGCGTCGGCGATCTTCTTGATGCGCGCGTCGTCGAGGTTGCGCGGGTGGTCGTAGACCGCCTTGGGACCCGAGTGCGAGGCGATGATCGGAACCTTGGACAGGGCCAGCGACTGGTCGACGACATCGTCGCTGGCGTGGCTGACGTCGATCACGATGCCCAGGCGGTTGGCCTCGGCCAGCCAGCGCAGGCCCAGCGGCGAGTAGCCGTTCCAGATCTTGCCTTTGGGATCGGTCGAGCTGTCGGCCAGCTGGTTGTTGCGGAAGTGGACCGGGCCGGCCATCCGAAGGCCTTCCTTGTAGAAGGTGGTGAGCAGGGTCAGGTCCTCGCCCAGCGGCCAGCTGTTCTCCATGCTGACGAAGGCGAACTTCTTGCCGGCCTTGTTGATCCGGCGGGCGTCGTCCGAGGTCACGGCCAGTTCGAAGCCGGTCTTGTTGCCGGCCAGCATCTCGCGGATCTCGATCGCGCGGTGCAGGGCGTAGTTGCGGGCGTACTCGTAGCCGGCGGCGGTCAGGTCGCCCTGGCCGGTGTAGATCACGAAGAAGCCGCCATCGAGGCCGCCTTCGTTCATGCGCGGCAGGTCGACCTGGCTGAAGTCGTGCTCCACCTCGTGGCGGTCGGTGATGTTCCAGCCCGGACGACCAAAGTGGGTCGGGGTGTCGAGGTGGGTGTCGAGGATCAGGAACTTGTCATGCAGCGCCTTGTCGGCCTTGGACACCGCCGGCGGCGCGTCAGGCTTCTTGGCCTTGGTCTGGGCGTCGGCGACGCCCCCCAGCAGAGCGGTCGAGGCGAGGAGGACGGTGAGCAGGCGACGCATGGAAGCACTCCGGAACGATTTCGCTTAGACTTGGATCTTGAATGTGAGGATCGTCAATGGCCACAAAACGCCCAAGGAAAAGAGCACGCTCGATATGTAAGTGGAAGCCTGCGAAAGTTTATAGAATTTCGCCACACGGTGCCCGTGCCTCCTGTTTTCTTCTCTCTGTTGATCGAAATTGCTCGGAATGATGCCATCTTGCGTATATTGGCTTAAAATCTGTAGTATTGAAAATGACTGAGACATGCTTTCGTGCATTTTGGACTGGAACAGCGGTATCAGGCCCGCGACTATAATTCCTGCCGCAAAAATCCACATTGCTGGAAGAGTCGCTAGCCAGAGATCTATTTTATCGGCTTTTACAATTGTGCTGCCCAATGCAACCAGCCCTGTTCCATTCGCAACGCTCAGTGATATAGACCAAGTCTTATTTAGGTCTTGAGCAATCTCTTGCGTCTTCTCGCGGTCGATTTTGAACTTTTCAATGTGGTCAGATAGCTGGCGTCGTGCAGCGTTGATCTGCCTCTCCGCATCAGCCGTAGTGTTGGCTTTTTCCATGATTTTCGCGCCTCTGAGACGAAAAGCTTATCAAGATTGGGCTCTCGCTGCGACTTTTGTAGTCACATCAACCCCAGCGCCTTGAAGCTGGCCACGCCCTCGCGACCGACCACCAAATGATCATGCACGGCGATCTTCAGGGCTTTTCCGGCCTCGACGATCTGCTTGGTCATGTCGATGTCGGGGCGCGAGGGGGTTGGATCCCCCGAGGGATGGTTGTGGACGATGATGATGTTGCTGCTGGACAGCTCCAGCGCCCGGCGCATCACCTCGCGCGGATAGACCGGGGCGTGGTCGACGGTGCCGCGGTTCATCACCTCGTCGGCGATCAGCTGGTTCTTCTTGTCGAGGAACAGCACGCGGAACTGCTCTCGCGACTCGTTGGCCAACGCCACGCGGATATAGCCGAGCAGGGCGCTCCAGGACGAGATCACCGGTCGTTTGATGATCTTGTCGCGGCCGGCGCGCAGCGAGACCTCATGCAGCAGCTTCAGGTCCATGGCCGCCGCCTCGCCGACGCCGGGGACGGTGCGCAGCTCCTCGACCGTCGCGCCCAGGACCCCGTCCAGCGAGCCGAAGCGCGCCAAGAGCGCCTTGGCCAGCGGCTTGACGTCGCCGCGCGGGAAGGTGCGGAACAGGAAAAGCTCGATCAGCTCGTAGTCGGGCAGGGCGACGAACCCGCCCTTGGCGGCGCGCTCGCGCAGGCGTTCGCGATGGCCCAGGTGATGGGCGTGGGCGGTCTTGCGGACGGGCTTGGGCAGGACCGGCTTTGGGGCAGGCGCGGGCGGCTCGTCCGGCGCGCCGTCGGAAATCGCCAGGGAAGAAACACTGACCATGCCGCCCTCGACTCTACAGGAGGAGTAGGCGGGTTATCGCTAGAGTTGTCTAGAGGGTTTAGATGCTCCCCTGTGTTGCAGGGGAGCTGTCGGCGGAGCCGACTGAGGGGACGAGCTGTGCGAACGCCGCGTTAGCCCCCTCCGGCCCTCCGGGCCACCTCCCCCGCGTCGCGGGGGAGGATCTGGAACTAGCCGCCCAGGCTCAGCGGCAGCCGACGCGTCTTGCGCCGTTCCTCAGCGAGACGGCGAAGGCGACGATCTTCCGCCCAAGGGATGAGAGCGCCCACAATGATCACCAGGGCGGAGATGGAGGCGCGCCAGAGAAACTCAGCCTCGGCGATCTCGCCGTCGCGTAGTTTCAGAGCGTGATGAACAAGGTACAGGCCCGCCATCATCGGGAGGTAGAACCACCCGATGACACGTTGAAACCGTCTGCGCTTCTCGGCCTCAGTCATGCCCGCAGGATCGCGAACGAAAGCCCGATTGTCTACCGGAGAAACACGCGTTTTACGCGATTAGCCGCCCAGGATCGTCGGCTGGAACAGCCCGGCGGGAGAGGCGGTGAACGCCTCGTAGCCGTCTTCCGTCACACCGATGGAGTGCTCGCACTGGGCCGACAGCGACTTGTCGCGGGTCACGGCGGTCCAGCCGTCATTCAGCACCTTCACGGCGGGTTTGCCCAGGTTCACCATCGGCTCGACGGTGAAGAACATGCCGGGCTTGAGCACCGCGCCCTGGCCGGGGCGGCCAAAGTGCAGGATGTTCGGGGCGTCGTGGAACACGCGGCCCAGGCCATGGCCGCAGAAGTCGCGGACGACCGAGCAGCGTTGCGCTTCGACGTAGGACTGGATGGCGTGGCCGATGTCGCCGAGCGTGGCGCCCGGCTTCACGGCTTCCAGGCCGCGCCGCATGCCCTCATAGGTGATCTCGACCAGGCGGCGCGCGCGCGGGCCCACTTCGCCCACGCCGTACATGCGCGAGGTGTCACCGTGCCAGCCGTCGACGATAGCGGTCACGTCGATGTTGACGATGTCGCCTTCCTTCAGGCTCCAGTCGCCGGGAATGCCGTGGCAGACCACGTGGTTGCGCGAGATGCAGACCGTCTTGGGATAGCCGCGATAATAGAGGCAGGCGGGCAGGGCGCCGTGGTCGAGGATGAACTCGCGCGCCAGCCGGTCCAGCTCGTCGGACGACACGCCCGGCTGCACGTGCGGAACCAGCATGTCCAGGCACTCCGCGGCCAGCTTGCCGGCCTTGCGCATGCCCTCGAAGTCCTCTGCCTTGTGGATCTTGATCTGACCCGTGCGGGTCTCGGCTTCGATTTCGAGGGCGGTGTCCAGGGTCATGCTCTACTCGGGGCTCGCCGCCGCGCGGGGCGGCGAAGGGGGCTGCGGTCAGGGGTTATGTCGCGAGCATAGCACAAAAGTTCAATAGCCGTCGCCTCTTGGCCGCGACCTTTCGGCCTGCAGGCCGGCGTCAATCGGAGAGAAGGAGCTTCCCCGATGATTTCAAAGTCAAAAATGCTCGTCATCCCGGAAGCCTCGCAGGGGCTATCCGGGACCAGGGGCCGGCGCGCTGCGGTCGCCCCTGGATCCCGGCGCTACAGCCCGCTACGCGGTCTTCCGGCCGGGATGACAAGAGAAGAGGACGCCATCTGATGGCGTGCGGAGCCTGGCGCCTCAGCCCGGGCGGATCCGCCGCACGACGTCGCCCCCCGCCTTGATCTCCTTGACGAAGCTGGCGTCCAGGGTCGTGGGCTTGTCGCGGCGGACGTGGCAGACGCCGGTGTAGCGCGTGACCCGGCCGCTCTCTTCCTCGGTGACGTCGGCGGTGAACTTGACGTCCCAATTACCCGGCGGGCCGACCTGGATGGGATTCATGTCGTTGGAGGTGACGCCCACCACCTTGGCCAGGCCGAAGCGCTCCTCCAGCTTGTCGGTGCAGGCCTTGAACGCGAAGATCGCCCGCAGGCCCAGCATCAGCCCGCCCTCGGGCTTCTTCGGATCGGACGGGCCGCAGCCCGACAGAACCAAGGCCAGGATGGCCGGCGCCAGGATGGTCCGCTTCATACGCTCCCCCATGTTCGCGCCCCTCTCGCGCGAGCGTGGGAAGAAGTAGCCGAAGGCGCGGGGAATGCAGCTTAAATCGCTGTTAGACGGGCGTTGCTCCACACGATGCGGCGATCGATCCCCACTGCCTGTGTGCTCATCGCGCAGGCATAGACCAGCACCTCCACCCCCGCCCGCGCCGCCGCGTCGAGGCCCGCGGCGAACTTCGGATCAAGGTCGGCGCAGGCGCTGAAGGTTTCGCAGTCCTCGCGCTGGACCACGAACAGCACCACGGCCCGGTGGCCCTCGCGGACCTGGGCAGCGAGGTCTTCCAGGTGGCGGGTCGAGCGCTCGGCCTTGCAGTCGGGAAACTCCGCCAGGCCCGGCGTGCGGGAGAAGTGGCAGTTCTTCACCTCCAACCAGCACGGCGGGCGGTCCGGGTGGGTCAGCAGGAAGTCGACCCGGCTGGCCTGCGCGTACTTCACCTCGGGCTTGATGGTCGCATAGCCGGAAAGCTCGGGGATGGCGTCGGCCGCCAGGGCCTCGGCGACCAGTCGGTTGGGCAGCAGGGTGTTGATTCCCACCAGAGCGTTTCCCTGCTCGACCAGCTGCAGGGTGTAGGCCAGCTTGCGCTTGGGATCGTCAGACCACGACACCCAGGCGCCTTGGCCTGCGTCCTTCACGCCCAGCATCGCCCCCGGATTGAGGCAGTGGGCGGTGATCTCCTGGCCGTCGTCCAGTACGAGGTCGGCGAAGAACCGCTTGTAGCGGCTCACCAGACGGCCATGGATCAGCGGTTGCGGCAGCAGCATGCGAGGCCTAAGTCGGAAGGGGAGAACAGCAGGGCAGATAGGGGATCGAGGCGATGACAGCCACCAAAAGCGCGCGCGTCACGGCCGCGGTGATGATCATCGGCGACGAGATCCTGTCGGGTCGCACCCAGGACACCAATCTCGCGGCGATCGCCAAGTATCTGGCGACCTACGGCGTGGATCTGTGTGAGGCGCGGGTGGTTCCCGATGTCGAGCAGGAGATCATCGACGCGGTGAACGCCCTGCGCACCAAGTACGACTATGTGATCACCACCGGCGGCATCGGTCCGACCCACGACGACATCACCGCCGACTCGATCGCCAAGGCTTTCGGCGTGACCGCGCCCGAGCATCCCGAGATCATGGCCATGCTGCGCGAGCGCTGGGGCGAACCGAACGCCGCCCGCCGCCGCATGGCCCACGTGCCCGAAGGCGGCAGCCTGGTGAAGAACCCTGTGCAGGGCCCGCCCGGCTTCCAGAAGGAGAATGTCTTCGTCCTGGCCGGCGTGCCCGCCATCATGCGCGGCATGCTCGAGGACGTGGGCCCGCGCCTGCGGACCGGCGCGGTGGTGCTGAGCAAGACGGTGCGCGTCACCGGCACGGGCGAGGGCGTGATCGCCGCGCCGCTGGAAGCCGTCGCCAAGGCCCATCCGGACATGTCGCTGGGCAGCTATCCGTTCTTCAGCCCGCCGGATGTCTATGGCGCGAATCTGGTGCTGCGCGGCCGCGACGCCGCCGAGCTGGAAGCGGCGGTGGGCGAGCTGATGGCCGCGCTGGGCGAGGCCGGCGCCAACAACATCGAACTGCTGGCCGACGCGGTCTGACCCTATTCCTGGCCGGCGATGGCGCGGGCCAGGTCCAGCAGATGCTTGCGCATGCCCGCCGAGTCGATCGCCGCGAAGGCGCGGGCCAGATCCGGGCCGCCCGGCAGCGACCAGAAGGCGGCCATTTCGTTGGCCAGCTCGGCGGCGGTCGTGTCGACGCTCCCCGGATCTTCCAGTCCTTCGAAGAAGAAGGCCACCGGGGTCTTCAGGAACATGGCGGCGGCGTGCAGCTTGCTGGCGCTGATCCGGTTGGAGCCGCCCTCGTACTTCTGCACCTGCTGAAAGGTCAGGCCCAGGGCGTCGGCGAGCGCCTGCTGCGAGTGCCCGAGGTCCTTGCGGCGCATGCGCAGGCGGCGTCCGACATGGATGTCGACGGGATCGGGAGACTTGTCTTCAGCCATGCTCGAGACTCGATACGCAACAGTGGGAAAGCGAAGCTTGGTGGTCGCGCGCGGTTCCACCAGCGTCATCTTGACCGGAGTCGAGTCGAGCCGAAACGAATATTCGGATTTTCAGTGCTTATTCACCCAAGGCGAGAACCCAAGCTTGGGGCTCCTCCGAGGGTTGGCTGGTAGGGACGGTGGGACTCGAACCCACACGGATTGCTCCAACGGATTTTAAGTCCGGCGCGTCTACCGATTCCGCCACGTCCCCGCAGCCTGATCCCTTAGGCGATCGTCGCGATCGGGTCGAGGCCGGCTTTGCGTCCGGACGGCGGGACTCGACGGCGCCGATCCGCGTGCTAGCGTCCGCCGCTCAAGTTTCATGGGGTTAGTCAGATGGGTAAGGGCATCAAGATCGCGACGCTGATGGCGAGCGCGGCGGTGGGGCTGGCGATGGCCGGGGCGGCCGGCGCGGCCGAGGTCAAGGCGGTCAGCGCCGCGCGCCTGCTGGACGTGGCCAGCGGCAAGTATGTCGACAATCCCCTGGTGATCGTCACCGATGGCCGGATCACCAGCATTGGCAGGAAAGGCGACGCGGTTCCGGCCGGCGCCAAGGTGGTCGACCTGCCCGGCGCGACCCTGCTGCCGGGTCTGATCGACATGCACGTGCACCTCGACAGCCTGGCCGAGATCGGCGGCTACAACAGCCTGGAATACAGCGACCGCTTCTGGAGCGTTGTGCAGACCGCCAACGCCAAGAAGACGCTCGAGGCGGGCTTTACGACCGTGCGCAACGTTGGCGCGGCCGATTTTGACGACGTAGGCCTGCGCGAGGCGATCGACGCGGGCTATGTGCCCGGACCCCGCATCGTCACCGCCGCCATCTCATTCGGTGCGACCGGCGGTCACTGCGATTCGACCTTCTTCCCGCCGTCGATGGACCAGAAGAGCCCCTTCAACAGCGACAGTCCCGACGAGGCCCGCAAGGCGGTGCGCACGCTGAAGAAGTACGGCGCCCAGGTGATCAAGATCTGCGCGACGGGCGGGGTCTTCTCGCGGGGCAACGAGCCGGGCCAGCAGCAGCTGACCTATGAGGAGATGAAGGCGGTGGTGGATGAGGCGCACATGGCGGGCATCAAGGTCGCCGCCCACGCCCACGGCGCCTCGGGCATCCGCGAGGCGGTGCGGGCCGGGGTCGACACCATCGAGCATGCCAGCCTCGTGGACGACGAGGGCATCAAGCTGGCGGTCCAGAAGGGCGCCTACTTCTCGATGGACATCTACAACACCGACTACACCCAGGCCGAGGGCAAGAAGAACGGCGTCCTGGAAGACAACCTGCGCAAGGATCGCGACATCGGCGAGATCCAGCGCGAGAACTTCCGCAAGGCGCTGAAGGCCGGGGTGAAGATGGTCTACGGCACTGATGCGGGCATCTATCCGCACGGCGACAACGCCAAGCAGTTCGCTGTCATGGTCCGTTATGGCGCGACGCCCTTGCAGGCGATCCAGGCGGCGACCGTCACCGCCGCCGAGGCTCTGGGACGGAGCAAGGATGTCGGCCAGGTGGCGGTGGGGCGCTATGGCGACATGATCGCGGTGGCCGGTGACCCGCTGGCGGATGTCACGACGCTGGAAAAGCCGGTCTTCGTGATGAAGGGCGGCGCCGTGGTGAAGGCGCCGTAAGACCTGGGGGAGCGTCCATCGTGTCGTCCCGGCTCGCGCTCGCCGCCGGGCCGGGACGACCCGGTGTTTTTGCTGACGACGGCTGGCGGATCATCGGCGGCCGTGCGTCGATCCTGCGACCCACCAAAAGCCGAGACCCGCCATGAAGCCCGTGTTCGCCGCCTCCGCCCTGGCCCTGCTGATCGCCACCGCCGCCCAGGCGGGGCCGCTCAACGTGCCCACGACGCAGAAGGCGATCGGCGCCCAGCTCGACCGCGACTATCCGGCGCTGGAGGCGCTGTACAAGGACATCCACGCTCACCCCGAACTGGGCTTCCAGGAGGTCGAGACGGCCAAGAAGCTGGCCGCGCAGATGCGGGCCCTGGGCTTCACCGTCACCGAGGGCGTGGGCAAGACCGGCGTCGTGGCGGTGCTCAAGAACGGCGAGGGCCCCAAGGTGCTGATCCGCACCGAGCTGGACGGCCTGCCGATGCAGGAAAAGTCGGGCCTGCCCTGGGCCAGCCAGGCGACGGCCACCTGGAACGGCGAGAAGGTCTTTGTCGCCCATTCGTGCGGCCACGACATCCACATGGCCGCCTGGGTCGGCGCGGCCCGGCAGCTGGTGGCGATGAAGTCCAAGTGGAAGGGCACGCTGGTTTTCGTGGCCCAGCCCTCGGAGGAAACCGTCAGCGGGGCCCGCGCCATGCTGGCCGACGGCCTGTGGGACAAGATCGGCGGCAAGCCCGACTACGGCTTTGCGCTGCACGTCGGCTCGGGCCCGGCCGGCGAGGTCTACTACAAGGCCGGGGTGCTGACCTCGACCTCGGACGGCCTCGACATCACCTTCAACGGCCGGGGCGGGCACGGCTCGATGCCGAACGCGACCATCGATCCGGTGCTGATGGCCGCCCGCTTCACCGTCGACGTGCAGAGCGTGATCAGCCGCGAGAAGGACCCCTCTGCGTTCGGCGTCGTGACCGTCGGCTCGATCCAGGCGGGCAGCGCCGGCAACATCATCCCCGACAAGGCCCGGGTGCGCGGCACGATCCGCACTCAGGATAACGCGGTGCGTGAGAAGATCCTCGACGGCGTGCGCCGCACGGTGAAGGCGGTGACCGACATGGCCGGCGCGCCGCCCGCCGACCTGAAACTGACCTCTGGCGGCAAGATGGTGGTCAATGACCAGGCCCTGACCGACCGCACGGCCGTGGTGTTCAAGGCCGCCTTCGGCGCCCGGGCCGTGGCGCAGGACAAGCCGGGCTCGGCGTCCGAGGACTATTCGGAATTCGTTCTGGCGGGCGTGCCGTCGGTCTATTTCGCCATCGGCGGCTCCGATCCCGCCGAAGTCGCCAAGGCCAAGGCCGAGGGCCGCGCCCCGCCGGTCAACCACTCGCCGTACTTCGCCCCGGTGGCCGAACCCACGATCCGCACGGGGGTCGAGGCGATGACCCTGGCGGTGCTGAATGTGGTGGGGAGGTAGGGGGCTAGTGATCCCGACCGGTGTGGCGCGGGGCTAGTTATTCAGCGTTTCGTACAGATCGAGCCACTGCGGGTTTTCCGCCTCGATAAGCTCGAGCTTCCAGGCGCGTCGCCAGCGTTTGATGCGCTTCTCGTAGAGAATGGCGTCGCTGATCTCCGCGAACTCCTGATACCAGACGAGCTTTGTCACCCCATACTTCGCGGTGAAGCCTCTGGGCGCCCCCTCGCGGTGCTGCCAGACGCGGCACGCAAGATCGCCGGTGACGCCTATGTACAGTGTGCCGTTCCGTCCGCTCGCCAGGATGTAGACGAAGTAAGAGCGCATCGAGAAAATGTAATCTTAGATTGTATTTCCTGCAATCTGCTCGTGTCATCCCGGCCGGAGCGCGACGCGCGGAGCGCCGGGACCCAGGGGCGGCGGGCCCAGCGTTTCTTCACCCCTGGGTCCCGGATCGGCCCTCCGGGCCGTCCGGGATGACACGGTTTTTTGGGACCCTTTTACGGGGTTATCCCTCACCTATCCGCCGCACAGTTCTCCCGGATGAAATCCATGTGCCCCGGCATCACCTCGGCGGATCTCGCGATCACCGACTTGATCTCGGCCATGCGGGCCTTGAACAGGCCCTCGTCCATGTTGTCGGCCATCGGGTCGTAGCTTTCGGGATAGATCCCCTGGCCGATGAACACCGCGAACCACGAGGTGTCGTTGAACAGCTCCTCGTTCTCGCGGAACACCCGGCCCGAGCCTTTGAAGAGGTCGATCTTGTCGGCCAGATAGTCCGGGATCGGCATCTCGCGCAGATAGTCCCAATACGGCGTGTCGCTGCGCGCCGTGGCCTTGAAGTGCAGGATGATGAAGTCCCGGATCTTCTCGTACTCGAAGGCCATGGTCCGGTTGTAGCGGTCGATCTCGGCCTGACGGAAATGGCGGTCGGGGAAGTGGGCCAGGAGGCGCGAGATGCCCACCTGGATCAGGTGGATCGACTGGCTTTCCAGCGGCTCCATGAACCCCGCCGACAGGCCGATGGCCACGACATTGCCGTTCCAGCTCTTCTTGCGACGGCCCGGCGCGAAGCGGATCAGGTTGGGGTCGGCCAGCGGCTTGCCGTCGAGTTGGCTCAAGAGGTCGGCCAGGGCCTCGTCGTCGCTGACGTGCTGGCTGGAATAGGCGTAGCCGTTGCCCAGGCGATGCTGCAGCGGGATGCGCCACTGCCAGCCGTGCGGCCGCGCGGTGGCCCGCGTCACCGGGGCCATCGAACCGCCCAGCGTACAGGGCATGGCCACGGCTCGGTCATTCAGCAGCCACTGCGACCAGTCCTCGTAGCCGGTCTTCAGGGTCTGCTCGATCAGGAGGCCCCGAAAGCCCGAGCAGTCGATGAAGAGGTCGCCCTCGACGACCTGGCCGCTCTCCAGGGTGACCGAGGTCACGTGACCGCTCTGGCCGTCCTGCTGGACCGAGGCGATCTTGCCCTCCTGCCGGGTGACGCCCCGGGCCTCGGCGTACTCCCGCAGAAACCTGGCGTAGAGCCCGGCGTCGAACTGGAAGGCGTAGGCGATCTGGCCCAGCGGCGAGTTGGCCTGGCCGTTAGGCCGCATGAACTTGCTCTGCCGCGCGCCCACCGTCTGCAGGCTGTAGGCGCCCAGGTCGTCGTCCAGTCCCATCGCCCGCAACTTCAGCCAGTAGGCGTGGAACGATACGCCCTCCATGTCGACGCCGTAGGGGCCGAACGGGTGGTGGTAGCTGTGGCCGATCCGCTGCCAGTCGACGAAGTCGATGCCCAGCTTGAAGGTGGCCTTGGTCTTCTTGACGAACTCGTTTTCGTCCAGACCCAGCATCCGGTTGAAGATGTTGATCTGCGGGATCGTCGACTCGCCGACCCCCACCGTGCCGATCGCCTCGGACTCGACCAGCGTCACCTTGGTGTAGCCGTCCTTGAGGAAGCGCCCCAGGGCGGCGGCGGTCATCCAGCCGGCGGTGCCGCCGCCGACGATGACGATGCGGCGCAGGCGGTGGTCTTGAGTCATGCTTTGAACTCGGGAGAAGCGCAGTAGCGGGCGATGAACTGCTCGTGGGTCGGCAGGGCATCCGCCGTCTGGCGGATCAGGCCGGCCAGCCGCGACAGCTGGCTCTTCAGGAACGCCTCGTCGAAGGCGTCGACCAGCGGATCGTGGCGGCGCGGCGTGATCCCCTGGCCGAGCAGCACGGCGATCCAACTGGGCTCGGCGAAGAGATCCAGGTCGGTGGGGAACAGTCTGCCCGAGGCGGCGAAGAGGTCGATCTTGCGCTGCAGGCTCTCGGGGATGTCCATCTCGCGAGCCCGGACCCAATAGGGCTCGCTGCGGGCGTTGGCCTTGAAGTGCAGGATGATGAAGTCGCGGATCAGCTCGACCTGCAGGGCGGTCAGGCGGTTGTACTCGGCGATCTCGACAGGATCGAAGCCCCGGTCGGGGAACAGGGCCAGGAGCTTGGTGATCCCGGCCTGGATCAGGTGGATCGAGGTGCTTTCCAGCGGCTCGAGGAAGCCCGACGACAGGCCGATGGCGACCACGTTCTTGACCCAGGCGGCCTTGCGGCGCCCGGCCTGGAACCGCAGGAAATTCGGCTCGGCCATAGGCTCGCCGTCCAGGGTGGCGCGCAGGCGGGCCACGGCCGCCTCGTCGCTGATGTCGCGGCTGCAATAGACATAGCCGTTGCCGGTGCGGTGCTGCAGCGGGATGCGCCAGCGCCAGCCTGCCGTATCCGCCGTAGCGCGGGTGTAGGGCGTCAGGCCATCGCCGCCGGTGACGCAGGGCATGGCCACCGCCCGGTCGTTGGGCAGCCAGTGGCTCCAGTCGTCATAGCCGGCCTTCAGAGTCTGCTCGATCAGCAGGCCCCGGAAGCCCGAGCAGTCGACGAAGAGATCGGCTTCCAGAACGCGCCCGTCCTCCAGCGTGACGCCGGTGACGAAGCCGGTCTCCCCGTGCTGCTCGACGCTGGCGATCTTGCCCTCGACGCGCGTCACCCCGCGCGGCTCGGCGTAGTCCCGCAGGAACCTGGCGTAGAGGCCGGCGTCGAAGTGGAAGGCGTATTTCAGGCTCGACAGCACCTGGCCCGGGTCCTTCGACGGCGGGGCGTAGCGGCTCAGATGCGCGGCCTGGGCCGACAGGTTGAAGGCGTCGATCGGTGGCGCCCAGCCCGCGTGATGGGCGCGCAGCCAGACCTGGTGGAACTTCACCGCCTCGATATCCAGGCCAAAGCCGCCGAACGGATGCAGGTAGCGGTGGCCTGGGCCCATCCAGTCGACGAACTCGATGGCCAGCTTGAAGCTGGCCTTGGTGGCCCGCATGAACGCGGCCTCGTCCAGGCCCAGGATCTGGTTGAAGGTGTTGATCGGCGGGATCGTCGCCTCGCCGACGCCGACCGTGCCGATCTGTTCGGACTCCACCAGCGTGACGGCGGTGGTCTTGGGCAGGGCCTTGGCCAGGGCCGCCGCCGTCATCCAGCCGGCCGTGCCGCCGCCGACGATCAGGACGCTGCGGATCGGGGAGGGGGTCATGGGGCGGGGCTCAGCGATACATCCCGTGTCATCCCGGAAGCCTCGCAGAGGCTATCCGGGACCCAGGGGGTGACGAAGCACGGTGCGTGCCGCTCCTGGGTCCCGGCTCTCCGCGCTGCGCGCTGCGGCCGGGATGACACGGAAAACAAGGTGGAACGGAGGGGGCGCTCAAGCACGCGGCATCCCCTCCGCCGTCTGCTCCAGCACGGCCTTCATCCGGCTCAGCATCTCGCGAATCCGCTCGGGCGGGACGCGATCCGCCAGCGGGTCCCAGCGCCTGGGGATGATCCCGCGCGCCAGGAAGGCGTGGATCCAGGCGCTTTCGGGCCAGGCCTCGTCGTCATAGGTGACCACGCGGCCGCGGCTCTCGAACTGCTCGATCTTGCGGGCCAGGGTCGCGGGCGGGTTCGCAAGGTCGCCCCAGCGCAGGATGGCCATGTCGCGGGCGCGCTCCAGGGCGGACTCGGCCAGGCGGTTGTACTCGGCCACGGCGGAGGGACCGGTGGGGAACAGGGCGATCAGGCGCGAGACGTCGCCCTGCAGCCGGTGCAGATCGCCGCCGTCGCCCCCGCCGATCGCGCCATAGGCGGCGCCGACCGCCACGGTGTCGCCGGTCATGGCCCGGACGATGCGACCGGTCTTGGCCGGGGCGGGTGCGAAGGTCGAGATCAGGCCGTCGTCTGAGAGGGCCACACCGTTCGGCAGCCAGGCGCGCCAGTCGGTCCACGGCTCGTGCGCGACGAGCAGCATCTCAGCGCCCGAGGCGTCGATCTTGAAGTCGGCGTCGGGGCGGCCGTCGACGACCCCGGCCCCGGCGCTCAGCGCGACGCGCTTGAGCAGTTCGGCGTAGCCCGCCGCGTCTAGGGTCAGCCCGTAGCCCAGGGTCGACAGAGGCGAGCGCGGGTCGGGGCTGGGCGGGGCGAAGCGGCCGCGCGCGGCGGCCTGGGCGGCCAGGCTCCAGTCGCTGAGCGGACCTGGACGACCGGCGGCCAGCCAGTAGTGGTGGAAGGCCACGCCATCGATCGCCAGCCCGGTCTCGCCGAACGGCTCGATCGTCGCGCCATAACGGGCGGCCAGGCGGGGTCTGGCCCGGGCCGTCGTCGTCAGGGCCTCGTCGCTGAGCCCCAAGCGGGCGTGCAGGCCGCTGAGCGAGGGCAGGGCGGCGATGCGGCCAGCCGGCGGCGGACCGGTTTCGGCCACGACCACCTCGGCCAGACCCTTCGTCGCGGTGGCGAGGGCGGCGGCGGTCATCCAGGCGTCGATTCCGGCGCCGACGATCAGGACCCGCTTCATGCCGACGTCCCTGCATCGACCACCGAGCGCAGGAACGACTGGTGCGTCGGCATGGCGTCGACGGTGCGGGTCACGGCGGCGGCGAGGTCGGCCATGATCCGCGTCGTGCGGACCGGATCGCTGGCCGCGACCAGCGGGTCGTGGCCGGACGGCAGGATGTTCTGGCCGAAATAAACCGCCAGCCATGAGGGTTCGAGGAAGAAGCCGTCCTTGTAGCCGACGACCGCGCCGCGCTCGCGGAACAGGGCCATCTTGTAGGCCAGGCTGTCGGGGATCGGCCCCTCGCGGCGCTCGATCCAGAATGGGGAATCGTCGCGCTGGTTGGCGTGGTAATGCAGCACCAGAAAGTCGCGGATCCGCTCGAACTCCAGGTCCATCACGCGGTTGTACTCGTCCTGGTCGGCCTGGGCGCAGCCCTGGTGCGGGAAGAGTTCGAGCAGGGTGGTGATGGCCACCTGGATCAGGTGGATCGAGGTGCTTTCCAGCGGCTCGAGGAAGCCTGACGACAGGCCCACGGCGACGACGTTCTTGAACCACTGCTTCTTCCGGCGGCCGGTGACGAACCGCAGGAAGCGGGGGTCCTGCTGCAGCTTGCCGTCCAGCTTTTCGACCAGGGCGCGGGCGGCGTCGTCGTCGTCAATGTAGCTGGAGCAGTAGACGTGGCCGTTGCCGACTCGGTGTTGAAGCGGGATTCGCCAGCGCCAGCCGGCCTGATCGGCCGTGGCCCGGGTGTAGGGCGTGGGCGGCTCAATGGACTCGCAGGGCGCGGCGACGGCGCGGTCGCACGGCAGCCAGCGGGTCCAGTCCTCGTAGCCGGCCTGCAGCGCGCCTTCGATCAGCAGGCCCCGGAAGCCCGAGCAGTCGATGAAGAGGTCGCCCTCGATCACCCGGCCGTCCTCCAGGGTGACGCCGGTGACGAAGCCGTCCTGGGGGCGCTGCTGGACGCTGGCGATCTTGCCCTCGGTGCGGGTGACGCCGCGCGCCTCGGCATAGGCCCGCAAGTATTGGGCGTAGAGGGCGGCGTCGAACTGGTAGGCGTAGTTGAAGGTCGAGCCCAGCGAGCGCGGATCGGTCGAGGGCGGGGCGAACTTGCCGGCCAGGCTGGCGATGATCGGCAGGCTGTAGGCCTCGATCGGCCCGGCTTCGCCGCGCGCCCGGGCCGCCAGCCAGTGCTGGTGAAAGGGCAGGCCGTCGATCGCGTGGCCGTAGGCGCCGAAGGGATGGATATAGCTTTCGCCCTTTCGGCCCCAGTCGCGGAACTGGATGCCCAGCTTGATGGTCGCCTGGGTCTTGCGCATGAAGTCGGCCTCGTCGAGGCCGAGGCGGGCGTTGAAGTGGCGGATGTGCGGCACGGTGGCTTCGCCGACGCCGACGGTCCCGATCTCGGCCGACTCGACCAGGGCGATCGAGACCGGCAGCCCCTTCAGCACCGCGGCGAGGCCGGCGGCGCTCATCCAGCCGGCCGTGCCGCCGCCGACGATGACGATCTTGCGGATAGGCTCCATGACGCGACCTTAGGATCGAGCGTCGAGGATAGGAAAGGGCGAGGCGCCCCGCGCGGCGCGCGCCACCAGCGGCTGAACCGCGTGGACCTTGATCATGCTTCCCCCCGACATCGACGGCGCGTTTGGTTCACGGCCGTTCAGTCTATAAATTGACAACGCTGTCTTTCGTTGTCATCGTCTTTGTCACCGGACAGTCAAGAATCCGGGCATCGCGTGGCCAGGCCACGGATGGGGAGGTGACCAGGATCAGGGAATTGGCGCGCCGGCCCGTGTGCGGGCTCTCGCCACTACCCCAAATGGTAACGTTCCCATTCCTTAGGGCTAAACGACTTGGGCGTTTGTGACAACGCTTGACGATCTGCGGTCGGTCGTGTGATCTGACCAAAATGATCACGGTAACATGATCGATGGTAGCGCTACCTTGCTGCCATAAAACAAAAGGGGAGGTGGACTAAATGGGCACGGCCAACAGGCTGTCCGCCGGGGGCGGACGCAATTCCTTTTCAACGCGCTTGAAGTACGGCGCCTCGGTGCTGGCGCTGGGGGCGCTGGTCGTCGGCGCGCCGGCCATGGCGCAGACCGCGGACAAGACCGACAATCAGACGGTCGACCAGGTCATCGTCACCAGCATCAAGCAGAGCCTCAAGAGCAGCCAGCAGCTGAAGCAGTCGTCCGAAATCATCGGCGACTCGATCACCGCCGAGGACATCGGCGCCCTGCCGGACCGTTCGGTCACCGAAGCGCTGCAGCGCGTTCCGGGCGTGGCCATCAACCGCTTCGCCGCCGGCGTCGACCCCGACCACTTCTCGGTCGAAGGCTCGGGCGTGGTCGTGCGCGGCCTGAACTTCGTCCGTTCCGAGCTGAACGGCCGTGACACCTTCTCGGCCAACAACGGCCGCGCTCTGTCGTTTGCCGACGTCCCGGCCGAGCTGATGGGCGGCGTCGACGTGTTCAAGAGTCCCTCGGCGGACCTGATCGAAGGCGGCATCTCGGGCACGGTGAACCTGCGCACCCGTCTGCCGTTCGACTCCAGCAAGCGGATCATCTCGCTGTCGGTCGAAAGCAGCTACGGCGACATGATCAAGAAGTGGGCCCCGACCTATACGGGCCTGTTCAGCGACCGTTTCGAGACCAATGTCGGTGAGTTCGGCGTCCTGGCCAGCTACACCAACTCCAAGCTCTGGACCCGTTCGGACGGCACCCAGGCCTCGAACTTCGGCTGCCGCACGAATCTGGGCCAGACGCCGGCCGACTGCGGCAATGGCACGAAGGGCGTGTGGTTCCCGCGCGGCGCGGCGTTCCGCTCGACCACCACCGAGCGCGAGCGCGAGGGCCAGGCGGCCGCCGTCCAGTGGCGCAGCACCGACCGCACCCTGCAGGCCACGGTGCAGTATCTGCGGTCGGACTCCAAGCAGGCCTGGACCGAGCACGCGATCGAAATCGCCACCGACAACGTCGCGGGCAACGGCGACTCGCGTCCGGTGGCGGGCACGACCTTCAGCTTCGACGGCGACGGCGTGTTCACCAACGGCATGATCACCGGCACCAGCGGCTGGCGCTCGGACCAGAACGGCGCGGATCCCCGCACGCCGATCGACGGTCTGCAATCGAACAACATCCGTCGTGATGTCGACCAGACCTACATCACCTCGGATTTCGGCGCGAACCTGAAGTGGACGCCGAACGCCAACTGGGGCGTCCAGCTCGACTACCAGCACGTGTCGTCGAAGGTGAAGAACCTGGACGTCGGCATCTGGGGCTCGTCGTTCCAGAACCTGCAGATGAAGCTGAACGGCAAGGACATGCCGGACTTCACCTTCCTGCCGCCCAGCAACAACGGCACGGTCGCCTCGTGCGCGCCCAGCGCCAGCTGCCCGACCTATTTCACGGGCACGCACGCCAGCTTCAGCGACCCGTACAACTCGTTCTGGCGCTCGGCCATGGACCACATCGAGCAATCGGAAGGTCAGGAAGACGCCGCGCGCTTCGACGTCGAGTACAAGTTCGACGACAGCACCTGGCTGGACTCCGTCAAGGCCGGCGTCCGCTGGTCGGAGCGTGATCAGACCACCCGCTTCTCCAGCTACAACTGGGGCGTGCTCAGCGAGATCTGGGGCGAAGGCGGCCCGGTCTGGTTCAACGACAAGGTCGACGGCATCCCGACCGCAGGCGGTTCTGGCCTGCCGGGCACGGCGGGGCAGGACAGCTCCAGCCGCGTCGAACTGTTCGGCTTCGACAACTTCTTCCGCGGTCAGGTGCCGCTGCCGACCGGCAGCCAGGCGCGTCCGTTCTACAACCAGAGCACCACGACCAACTACGCCGACATGGCCGCGTTCGCCAAGATGGTCGGCTCGGAGTTCCGCGCCACCAACGGCGGCGACGGCTGCCCGCAGAACTGGGTCCCGCTGGCTCAGCGTTGCGGCGTTACCGCCGGCACGCCGTTCCGTCCGAACGAAGTGAACCCGGTCAACGAGGTCAACAAGGCCGTCTACCTGATGGCCCGCTTCAAGCATGACTTCGACGGCGACATCCGCCTGACCGGCAATATCGGCCTGCGCTACACCAAGACCGAGCGCCAGGCCTCCGGCTATCTGGCCTTCCCGCTGTCGAGCTCGGTGATCAGCGAAGCCACCTGCTCGCAGGTGTTCACGCCGCCGGACGTGCCGCCGCTGATCTGTACGGCGGTCTCGCCGACGGTCCGCGCGCAGCTGCGTCAGTGGGCCAACGGCGCGCTGGTCAAGAACGACGCCTCGGCCTCGTACGACTACCTGCTGCCCAGCTTCAACGCCAAGCTGGCCATGCCGAACGGCTGGCAGTTCCGTCTGGGCGTCTCCAAGACCCTGACGCCGCCGGATATCGGTCTGGTCCGCAACTACTTCAACCTGACCACCAACACCAACGCCGACGGCATCTCGAACGGCGTACCCTCGGGCACCACCACGGTGGGCAACCCGAAGCTGAAGCCGATCGAGTCGACCAATATCGACCTGTCGGCCGAATGGTACTTCGCGTCGGTCGGCTCGCTGACGATGGCGGTGTTCCACAAGGACCTGACCAACGTCATCACCAACGGCTCGGCCCGGGTGCCGTTCACCAACAACGGCGCGACCTTCGACGTGGCGGTCACCACCCCGGTGAACTCGCCCGACAAGGCCAAGATCCAGGGCTTCGAGATCGGCTACCAGCAGTTCTACGACTTCCTGCCCAAGCCGCTGGACGGGTTCGGCATCAACGCCAACTACAGCTACATCAAGAGCTCGGGTGTGAAGCAGTCGACGCTGTCGGCGACCGACCCCGACGTGGCCGCCGGCCGTGTCGCCAACATCGACACCAGCCTGCTGCCGCTGCAGGGCCTGTCCAAGCACAACGCCAACTTCGCGGCCATCTACGAGAAGGGCAAGATTTCGGCCCGTCTGGCCTACAACTGGCGCTCGAAGTTCCTGCTGACCGTTCGCGACGTGATCATCCCGTATGCGCCGATCATGAACGAGGCCACCGGCCAGCTGGACGGCTCGGTGTTCTACACGGTCAATCCGAAGGTGAAGATCGGGGTGCAGGGCGTGAACCTGCTCAACGAGGTCACCCGGACCACCCAGGTGCTGGACAACAAGCTGCTCACCACCGGTCGCTCGTGGTTCATGAACGACCGTCGCTACACGGTGGTGCTGCGCGCCAGCTTCTAAGTTCCGCTGAGAACCGGCCCGGAGCGCTCGCTTCGGGCCGGGGATCACGGAGGGGTTTCGCCGGGGTCTTTCTTCCGTTTCGGAAGACCGGCGGCGGGGCTCGGTTACTCCTGCCGACTTCCACGCGCATCGTTTCCCCAAGACGGTGCGCGTTTTTCTTGGAGCGCGTGTCATGACCTTCTCTCGCCGTGACCTTCTCGCCGTCGGCGCCGCCGGCGCCCTAGCGGGGCCCGCCCTGGCCGCGGAAGGACCGTCGCTGCGCGAGTTGGCCAAGGCCAAGGGGGTCCAGTTCGGTAGCGCCGTCCCGGCCGGTCCGCGTGGGGCCACGACCGGTCCGTTCGAGGACGCCCGGCACCGGGAGATCCTGATCCGCGAGTGCGGCGTGCTCGTGCCCGAGAACGAGCTGAAGTGGTACGTGGTCCGGGCGCGTGGGCCCCAGTCCTTCGACTTCGAGCGCGCCGACCGCATCGCCGAATTCGCCAAGGCCAACGGCCAGGCCCTGCGCGGCCACACCCTGATCTGGCATCATCCGCAATGGTTCCCGAACTGGGTGAAGGGCTACGACTTCGGGCCCAGGCCCGCGCAGGCGGCCGCCAGGATGGTCACCGAGCACATCCAGGCCCTGTGCCGGCGCTATCCGCAGATGATCTCGTGGGACGTGATCAACGAGACGGTCGACCCGGCCGACGGTTCGATCCGCTCGACCTTCCTGTCCGACGCCATGGGCAAGGAAGAGGTGCTAGACCTGTCGTTCCACGTCGCCCGCGAAGCCGCGCCCAAGGCCCGCCTCGTCTACAACGACTATATGAGCCAGGAGGTTGGCAACGAGAAGCACCGCTACGGCGTGCTCAAGCTGCTGGAAGGCTTCAGGAAACGCGGCGCGCCGGTCGACGCCCTGGGCGTCCAGAGCCACATTGGCGCGGCGAACGAGGACAGCTTCACCGGTTTCGGCAAGCCGCAGGAAAAGGAATGGACCGCCTTCCTGAACGACGTCACCGGCATGGGCTATGATCTGCTCGTCACCGAGTTCGACGTTCACGACAAGGGCCTGCCCTACGACTTCGGTCCGCGCGACGCGGCGGTGGCGGCCTACGCCAAGGCCTTCCTCGACCAGATGCTCAGCTATCGCCAGACCAAGGAGGTCCTGGCCTGGGGCATGATCGACAAGTACTCGTGGCTGCAGGGCCGCTGGCTGCGCCAGGACGGCAAGCCCAAGCGCCCGACCCTCTATGACGACAATTACCAGCCCAAGCCGCTACGCGAGGCGGTGGCGGCGGCGCTGAGGGCTGCGCCGGCGCGGTAGGGCTTTTACACCATCAAAAACCCGATCTCCCCGGCGAATGCCGGGGCCCAGATCGTAAAGCTCATGCAGTTCAAGGACGGCCTACACCCGGGATGCATCTGGGTCCCGGCATTCGCCGGGAAGGTCGGGAGGAGTAAGGCGGATGATCCGAACGGCAATGATATTGGCTCTGTTGGCCACCCCCGCGCTGGCGCCGCACACAGCCCAGGCCGCGCCCCAGACCGCCCGGTTCAGCAACTTCGTCTACGAGGGCTCCGACCCGTCCGACGTGGTCAAGGCCGGGCCGGGCCAGTACCGCAACCCGATCGTCCAGGGCTTCTATCCCGATCCCAGCGTGACGCGGGCGGGCAAGGACTTCTATCTGGTCAACTCGACCTTCGCCTGGTTCCCGGGCCTGCCGATCTTCCACTCCACCGACCTCGTCCACTGGGAGCAGATCGGCAACGCCATCGACCGGCCCGGTATGCTGGACTTCAAGCGTCTCGGCCTGTCGCGCGCGGTGTTCGCCCCGGCGATCCAGGAGCACCAGGGAACCTTCTATATCCTCAACACCTGCGTCGACTGCGGCGGCAACTACCTGATCACCGCCAAGGACCCGAAGGGGCCGTGGTCGGATCCGGTCTGGCTGCCCGACGTCGGCGGCATCGACTCGTCGATCTTCTTCGACGACGACGGCCGCGCCTGGATCCTCAACAACGACGAGCCGCCCGGTCCGGCCGAATATTCGGGCCACCGCGCCATCTGGATCCGCGAGTATGACCCGAAGAGCCAAAAGACCATCGGCCCGGCCAAGGTGCTGCTGGACAAGGGCGTCAACCCCGCCGCTAAGCCGATCTGGCCCGAGGGGCCGCATATCCTGAAGAAGGATGGATGGTACTATCTGACCGCCGCCGAGGGCGGCACGGCCGAGGGCCACAGCCAGGTGGTGCTGCGCTCGAAGTCGGTCACCGGCCCTTATATTCCGTATGCGGATAATCCGATCCTGACCCAGCGCGACCTACCGCGCGACCGCCCGCTGCCGATCACCTCGGCGGGCCACGCCGACATCGTCGACACGCCCGACGGCCAGTGGTGGGCGACCTTCCTGGCGGTCCGCCCCTACGGCGATGATCGCTACAACACCGGGCGCGAGACCTTCCTGCTGCCGGTCGCGTGGAAGGATGGCTGGCCGGTGATCCTGGAGAACGGCAAGACCATCCCCTATGTCGCCGACGCGCCCAAGCTGCCGGCGCTGAAGACGGCGCCGACCTCAGGCCCGTTCAAGGCGGCCGAGACCTTCGCGGGTCCCGAACTGCCCCTGAACTGGATGACCATGCGCATCCCGACCTCGCGCTGGTGGAGCGTCAAGGACGGGGCGCTGAGCCTGGAGGCCCGCAAGGACAGGCTGGGCGGCCACGAGCAACCCTCGATCTGGGCCCGCCGCCAGCAGCACATGAACGCCAGCGTCAGCACCACCGTCCGCTTCGACCCCAGGGTCGACGGTGACAAGGCGGGCCTGGTGGCGGTGCAGAGCGACGACTTCTACTGGTTCGTGGGCCTGGCGCGCGCTGGCGGCCAGACCGTGGTCCGAGTCGAGAAGCGCACGGGCAAGGGCGATCCGGTCGACGGCGTGGTGGTGGCGCAGGCGCCTGTGGTGCTGAAGCCGGGGCAGGGCCTCGACCTCAAGATCGCCGTACGCGGCGGGGCCATGGACTTCGCCTACGCCGCCGCGCCGGGCCAGTGGAAGACGCTGAAGGCGGGCGCTGACGCCACGACGCTCAGCACCAAGGTCGCCGGCGGCTTTGTCGGGACCACGCTGGGCGTCTACGCCCATGGAACGGAGCAGTAGGGCTTTCCCATAGGTTCCCTCTCCCGTTGGGAGAGGGAACCGGGTTTACCAGCGAAACGCCCTCGCCCTCACCGATACCGATACAGCTTCACCCGCTGGACGCCGAACTCGGTCGGCGGCAGGCGGATGTGGCGGCCCTGGTGGGTCTGGTCGCCGTTCAGCCAGCGGCCGTCGACCCACTGGCCGTTCTCGAAGCGCAGCTCGCGCACCGTCTCCAGGCCCACCGACCCGTCCTTCGTGGCGAAGGTCAGGGTGATGCCCCGGCCGGCGACGATGAACGCGTCCGGACCCGTCTGGATGACCAGACCGCCGTGGGCGGCGTGGTCTTGGGCGTCCTTGGGCGTCCAGGGATCGACCACGGTCACCGTGACGTCCCAGGGACCGAAGCTGGCCTTGCGGGGCGTCAGGTCCACCGTCCCGTCATAGGCCACCGGCGCACGGAAGCCGCGCATGGTCTTGCCGCCGTCGTGGGTGGTGATCAGGGGCGTCAGCTGGTCCAGCAGGCGATAGGCCGCGCCCAGGGTCTTCACGCCCTCGGGCGGCAGGTTCTCGATCGAGAAGGGCGAGAAGCCGATCGCGTCGTGCTCGCCGATGGCCCAGAAGGCGTTGCCTGGGGCGGGCGTCTTGCCGGCCTGGTCGGCCTCGGGGATGAACAGCGGCTGGTCGGGCCGATCGTACGGCGGCATCCACTTGGTGAAGTCCGAATAGTAGATGTCGGGCGACAGCATGTCCAAGGACGGCGCGGCCGCGCGCCACAGGTCGATCAGGTGGGGCAGGGGGCCGGCGCTGGGATAGCCGCCCGGAACCGCGCCCGGTCGGGGCAGGGCTGCGTTGACGTACATGGGCAGGTCGTAGGCCTTCTTCCCCGCCGCCGTCACAGCCTCGACATAGCGGCCGAAGGTCCAGGCCTGCCACAGCTCGTCCGTGGCCAGGGATGCGCCGAACACCTCTTCCCAGGTCCCGGACATCTTGCCCTTGATCTGGCCGCCCAGCACCTTGAGGGCGGCGGCCGGCACGGGCTTGTTGAAGTCGGCGTTGGCGGCCTCGGTGCGGTCGCGCGCCTGCGGCAGCATGCCAATCTCGTTCTCGACCTGGATCATCAGAACCGTACGTTTGTCGCCGTCGACGGCCTTCAGATGGGCCATCATGGCGGCGAAGGCCTTGGCGTCGGCGTCCCGCGTGGCCGGGTAGGAAGCGCTGAGGATCTCAACCGCCTTGCCCTCGGCCGTGCGAGCGTGGGGGAACCGGGCCGGGTCGCGCTTCACCCAGGCCGGCGTGTAGGTCGACATGCTGTTCTTCCAGGCCCCGAACCACAGCAGAACCAGCCGCATGTCGTGGGCGCGGGCCTGCTGGATCATGCCGTCCAGCACCGTGAAGTCGAACTTGCCCTCGACCGGCTCGACCTGCTCCCAGGCGACCGGGGCCAACACGGTGTTGAGGTTGGCGGCCTTCATCACCGCCCAGTGGCCCGACAGGTCCTTCAGGTCCGAGCTCGAGGAATTGCCCAGCTCGCCGCCCAGGATCAGGTACGGCTTGTCATTGACCAGCAGGCGATGGACCCCGTCGATCTTAGTGATCCGGGGTGCGGACTCGGCGTGAGCGGACGCGGCGGAGAGGCCCAGGAGCAGGGCGGCGAGGGTGGTGGTGAGACAGCGCATGGCGAGATCAGATGACGGTGCGCCACCCGTAAGATCAATTGTCAAAGAGGTCTGAGCGGCAAAAAATGTTACCGGTATCGTCGGCGCGTATGATCGGACATCGATCTTTTTCAGCCAGGGGAGAAGGGGGGGATGGCCGAACGCCCTTTCCGCACCCCACGCAACCCCCAGTTCTGGGGGGTGCGCGGGTAACGGTGTTCCATGAGAGTTGCCGGAAAGCTTGTCCTGCCCCAAGCTTTGGATCGTATGCGCGTCTCATCCCCCACCACCCTGTTGCTCGGCGTCGTGCTGCTGTGCGTGGCGACGGCCCTTGCCGGCGTGTGGATGGCGATCAGCCCGCCTTGGCTGGGGGCGCGCTTTCAGGCGCGGGCCGACGGGGCGGTGGTCATCGCCAAGCTCGTTCCGGATGGTCCCTTGGCGCGGGCCGGCGCCAAGGTCGGTGACCGGCTGGCGGGGATCGGCGCGGACCTGACCGCGCCGCTTCTAAGAGCCCAGGACACCGGCGCCTTCGAGCAGGCCGCCACTGAGCGCGCGCATCGCGACATGAGCCGTCGGCAGGCCGCCTTGGCCGAGGCCTTGTCGGCGCGCCCCCTGGTCCTGCGTCTGGCGAGCGCAGATGGCGCCCAGCGCGTGGCGACCCTCGACGAGCGCGTGCGGCCGCTGAACCGGCTGGGAGCCGAGTTCTGGGCCAACCTCGCCTTTGGCCTGATCGCCACCCTGATCGTCGGCTGGGTATGGGCCCTGCGGCCGCGAGACCTGGCCACCCAGCTCTTCGCCCTGACCGGCCTGTCGATGCTGGCCTTCACTTTCGGCTGGGCGGTCAACGCTAGCGTCGAACTAGTCGCCGACGGGGCGATGGCGTCTGGCGCGCACCTGCTGAACATGGTGGGCGCAGTGGCCTATGGCGGGGCCATGATCGCCTTCTTCCTGGTCTATCCGACCCGGGTCACGCGGCTGCCCGTGGCCTGGCTGGTCCCGCTCTGCGTGCTGGTCTGGGCGCTGACGCCGCTCTTGCCCGGCAACCCGCCGCTGGAGAGCACAGGCCAGTCTGTGACCACCCTCGAGATGGCCCTGATCATCGTCGCCATCGGCGTCCAGGCCTTCGCCAGCCGCAAGAACCCCGCCGCCATGGCCGCCGCCCGCTGGCTCGGGCTGTCGGTGATCCTGGGCGCGGGGGCGTTCATCGGCAATGTCGCCCTGCCGCTCGCCCTGGGGCGCGAGCCCTTCCTGGACAGTCGCTTTTCGCTGGGCTTTTTCGTCGTCATCTACGTCGGCATGGCCGTGGGCCTACGCCGCTACCGGCTGTTCGAGCTGGACCAGTGGGCGTTCCGGATCCTGTTCTACATCAGCGCCGGCGCGGCGCTGCTGGCGGTCGATGGGCTGTTGATCACCGCTCTCGGCGCGGCGCCGGGCGCGGCGCTGGGCGTGTCGCTGCTGGTCGTGGCCTTCGCTTACCTGCCGTTCCGTGATCTTTTGTGGCGGCTGACCCTGGGCCGGCGGACGATGAAGGAGCACGAGATGTTCGCCGCCGTGGCTCAGGTGGCCCTGGTGCATGACGTCGAGGCGCGGGCCAAGGCCTGGCGTGACCTGCTGGCCAAGGTCTACGAGCCGCTTGAGGTCGCGCCCAGCGCCGCCGGCCGCGTCCGGGCCGAAATCCTGGAGGAGGGCGTGGGCCTGGGCCTGCCCGCCGCCGCAGGATCGACGGCGCTGGACCTGCGCTTTCCCTTCCGTGGCAGGGGCCTGTTCGGTACGGCCCAGGCGCAGCTCGCCGACCAGCTGGTGAGCTTGCTCGCCCAGATCGAGCAGGGCCGGGACGCCTATGCCCGGGGCGTGATCGAGGAGCGCCTGCGCATCGCCCGCGATCTGCACGACGACGTCGGCGCGCGGCTGCTGTCGGGCTTGCATCGCCATGACCTTTCCCAGACCCGAGAGGCCATGCGCGGGGCGATCGGCGATCTGCGCTCGATCGTCTCGGGCCTGTCGGGCCGCGACCTGCCGCTGGAGGCGGTGCTGGCCGATCTTCGCCACGAAACCGCCGAGCGTCTTGAGGCCGCCGGGATCGCCCTGGACTGGCCGCCGGTGGAGCTGGTCGACCCCGATCGCACCGCGCCCTATCGCGTCTACAAGAACCTGACCTCGGCCGTGCGCGAGGTGATCTCCAACGCCATCCGCCACGCCGGCGCGACGCGCGTCAGCGTGGACGTGCGCGAGGCTGAAGGGCGCCTGTCGGTGACCATCGCCGACGACGGCGTCGGACTGCCCGATGCGCCGGGCGGGCGCCGCAGCGGCCTGGCCAATCTGGAACGCCGCCTGGGCGAGATCGGCGGCGAGGTCGAGATTCCGCCGGCCGAGCAAGGTCTGACCATCCGTCTTTCCGCCCCCCTTGAGGTGAGCGCCGCCGCATGAGTTCCCCCGAAACCGCGCTTGTCCTCGAAGACCAGGCCGAGACCCGCGAGCATCTGCTGGCGGCGCTGTCCGAAGCCTTTCCGGGGGTTGTCGCGCGGGGCGCGGGCGATCTGGCCGAGGCGCGGTCGTTCCTGGACGGCGGCGGTCCCCCGGACCTGGCGCTGGTGGACCTGGCCCTGCCGGATGGTCGCGGCGTCGACTTCTTGCGGGATCTCGCCGAACGCTCGGGCGGCGCCACGCGCTCGGTGGTCGTGACCATCTACGCCGACGACGCTCACCTGTTCGACGCCATCGCGGCGGGGGCGGGCGGCTATCTGCTGAAGGACATGGGGCGCGCGGACCTGGTGCGCTATCTGCGGCGGCTGGAGGCGGGCGAGACGCCGCTGTCGCCGGCCGTGGCCCGCCGGATGCTGGACTATTTCCGCGCCCGCCCCGCGCCGCTCGCCGCCGTGGAGCCCGAGGCGGCCCTGACCCCGCGCGAGACAGAGGTGCTGCGCCTGATCGGCCGGGGGCTGCGTTCGGGCGAGGCGGCCAAGGTGATGGGCGTCACCGAGCTCACCGTCGCCGGCTACGTCAAGGCGATCTACCGCAAGCTCAACATCTGCTCCCGCGCCGAGGCGGCCCTGGAGGCGCAGCGACGGGGGCTGGTTTAGGGGGATGGAGCGCGCGCTAAAACCCCGATCTCCCCGGCGAATGCCGGGGCCCAGATTCATTTTGACCAGTTTGAGTTGATCCGAGACGCGACCTGTCCGCTTGTCGAGTGCTCGTGGGTTCGATCTGGGCCCCGGCATTCGCCGGGGAGGTCGGAGCAGGGCGCGCAAATTTTCGCCGCGAAGTTCGGGTCAAGGATGGCTACGGTGTCGCTCACTGACACCCGTTCCGAGTCCCGAAAGACCCATGCGCCTCATTGCTCCTCTGGCCCTCGCCGCCGTTCTCGCCGCCGGCTCCGCCCACGCCCAGGTCACGCCCTCGGCTCCGCCGCAACTGAACGCCGGCCCCTCCGCCGCCGCGACCGCCGGCAAGGCCTTCCTGGCCAACAACGCCAAGGCGCCGGGCGTGGTGAGCCTGCCCTCGGGCCTGCAGTACAAGGTGATCGCCTCGGGGCCCAAGGATGGTCCCTCGCCGAAGCTGGGCGACATCATCAAGGTCAACTACGAGGGCAAGCTTCTGAATGGCCAAGTCTTCGACTCCAGCTTCGCGCGCGGCAAGGCGGCGATCATGCCCGCAGACGGCCTGATCCAGGGCTGGCTGGAGGCCCTGCCGAAGATGAAGGTCGGCGATGAGTGGATGCTCTTCATTCCGCCCGAGCTGGCCTACGGCTCGCGCGATCTTGGCGAGATCCCGCCCGACAGCACCCTGGTCTTCCGCCTGAAGCTGGAGGGTATGCTGGCGGTGGATTGACCCATCAGTCGTCCTCAAAACGGGTAGCGTCGCGGGGTTGAAGGCGGCCGCTCGCCTTGCGGCGCCTTGGGTCTGCGACCACAGGTCGCGTATCATGGTATCCGGTCCTCGCGCAGGGTAAGGCATGGGGCGGGAAACCTTATCAGCGATGCGGCTCGACGCGCGGCCGACGCGACTGATCTTCGGGATCGTCGGCGCCGCCGCCGTGCTGGTGCTGGTTTCGGTTCTCGGCGCCCTGGCCCTGATGCTGCAGGCCGCCCACCAGGTCGACCGCACTGACACCGCCGACGACATCGCCCTGGCGACGCGAGGCCTTACGCGCACGCTCGACCGGATGGAGCGCGAGGTGACCTCGGCCACCGTCTGGGACGCCGCCTATCAGGCGATTGGACCGGGGGTCGACCAAGCCTGGGCCGATACGAATTTTGGCGCTTACTACCACCAGCAGTTCGACCACGATCTGACCTTCGTTGTTCTTGCGGGTCAGGTGGTCTACGCCGCACGAGAGGGGCAACGCGCCGCGCCCGAAACCATGGGGGCGTTTCCCGCCGCCACGGCCCGGTTCGTCTCGGAGATCGGCGACAAGGCGCGGGCGGCCCGGCGGGCGGGGCGACTGAGCACGGCCGGCGAGGAGACCCGTACGGGTCTGATGCGCGTCGACGGGGCGGTCTATTTCGTGGCCCTGGCCTCGATCACGCCCGAAAGCGCTCGCGTGGCCGCGCTGTATGGCGGACCGCAGGCCGTGGTGGTCAGCGCCCGCCGCATGGACGAGGCGTTCGTCCGTCAGTTCGCCGCCGATATGGGCTTCAAGGGGCTGACGCTGCTGAAGGTAGCGCCGGAGCGAGGTCCCCGCGTCGTCCTGACGGACATGGACGGCAAGCTTATCGGCGCGTTCGCGTGGTCGCCTCAGAACCCCGGCCTGTCCCTGATCCGCAGCATCGCGCCGTTGATCATCGTCGGCTTCCTGGTGCTGACCATCGCCGGGGCGGTATTGATGCAGCGCGTGGCCGAGGCCCTGGCCAGTATGGAGGCCAGCCGCCTGGCTTTGGTCGCCGCTAAGGAAGCCGCCGAGGCGGCCGACGCGGCCAAGACCCGCTTTCTGGCCAATATGAGCCACGAGGTCCGCACGCCGCTGAACGGGGTCTTGGGCATGGCCCAGGTGATGGCGGCCGACACCCTGTCCGAGCCCCAGGCCAAGCGCTTGCGGATCCTCGAGGAGTCCGGCCGGGCGCTGCTGGCGCTGCTGAACGACATCCTGGACATCGCCCGGCTGGAGCATGGCGGGGTGCGTCTGCGCGCCGAGGTGTTCGACCTGGCGGGCCTGGTGGAGGCTTCCTGCGCGGCCTTTTCGGGCGCCGCCGCCGCCAAGGGCCTGGCGCTGATCACCGACATCGACCCCGAACTGCGCGGCCGATGGACCGGTGACCCGGTGCGGCTGCGCCAGGTGCTGGGCAATCTGGTGGCCAATGGCGTGAAGTTCACCGACGAAGGCTCGGTCACGGTACGGGTCCGCCGGGGGGGCAAGACCGGTCTGCGCTTCGAGGTCGAGGACACCGGCCTGGGCATCGCGCCCGAGCATCTGCCAGATCTCTTCAAGACTTTTTCCCAGGTCGACACCTCGATGACCCGTGTCCATGACGGGGCGGGACTTGGGCTGGCCATCTGCCGCGAGCTGGTCGAGCTGATGGGCGGGACGGTCGGCGTGCGCTCGACGCCGGGCGAGGGGTCCAGCTTCCACTTCACCGTTCCCTTGATTCAGGCCACGGGCGACAAACCGACCCTGCGGGTGGTGCGCTAGGCCGGCGCCTGCTTCGCGCGCAACTGGACGCTCCGGGCGCCGATAATTCGGCGCCTGACCGTCAAGCGTCGCTGCATTGCGGCGCCGAGACTCGCCGAGGCCCGACCTCCCGTGCGCTGTTGCCTCGGCACCGCCCCTGTCGGCGGTTCGACGGGGGTACGAGTTCATGCAATCGGGCGCTGGAACGCCAACGCGGCGTCAGCTTCTTTCGGCCATCGCCAAGGTCGGCGGCACGGCCGCGCTCTATCAGGCGATGACGTCCCTGGGCCACGCGGCCGAGACCCAGTTCCACGGCCCGCCCAACCTGCAAGGCGCGCGGCCGGGGGCCAGCGTCATCGTGCTGGGCGCGGGCCTGGCGGGTATGCTGGCGGCGTTCGAGCTGCGCAAGGCCGGCTACAAGGTCCAGATTCTGGAGTTCCAGAACCGCCCCGGCGGCCGCAATTGGTCCCTTCGCGGGGGCGATAGTTACACTGAGCTGGGCGGCGCGACCCAGAAGGTCGGCTATGCGGCCGGCAACTACTTCAACCCCGGCCCCTGGCGCATTCCCCACCACCACCGGACCCTGCTGCACTACTGCAAACAGTTCGGTGTGGCCCTGGAGCCGTTCATCCAGTTCAACCACTCGGGCTGGGTCCACTCGTCCCAGGCCTTCGGCGGCAAGCCGGTGCGGTTCAACGCCGCCGCCGCCGACTTCGAGGGCAACATCGCCGAGCTGCTGGCCAAGTCTGTCAACGCCAAGGCGCTGGACGACGCGGTCACCCAGGAGGATCGCGACCGCCTGCTCGAAGCCCTCAAAGGCTGGGGCATGCTGGACAAGGACTACCGCTACTCGGCCTCGCTGCGGGCCTCCTCGCACCGGGGCTTCAAGCGGCCGGGCGGGGGCGGGGTGGACGGCGCGCCGATCCCCTCGGACGACCTCTACAGCCTCCACGATGTGCTGGACCCGCAGGTCTGGACGTCGATGGCCTTCTTCATGGGCCACGAGATGCAGACCACCATGTTCCAGCCGGTGGGCGGCATGGACATGATCGGCAAGGCCTTCGCCAAGCAGGTCGAGGGCCTGATCACCTACAACGCCAAGGTCAGCAAGATCGCCCAGGACGACAAGGGCGTGGTCGTCACCTACGCCGACACCGTCACCGGCAAGGTCGTCGAGGCCAAGGGCGACTGGTGCGTCTGTACGATCCCGCTAGGCATCCTGGGCCAGATGGACCTGGCCGTGACCGACGAGATGATGGCCGCCATCAAGGCCGTGCCCTATTCGGGCCAGGTCAAGATCGGCCTGGAGATGAAGCGCCGCTTCTGGGAGGAGGACGACTTCATCTACGGCGGCCACAGCTTCACCGACCAGGAGATCAGCCTGATCTCCTATCCCAACAACAACATGTTCCAGGACGGTCCGGCGGTGCTGCTGGGCGCCTTCGCCCGCGACCTCGGCGCCTTCCGCCTGGCCGGCATGACGCCTGAGCAGCGGATCGAGGCGGCCCTGGCGCAGGGCTCGGTGATCCACCCCGGCAGCTACCGCAAGGAGTTCCGCACCGGCGCCTCGGTGGCCTGGAGCCGCGTGCCCTGGACCCTGGGCTGCTGCGCCCGCTGGAACGAGGAGACCCGCAAGCAGCACTACCAGACCCTGGTGGCCATGGACCGCCGGATCGTGCTGGCCGGCGAGCACGCCTCCTATGTCGGCTGCTGGATGGAGGGGGCGCTGCTGTCGTCCATCGACGCCATCAGCCGCCTGCACAAACGCGCCCTGAGCGCCTGATCGGGAGCCCTGACATGCGGATGCTTCTTCTTGTGGCCGGCGCCTTGATGACCCTGCCGGCCGCCACCTTGGCCCAGGACACCAGTGGTGGGGTCGTGCGGGTCGAAAAGCCCGTCACCGGCGAGCAGGTCTATGGCGCGGTCTGCCAGGCCTGCCACATGGCGGACGCCAAGGGCGCCGTGGGCGCGGGGACCATCCCCGCCCTGGCCTCGAACCCGAAACTGGCGGGCGCGGCCTATCCGATCATGGTCGTGGCGCGCGGGCAGGGCGCCATGCCAGGCTTCGCCGGCATGCTGAGCAACGCCCAGATGGCCGAGGCGGTGACCTATGTCCGCACCCACTTCGGCAACAGCTACGCCAAGCCGGTGACGGAGGCGGATGTGGCCAAGTTCGCCAAGCCGCCGGCGGCTGGGGGGCATTAGCCATAAAGATGCTCCCCCGCGATGCGGGGGAGCTGTCACGGAGTGACTGAGGGGGCGAGCTGGGCGAAAGCCGCGTTAGCCCCCTCCGGCCCTCTGGGCCACCTCCCCCGCATCGCGGGGGAGGATCTTGAAGCGCGCAGTCACCCCACCTTCACCAACCCGTCGACCCGACGCGTCAAGCCCAGCGGGTTCTCGGTCTTCAGCTCCGCCGGTAGCAGCGCTTCCGGCAAGTTCTGGTAGCTGACCGGACGCAGGAACCGCGCGATGGCCAAGGTTCCGACCGAGGTCGTGCGGCCGTCGCTGGTCGAGGGGAACGGGCCGCCGTGGACCATGGCGTGGGCCACCTCAACGCCGGTGCCGAAACCGTTCACGAGAATGCGGCCGGCCTTCAGCTCCAGGGCTGGCAGGAGGGCGGCGGCGATGCCGTGGTCGGCCTCTTCCAGGTGGATGGCGATGGTCAGCTGGCCTTCGAGCGCGGCGATGACCGCCTCGAGCTCGGCCTGGCCCGCGCAGCGCACCACCAGCGAGGCGGCGCCGAACACTTCCTCATGCAGGTGCGGATTGGCCAGGAAGTCGCCGGCCTTGACGCTGAACAGCGCCGCCTGGCCGGTATGGCTGTGCTCGGGGCCGGTCTGCCCGCGCGCCACAGTGGTCACTTCCGCGGCGTCCGACAGGGCCGCGACGCCATGCGCGAAGGCCTGGCAGATACCGGGGGTCAGCATGACCGAGGCCGGCGCGGCCTCGACCGCCTTGCCGGCGGCTTCGACGAAGGCGTCCAGTTCGGGGCCGTCGATGGCCAGGATCAGGCCGGGATTGGTGCAGAACTGGCCAGCCCCCAGGGTCAGCGCGGCCACGAAGTCCGGCGCGATCGTCTCGGCCCGGGCCTTCAGCGCGCCCGGCAGCAGGATCACTGGATTGATGCTGCTCATTTCGGCGTAGAACGGGATCGGCTCGGGCCGGCCCTGGGCGATGGCCAGCAAGGCCAGGCCCCCGCGGCGCGAACCGGTGAAGCCGGCGGCCTTGATGCGCGGGTCGGCGACCAGGGCCTGGCTGACCTCGTAGCCGCTGTCGTGGATCATCGAGAACACGCCCGGATGCACGCCCACCTCGGCGGCGGCCGCCTGGATGGCGCGGCCGACCAGCTCCGAGGCGCCGGGGTGAGCCGGGTGGGCCTTGACCACCACCGGGCAGCCGGCCGCCAAGGCGCTGGCCGTGTCGCCCCCGGCCACCGAGAAGGCCAGCGGGAAGTTGCTGGCGCCAAACACGGCCACCGGGCCCAGCGGCACGTTGCGCAGGCGCAGGTCCGGACGCGGCAGCGGCTTGCGCTCGGGCAGGGCGGGATCGATCCGCGCCTCCAGGAAGCCGCCGTCGCGCAGCACACTGGCGAACAGGCGCAGCTGGCCGACCGTGCGGCCACGCTCGCCCTCCAGGCGCGGGCGGGGCAGGCCGGTCTCAGCCATGGTGCGCACGATCAGGTCATCGCCGATCGCTTCGATCTGGGCGGCGATGGCCTCCAGGAACTGGGCGCGGGTTTCGTAGGGCAGGGCGCGGTAGGGCCCGAACGCCTCGGCGGCCAGGGCGCAGGCGGCCTCGACATCGGCCTTGGTCGCCCCGCCGAAAGCCGGCTCCAGGGTCTCGCCGGTGGCGGGATTGACGCCCTTGATCTCGCCGTGGGTCCCCAAGCGGCGCTCGCCGCCGATCAGAAGCTCGCCCGTCAGATGCGCCATGGTCGTCCCGATGATTGTGGTGTGGAGCCGCTATATGAGAGCGCTAACGTGACATGTCCATGCGCGCTGGGGCCAGGATAGCCGATTGGGCGCCCCTTGCGGGCCGGTTTTGCGGGAGCTTGCCCGTTCGGCGGCCAAAGTACGGGGATTGGCGCGCCTGAATGCTCTGAATAAGCCAGATGAACGCGCGCAAAATCAGAGGCTTGTCACTTTTACAGGCCCGCCAGTCATCCGCGCCCGCTGGCGCCGTATCTTTGTGTCATGGCCGGAAGAAGCGACGAGGTCCGGGACTGGAGCGCGACGCTGCAGACCCGCCTCCAGGCGAAGATGGATAACCTCATCGCCGCTTTCGAAATCTCCACTGACCCCGCCGAGCGCGCCCAGATCGAGAAGGACGCTCGCGCCTGCGGGGTCTTCGCGCGATCGGGCAAGGCCGTGGCCACGATGGTGCCTGAGCCCAAAGCCAAACCCGCCGCCGACGAGGCGGTCGATGACGATGAGGCCTCCATGCATGACGGCATACCGGACGACCCCGAAGAACTTCAGGCCGCTCTTGTCGCCCGCTTCACTCGCCTTGCTGAGTTGCTCGAACTCAAGCGTCGAGATGATGAGGGCGCTGGCGACGGCGGTGGCGACCTTGGAGAAGGAGGATCAGCAGCGCCTGCTTAGTGCGGCCATGGCGGAGCCGCTGAAGCACCAGATCGCCCCGCCTTTCAAGCGCTGGTCGACCTGGCTGATGCTCGGCGGACGCGGCGCGGGCAAGACATTCGCGGGGGCGAGGTGGATGACCTGGAACGCCCTGGCCTATCCGAACATGGCCCTGATCGGTCCCACCCTGCACGATGTCCGCGAAGTGATGATCGAGGGCGCGTCCGGCCTCAAGGCCATGGGAGGACCGGCGTTTCGCCCCCGCTGGGAATCGTCGCGGCGGCGCCTCGTCTGGCCGAACGGCGCGGTCGCCTACGCTTTTTCGGCCGAGGATCCGGAGTCCTTGCGCGGGCCGCAGTTTCACGCGGCCTGGGCCGACGAATTCTGCGCCTGGCCCAAGCCCGGCGAAACCCTGGCCATGCTGCGGTTCGGCCTTCGGCTAGGCGAGGATCCGCGCCTGGTGGTCACCACCACGCCCAAGCCGCATCGGGCGCTCAAGACCCTGATGGCCGAGCCGGGCGTCGCCCTGACCCGCGCTGGAACTCACGCCAACGCCGGCAACTTGGCGCCGACCTTCCTGCGGACGCTGGACAGCCTTTACGGCGGCACGCGGCTGGCCGCCCAGGAGCTGGACGGCGTCGTGGTCGAGACCGACGGCGGCCTCTTTCGCGCCGAGGACCTGGCGAGATGTCGGGCCGCCCGACCGGCGCGTCTCGATCGCGTGGTCGTGGCCGTCGACCCGCCCGCCACGGCCACGGGCGACGCCTGCGGGATCGTGGTGGTCGGACGCCGCGACGACCGCGCCTTTGTCCTGGCCGACGAGACCGCGCGGGGACTGTCTCCGGCCGCCTGGGCGGGCAGGGCCGTGGCCGCCGCGAGGCTCTGGACCGCCGACGCCCTCGTGGCCGAGGCCAACCAGGGCGGCGACATGGTCCGCTCGGTCCTGGCCCAAGCCGATCCGCCGTGCCGGGTGAAGCTGGTCCGCGCCTCGGTGGGAAAAAGGGCGAGGGCCGAACCGGTGGCGGCCTTGTACGAACAGGGCCGCGTCCTGCACTGCGGCGCCTTCGCAGCGCTTGAGGAGGAGCTGATGGCCCTCGGCTCCGGCGACCTCGAACACAGCCCCGACCGGGCGGATGCGCTGGTCTGGGCGGTCAGTGAGTTGATGCTGGGCGAAGCCCGGCGGCCGCGCTTGCGGGCGCTTTAGCCGCCGCAGTGCCCCCACCTGACCTGCTTCGCAGGTCGTCCGCCCCCGGCGGGGGCGGAAGGAGACCCTTCTTCCCCCTCCGGGGGAGGAGGATGCGCAGCATCCGGAGGGGGCAAGTGAGTGATGTGCTCTCGTATCGTCGCCAGCGTGGCGTCCACCGACGTCATGACCTCATGCGCGGGTATCCGCAGTGTGCGGACGCCCTGCGCGAGGAGCCATTGATCTCGCGCCAGGTCTCGCCTTGGCCTCGAGCCCACCCAGTGCGCGTAGCTGTCCACCTCGACGGCCAAGCGCAACGCGGCACAGTAGAAGTCGAGCACATAGGGCCCGATCGGATGCTGGCGGCGGAACTTGTGGCCGTCCAGTCCGCCGCGTCTGAGCGCATGCCACAGGTTCATTTCGGGCTTTGACATTTCCTTCCTGAGGCGGCGCGCATTGGCCACCGTCGCCTTGGGCGCTGACATCGCGAACTCCCTGACTGGCCCCCTCCGGGCCTACGGCCCTCCTCCCCCTGAGGGGGAAGAAGGAAGTCTGCTCAATCCTACATTGTTCTCCATTTGTTCTCAACTCCACCTCCCCGGAGCGCACCGCCATGCTTTTCTCCAAACCGCGCCCGCCTGAGCGCAAGGACTCCCGCGCCGCGCGGCTGATCGCGCTGACCACCGGCGGGCGGCCGCAGTGGACGCCGCGCGACTATGGCGCGCTGGCCGCCGAGGGGTTCGCCAAGAACCCGGTGGCCTATCGCTGCGTGCGGATGATCGCCGAGGCCGCCGCCGCGACGCCGCTGGCGGTGTTTGTCGACGGCCGCCGCGCCGACGATCACCCGCTCAAGCGCCTGCTCGACCGGCCCAATCCTGAGCAGGGCGGACCAGACCTCATGGAGGCGTTCTTCGGAAGCCTGCAGGTGGCCGGCAACGCCTATCTGGAGGCGGCCGGGGAGGGCGCGCCTGCTGAACTCTACGCCCTGCGCCCCGACCGGATGACGCTGGTTCCCGGGCCGCGCGGCTGGCCGCTGGCCTATGACTACCAGGCCGCCGGGCGCACGGTGCGGATCGGGCGCGACGGCGACGGCTGGCTGCCGGTGCTGCACCTGAAGCTGTTCAACCCGACCAACGACCACTACGGCCTTTCGCCCCTGGAGGCGGCGGCGTTCGCGATCGACGTCCACAACGCTTCCAGCGCCTGGAACAAGGCCCTGTTGGACAATTCGGCAAGGCCCTCCGGCGCGCTCGTTTATTCGTCCAAGGACGCCGGCGACCGCCTGACCGACGAGCAGTTCGACCGGCTGAAGACCGAGCTGGCCAGCGCCCATTCCGGCCAGGCCAATGCGGGCCGGCCGCTGCTGCTGGAAGGCGGGCTCGACTGGCGGGCCATGTCGCTCTCGCCGGCCGAGATGGACTTCACCGAGGGCAAGCACGCCGCCGCCCGCGAGATCGCCCTGGCCTTCGGGGTTCCGCCGCAGCTGCTGGGCATCCCCGGCGACAACACCTACGCCAACTATCGCGAGGCCAACGCCGCCTTCTGGCGCGGGACGGTGGTTCCGCTGGCCCAGCGGGCGGCGCGGGCGCTCACCGGCTGGCTGGGCGCGAAGTTCCCCGGCGCGACCATCGTCCCCGACCTCGACGCCGTCCCCGCCCTGTCGGCCGAGCGCGACGCCCTGTGGAGCCGCCTGCAGGCGGCGAGCTTCCTCACCGACGCCGAGCGGCGGCGGCTGGCGGGGCTGGAGCATTAATCGGCCGGCGCTGTTGGCCCCCATCTGACCGCTTCGCGGTCGACCGCCCCCGCAGGGGGCGGAAGGAGCCTCCTTCTTCCCCCTTCCGGGGGAGGAGCGCGTCAGCGCGGAGGGGGCCTTGATCGAGAGAACCCCATGACCCAACCCACCCGCTGGCGGCTGGACCGTCAGGTGTCGGCCGCCGTGCTGGTCACCGTGTTCCTGCAGGCGGCCGCCGCGCTGCTCTGGGCCGGCAAGGCCGCAGCGCGGATCGACGAGATGCAGCGCCGGCTCGAGGCCCAGGCCCCGGTCGCCGAGCGCCTGGCCCGCCTGGAGGCCCAGGCCGAGGCCGCCCGTCAGAGCCTGGTCCGCATCGAGGCCCGTCTGGAGCGCGGCCATGAACGATGACCTGAAGATCGAGGGCTATGCGTCCCTGTTCTGGACTCGCGACCTCAATGACGACGTCACCGCCGCCGGGGCTTTCGCCGAGAGTCTGGCGGCCGGAAGCCCCGTCAAGATGCTGCACCAGCACGACGAGGCCGAACCGATTGGCGTCTGGGACGCGGTGGTCGAGGACGCCAAAGGGCTGTTCGTGCGCGGACGCATCCTGCGCACGACGCCGCGCGGAGCCCTGGTCGCCGCCCTGGTCGAGGCCGGGGCGCTGGACGGCCTCTCCATCGGCTTTCGCCAGGTCAAGGCGCGGACGCAGGGTCGCCTGCGCGTGCTCAGTCGCGTGGAGCTCTGGGAAGTGTCGATCGTGACCTTTCCGATGCTGCCCGGCGCGCGGCTGAGGGTCCGCTGAAACTCCCTTCCCCCTTGATGGGGGAAGGGCGGGGATGGGGGTGATGCGGTCGGTCCGCAGCTCCTGTCCCGCCATTCGGGGCGCGGCCGTCGCCGCGTCACCCCACCCCTACCCCTCCCCATCGAGGGGAGGGGGCTTTTCCGGAGAACCCCATGAAGGAAACCAAACACGCGGCCTCGCCCGAGGCCCGCGCGGCGCTGGCTGATGTCTTGACCGCGTTCGAGAGCTTCAAGGCCGCCAATGACGCGCGCCTGGCGGCCATCGAGACCAAGCGGGCCGACGTCATCCTGGAAGAGAAGGTCGGCCGCATCGATGAGGCCGTCTCCCGCGCCCAGGAGCGTCTCGACCGCATCATGGCCGACCTGCGGCGGCCCGCCCTGGCCGGTGAGGCGCCGGTGGCCAGCGTCGACGAGCGCAAGGCCGCCTTCGACCGCTATGTGAAGACCGGCGAGACGCCCGCCGCCCTGCTCGAGGCCAAGGGCCTGTCTGAAGGTACGGCCACCGCCGGCGGCTATGTCGCCCCGCCGGAGCTGGAGCGGCTGATTCTGCGTCGCCTGGCGGCCACCAGCCCGATGCGCGAGATCTGCCAGGTCCGCACCATCGGCGCTGGGACCTTCCGCAAGCCGGTCTCGCCCACGGGCCTGGCCGCTGCCTGGGTGGCCGAGACCGCCGCGCGGCCCGAGACGACCGCCCCGACCCTGGACGTCATCGACTTCCCGGCTGGCGAACTCTACGCCAGCCCGGCCGCCACCCAGGCCCTGCTGGACGACGCCTATGTCAGCATCGACGAGTGGCTGGCCGAGGAGGTGCAAGACGCCTTCGCCGCCCAGGAGACCTCGGCCTTCATCAGCGGCGACGGGGTCAACAAGCCCAAGGGCCTCTTGGCCTACACGGCTGCGCCGGACGCCTCGTACAGCTGGGGCCAGCTTGGCTACCTGGCTACCGGCGTGGCGGGGGGATGGCCGGCGTCGAACCCGACCGACAAGCTGATCGACCTGATCTATGCGGCCAAGGCCCAGCACCGCCAGAACGGCCGCTTCGTGATGAACCGCCGCACAGTCAGCGCCGTGCGCAAGTTCAAGGACGCGCAAGGCAACTATATCTGGAACGCGGCCCTGCAGCCGGGACAGTCGGCCAGCCTGCTCGGCTTCCCGGTCACCGAGATCGAGGCCATGCCCGACGTGGCGGCCAACGCCATGGCCGTGGCGTTCGGCGACTTCGAGAAGGGCTATCTGATCGTCGACCGCGCGGGCGTGCGCGTGCTGCGCGACCCGTACTCGGCCAAGCCGCACGTGCTGTTCTACACCACCAAGCGCGTGGGCGGCGGCGTCCAGAACTTCGACGCGGTGAAGCTGCTGAAGTTCGCGGCGAGCTAAACGTCTGATCCGGTCACTTGCCCCCACCTGACCTCGCGCCGCGAGGTCGTCCGCCCCCGGAGGGGGCGGAAGGCGCGCCATCCTTCTTCCCCCTCAGGGGGAGGAGCGCGTCAGCGCGGAGGGGGCAAGTGACCTCGTTCCCGAAAGCATCCCCATGCCCCAAGCCCTCACCCTGGCCGAGGCCAGGGCGTTTCTGCGCGTGTCCGACCCTTCGGAAGACGCGCTGCTGACCCTGCTGATCGACGCCGCCGAGGCGCGGGTGGCCAGCGCCGCCGGCGTCGTCCTGAGCGCCCAAAGCCCCGCGCCGCTGCGCCTGTCGGTGCTGATCCTGGCCGCCCACGCCTACGAGCATCGTGAGTCCGGCGAACCGGCCCTGACGCTCGTCGAGCCGTGGCTGGCCCCCTACCGAAAGGCCCGGCTGTGACCGACAAGCCCCTGATCGACGCCCTGGTCGCGACGCTCAAAGCCGCGCCCGCCGTCACCGCCATCGCCGGCCAGCGGATCTATGGCGTCAGTCCCCGCCTGCCGAACTTTCCCTGCATCGTCGTCACCCGCGCCGAAGGCCGGCCGGTTGGCGGCGTCGAGGGGGAGGGGATCGAGCACCTGCTGACCCTGACCTGCGCCAGCCGCTTCGGCGGACCCGAGGAGGCCCGCGCCCTGGTGGCGGCCGTCCGCGCGGCCTTGCACGACGCCCGGCCCGCCCTGGTCGGCCGGCGCCTCGTAAACCTGCGCGTGCCCTATGCCGACGTCTTCGCCGGCGCGGATCGCGAAACCACCCTCGGGATCGTCCGCGTGCGGGCCGTGACCGAGGCCCTCTAGAACCCGGAGACACATCATGGCCGCTCAAGCCGGCAAGGACATGCTGCTGAAGATCAGCGACGGGGCCGCCGCTCCGACCTTTCACACCGTGGCGGGCCTGCGCGCCCGCACCATCAGCCTCAACGCCAAGACCCTGGATGTCACGGACAGCGACAGCGCCGGCCGCTGGCGCGAGCTGCTGGCCGGGGCCGGGGTGCGTTCGGTGGCCGTGTCGGGCTCCGGCGTGTTCCGCGACGCGGCCTCCGACGCCGAGGTCCGGACCAGCTTCTTCGAGCAGTCGGCCCGCGCCTGGCGGCTGATTATCCCGGATTTCGGCCAGCTCGAGGGGCCGTTCATCGTCGCGGCCCTGGAATACGCCGGCGAACACGACGGCGAGGCCGCCTTCGCGCTCAGCCTGGCCAGCGCCGGGGCGGTGAGCTTTACGGCGTTTTAGTCCCATTCGGGCCCCCACCTGGCGCTTCGCGGCCGTCCGCCCCCGGAGGGGGCAGAAGGCGCGCGCATCTCCTTCTTCCCCCTCCGGGGGAGGAGCGCGAAGCGCGGAGGGGGCAAGTGAGAAGGAACCCCTCAGAATGCTCACCCCCAACCCCGCGCGCGGCGAGGTCGTCGTGATCCTGGCCGGTGCGCCGCGACGGCTGTGCCTGACGCTCGGCGCCCTGGCCCGGATCGAGGCGGCGCTGAATCTCTCCGACTGGTCCCAGCTGCCCGACCGTATCGCCACGCTCAGCGCCGGCGAGCTCTCCGCCATCCTGGCCGCGCTGCTGGAGGGCGGCGGCGAGGCGCCGGAGATCGCCGCCCGCGCCACCGTGCCCGAGGCCGCCAGCGCCCTGGCCGCCGCCTTGGCCGCCTGCGCATGAGCTGGGCCGCGCCGCTGCGCCTGGCGCTGTCGCTGGGCCTGCCGCCCGAGGCCTTCTGGCGGCTGTCGCTGAAAGAGTGGCGGGCGCTCACCGAGGCGCCGGCCGCGCCGTCCCTGAACCGTGCGGGCCTGCAAGACCTGATCGCCCGCTATCCCGACGAGGAGGCCTTGTGATGAGTTTGGAGCCAGAGGGCCTATCGGCCGTCCCCGCTCGCGCCGCCGAGGCGGCCGCTGCGCTGGAGAGCCTGAAAGCGCCCGCCGAGCGCGCCGCGCGCTCGATCGACGAGGCCTTCGCCCGCGCTGGCGCATCTCTGGTCCGCTCCTTGGCCCGCGCGGCCTCGGACGGGGAGGTGTCGCTGTCGGAACTGGCGCGCGCGGTGCTGGGCGCGGCCGGAGCGGCGTTGAAGGGCGGGGGTCTCGGCGAGACCCTGACCAAGGTCTTCGCAGGCGCCCGTGCCGACGGCGGGCCGGTGCTGCCGGGCGGGGCCTACCTAGTCGGGGAGCGGGGACCGGAGCTGTTTCGACCCTCTGGCGCGGGATCGATCGAGCCGGTGGGCGGCGGCCCCGTCTCGGTGACGGTCAATGTCCAGGGCGGCGAGGCGTCGGGCCTGATCCGCTCCGACGCCCAGATCGCCCAGGCCCTGGCGCGGGCGGTAAGTCTGGGGGCGAGGGGGCTTTGAAAGCCCCTCCCCCTTGATGGGGGAGGGTTGGGTGGGGGTGACTTCGGCGGGTGACGCCTCGCGGG